>Ga0308170_10004665_pt1 | contig 10739 bp, 14 predicted proteins | sample PhyBR2_2_FD_202136 | JGI IMG/M metagenome (GOLD analysis project Ga0308170, IMG submission 202136) | Phyllosphere microbial communities from UC Gill Tract Community Farm, Albany, California, United States - DLSLSB.R2 | ecosystem: Host-associated > Plants > Phyllosphere > Unclassified | place... | reverse complement strand
TCCGAGCACCGCGCCCAAAACGAGCAAAGCAGCGTAAGATCCGTACTGTTTCAAGCGATGACGAGGGCTTGGACGTGCCTTCCACGCGTCGTCGTATGCATCTTGGGCTGCCTCGGTGTCGATGTCGGACAGCAAAGATGTACGCTCCGCGACGTCCTGCGACTGCCGCGCTGATGATGCCATGCCGAGTGAGGAAGGATGAAGGCGATGTTGATGCCCGTTTTCTTCGGGGTGAGATGAAAGATGTGATGATCAGTCATCAGCGTTTGAACCCCTTCGGCCATTTCCGTCACTGCGGGGCCCCCGAGAGAACGCTGAAACGCAATCAGTCCCTCGCATCGAATGCCCGTTTCTGGTGCTTTGGCTCCCCTCTGCGAGTGCATAGATCTATCCAGCGATCCATCAGCTGCCTGCAAGCCCGTGATCTCGGTCCAAGCATGCCCGGAGAGATGGGCGGCTCTGACAGCAAAGAAATAGCCTGAACCGACGTGACTCGGCGGCGATACGAGCTCGCTTACGTGTGATTAACCGATGCTAAGCGTCGGTAATTGATCAGAGCATCGGGTAAGGACCGAGAGAGCGATGCCTGACGACGTCGCGAGCTCAAGCGCCTGGCTTATTCCTTCTCGGCCTCGTAGCTAGCCAGTCAAAAGCACTCGCTACGTCCTCGCATCCCGCAGCATAAGACTTATCATGTCCATGAACCGGATTTCATCTTCATCCATATCCCGCTCTTTCGCCAGGCAACAACAAAACTCGTCCACCCGAACCTTGCTCACTGCTGCGACTGCCACTGCCCGCTCTCGGTCCTTTGTGCCTGCAGCCCACCCCACCTCGACTCCTTCCCGTCTGTCGCCCCCGTTCACTAACACTCGCACCATGTCCAACTGGCCCACCAAGATCACCAAGGAGAACCCGGTGAGTCCGATGCGCACGAGTGAAAGAGCAGCGACAGCAGCTGACACCCAGCTCGGGCTCGACGACCCGACGCTGTTCATCCAGCACGGTATTCTCAACGGCAAGTACGTTGATGCCGCCGACGGACAGACCTTCACCGTCGACAGTGAGTCATCGCTGGTCCCGTTCCATGCGCTTCGCTAACAGGCAGACCCAGCCACCGGTGAGGTCATCGGAACATGCCCGGAGATGACAGTCGAAGACACCAAGAAGGCCATCCAAGCCTCGTACGACGCTTTCCAGACCTACCGACACCTCACGCCCGCCCAGCGAAACGCTATCCTCCTCAAGCTGCAGCGCCTGTTTGAGGAGCACGCCAAGGACATCGCGAGACTGATTGTGTGGGAGAACGGAAAGTCGTACAGCGATGCGTACACCGAGGCGCTGTACGCCGGGAGCTACGTGGGATGGTACGCGCCCGAGGCGCTGAGGACCAACGGAGAGACCATCCCGTGCTCGCTGCCTGGCACCCGCAACTTCACCATCAAGCAGCCCGTCGGTGTCTGTGCCCTCCTCGTCCCGTGAGTCGCGATTGCCTTCCTCCTCCCTCCGGTCTTATCCTTTCCGTCCCGGTCATTTTCCGCGGAGCGCGCAAGTAGCGAAGCGGCGAGATCTAGCAGGGAACACGGCAGCTGACCCCAGGTGGAACTTCCCGGCCGCTATGATTGCGCGAAAGGTCGCGCCGGTCCTCGCTGTGGGCTGCACGGCCGTCATCAAGGTCCCGTCCGAGACGCCGTACACCAACCTGGCCATTATGGAGCTCGCCAAGCGGGCGGGTGTGCCCGACGGTGTTCTCAACGTCATCACCTGCGAGAAGAACCTCCAGGCGATCGGCGAGGAGCTGACGACCAACCCGCTCGTCAAGAAGGTGTCGTTCACGGGCTCCACGCGGGTCGGCAAGATCCTCGCCAAGAGCTCGGCCGACACGCTCAAGAAGATGTCGCTCGAGCTCGGTGGAAACGCCCCGCTCATCGTCTTCGAGGACGCGGACATCCCGACCGCCGTGGCGGGCACGATTGCCTCCAAGTTCCGAGGCTCGGGCCAGACGTGTGTCTGCGCCAACCGGATCTACGTCCACGATTCGATCTACGACGAGTACGCCAAGCAGCTCGCGGCCAAGGTCAGCCAGTTCAAGGTCGGACCGGGCTTTGACGAGGGCGTCACGCACGGACCGCTCATCCACAAGCGACAGCAGGCCAAGGTGCAGGAGCACGTCGATGACGCCGTGTCCAAGGGCGCCAAGATCCTCGTGGGAGGAAAGAAAGGCAAGGGAACGATCTACGAGCCGACAGTTCTTACGGACGTGCCGGACGACTGCCTCCTGACGGGCGAGGAGACCTTTGGCCCGCTTGCGGCGCTGATCCGGTTCACGGACGAGGACGAGGTGATCAGACTCGCCAACAAGTCCGAGGTTGGCCTGGCCGGATACTTCTTCTCGCAGGACAGCGATCGGATCTGGCGAGTCGCCGAGGCTCTCGAGACGGGCATGGTCGGCGCCAACACGGGCGCGATCGCGCAGGCGGTCATTCCGTTCGGGGGTGTCAAGGAGAGTGGCTATGGAAAGGAGGGCGGACACCAGGGTACCGAGGAGTACCTCGTCACCAAGCTCATTGCGCTCGGATCCAAGATCAAGCAGTAGTTGGTGTATCGGAAGGGGGAAGCGAGGTGTGTATTTGTAATATCTGACTCAAAACTCTCATGTACATACGACCTGGGATATGCAGCATTGGCATCACCGACCTGCAGTGACAGAGCGGTTCTTCCTTCGAATCGATACTGCGGGCGGACGAGTCGCACAAAAGTAAACGGCTGAAGGCATTACAGTGCATCATGGTCGTAAGATACCGTACGGAGGATAGTACGCAAATCTATCTGGTCAAGCAAAACGCTCACAACGGGGACCCGAGCCGGTCGGATCGCATATGTATATCGTCCCGTGAGGCTCTGGCTGAGCCATACAGACCAATGCCACCACAGCGATCCCACGGCCCTCAACTCCACGTCGGCCCCCGTCTGACCCTGCTTCCGGGACTCATAACACCTCGCGCATCCCCTGATCTCGCCTAAGCCGCCTCGGCCATCGCATTCATGCTCGGCAAGCCGGTCATCGCCTGATCTCGTGCCTTTACCGCCGCCGCCATGGTATGCTTTGCCTGTTGCGCCGAGATCGTCGCGCTGCTGGGCCGAGCCTTTTTGGGTGAAATGAACGGGTGTTGTAACAGCTCGGCCGCGGACGGTCGTGCATCAGTCTTGATCTCGAACGTGCGGTTCAAGAAATCGTCTGTCTCGGGCGCAATGTCCGTTGGGTTCTTCGGACGTTGAAACGCGCCGATCTGACGTCAGCTGAGTCGTGCTCCGCTCTCGCTTGACTCACCCGGAAAATCGCCTGCATCTGCGACAGATCGGACCAAGGATGTGAGCCGGTCAACATCTCCACGACGAGGCACCCAACACTCCAAATGTCCGACTTGGAGGAGTAGTTGGTCTGCTTGACGCTTTCCGGCGCCATCCAGAAGATGGAGCCCTGCAGCGAGACCCTGTACGCCTTTGAATTGGTCATGAGGCCTATGCGTCAGCGATGATCCCCCCGAAAACCAGCCTCCACTCACTGTCCTCAACTTTCTTGGATATACCAAAGTCGGAGATCTTGATTCCACCTTTGTTATCCACCAGGATATTGGCACCCTTGATATCCCGATGGATGATTTCCCGCTCGTGCAGGTAGTTCAGACCCGTCAAGATTTGACGGGAGAAGTTGCGTACGAGCGGCTCTTCGAATGCGCCGTAATTGCTTAGCAGCGCGGCAACCGATCCGCCCGGGACGTATTCGAGGAAGATGTTCAGGTAGGTGCCGTCGGACGAGGAGTCTTGTCATGAGCTTTCGACTGGATCACTTAAGCTCGGAAGTCACTTACCGAGGTATTGCACAATGTTGTCATGCTGCAGCGTCTTAAGCAGCTCGATTTCCCGCTCGAGCGCGTCAACCATCCCCTTCTTCCTGTCCTCGTTCTTTTCCACCGGGCCCGTTGGCAGCTCAACTTGCTTGACAGCCATGAGCATACCCGACTGCGCATCCATACCCAGGTACACTGATCCGAAAGAACCAGCTCCAATCAGTGCGCCCTTGATCCATTTGGAGATCAGCGCTGTTTGTCAGCCCCGTCCCATCCGTTCGACTGAACTCGTGGCACACTCACAGCCAGTAGAAGTGTACGCCTTGCCTTGTCCGGCGTCCTCGGATTCATCCGACTCCTCATCCTCCTCGATCTCAGATTCAGTCTCCTCTTCACTGGACAGATCCTCTTCATCCGCATCACTACCCGCTTCGCTCTGACTCTGCGGAACCAAGCCCGGATCAGCTATAGGCGGAACATCGACCGCTTCGTCACCGCTGCTCTCGTCAAACGTGATCATGCTCGCCCGCCGATGCTCCACTTCGGCCGTGATCTCATCAACTGTGAGCATGCTGGCAGTGTCGGACCGATCCCGATTCCGCCTAAGTTGGGATAGCATCGAGATGCGCGATTTACTCGACCCGGCCGAGCCCCTTCGGCCCTGGGATATAGACTTGGGTCGCGGCTTGGACAGCGGCGAGAAGGCGCCGAGCGTATCTGCAAGAGTGTCTTTGGACGGCTCGAACGGCGGCAGGAAGGGGGGTTTGCTCTTGCTCGAGGAAAGACCCTCTTCATCCGGCTCCCCATCGATCTTTGGTCGGGACACCTGTCCGCCGTCGTTAGACACCGACATTCGAGGCAAGATCTCGCTCGGTTCTGACTCCCCTTCCTCCGGTATCGCCGCCGGCGGCGGGGACGAGATTGTTCTCGAGATCGGTCGCACGCTCTTTCGCCTCGGCGGGGTGGTAATGCTCCTGCGGTCCGTCCGGTCCGTCTCGGACGATCCCCTCTTCTCACTCTGGGCGATCGAAAGCCTCTTATTGGGCCCAACGACAGACATGCGTAACATACTATTCCGGCTCTTCTCCAGCTGCCTCGGCTTTGCAGCAGGGAAGTATTCGCCCAGGTGGTTGGCGATGAGCTCGCTAGGCGGTCGGTGACCGAAGAAGTTGTACAGCGGTTTTTTCTTCAGGCCGAGGAAGGACGTGGTCGATGACGAGCGCGAAGGCGACGGTGATGGTGGCGCATCCGGCATGGGCACGCCCAGACCAGACATGATTGATACAGTGGATGCCCTGTGCGCCTTCTTGTTGCTTCTCGTGATGGCCTTGGAGCGCGGCGAGGGCACAGTAAGCTCGTCTTCGGGCACGGGCGCCTGAAGTCCATAGCGTGGTCCAGCGCCGAATCCCGGAGAGGCGGGTGACAACGGCGATGGAGGTGGATCGCCAAGGTAGTTGTCCATATTCTTCCGAAACTGCTGTTTCGGCTTGCGGCGGAGGATGAGACCCTGTTCTCGTATGGCTTCCTCTCGCTGAGAGAGGCATATGCCGAGTATGTTCGCTTCGGAAAGGGGGGTCGCTGCGATCAGCTCGGGGTTTCGGAAGGAGCAACCCGACACTTACAGTCCGCATTCGGGTACCGCTCGGTGTAGAGTCCCCACCCGTCCACTTGCAGGTAGTCGTCGTTTTCGTCAAACTCGTCATCGGTGCTAACGCTCGCGGTGACCTCGTTCCACTTCCCAAATTTCTTGAGCACCCGCTCGAGAACCTCGACTCCGCTCGTACACGATGCGACATTGACTGTCCGGCTTGTATCATCGTCGGCCATGATGAACTTGACCACCTGTTTGCGGATGTCTTCGAGCGACTGCGTCTGGCTCGGTACTGCGATGTCTTTACTCGGCGTGTTCTCCGATGGTTTGTTCTCCGAAGAAGACGACTTGGAAGGATTCATCCCACTGGAGCCGCCCACGAAGCTGTCAGTCAACTGACGGCGGTGCACAAGGGTGCTTGAAGACGAAGTGGCCGCTGGAGGCGACGAGGTCGAGGTCGCGCCCGCAGCCTGTTCGCGTATCTCGGCCGAGCGGTCTCGCGAAGTCGTCGCTGCGAATGGATGCATAGGGCTCCCCGATTGGGCCGGGCGAGCGCCGACAAACTGAGCAAACTTGCCCTTGACGGGACTGATCTCCTTCCGGGGTGGGGTCGTTCCGATAGAAGTCTGCTTCCGATGTTCAACCTTGGTTGCCGCGCTGACCGGAGGGGGACGAGGTGCCAAAGGCTTGTGGTCTACGGGTGTCGACCTCCCTTCCGTCGCTTGCCGCCGCTGGGTAATCGAGTTGGCGTACTCCGCGGCGGACGACTGCGGCTGGGTCGCCGCGGGCGCAGCAGGCAACGGCCTATCGGCGAAGCTTGTAGGGTCGGCGTTGACGGGACTGGGTGATCTTCTAGAGCCTTCCCGTGAAGGAGGCGCGCGGAGTAGGGAGTTGCTTCGCGCAGGAGCGGGAACTGAGTTCGCGATAGTGACCGTAGCGCCTGACGATGATGAGTGTTGTAATCTAGGACGTGGGGTCGTAAGCGAGTAGGACTGAGTTGTCGCGGAGGATGGGTGATTTTGGTACGCCTTGGGCAAAGGCCGCGTCGGTTGATGCGGTTGCAAGTCGAGGGGTGGGGGACGACCCGTATTCAGTCTTCGATTCTGGGCGAATGTCGAAGAGGACGACATTGACGGCTGACGTCTTAAGTCGGGCGACTGAGGATGACCCGTCTCCGGGGTTGAGGCGCCATTCAGTCGAAGCTCTATGCGCGGAACCAGTACAGGCATCGCCGGCGCCCCCGAGGCTCTCCTTCGAAGGTCTTTGATCCCTCCGAGCAACTTCACCCGCTCGCCAACTTTGGCAACCCCCATCTCCTTGAGCGTCGCCATGTCCAGGTCGAGCAGCACCTTGCCGTCTATGTCATTCTTCTGAAAGACGGCTGCGTACTGCCCGCATCGATACAGGCCCAAAAACATCGCGACCTCGGATGGACCCCATGAGCGCAGGTACGCTGGGAAAGGGGTGTGGATCGGCGGGCGTAGTAACGGAGGTGTCGTTGGGCGAGGATGACTGATGGAGAACGAGGTGGTTGATCGGGCTTCTTGTGGGAAGGCGCCATATGGATGGTTTGTTGCATGGCGCGTAATGGCGGACCCAGCGTGCAGGAAGTGGGGCGTAGTCGGCGTGGTGTTCTGGGAGGACGCGGACGAGGTGGGTGAGGGCGCCGGGGCAGACGAGGTCGAGTTGACTGAGGCCTGATGCCTAAGCGCGGCCGCCATGGCGACCGGCTTACAATCGTCACTGCTGCTCCGGCCGTTAAGGTATTCGCCAGCTCTTGTCCGGGGGTTGTCTGGCAATGTATTCAGATCACAACAGCTGAAGATCAATCGAGGATGAGTGGGAGAAAGGGACCGGTGTCGAAAGCATCATCACACAATAGCGAACTGTTCACTGGCGTGGATTGCCAGGCACGGCTCGCGATCTTCCTTTTACCCGGCAGCCGTGGCCCCCATGCAGGCCGTCGTCAACGACCTGGTTACCACTTCTGCGAACGCGCATTCCCTTCGTACAGTGAAAGCAACGACAGAGATCAGCAGGATCACGTGGACGGCTGCATGTGCATATACGTGAAAGACCCAGTCCCGAGACACTGCTTGTCTCCGCCCCAGCTCTCACATGATCTTCTTCTTACGCCTTGGCCTCTCCGATCTTCTTCGCAAGTTCTGGGACCGTCTCAAACAGGTCGGCGACGAGACCTGCGTCGGCGACCTGGAAGATTGGCGCGTCGGGGTCCTTGTTGATAGCCACGATCAACTTGGACTCCTTCATTCCAGCGAGATGTTGAATTGCACCGGAAATACCGACGGCAACGTAGAGCTCTGGTGCGACGACCTGCGCGTCAGACTCAGAGCGAAGAGACGAATCCAGTAAGCGCAAAGAGAGTATAGGTGAGCGAGCAGGAGCATCTTTGCCGATATCATGCTCCGAATATGCCGATGCGCCCCCCTTTGAAGCGAAACTCACCTTTCCGGTTTGTCCAACTTGCAGCGAGTTGTCTGCGTAGCCAGCATCAACAGCAGCTCGAGACGCGCCGATCGCTGAATGTGAGCTTGGGTCACTCAAACATGGCGTTCAACTCACCAGCACCAAGCGCATCCGCCAACGGGTCCAACACCTTGTCAAAGTTCTCCTGACTCTTCAGGGCTCGTCCACCCGAAACCACCCGCGACGCCGAAGCCAGGTCTGGTCGGCTCGACACGGTCAGCTCCTCGCTAACAAACTGGGTGGACGCTGCGGGTCAGCACGGCGGTCCAAGTAGATACCGCGCCAGGCTTACATTCCCCCTTGACAGCCTCGACCTCCTCCACGCTCGCTGAGCCGGATCCCACCGCGGCCTTATCGAACGACGTCGTTCGGACAGTGACAACCTTGATGGCATCCTTGTCGCTCGATTTGACTTTCAAAATAGCGTTACCGGCATAGATCGGTCGAGTGAACTCGGTGCCGGTCGAGTCGAGCGCAATGATATCGGCGATCTGCGATCAGCCGTCGGAGCCTCCGGTACAGGAATGTCAGTCCGGACACACCATGGATGTGTCGAGGACACCGGCCACACGAGGGAAGACATTCTTTCCGACGGCGGTGTGGGCAGCGAACAGGTGTGTGATTGATTTGGAGGGAAGGAATTTGGCAAGTAGCGGCGTAACATCTTTCGGTCAGTCCGTCGGCTCGTGGGGGCGACATCTGGTGGCTGCGCGGCACGCGATGCACCAAGAGGTCGTTGTCACTTACTCTCGGCGATCGTGTGCGCGTACGACTCATCTGCGGCCGTGTAGATCTTGGACAGCCCGTCAATCCTATTCATTAGACCGTGCTCGACATGGGCGTTGTAGCCGGCGCTTACTTCTTGGCTTCTTCGACAACACCGTCGATCTCCGCTTTCGAGCCAATGAGGATACCCGCGGTCTGAGCGTAAGCTCGGGGCCTCTTGTACCAGCTTGTACAGGTTACGCACCTCCCCGTCGACTTTCGACGCCGCCGTGACCGCGTTCAATGAACTATCATTGAGTTTACCGCCCTTGTGCTCGAGGAAGACGAGTGACGAGGCGAATCGCTGCGAGAACAGCGTGCGCGTGGCAGGCCGTGTTGCTCGCAGGGCGGATCGGAATGGAAGCATGATAGGCGATGAGAGGGGGGATGTATGAAGTGAAGCAGTGCGATGGGTATTGAATGGCAGTGTGATCCGGCCGATTGAGTGATTGCGAGGCTAGTCGAGATTCAATCAGATTCCGAAGTCCGGCTCATCTCCACTCTGCCGGCTCGCGGAACCAATTAAACCCGCCTTCAGCCGGGATAAATACGCCTTCCAACCACGTTTTAGCAATTAACGTGGCTTCGAGACACATAACACTGCTTCAAGTCAAATCGCAACTATCGGGGTGCTTGGAAGGGCAACCCGATGCATGCGTGCGCTACGAATTCGAATACAGGAGCATCGTCGCCATGACTGGCCTAAATGATGCATAGCAGCTGTCGCCATGACAGGTGTCTTTGGCCGAAAACTACAATCTGCTTCCGCTCTTGGCCGAAAAATGAACTCACCTTCATCAATTTCATCATCCATCAATCATTCATCAGTGATTCCCCTTCGACGCGTCAATCACGCGTCAAGCCTCTCCTCCTGCCCTCGCAGTATCATGATCCCTCCACGAAGGTCATTGGCCAGTGGTGCTCTGCCTTTGCCGTCGCTTCGATCGGACGGGCCCACTCGGCGCCCAACATTGATCCTCCCGATGTCAACATCCATCCGTCATCCACGAACATCCGTATCCTCTCACATCCCTCGGGATGCCGCCAAAGACTCAGACTCCAGCTCGCGCTCGTCCGCCATCTACCAAGCCCCGCTCAGCGCGATCGATAACACGCACTCCGCCGCCGCGCCAGTATGCTCCCAAAAAGGGTGAAGCTCCTGATTACGATCCAACCGTCGTGGAAGCCACCTCGCGATGCTTGCAGATATGGCTCGAAAAGGGTGTGCACCTCGATCCAATTCACAAGAACATGGAGACATTCCTCGCATACCAAAAGGCAATGGGGGGAAAGGAAATTCAGCCGCATGATCATTGCAACCCCGACCACCTCCCCACGGTAGCTGTGATGTTCGGTCTGAAACGAGAACACCTCGACCCAAAGTCCCCGTATTTTCATCGCCTGGGGAACCTGACGTGCATTGTCGCCGGAGTGCGTCTGGACTGTCACAAGGGTGCCATTCCGGGGTTTCTCTGGTCGTGAGCAAGCGTTGTAACTTGACTGCATACCCTGCTGACCCTTAGGTCACCGGATGTCACCTGTCAGACGGCTCAATCACATGGTCTTCAGACGACGCTATTCCGCTGGACTCTCAAGTTCGTCGAGGAACAACCCGGCAAGCGATGCCTCCAGCTCACGCCGCGTAAATGTTGGCACTGCGTGACGAATGGCTGGTTGAATTGTGGCGCAACCAGTCACGTTTTACGGTCACCTGCCTTCGTAAACGATCGACCGGCTCCGCTCCACAAGTCGCGCTCCCCTGAGGCCATGACAGAAGGATCGCTCACGCCTCCGCCGGACAGCCCGCTTCGTCGCCCGCAAGCGATGAACCCACCTTTGGGAGACGCTCCCAGTGTCGATGAAACGAAAGGAAAATCGGCATCTACGACTTCCGCTCCTCCGTCCTCGTCGTCCATCCCGCCTCCCGCCCACCCGGGCAAGGGTGTCTGCGACATTGAGGGAGATCCGTCAAAACCCGGCTCAGTTTTGACCTCGGCTTCTCCCGCGCCCGCCGAATCAGCTTCAGGCCACGGCTCGAAAGCCAA
>Ga0308170_10004663_pt1 | contig 10742 bp, 7 predicted proteins | sample PhyBR2_2_FD_202136 | JGI IMG/M metagenome (GOLD analysis project Ga0308170, IMG submission 202136) | Phyllosphere microbial communities from UC Gill Tract Community Farm, Albany, California, United States - DLSLSB.R2 | ecosystem: Host-associated > Plants > Phyllosphere > Unclassified | place... | reverse complement strand
CAGTCACCGGACCGCGGCGGCCGGTCGCGAAGCGTCCCGCCTTGACGATCATGCGGAACACGAAGCGCACCATCACGATGGTCAGGATCGCTTCGACGAAGGTCATCACGAAGGCCGGCAGCGCCGTAAAGCGCGCCACGCGGCGGTGGAACTTGGCACCCATGCGTTCGCGGGCGATCTCGATGCTGTCGTAGAAGGTCGGCACGACCAGCAGGGTCAGCATGGTGGAGGTGATGGTGCCGCCGATGATGGCGACCGCCAGCGGACGGTAGAACTCGCCGCCCTCGCCCAGGCCCAGCGCCACCGGCAGCATGCCGGCGATCAGCGCGAAGGTCGTCATCAGGATCGGACGCAGGCGGGCGCGGCCGGCTTCCATCAGCGCTTCCTCGCGGTCCATGCCTTCGGCTTCGCGGCTACGCGCCGCATCCAGCAGCAGGATCGCGTTCTTGGCCACCAGGCCCATCAGCATGATGACGCCGATCAGGCTCATCAGGTTGATGGTCGAGCCCGTGACCAGCAGCGCGACCACCACGCCGATCAGCGACAGCGGCAGCGACAGCATCACGCCGCCCGGCGCCGTGAACGAGCCGAACTGCATCACCAGGATCAGGTACATCAGGCCGATACCGGACAGCAGCGCGATCACCATCTCGGTGAACAGTTCCTGCTGGTCCTGACCCATGCCGCCCAGCTGCAGGCCGTAGCCCGGCGGGAAGTCCATGGTCTTGGCCAGCTTCATGGCGTCGGCGGTCACTTCGCCGTTCGAGCGGCCCTGGGCATTGGCCGACACCGCGATGACGCGCTTGCCGTTCTTGTGCTCGATGGTCGACGGGCCCTTGCCCATGGTGATCCTGGCGATCTGGTCCAGCGGCACCATCATATTGCTGCCGGTGACGGCGATCGGCAGGCGCTCGATGTTCTCGGTCGCCACCCGGTCGTTCGGATGCAGGCGCACCGCCACGTCGCGGGTCTCGCCGGTCGGATCGACCCAGTCGCCCACTTCGATGCCGGCGAAGGCCACGCGCAGCGCGGTGGCGGCGTCGCCGACCGAGATGCCCATCGAGTTCGCCAGGCCGCGGTCGAGCACGATCTGCAGCTCGTCCTTCGGATCCTGTTGCGACAGGCCGACGTCGACCGCGCCCGGCACCTGGCGCAGCTTCTCCATGTAGGCCGTGGTCAGTTCCATCAGCTTGCGCGAATCCGGACCGGTGAATTCGATCCGCACCGGCTTGCCGCCGCCGTTGTTCAGGTCGTCCTGGACCACGAACTCGGCGCCCACCAGCGGCTTGATCTTCTCGCGCAGTTCGGAGGCGATCTCGGCGGCACTGCGCTTGCGCTCGGTGCGCTTGCCGATGTCGACGTAGATGCGGCCGCCGGTGGCGTTGATATTGCTGTTGGTTTCCTTGGTTTCCTTGATCGAACGGGCGATCTCGGCCGCCTTTTCCATCTTCAGGCGGGCATACTCGACCGAGGTCGAAGGCGGCGTGCGCACGTCGATCGCGATGTTCTGCTGGTCGGACTTCGGCAGGAAGGACGAGCCGCCGAAGAAGCCGTGCAGGACGATCGCGCCGACGAAGGTGCCGACCGCGATCACAGCCATCGATTTGCGGTGATGCAGTGCCCACGCGATCACGTTGCCGTAGCGGTCGGCCTGGTGGTCGAACCAGGTGTTGAACTTCGCCAGCACCTTCGACAGGCCTTTCTTCTTCGCGTGGTGATAGCCCGGCGGGTCGCCCCAGAAGGCCGACAGCATCGGGTCGAGGGTGAAGGAGATGAACAGCGACACCGCCACCGAGGCCGTCACGGTCAGCGCGAACGGACGGAACCATTCGCCGGACACGCCCGGCATGAAGGCCACCGGAATGAACACGGCCATGATCGAGAAGGTGGTCGAGGCCACCGCCATGCCGATCTCGGCGGTACCTTCGAGGGCGGCGGTACGGCGGTCGGAACCGTTTTCCATGTGGCGCACGATGTTTTCACGCACCACGATCGCATCGTCGATCAGCACGCCGATCGCCAGCGACAGGCCGAGCAGGGTCATGAAGTTCAAGGTGAAGCCGCACAGCCACACCGCGATGAAAGCGGCCAGCACCGAGGTCGGCAGCGACAGCGCGGTGATCAGGGTCGAGCGCCAGGAGTTCAGGAAGGCGTACACGACGAAGATGGTCAGCACGGCGCCCAGCACCAGCGATTCGATCACGTTGTTCAGGCTGTTCTGGGCGTTCTTGCCGCCGTCGCGCGTGACTTCGATCCGGGTACCTTTCGGCAGTTCCTTCTGGATCTGGTCGACCATGGCGCGCACCTTTTCGGCCACCGTCACGGTGGAGGCGTCGCGGGTACGGGCGATCTGGATACTGACGTTGTCGGCGCCGCTGCGGATCGACAGGCTGTCGATGTCGGCGAAGCCGTCCTTGATGTCGGCCACCTGGTTCAGCCGCACGATCTGCTCGCCGTTGCGCTTGACCACCACCTGCTGGAAGTCTTCCGGATGCTCGATGCGGCCGACCAGGCGGATGCTCTTCTCGTCCAGCACGCCGCGCACCTTGCCCACCGGGGCATTGGTGTTCTGGCGCTGCAGTGCGCTGGTGACGTCGCTGACCGAGACGTTGTATTCGCGCAGCTTGTCGGCGCGCAGCAGCACGGACAGTTCGCGCTTCAGCGAACCGCCGACGTTGACGGTGGAGACGCCGTCGATGCTGCGGAAACGGTCGGCCAGCACGTCCTCGGCGAGGCGCGAGATCTCGGCCTTGCTCTGGGTCGTCGACGACAGCGCCACGTTCATGATCGGCTGGGCCGAGGGGTCGAAGCGGCGCAGGATCGGCTCGCGCATCTCGATCGGCAGCTTGTAGCGCACCGCCGCGATCGCGTTGCGGATGTCGTCCGAGGCTTCGATGATGTTGCGGTTGAACTCGAACTCGATCCAGAACTGGGCCGAGCCTTCATTCGCGGACGAATTCATCTCGTGCACGCCCGGAATGCTCTGCATCGACTTTTCGAGACGGTTGACGATTTCGCGCTCGACCGTCTCGGGCGAAGCGCCCGGGTAAGGGATCTGGACGATGATGAAAGGCGCCTCGACGTCGGGGCTTTCGTTCACGCGCAGCTTCTTGAGCGCGAGCAAGCCCAGGCACATCATCATCAGGATCAGCACGATCGTGGCGATCGGCTTCTTGACACTAAAGTTAGAAAGGAACATGAGTTATTTCCTTATTTTCCCTGGGCGCCCGGGGTGCCGACGCTGGCCAGCGACTGGGCCCTGGCGGCCGCCATCTGCACCGGCTGGCCATCCTTCAGGCTGGAGTTCGGGGCGCGCAGCACCAGGTCGCCGGCAGCCAGGCCCGACTTGACCTCGTAGGCGCCGGTGCGCTGGTCGCGCGCGCCGATGGTCAGGTCGGCCCTGGTCAGCGACTTGGCGTTCACTTTCCAGGCGTAAGTCTTGTCGCCGGATTTCACCAGGGCGCTCTCGGGCACCATCAGGACCGGGGTGCTTTCGGCATCGATGCGGCCTTCGGCGTACAGGCCAGCCACACGCGGCTGTTCGCCGGTCAGGCCGACCAGCACCTCGACCTGGCGGGTGATTTCGTTGGCGGCCGGGTCGATGCGCTTGACCACGCCGGTGAACTGGCGGTCGCCGTAGCCGTTGATGTGGTAGCTCACGCGCTGGCCCACCTTGACGGTGCCGATCTTGTCGGCCGACACGCGTCCTTCGTAGCGCATGCTGGTCGGATCGATCACTTTCAGGAGTTCCTTGCCGATCGCGGCGGTGTCGCCGTTCGACACCTTGCGGTCGGACACGATGCCGTCGAAGGGCGCGCGCACCACGGTGCGGCCGACCTGCTGGCGGGCCGTCGCCAGGCGCGCCTTCGCGGCCGAGAGCTCGCTCTGGGCACTGTTGCGGCGGACTTCGGCGTCGTCCAGGGCCTGGGCCGAGGTCATGCCGGAAGCACGCAGGGTCTTCAGGCGGTCCAGCGCACGGGTCGACTGGGCGAACGCCTGGTCGGCGGCGCGCACGGCTTCCTCGGCCGACATCAGGCTGTCGCGGATCGAGGTCTCGTCGAGCTTGACCAGCACATCGCCGCGCTTGACCGGCTCGCCGTTTTCCTTCAGCACCTGCAGCACGACAGCCGAGACTTCGGCGCGCAGGTCGGCCTTGCGTTCCGGCTGGATCGAACCGGTGATCGCGGGTCCCGAAGCCAGCGCATTGCTCTGCACCGTCAGCACGTCTTCCGGCTGCACCAGCAGCTGGACAGCCTTGCCATCCTTCTTGGCATCGGCCTGCGCAGTCGCGGTTTGCGGCTTGGCGGGTTCCTTGGGACCTTTACCGCAGGCGGCGAGCGCCGAGGCGATGGCAAGGACGAGTAGGGTTTTGCGCAGCATTTCGTGGATCTCCCGGGTGGACTCGTACGCTGTAAATATAAGAATATGAAAAACCAGCGCGCAGTATCCGTGAGCCGGTTTGGGCCGTCAATCGAGGATCGGCAGAGCGTGGTTTTCGTGGGATGAACTGCGTATTCGTGCGACGAACTGCAGTTGGCAAGGATGAAATGCGTCCGGAAATGGACAGTGGGCGGACAGGTGGACGTCCGGGTGAACGGGGCTATGGTGGTGTGCGACGGACTTGGCGGAAGAGTGCCGGGGGCACTCTTCCGCCTTCGCGGGAATCCAAGTTGACTTTAAGCTCTTATTTCACAAACAAGTGATAAACCACATTCCCCATCAAAACGCCGGTAACGATCCCGCCCCCGATCTCGACCAGGGTATGCCCCATGCGCTCGCGCAGCGTGCGGTGGCCGCTGTCCCCGCTTCCTGCTGCCAGGCGGTTGATGGCGGCGGCCTGACGGCCGACGTGCTGGCGCAGGCTGTTGGCGTCGATCATCACGATGAAGCACAGGGTAACCGCCACGCCGAAGGCCGGATGGCCGATGCCCTCGCGCAGGGCGATCAGGGTCGCCATGCTGGTCACGGTGGCGCTGTGGTTGCTCGGGAAGCCGCCGTTGCCGACCAGGTTGAAGGCCCAGCGCCGCTGGCGCGCGCTATTGATCAGGAATTTGATCGGTCCGACCACCAGCCAGGTCAACAGCGGGGTCAGCAGGTAAGTGAAATCCATGTGAGTTCCGAAGGTGTGTGCAAAAATAATGCCGGGCAACATTATCGCAGAAGCTATGCGCCTGCCACAGTGAGAAACTTGTAAAATCCTGTCCAGTGTGGTTTATCAGACAACGCAGCATATAGGAGAACTCGATGCAACATTTCAAGCTGTCATTCGTGGTGACGGTCGTCCTGCTGGCGCTGGCCGCCTGGTGGGGCTACAGCCACGGCGGCACCGGCGGCCTGCTGCAGGCCTTGTGGATCGCGGCGGTGCTGGGCGTGCTTGAAGTCTCGCTGTCCTTCGACAACGCGGTGGTGAATGCCTCCGTGCTGCGCAACTGGAACGCATTCTGGCAAAAACTGTTCCTGACGATCGGCATCCTGGTGGCCGTGTTCGGCATGCGCCTGCTGTTCCCGCTGCTGATCGTCTCGGTGGCCACCGGCCTCGGCCTGATCGACGTCTGGCACATGGCCACCAGGACACCCGACGAGTACGCGCGCATCCTCACCGCCCAGCACGCCGAGGTGGCGGCCTTCGGCGGCGCCTTCCTGCTGCTGGTCTTCCTCAACTTCCTGTTCGACGAGGAAAAGGAACTCCACTGGCTGGGCTGGATCGAAGAAAAAGTCGGCCAGTTCGGCAGCGAAGGCCTGGCCATCCTGCTGACCCTGCTGGCCGTGTTCGGCTGCATGAGCCTGATGCCCCAGCAAGCCAAGCTGCCGGTGCTGATGGCCGGCGTGGTCGGCGTCATCGTCTACGTGGGCGTGAACTGGTTCAGCGGCCTGCTCGAAGAAGAGGAATCGGACCCGTCGGTGGGCAAGATGATCTCGCAGGGCAGCATCGGCGGCTTCCTCTACCTCGAGGTGCTGGATGCCTCGTTCAGCTTCGACGGCGTGATCGGCGCCTTCGCCATCACCAACGACGTCGTCATCATCATGCTGGGCCTGGCCATCGGCGCGATGTTCGTGCGTTCGCTCACCGTGTTCCTGGTGCACAAGGGCACGCTGGAAGAATTCGTCTACCTCGAGCATGGCGCCCACTACGCGATCGGTATCCTGGCCCTGATCATGTTCGCCAGCGTCGAATACGAGATCCCGGAATGGTTCACCGGACTGTCCGGCATCGCCTTCATCCTGGTCTCGCTGTGGTCTTCGATCCGCTACAAGCGGCGCGAGGAACTCGGATCGGCCTGAATTCAACCCAGATTCAACCCAAAACGAAAGGAAACCCTATGGCGATCAGTCTGCAAAAAGGCGGCAACGTCAACCTGTCCAAGGAAGACCCGACCCTCAAGAAAGTCATCATCGGCCTGGGCTGGGATCCGCGCGCCAGCGACGGCGCCACCTTCGACCTCGACGGCAGCGCCTTCCTGCTGCGCGGCGACGGCAAGGTGCGCGGCGATGCCGACTTCATCTTCTACAACAACCTGCAATCCACCGACGGCTCGGTCAAGCATACCGGCGACAACCGCACCGGCCAGGGCGAAGGCGACGACGAGCGCCTGCTGGTCGACCTCACCCGGGTGCCGCCGGAGGTCGAGAAGATCGCCTTCTCCGTGACCATCCACGAAGCCGACCAGCGCCGCCAGAACTTCGGCCAGGTGGCGCGCGCCTTCATCCGCTGCCTGAATGCCGAGGGCGAGCGCGAGATCGCGCGCTACGACCTGTCCGAAGACAGCTCGACCGAGACCGCGATGATCTTCGGTGAACTCTACCGTTACGGCAGCGAATGGAAGTTCCGCGCCGTCGGCCAGGGCTATAACGGCGGCCTGGGTCCGCTGGCGCGCTCCTTCGGCGTCAACGTCTGAGCCTGAAGGCCCGAAACACCGTCCGGCACACCTGCCGGACATGAGCTTTTGACAATTCGCGCGCTCATCGTCAGAATGGGCGCCGGATTCACTCACCCTCACGACCATGCCCTCGACTTTCCCACGACGCGCCAGCGTCCTCCTCGCCTCCGTCGTCGTTGCCGCCATCGTGCTGTTCGCGCTCTACATGGCGATCGTGCTGCACTGGTCGTATTCCGAAGGCGAACGCGCCGGCTACCTGCAGAAGCTGTCGCGCAAGGGCTGGCTGTGCAAGACCTGGGAAGGCGAGATCCTGCTGTCCAGCATGCCGGGCGCCATCCCCGAGCGCTTCGCCTTCACGGTGCGCGACGAAAACGTGGTCAGGCAGCTGCAGGCGGCCATGGGCCAGCGCGTCCAGCTCAGCTACGCACAGCACGTCGGCCTGCCGACCACCTGCTTCGGCGAGACCAGTTATTTCGTCGAGAAAGCCGTCGTCGGCGGTGAAAATCCCGTGTCGCCGAACCCCGGCAAGTGATACAAAAAAAGAATCACAGGGCCGCTTTTCGAAGCCTTTCGATATATCTGTGACAAGCGGCAAGCGAGAGGGCGAAGGATGAGAAAGTGGGCTGCGGGAATGGCGCTGGCATGGTCGGCGATGGCTGCGGCGCAGGCGTCCACCATCGTCGACTACTCGCTGCTGCGTCCCGAAGGACGGCGCCACTACCTCGTGGTCGAACCGGACCGCCTGGCGCGCGATAAGCGCCCCACCGTCATCCTGCTGCACGGCCATGGCGCCTCGGCCGCCTTCATGGTCGGACTCGCCTCCTTCGGCACCTATCGCTCCCAGGACTGGATCCGCCTCGCCGAGCGCGAGCGCGTGATGCTGATCGCGCCGGACGGCATCAAGGGCAGCGACGGCAAGCAGGCCTGGAACGATTGCCGCCTCGATGCCGCCAGCAACGCCACCAGCGACGACGTCGGCTTCATCGCCGCCCTGATCGACACCGCGGTCAATGAGCTCGGCGCCGATCCCGAGCGCATCTATGTGTATGGCAGCTCGAACGGCGGCGGCATGGCCTACCGCCTCGGCATCGAACTGGCGCCGCGGCTGGCGGCGATCGGTGTGCAGAGCGCCCTGATGGCGATGCAGACGCGCTGCCGGGCGCCGGCGCATCCGATCTCGGTGTTCGCCTCGCACGGCACCGCCGACGAGATCGCGCCCTACAATGGCGGCAGGGTCGGCCACTGGCTGCTGCGCGACCGCGGCAGCGGCATCAGCGCCGAGGAATCGCTGGCCGTGTGGCGGCGCCTGGCCGGCCTGCCGGAGACGCCGTTCAGCTTCCGCATGCCCCACCTGCAATCGTCCGACCCGACCTCGGCCACGCGCTATGTCTGGGGCAACGATCCGGCGCGCGTGCAGATCCAGTTCATGCGCATCGACGGCGGCGGCCACACGGGTTCATCCAAGGTCGAGGAACTGCCGTGGATCCTGCGCAAGATCGTCGGTAATATGAACCACGACGTCGACACCGCCGAAGAGGCCTGGAACTTCTTCAAGGACAAACGGGTCAACGGCCCCCACTGACCGGCATCCTCAGCTCGCAGGCGAAACTGCCGTCGGCCTCCATGCGCCAGTTGCGCGGGTAGTATTCCATGCAGGGCCGGGCGTCGCAGGTGTAGCCGCTGGCCGGCAGCCATTCGCGGAACAGGGTCTGCCAGGCGGCCGGGATCTCCCAGTCCTGGCCGGCAAACTGCGCCACCGCATAGGTCCCGCCCGGCAGCACCGTGAGCGTCGTCCCGGCCGGGGCGGCGTAGTCCTCGCCGACCTCGACGCCGGCATCGTAGCGGCAGTCCTGCGGCGGGGTGGTGGAAGGATCGTCGAGGGCGATGCCGTAGGTCGGCTCACCCAGCAGGCCCTGGCGTTCCAGCCAGGGGGTGACGACCTCGCCCCAGAAGCGGCCGATCTCCGGGCCGTAGGGGCCGATTTTTCGTAAGGTGGCGATCCGCACCGGCGGCAGGGTGACGATGGCGACGTCCATTCCGGTTCTCCTTTTTTACGTGAAAACCGGATTCTATGCCGGCGTGACGTCGGGGCGAACTGGAAGATCCGACAGGTAGGGTGGGCGCTCAGCTCTCGCCGCGCTGCTTGGCAACCGCCTCGGCCAGCCGCGCCGCCGCCTGCTGGGCCGACGGCAGTTGAGAGAATCGTCCCAGCACTTCGCGCGCCAGGTCGGCCGATTCGGCCCGCTGCTTGGCCTCGGCCTGGCGGGCATCGATCTGTTCGCGCAGCGCGCCCAGTTCCGCCACCTGTTCTTCCTGGCGCCTTGACTCCAGCTCCACCAGGCGGCGCTTGGCATCGGCCATTTCCTGGGTCGCCTGCAGCGACTTGCGCTGCATGTCGGCGGCCTGCTGGGCGTGTTCCAGCAGCGCGCGCTGGGCATCGCGCTTGTCCATCGCGGCGCGCGCGGCGGCCTGCTCGGCCAGCTCGCGGGTCTGCGCCAGCTGGGCACGTTCTTCCTCGGCCTTGGCGCGCGCTTCGGCAGCAAGCACGGCCGCGTGCTCGGACGCCAGGCGGGCCGCGGCGGCCTCGTTGGCGCGGGCATCCGCGGCGGCCTGCTGGCGCTGGGCGGACAGCTTCTGTTCCAGCAGCAGCAGGGCTTCGCGGGCGACGTCGGCTCCCGCCTGCTCGGCGGCCAGCAGTTCATCGGCCATGGCCTGCTGGCGGGCTTCGTGTTCGGCACGTTCGGCCTGGGCCCGCGCCAGCTCGGCGGCGCGCTCCATCCGCTGCTGCTGCGCGGCGGCGGCCGCTTCCTCGTGCGCGGCCTGCTGTTCGGCATGGAGTGCCGCCTGGCGCTGGGCTTCCACGGCCACCTGTTGGGCTGCCAGCGCGCGCTGTTCGGCTTCGAGCTGGCCGCGCAGCAGCGCCACTTCTTCCTGTTCGGCGGCGACGCGCGCCTGGGCGGCGGCGGCCAGTGCGCGCTCGGCTTCCTGGCGCTCGTTCAGGGCGGCCAGCGCTTCTTCCTCGACCCGCAGGCGTTCGCGATCGGCGCCGGCCAGCGCCTCGGCTTCCTGGGCGCGGCGTTCGGCCAGGCGGGCCGCTTCGCGCTGCAGCGCGGCCTGTTCGGCTTCATGCGCCAGGCGCGCCTGCTCGGCGGCGTTTTCCGCCGCGCGCGCCTCGGCCGCGGCGCGCGATGCCGCGGCGCGTTCCTCGGCCAGCGCGCGTTCGCGTTCCTGCTGTTCGGCTTCCAGTGCGGCCGCTTCGACCGCCCGGCGGTCGGCCTCGGCCCGCAGGCGCGCCTGTTCGGCGGCCGCGCGCTCGGCATCCAGGCGGGCCTGGGCCTGGGCCGCTTCGTCTTCCTCGGCCTGGGCGCGCTCGAGCGCCGTTTCGCGCAGCTTGCGGTCGGCTTCGATGCGCGCCTCGGTGGCGGCGAGGATCCGGCTTTCGGCGTCGCGGCGCGCCGCCAGCGCGGCCAGCGCCATCGCTTCCATGCGCTCGCGGTGCACGGCCGCGTCGCGCAATTCCTTCTCGGTCTGCAGGCGCATGCGCAGCGACTGCGCGGCGGTGCGCTCGTACTCGGCCTGGGCCTGGGCGATCGCCTCGCGTTCCTGTTCGATGTGGGCCAGGGCGCGCGCTTCTTCCAGCGCCCTCGCCTCGGCGGCGGCGCGCGCGAAGCTGGACGCCAGCGCGACCTGGTCGGCGCGCTCGCGCTGCAGGGCTAGTTCGAGCGCCTCGGCCTCGGCTTCGGCCAGCTTTTCCGCGGTCTGGCGTGCGGCTTTCTCGGCACGCTCGCGTTCGCGCGCCAGGATCGCCACCCGCGCATCGGCGCTGGCGCTGTGGCTGACTTCTTCGCGCGCCGCGTGCACGGC
>Ga0308170_10004659_pt1 | contig 10745 bp, 8 predicted proteins | sample PhyBR2_2_FD_202136 | JGI IMG/M metagenome (GOLD analysis project Ga0308170, IMG submission 202136) | Phyllosphere microbial communities from UC Gill Tract Community Farm, Albany, California, United States - DLSLSB.R2 | ecosystem: Host-associated > Plants > Phyllosphere > Unclassified | place... | reverse complement strand
CACGGCGGCGCCGGCTATGTGGCCGACTACGCGGCCGAGCGCTTCTACCGCGACGTGCGCCTGTTCCGCATCTACGAAGGCACGTCGCAGATCCAGCAGCTGGTCATTGCGCGCAACATGATCCGGAAGGCGCGCGCATGACGATCGATGTAAAGGCTCTGCTGGCCGGCCTGCCGGCGCGCATCGACGCGATCCCGCGCACCGTGGCAAGCCGCACGCCGGATGCGCCGGCGCTGATCGACGACGGCCGCACGATCAGCTACCGCCAGCTGGTCGAGGCGATCGACCGCCAGGCGGCGCAGCTGGCCGAACTCGGCGTGCGTCGCGGCGACCGGGTGCTGCTGGTGAGCGAGAACTGCGCGGCCCAGGTCACGCTGATGTTCGCCGCGGCCACGCTGGACGCCTGGATCGTGAACGTGAACGCGCGCCTGTCCGCGCCCGAGCTGGACGCCATCCGCGTGCACAGCGGGGCGCGCATTGCCGCTTACACGGCGGCGGTCTCGCCCGAGGCGCGGGCGCACGCCGAACGTGACAACCGCGAGGCGGGCGCGCGCGCGTACGGGGACCTGATGATCGGCCCGCTCAACGACAACTGCGCGCCCGAGCCGCAGGCCTCCGAACCGGTCGCCGCCCTGGTCTACACCACCGGCACCACCGGCCAGCCCAAGGGCGTGATGCTCAGCCACCGCAACCTGCTGTTCGTGGCCGCCGTCTCGAGCCGCCTGCGCGGCCTGGCGCCGCAGGACCGCGCCTGGGGCGTGCTGCCGATCTCGCACGTGTATGGGCTGACCTCGGTGATGCTGGGCACCCTTTCCGCGGGCGCCTGCCTGCAGCTGGCGCCGCGCTTCACGCCGGACGGCATGCTGGCGGCGATCCGCGACGAGGGCCTCACCATCGTGCAGGGCGTGCCGGCGATGTATGCGCGCCTGCTGGAAAAACTGGACGACAACGCCGGCGACAGCGGCCGGCCGCTGGCATCAAGACTGCGCTTCGCCTACGCCGGCGGCTCGCCGCTCGACCCGGACCTCAAGCGGCGCGTGGAAAGCGCGCTGGGTGTACCGCTGCACAATGGCTACGGCCTGACGGAAGCGGCGCCGACCGTCAGCCAGACACGGCTGGATGCGCCGCGCGCCGACACCTCGGTCGGCACGGCCATCCCCGGCGTCGAGCTGCGCATCGTCGGCAAGGATGGCCTCGCGCTTGCTTCCGGCGAGGCCGGCGAGCTGTGGGTGCGCGGGCCCAACGTGATGCAGGGCTATTACCGCGCGCCTGAGCAGACGGTTGAGGCCATCAAGCCGGGCGGCTGGCTGAACACGGGCGACATGGCGATCCAGGATCCCGACGGGGCGCTGTTCATCGTCGGGCGTACGAAGGAATTGATCATCCGCTCCGGCTTCAATGTGTTCCCGCTGGAAGTCGAGACCGTGCTGAACGCCCACCCGGCGGTGACGCAGTCGGCCGTGGTCGGCCGACTGCTGGCGGATGGCAACGAGGAAGTGGTGGCCTTCGTGCAGCCGGCCCCGCGCGCGCGCCCGGGCACCCACGAGGGTGCGCAACTGAGCGCGGACGCGCTGCGCGCCTGGGCGGCCGAGCGGCTGGCGCCCTACAAGCGGCCGTCGCGCATCGTGCTGATGGCGGCATTGCCGGCCGCGTCCACCGGCAAGGTGCTCAAGCACGTATTGAAGACGATGGCCGCCGGCGCCTGAAGATCAACTGAGGATCAACTGAAGATCACCAGTCGCCGTACTGCCGGACCACGCTGCGCCACATTAAACTAGGACACCTTTTTCAGCCCATCTGTTTTCCTAGTCTTTAGTTAGCGCATCGGGACCTTGAGAAACCGTAGCGAGCGGCAGCAGGCGTGGCCGAGAAGCGCAGCCGTACTTACGGTACGGCGAGCATCGCAGGCCGCGCCTGCAACGCGCAGTAGGTTTATCAAGGCCCCCTCATCGCCTGCGCTTCTTCCAGTTGTAGCCAGGACCAGTCACGTCGACCCCCGGGTGCCCCACCAGGTCCGGATGCTCGGAACACATGGTGATGAAGCGCACGCCCTCGCCCGCGCGCTGGCGCCGGCGCAATTCCTCCATGAAGCCCATGGCCGCCACCATCTCGGTGGTATCGAACAGCTGCGCGTGCGGCGTGCTGGCGGCCTCTTCAACGATGGTCCAGTACACCATGTACATCCTCTCCTCCTTTTTCCGTCGTTTCCGTCATTTCGCTGTCTATATGAGGTGGAACGGTCCTGTATGAAGACCGACATTACGTAGGACTTGTCCGAAATAGAGCCTATATGTTCGCCAGCCCACATAACAAGCTGTGTTCGCCGACTAGGCTTACACCTCGTATCAAAAACGCAGGAAACGCCCATGAATCTGAACAACCACATCCAGCCAGCAACCTCGCCGCTCCAGCTCTGGGGCGGCCTCGAATGCACCGTCAACCGCGTACGCGACAATTACTTTTCCCAGATGGACCGCAATGGCCACGCCGAACGCCTGCAAGACCTCGAGCGTTTTGCTTCGCTCGGCATTCGCGCGATCCGTTATCCCGTGCTGTGGGAGCGCACCGCGCCGGACGGCATCGACACCGCGGACTGGTCCTGGTCGGACGAACGCCTGCCCGTGCTGCAGCAACTGGGCGTCACGCCCATCGTCGGCCTGGTCCATCACGGCAGCGGCCCGCGCCATACCAGCCTCGTGTCCGATGACTTTCCGGAAAAACTTGCCGAATACGCGGGCGCGGTTGCGCGCCGCTATCCCTGGGTCGAGTACTACACCCCGGTCAACGAAATCTGTACGACCGCCCGCTTCTCCGGCCTGATCGGGGTCTGGTATCCCCACGGCGCCAGCGAGAACGAATTCATCCGCGCCTTGATCACCCAGTGCCGCGCCACGGTGCTGTCGATGCGCGCGATCCGCGCCGTCAACCCGGACGCCAAGCTGGTGCAGACCGACGATTTGTCGCGCACCTATGGCACGCCGGAAATGGCCGAGCTCACGAACTTCTACAACGAACGCCGCTGGCTCGCCTGGGACATGCTGTGCGGGAAGATCGACCAGGAGCACGCGCTGTGGGATTACCTGACCCGCAACGGCGCCTCCGAGGACGAGCTTCTCTGGTTCAAGGACAACACCTGCCCGCCCGACATCATGGGCGTCAATTACTACATTACCAGCGAGCGCTGGCTCGACCACCGTCCGGAACGCTATCCGGAATCGCACCGCTTCGTCTACAACGGCATTCATCACGCCGACATGGAGTGCCCGCGCGTGCTGGCCACGCCGACCCCGGGCATCGGCCCGCTGCTGCAGGAAACCTGGGAGCGCTACGGCCTGCCGATCGCGATCACCGAAGCCCACATCGATGCCAACCGCGAGGATCAGCTGCGCTGGCTGGTCGAGATCTGGAACGCCGCCAGGAAGGTGCAGCAGGGCGGCGCCGACATCCGCGCCGTCACGGTCTGGGCCCTGCTCGGCTCCTACGACTGGAACTGCCTGGTGACTGAGTGCCGCGGCTATTACGAGCCCGGTCCCTTCGACGTGCGCGGCGCGCAGCCGCGTCCGACCGCGGTCGCCTCGCTGATGCGTGAACTGGCGACCGGCCGTCCGCTGTCGCATCCGGTGCTGCAAGGCCAGGGCTGGTGGCGCCGGCCCGGCCGCTTCTGGGCCAAGCCGGTCGCGACGCGCACGGCGGTGGCCGAGATCGCCGACCGCGGCGCCTTCCGCTCGACCTTCCCGCAACCCATCCTGATCAGCGGCGCCAACGGCACGCTGGGCCGCGCCTTCGCCCGCATCTGCGAACGCCGCAACCTGGCCTGCCACGTGCTCACCCGCCAGGAGATGGACATCACCGATCCGGCCTCGGTCGAGGCGGCGATCGTGCGCTACAAACCCTGGGCCATCGTCAATGCCGGCGGCTACGTGCGCGTCGACGATGCCGAACGCGAGTTCGAGCGCTGCATGCGCGAGAACACCCAGGGCCCGACGGTCCTGGCCCTGGCGGCGATCCGCCATGGTCTGCGCTTCATGACCTTCTCCAGCGACCTGGTGTTCGACGGGACGCTCGGCCGTCCTTACGCCGAATCGGACGCGCCTGCGCCGCTGGGCGTGTACGGCAGCAGCAAGCTCGAGGCCGAGCGGCGCGTGCTCGACTCGGATCCGCAAGCCCTGGTGATCCGCACCAGCGCCTTCTTCGGACCCTGGGATGAGCACAACTTCGTCAGCCAGGCGCTCGATGCGCTCGGCAACGGCCGGCCGTTCGCGGCGCTCGCCGACCAGACCGTGTCGCCGACTTATGTGCCGGACCTGGTCAACGCTTGCCTCGATCTGCTGATCGACAAGGAGTGCGGCGTCTGGCACCTGAGCAATGGCGCGGCCATGAGCTGGGCCGAGCTGGCGCGCCGTGCCTGCGCGGCCGCCGGCATCGAACCGGCCAGCCTCGAGGAGCGCACCGCAGCCGAGCTGGGCCTGGCTGCGGCGCGCCCGGTCAACAGCGCGCTGACCAGCGAACGCGGGTTGCTGCTGCCTTCGTTCGAGGATGCCCTCGCGCGCTACCTGCGCGAGCGCGAGACCGCCCGGGTGGCCGTGCAGACCGAAGAATCGGCCCATTACGCGAGCTGATATTTCCACACAGCACTAGAAACCGGGCCCACGCGGCCCGGTTGTTGTTTCATTACACAATAGTAATGAAACGCCGTGAGATTTGGTGCTTATTATATTTACGCGTGGCATTTTCATCGTTACACTAAGTTACATGGCGTTACTTTACGCAATTTTGGTGTGACTGAAATGAAGCTTTACACGAATGTGCCTGGCCTGGCGGAAAGGCTGCTCGCCAGCGCCGCCCCCTCGGTGACCTTGCGCTCGGCCGTGCCCTCGCACCTGTCGCCCCTGCCGTTCGCGCGTGAACTCGCCAAGATTCGCTTGCGCGCCCTGCTGCATCCGAGGCAGACGCCCGCCTGGCTGGCGTTCCTGAATTCGCACCCGGCCTTTTCCGACTACCTGCGCACCTACCCGAAATTCCTGTACAAGGTCTACCGGCCCTACAACAGCCACGCCCTGGATCCGCAACAGCGCCTGGAGGCGATCCGCGCGCACTACCAGTTCGTGTTCCGCCGCGGCCTGGGCCAGACCGTCGCACGCGCCAGCCTGGGGCCGGTGGTGCTGGCCGAAACGGCCGGCAAGAGCGGCCTGCCCTACCGGATCGAGCTGCGCACCGTGAACATGTTCGACCGCGAGGGCGAGCTGGCGCTGCAGCTGAGCCAGGACGGCAAGGCGATCTACACGGTGGCCTTCACGCTCGCCCCGCGCGACGGCGTGCCGGCGGTGAACCTGGGCTGCCTGCAGGGCGGCAAGACCGAGGATGCGCGCGAGGCGATCCGCATCGCCACCCGCGACCTGCACGGCATCCGTCCCAAGCAGCTGATGGTCAGCCTGGTGCGTCAGCTGGGCTGCGACTACGGCTGCGAGCGCATGGTGATGGTCTCGAACCGCAACCGCGTGATCTACAAGGCGATCCGTCACGGCCGCGTGCTGGCCGACTACGACCAGCTGTGGGAAGAGCTCGGCGCGCGCCTGCGCGCGGACGGCGACTACGAGCTGGATTGCGCGCCGCTGGCGGCCCCTAGCCTGGAGCAGATTCCGTCCAAAAAGCGGTCGGAAGCGAAGAAGCGCTACGAGCTGGTGCGCACGATGGCCGACAGCGTGTCGATCAGCCTGCGCGCGAAAGAGCCGGGCATCTGACGTAGGGTGGGCGGGGGCGCCGAGCCGGCGATCCGTCCACCCTGCGTTTTCACCGCAGCACCTTCAGAATCAAGCAGCCACCCGCGCCAGGATCGGCTCCAATTCCCGCCACACCCTCTCCACACTCATCTTGTTCATGCAATCGTGATGCCCCAGCGGGCACTCGCGCTGGCGGCAGGGCGAGCACTCCAGGCGCAGCGAGATCACCTTCGCCACTTCCGACAGCGGCGGCGCATAGTCCGGATCGGTCGAGCCGTACAGGGCCACCACCGGACGGTTCAGTGCCGAGGCGATGTGCAGCAGGCCGGAGTCGTTCGAGACCACCGCGGTCGTCTGCGCCACCAGGGCGATCGCCTCGTCCAGCGAGGTCTGGCCGGCCAGGTTGAGCACCGATCCGGCCGCGCTGCCTGCGTGTTGCTGCACCAGCTCGCAGGTGGCGCGGTCGTTCGGCGAACCGAGCAGCGCGACCTGCACGCCAGGCAGGGTGCGCACCACCTGGGCCGCCAGTGTGCCGTAGTGGGCCGGCGGCCAGCGCTTGGCAATCCCGAACTCGGCCCCCGGAGCGAACGCGACCAGCGGGCGGTCGAGCGCGACGTTCAGGCGCCGGCAGATCGCCTCGGTCTCCTCGCCGGCGACGATCAGCGATGGCCGCTGCAGGCCGGCGGGCGGCGCCAGGCCCGGGTCCTGGGCCAGCGCGGCATAGAAGGGCACCATCGAGCGCGGCGGCAAGTCGTCGTGGTGCATCACGTTGACCAGCCCATAGCGCATCTCGCCCTTGTAGCCGACCCGGCTGGGGATCCCGGCCAGCCAGGGAATCAGCGCGTACTTGAGCGTATTCGGCAGCACATAGGCGGCCTCGTAGCCCTGCTTGCGCAGGCGGCGCGCAGTACGCACGCGCTCACCCAGCTGCAGCGCGCGGTGGCGGAAGGGCGTCACCATGACCTGGTCGGCCTCGCCGATGCGGCGCCACACCGGCACCACCTGCGGCGGCGCCAGCACGTCGATGGCGCGCTCCGGATGGGCCTGCTTGAGCAGGCGCAGCAGGGGCTGGGCCATCACGGCGTCGCCGATCCAGTTCGGCGAAATGACCAGGGAACGCGGCTGCTCGCTCATGTCGTCGCTTCCGTCGTCGCGTTGGCGAACTGCAGGCGGTACAGGTTGGCGTACATGCCGCCCTTGGCCAGCAACTCGTCGTGCGTGCCCTGCTCGATGATGCGGCCGTGCTCCATCACGACGATCAGGTCGGCGCCTTCGATGGTCGACAGGCGGTGCGCGATCACGAAGGTGGTGCGGCCGGCCATCAGGGTGTCGAGCGCGGCCTGGACCGCGCGCTCGGATTCGTTGTCCAGCGCCGAGGTGGCTTCGTCCAGGATCAGGATCGGCGCGTCCTTGTAGATCGCACGCGCGATCGCCACGCGCTGGCGCTGGCCGCCCGACAGGCGCATGCCGTTCTCGCCGATGACGGTGTCCACGCCTTCCGGCAGGCGCTCGACCACGTCCGTCAGGTGCGCGGCCTGGATCGCATTCCACAGGCGCGCTTCATCCACCTGCAGGGCGCCGTAGGCGACGTTGGCGCGCAGCGTATCGTCGAACAGCACCACGTTCTGGCTGACCAGGGCCAGCTGCTCGCGCAGCGAAGCCATCGTGATGTCCGGATAGGGCACGCCGTCCAGCAGGATGCGGCCGGACTGCGGCTCGTAGAAGCGCGTGACCATGTTCACGAAGGTCGACTTGCCGCCGCCCGACATGCCGACCAGGGCCACGGTCTGGCCCGGGCGCGCCTCGAGCGAGACGCGGTCCAGCGCCAGCGCCGTCGTGTTCGGGTAGCGGAACGACACGTTCTCGAAGACCACGCGCCCTTGCGTGCGCGCGAGCGTGCGCGTGCCGGTGTCGACCTCGGCCGGCGCGTCGATCAGCTCGAACACGGTCTCGGCGGCGGCGATCCCGCGCTGCATCGGGCCGTTCACCTCGGCCAGCGCCTTGAGCGGCGTGAGCAGCATCAGCATCAGGGTGACGAACTGGTAGAACTCGCCGGCCGTCATGTCGGCCTTCAGGGCCAGCACCACCACCACCGACAGGGCCAGCGAGGTGGCGACCTGGGTCACCGGGGTGGTGGCGGCGAAGGCCACCGTCATGCGCTGGGAAAAACCGCGCATGGCTTCGCTGCGCAGGAAAAAGCGGTGGCTTTCGTAGCGCTCGCCGGAAAACACGCGGATCACCTGGTGCCCACGCGCCGCTTCCTCGACCACTTGCGTCATCTCGGCGGTCACGCGCTGGTTCTCGCGGTTCAGGTGGCGCAGGCGCTTGCTGGTGCTGCGCGTGATCACGGCGGTGAGCGGCACGACGACCAGCGCGACCGTGGTCAGCTTCCAGTTCAGCCACAGCAGCGAACCGACCAGGCCGACCACGACCAGCGCATCGCGCACGAAGGCGACGAATACCGACTGGACCATGTCCACGACCTGGCGCACGTCGCCGACGACGGTGTTGATGATCTTGCCGGTCGACTCCTCGTGGAAGCGCGCCACCGGCAGGCGCAGGACGCGCCCGAACACCTGGGCGCGCAGATCGTTGGTCACCCGGCTCAGCACCCAGTTGTTGTAATAGGCGGTGGCGAAGGTGCCGATGCCGCGCAGGACGAACAGCGACACCAGCGCCCCCGGGATCCACCACATGGGGAACTTGAAGTCCTGCTTGAAGCCATAGTCGGTCAGCAGTTGCAAGCCCTTGGCCAGCAAGGGCTGGGTGGACGCCGTCAACATCATCGCGAGCAGCGACAGGAAAGCGCGCCCGCGATAGGGTTTCAGGATCGCCCACAGGCGCTTGATGATGGCACTGTTATCCAATTTTCACTTTCGCATTCAGGCAGAAGCCCATGAGCAAAAACACCATGAGCGCATAAAACAGGCTGCCCGCCACAGACCAGAAGATCACCTCGGTCAAACCGAAGCAAGCATAGCTGAACACCACCAGGGCCCCGGCCAGCGCTTGCGCGAACTGCGGCGAGCGCATCCCGCCCCCGAGCCTGCGCAGGAAGAACAGGCCGGGCGCCACCAGGATGCCGGCCCAGATGGCGAAGCCGACCACGCCTCCGGTCGCGAGTTCCTGCAATGCGTCATTATGCAGGTGCGGCAGCGTCAAGACCATGGGATCGAGGCTGCCCTGTTGCGCATATTCGGCCAGGCGCGCCCGGCAAGCGGCAAAATCCATACCGAACAGCGGATGTTCCGCAATCAGCATGGCCGCGCCCTTCCACAGTTCGAGCCGGGTGCCGACATTGGTCCACACGCTGCCGCCTTCGTAAAAGGTGCGCACATCGATCACGCCTTGCACGAAACGCTGTTGCATGCCGAGCGCGGGCACGAACAAGGACGCCGCCAGCAGCGCCGCGGTCGCGCCCAGCAGGCCGCGCACACGCCGGCTGTCGAGCTCGCGCAGGTGGAGCACCAGCAGCACCGCGGCCGGCAGCAGCGCCACCCAGCCGCCGCGGCTGCCGGTCAGCACCGACGCCGCCAGCCCGGCCAGCGCGCCCACGCTTGCCAGCACGAGCTGGGGCGATCCCTGGCGCGCCTCGCGGTGCACATCGATCGCGGCGGCCAGCGCCAGGAAAGCCAGCAGCAGGGCCAGGTCGCCGAAGGTGATCGCGTTGATCAGGCCGCCCGGGCGAGGATCGTGCAGGACGAGGCGCTGCCAGGCCACCAACGGCAGGCCGGCCAGCGCACCCGCGCACACGCCCCACCACAGCACGCGCCGCGGGATGCCCGTTGCCAGAACCAGCGCCATGCTACTGACTGCAAAGAACATGCGCGCCGGCTTTTCCACTGAACTCATTGACGCTCCACGCACCAGCGCACACGCCAGCACGTACACAAAATGCAGCAGAAAGGCTAGCACGACCCAGCGGATCTCTGGCCAGTGGCGCACCAGTCCATCACGGCTCGGTTTGAACAAGATCAAAGCACTGATCAGAAACAGGAAACTTACTTGACTGACGCCGGACTTGCTAACCAGGCTTACAAAAGGTAACAAGAAGGCCAGGGCGCCGACCCAGACCCGTATCGGCTCCCTCATTTGCGTCGAATTACTGTTCATCGATATTCTTGTGGGATACTCTTGCCCTCAATCCAGCAGTGTACAACGGAGCTTATGCGGCAGGCACGGACAATTTCCGTCGTGATTACCACCTACAACCGGCCAGAGGCGCTGGAGGCGGTGGTGCGGGCATGTTTCACGCAGAACGACAAGAATTTTGAAATCATTATCGCTGATGACGGCTCGACTGCCAACACACGTTCCTGTGTGAAACAGTTAGCGGCCGCGTCGCCGGTGCCGGTGCGGCACGTCTGGCAACCCGACGATGGGTTTCGCGCCGCCATGGCGCGCAACCGCGGCACCCTGGCGGCCAGCGGCGACTACATCGTTTTCCTGGATGGCGACTGCATTCCCCAGCGCGACTTCATTGCGCGCCACCGCGCCCTGTCCCAGCCGGGCTGCCTGGTCTCCGGCAGCCGCATCCTGATGAGCGAGCGGCTGACGCAGCGCGTGATCGATGAAAAGATCGATCTGGGCGCCATCCAGCCCGCCACCCTCCTCGGCTGGCGTTTCAAGGGCGACCTGAACAAGACCCTGCAGCCGCTCGGGCTGCGTTGGCCCGACCTGGGACGCGTCTCGGGAAAGTTCAAATGGCGCCGCATCAAGAGCTGCAACCTGGGCGTCTGGCGCAGCGACCTGGAGCGGGTGAACGGCTTCGACGAGAGTTTTGTCGGCTGGGGCTACGAGGATTCCGACCTGGTGCTGCGCCTGCACCACGCCGGCGTGCAGCGCAAGGACGGCGCTTTTGCCACTGAAGTGTTTCATTTGTGGCATCGCGAGGCCCAGCGCGACCAGGAGGCGAGCAACCGCCAGGTCGTGCTGGAGCGCGCCGCCAGCCGGCTTACGCAGGCAGTGCGCGGATTGCGCGAGCACGCGGGCGAGCGGCTGTAGCGGGCGCGCCGGCGCCTTGCG
>Ga0308170_10004656_pt1 | contig 10747 bp, 5 predicted proteins | sample PhyBR2_2_FD_202136 | JGI IMG/M metagenome (GOLD analysis project Ga0308170, IMG submission 202136) | Phyllosphere microbial communities from UC Gill Tract Community Farm, Albany, California, United States - DLSLSB.R2 | ecosystem: Host-associated > Plants > Phyllosphere > Unclassified | place... | reverse complement strand
CATCCGGCCAACGGAACTGCGGAAACGGCTGCCTGGAGCATTGCCGCAGAGGCTCGCAATGCAACGGCAAAACGCCGGCAAAAGGCGGCCATCAAGATTGCGTGACTACTGGCCTTTACCGGGGCGGGGCTTCCGCGCGACCTTCTGGCGTGGCTTGTGTTTTGTCACTGCCGATCTTTAGCCAGAACCAACCGACATACCAAAGAATCGCCGCCAGCCCGATCACAAAGCTGCCAAGCAACACTATCTTGGCCAAGACGTCCAAGCCCTTGGGCTCAAAGGCCATCATGACCAAAGGTACGAGGATCCCCAACGAGAGAACGCCCAGCATCCACATCGCCGCAGCCACACCCACAGGCTTGCCGACGCGGGCCAGCTCTTCATCCAAGCGGTCCCGCTCGGCAACAGCAGCCCGCAGTTGCGTCCGAAGATCGGCCTCAGCGCGGATTTCCTCATCCCGGTGTCGCACTTCGGCTGCGATCGCCCAGCCCGGTCTCAACGCCGATGCCAGATTTGTGTAGTCGAGGAGATCTCTAGATCCAAGAATCGATATTGCGGGAGGATTTGGCAGGAAGGCACGCCGGTGCTTGAATGCCTGTTCATAAATATCCTGGTCGGCGTCCGTGATTTCCAGACCGCGCTCGACGAGATCTTCAAGGTCAAGATTCCTGGTATCGCCTTTTCTGAGCTTCAAATTGATGGCCTGCACTGCATTTTGCACCCGTTGCCGGAGTGCAACCGCGTACGGTTTGAGCTCTTCTTCTGCCGTTCCCCGTGCGACACGCTCTTGAATCAGGGCATCCAAGTCCAAGGACGGATTTTCAAGCAGTTTTTCCACTGCCACTTCGTAGAAGTAGCGTTCCGCCCTGTCCAATCGGGTCCGATGGGCCTCTTTCAGGTCCGCCTCAATGTGCCCAATGCGTCCAGCTGCTGCCTCCACCAGCCTCCTGATGCCCTCGCGTTCGCTGGAGATCGCAACAAGCCTGCTGACAAGGAAACCTCCAATGATGGCGACCAGAACGGCCGACGCCTGGCTGAGGGCGGACAACAAAGTGCTCGGGTCCCAGTCCTGTTCCGCCGACCTGACAATCACGCCAAATGGATCGCATTGCACCACTGACTGGAGCAATGGCACATGGGAGGTACAGGTAAGGAATTCAGACGAGATCACCGAGCGATCATAAGCGACCCCTGACGATGCGCCGTGCACAGGGACCGGTCCTGGCACCTGCAGCCCCTTACGGACACAAGAACCCCGGTGATGCTTCCGCATCGCCGGGGTTCTTCTTTTTTTCTGTCAGCAGCTGTCCGTCGTCTATCCCGCCACCCGGGCAAGGACCTCCTCAGCCTCGTCAAACTCGTCGATCAGCCGCAAGGTCTCCGGGCCACCCAGGTCAGCGTCCGGATCGAGCCGTCGATTGATGCTGCGTGACGCGGAGAACTTCAGCACCGAGTAGTCATCCACGTCCTTCTTGCCGAACCGGACCTTGTGGCCTTTGTGCGTCTGCCGGGCGAAGCGGCCAAAGCCGGTGAGCACGACGGTGTCTCCACGGCGCACGGCGTCGGTGAGCTCCGCGATGAGCGACTCGTACACCTCACTCACCACCCTTATCGGCTGTCCGCTGCGGCCGGCCACCTTCGAGATGAATCCACGCTTGCTGATCCGCGGATGAACCGTCGTCTTCATGCCCACACCTTTGTCCTATCATCCCTCGTCGTCCGCTTCCTGCTTGAAAACCAGTTTATCCGACAGGCCTGTCGAAAAGCGATCCACAGACCTGTCGGTATTCATTCAACTAAAGCTCGAAATCCGGATCAATGGACTGGCGGTCGTCCTTGTACTCGTAGTCAACTGACTCAATAATCGACCGAGTCTTCGGATCGCGCCGTGTGCTGACGATCTTGTCGTGGGACTCGTCGAACCGCTGCTGGTCGGCGATCCGGTGGGCCGCGTTGAGCTTGGCGTTGATGTTCTTGTCGCCGAACTCCATCATCGAGCTCACGGAGGACTTCGCACCCTGCTTGGTTGCGTTGACGTTCTTCTTGTTCTGCGCACGCTGCTGCTCCCAGCGACCGCGGTCCTCGGGCGTGACGTACCCGAACATCTGGGCGAGCCGGGAACCGTACCGCTCCTGCTGCTCTACCTGCTGGTCGTCGCTCATGGTCCTGTCTCCTTCTCGTTCGTTTCCGGACTATGCCGGCTGGTAGTCCTCGGCTCCGCGGTCGCGGCTCCACTGGCCCTCCGGCCCCGGCCGGGCCGAGGGGCCGGGCCCCTGTCGGAAGGGCTGGGGCCGCGTGCGCTGCGCCGCCAGGAAAGTAGCGGGATCGTCGACCGCGGCCCGCATCGTGTCCTGCCAGTCCTCGCCGAGGGCCAGCTTGAGCTCGTGCTCAAAATCCGGGTCCTCCTTGTTCAGCTCCTCGATGGCGTCCACGTAGGCGTTCGAGTAGACACGCTGCTGCTCCTCGTCCGAGAGGCCATCGATCTCCATGCTTGCGAGCATGCTCTCGGACTGGTCGAGGCGCTGCTGGAGGTCCTCGGGCAGCCCGCGGGTGTCCAGGCCCTGCTTCTTGGCCGCGAAACCGATCATGTAGCCCATGACACTGCCGCCGAGGGCCTGTCCGTCGCCACGCTGGACGCCGTCCAGCATCGCCGCCTTCATGGTTTCCGCCAGCTGCACCTGGTGCTCGTCCGGCTCCATCGGCAGGCGCAGCGTGAACATGCCCTCGTCGGGGATCCGCCGGCCCAGGTGGTCGTCGAACTCCCCGGTCCAGACCTCGCGTACCCTGTCGGTGCCCGCGAGGCGGGCCTCGTGCGGCGGGGCCTTGACGATGCGGCCGTGCGCGACGCCGTTGAACATCAGGCGCAGCTCCGGCTCGGACTCCATCCGCTCGCCGATGATCGTCCGGGCGCGCTTGACCACCTCGGCACGGTCGAGCCCGTCGTCCTCCATCTGCTGGCGCAGGCGCTTGCGCAGGGCCTTGTAGCTGGCGTTGATCTGCTTCGCGTCCTGCTCGGGGTCACGCATCTTCCAGAAGGCGTTCTCCATGAGTGCGACCTCGGTCATGGCCGCCGACTCGGGAGTAAACAACTCACGGTTGCCCCGCTCGCGGCGCTCCAGGTCCTCCAGGCGGGTACGCCAGCGTCGGGAAAGGAAGTCGTCCCTGCTGGTGCCCCACCGCCCGCCCGACTTCCCGGACTGCTTCCCGCCGTCGTCGCCGGCGGCCTCCTGCGCCTCCGGCGCGCCCCCGAACAGATCTCCGACCAGGGCCGCCTGGCGCTCGGCCCTCTCGCCGATGTGCCGGGTCTTCGCGTCGATCCGGTCCTGGACCTTGTCCTTGAACGGCTGCAGGTAGGAGTCCATCTCCTTCCTGAAGTCAGGAGCGAGCATCCGCATTGCCATCATCATGCCGGCGGCCTGGATGACCGAGTTCGGGTTCACGCCGCGGGTGAGCGGACGCAGGCAGCCCTGCATCATCATCTGCATGTAGACCGCGTGCATCGCGTCGAACTCCTTCGTGCGCTCCCCGTCGTTGAAGCCGGGCACGAGCAGCTTCGAATCGCGCAGCGTCTGCATGTACGCCTCGCCCGCCAGCCGCGTCTCCGCCCGAAGCTTCAGCAGCCGCTCCCGGTCGTCGAGGCCGTCATCGTCGGCCGCAGCGCGCTTCTGGTCGCGTGCACGCTGGCGCTCCCGCTCCTCGGTCCGCTCCCGCGTCGTGGCCCCGAAGAAGCCGCGGGCACGGTCGCGCAGCCGCTCGCGCTGCCCGCGTGAGGTGTCGTGTCCGGCCTGCGTCTCCGGCTCGTCGACAATCTCCGCGTCGATGATGTCCTCCTCCCCGCCGTCCATCCCGTACACGGCATGGACGTCGCCCAACGGGTCGACAGGCAGTGCCTTGCGCCCCCGGCCCCTGCCGCCCGGACCCATTTCCTGCTCCGTGTCCTGTGTCATGTCAGCCTCCCAGTCCATAGTCGTCGTCACTCTGCTGCTGCCCGGTCTCGTAGCTCGGCGTCCAGGCCGGGCGACGGCCGCCCACGCCGACGGCGTGTGCCGAGCGCCGGCTGGCACCGCGCGCCCTGGCGGCCCCGTCCCCGGTCTGCGCGAGCACGTCACGCTTGAGGACCGCGGCATCCACCGCGGCCTCCGCGGACTCCAGGCCGTCCAGCCCGTCGAGGCCGTGCGCCGCGAACGCGTCGAGCTCGCGCGCCGCCGCGGCCCGGGCACGGCGGGTGCCCGCTGAGGCGAACTGCTCGTTCTTCTCGCCGTCGAAGACGCTCTCGCGATTCTTCGCAGCCTGCACCAGCGCCTCGAAGTCGCCGCCGTAGGCCATACGGTCCATCACCGTGCCCGCCAGGGACGGGTCCTCCTCGAGGTTGCGCACCAGGCCCGACTTCGGGTCCTCCAGCGCGCGGGCGACACGGGCGACGCAGTCCGGGTTGACCGAAACGTTGAACCCGTCCTTGGCCTCGTAGAACTCGACGAACTGGGCCTCCCACTCCTCGGCCGTGGCCTGGACAGCCTCGCCGTCGGCGAACTCGGGACGCCACTGGCCGGGGCCGGTGTGCTCGAGCTTGCGGCCGCGCCACAGATCGCGCCCGGGACCCTGCAGCATCTCGTACTTGTGCCGTGCCTCCGCAGCGTCGTGCTTGGCCTGCAGGATCGACTGGGTCACCGGATAGGTCACCTCAAGCACCGCCTTCAGGTCAGCGCCACGCAGGGCGCGCACCGCACGCTGGGAGAACGAGCCACCCAGTCCCGTGCCGTGGGCCTTGATCGCCGTGGCGAACATCGAGGCCTCCTGGTCCTCCTGCGTGATGCCCGGCGTGCCCTGCTCGTCGCCGAGGTTGCGGGCGTAGTCCCCGAGCTTCTTCTCGCTACCCTTGGCCCCGGTCTCGACGCAGACTTCGCGCACGCTCTGCAAGTGCGCCTCGCGGCTGCTGAAGGTCAGCGCCGAGCCGAACTCGCCGCGCTGTGCCGAGCGATAGAGATCGCTGAGCTCCTCGACGAGGACCTCGTGGCCGGCGGCAACCTCGTGCGGATCGCTGACGAACCGCAGGCGGTTCGCCTCCTTGACGACACTCTCAAGGCTCTCCGCCAGCTCCGGGCTCTTGGACAGCGCCACCTGGGTGTCCAGCGAGACCTGCATGGCCAGCGGGTGCGAGCCGTCGGCCTTCACCACGCCGGTGTCCAGGAGGTTCGCTCCGACCGAGAGCCTGGCCATCGCCTCGGCCTTGGCGGCCTCGCTGTGCAGCCTCACGACGGCGACCGCGTCACCGTCGAAGTCGCCGTCGAAGCACTGGTCCATCACCGGGTTGATCGCCGCGCCGGTGAGCCGGTCGTCGATCGCCACGCGCATGTAGCGCACGCCGGCGTCGCGCAGGACCGGGTCGCGCCAGACCAGCGCGTGATCGCCTTCGGCCAGGCCCAGCTGCTCGGCCTTGACCGAGCTCAGAGCGATCTGATCGATGTCCAGCCGAGGGTCGGCGGTCCAGACCATCGTGGCCGAGTCCGACAGGCGCGAGCTCATCAGCCCGGTCTTGAAGATGTTGTTCTTGCCGGTCAGCACGCGGTTCTGCACGTCCGTGGTGATCGCCTCGAAGGCACGCTGGGCCCGCGAGACAGACTCGCTCATGCCCCGGCGCACCTCGGCGCGCTTGTCCGGCGACAGGCCGTGGTCGTCCAGCTGCTCGGCCATGTACCGGTAGCGGCAGGCTTCGACGAAGACGTCCTGATAGCTGCGCGTGTAGTCATGCGTGACGGACGTGCCGTCGTCGAACTCCTGGCCGCTGCGCAGGTGCGAAGAGAGCACCGGCAGCTTCCACGAAGTCGCGCTGACCGTCTCGGTCAGCTGACTCGTCGGGTAGGTCAGCGGAAAGGGGATTTCCATGTCGCCGCCACGATCGCCGATCAGGTCGCCGAAGGACTTGCGCATGGCCGTGGTGTTCAGCCCCGGCGTCGCGCCTTCGCTGCGCGGCTGCGTGCGCATCAGCTCCGGCATCGGGATCAGACGGCGCTCGGGCCGCTCGTCGACACTCTCGGCCTGGCCCACGACACGCAGGGTGCCGTCGGCCTCCATGTCCAGTCCCGCCACCAGCAGATACTCGCGCAGGTTCGACTCGGCACCGGAGTTGTGGCCGTAGAACTCGCGCATGATCGCCGGGCAGTCCTGGGACTGCAGCGCCCAGGCCAGCTGCGAGGAGGCCTTGCGCCCCTTGCCGGCGCGCACCTGTTCGTCGTCGTAGATCTTGGTCTTCTCGTCGACAGCCATGTGGGTGACCACGAACCGCATCTCGCCCAACCCTCCGTCGACCGGCCCGGCATCGGGGCCCTGGACGGCCGGGCGGCGGATGTCGCCCACGGCACCACCCATCAGCTCGCGCGCCGATCCGGCGTTGCGGCGGGAGATCAGCGAGAACGGGCTCATCACCACGTCGATGCCCGGGTTCTCCCTGAACCAGGCCACCTCCTGCTCCAGGCCCTGGGCACGCGCCTCGTCCGGGTCCATGTGGCGGTCGACCACCAGAGAGACGACACCCTTGTTGCCGTGCAGATCGCTGATCTTGTCGCCCACGACGAGGTCGCGCAGCTGGCCACCGGCCCCGCGGATGCGATGCCGCTCGGAGAACTCCGTCGACACCACGATCGGGTCGTCGGCCGTCCAGCCGCCGAAGGTCATCAGAGCGGTGCCGGTCGGCTTCGTCACCTCGGAAGACTGCATGATCGTCGAGGCCGTCATCTGCTGGCGGTCGAACGGGTCATAGCGCAGCGTCTCCAGCTCCGGCCGGCTCATCAGCGGGGCGCGGGAGCCGGTCACGGTCTCCGGGTCACCCGGCTCAATCGTGCCGTCGGGGCGCACGGCGGCGTCCTCGGTGAGGTAGCGCACGATGCCCTGGTTGGTCGCGCCGCCGGTCATCACCGGATCGAAGAAGCCGCCGGGAGCCGTCACATGGTTACGGTCGGTTCCCGTGAGCACCGTCATGTTCCGTCCACCGGTGAGCCGCCAGGCGTCGAAGACGTTGTCGTCGGCCGGGTCGGTGCGATCGCGTTCGGCGCGGTACTCGGCGTAGATCGTCGAGCCCTGCTTGATCTCGTTGGAGTAGCGCACGCGCTTGGCCTCGGTCTCGAGGATCGAGGCCGTCCACTCGTCCAGTCGTGCGGTGGCCTTGCCGGTGGCGGGGTCGACCTCATACGTCGTGGCCCGTTCGATGAAGTCAACCGGGTGCTTGGTGCCGTAGAGCTGCGAGTACACCGCGTTCAGCGAGGCCGGCTCGCCGGTCCGGCTGCGGCCGGAGACGAGGTCACCGGCAAGCTGGTACTGGATGCGCTCGTGCATCAGCTGTTCGTAGCCGCGCAGCACCGTGCGCTCCTCGACCGACTTGGGGGCCTCGCCCGGGGTCTGGGCCTTGATCCGCGCCTCGTAGCCGGGGACGATCAGCGCGTTCTCGCCACTGGCGAAGCGCGTGACAATCTCCCCATGGCTGCCGACATCGAAGACTTGGCCGATCTCACCGGAGACCGGCGTGGCCTTGCCGTCACGACGCAGCTTTTCGGCGGTCCAGCTGATGACGCCCTGCGCGTCGACCAGGATCTCACCCGGCGTCGCGGCGTTGCGCTCGATGCTCTCCCGGACGGTCTGACCGATCCGACGCATGAACTCCGAGGGATGCTCGGCGATGGGGGCGGCGGTGGCCGTGTGGAAGGAGACGATCCGGTCCTTGAAGCGGGTCGCCTGGAAGCTGGTACCCATGAGCTCGGTGGGAGGCACCCCGCAGCGGCGCAGCGCCGAGGCGAGGTTGTCCAGGTTCGACCACTGGCCGGTCGGGCTGGTCATGTACTTGGCGACGCGGGCGGGGTCGAAGCGCTGGTCGAGCCACTCGCCGTCGATCAGGTGCGGCTCGGCATCCCAGGTGCCGACCAGCTCGAACGGAACGTCATCAGCGTGCGCACGGACCTTGTCGGCGGCCGTGCCACCATAGACGAGGTTGCCCAGGTCCGGAAGCTCACCGGCCTGCAGTTCGCCGATCTCCTCCAGGCGCTCCTGGTACATCTCCTCGGTCGCGCCCGGACGCAGCAGCTCGCTGCGCGCTCCGGTGAGCACGTCCCAGTAAGAGCGCTGGATCGCCGCGACCTCGGGGTCAGAGGCATACTCCGGGGGCTCGATCTCGTCGAGCGCGCCCTCGGTGCGCTGCAGCTCAGACTCCGCGCGCAGAATCAGCTCCTCGACGCCCAGGGCGGCGCGCAGGTTCTCCCGCGCGGTGTCCACGGCCTCGCGACCGTAGGCCTCGGCCGGCTCTGCATCCACGAAGAAGGTCGGCAGGGAGCGGTTCTTGGCATCCCGGCGCAGCATGACCTTGGACCCGGGGCGCGGGGCGCTCTCACCGGGGACGACATAGTCCGCGACGACGAACATGCTCTCGCGGTCGACGTGATAGCTGTCCGGCACGTCGATGAGGGAGCGGCCGCGGCCATGCTCGGGGTGGCTGGAGCCGACGACGCCGACCACCGTGCCGGGAAGATCCTCGCGTTCGATGGGCAGGCCTTGGGCGAAACGCAACAGCCGCACGGCGTCCTCGGAAGTCGGGGCGGGCACGGCCATGCCGCCGGGCACCCGGTGATTGGTGCTGTAGCGCAGCACCGTTCCGTTGTCGTAGATGCGCGCCCCGGCGTACTCCTCCTGGCGCGTGTCAGTGAGACGGATCTCCATGCCGGTCCCGGAGATCCGGGCCTTGATCTGCCCGGGCTCACGGTCGCGCAGGACCTCGTAGGCCACGCCCTGGGACTTCAGCTCCTCGAGCAGCGCCGCCGAGCGCGCCACCGCCCGCTGGGACATGAAACGGTTGCGGTCAACGCGGCCGGTCTGCGGGTCGCGTCCGCCGTCGATGACCCACTCGCGGACCTGGTCGTACTCCTGGCGGCTCATCTTGTCCATGAGCGCCGTGAGGCCTGCGGCGTCGTCGTTGGTCATGGCACGGCCGGCCTCGTACGGCTTACCGTCCTCGTCGAGCCGCCAGAGCGTCATGTTCCCGCGGCGCGGCTCAGACAAGGACTCCACCTCGCCGCCGGCGTTCTTCACGATCGTCTCGTCGGGAATGTACAGCAGCTCGGTACCTGCGCGCTTCACCGTCGCGCGCTCGGACCAGGCCGGGTCGTAAGGGCTGATCGGCAGCCGCGCCGAACGCGGGTCGATCTCCGCTCCGACGCCCGTGGCACGGGTGAACTCGCGCTGCAGCGTCTGGTAGCGCTCGTTGGCGGGGGAGTGGTCGCCGAACTGCGCCTCGTAGTCCGGGACGCGCTCGGAGAAGGCCGTGTCGATCGCAGTCAGACACGCGGTGACGCCGAGTCCGGGATCAGCCAGGGCGGTTCCGCGCTGGCTGAGGATCTGGTCGACCCGTGCACGGATGGCCTTCGCCTGGGAGATCGGAATGATCTCCCCGCTCTGCTCCCGGGCCTGCTCGACTGCCTTGTAGAAGACGTACTCGTAGAAGTACCGCCTCAGTCCGTGTGCCTTCTTCATTGCTACTCAGCCTCCTGTGGACGCTCGGGGACATAACTATGTATAGATCATACCCTGATGATTCGAATGGAGGCGATAGACGAGTCAGAAACGAGCCAAAAGACGAATGCCGGGACAGTCGAATTGCATCGACTGTCCCGGCACGGAGCGAATAGACCCGCCGGCACTACCCCCGGGACTTCATCTCTACGGCCATGGCCCGGTCGAAAGCCCCGTCGGCCAGGACCTCCCAGCTGGGCAGCGAGGCCAGGTACGTGTAAAAGGCGGCGTGCACCTTGACCGTGGCCAGCGACCGCAGATCCTCCTCGGTCACGTCCTGCTCGGCGAACACGCGCGAGCCCTCGTCGCTGATCTGGCCGTTGATCCTGCGGGCGGCGTCGGTGTAGGCATCGGAACGGACCTGGCTGATGTAGGTCTTTGACCCGTCGGCGCTGCGCAGCTCGCCGTCCCCGCCGACTGAGAAGTGCTCGCGGTCCCGCTGCATCTCCACCAGCGCGGTCTTATACGCCTCACCAATCTCAAGGTCCAGGGCCTTGACCTTCGCCGAGCCGTCGAGATTGATCAGCATCTCCTTGCTGACCGTGCCCTCGGCGTAGACCAGGCGCTTGTGGTCCTTCTGCGTCGCCTGGTGGGCAGCCACGGTCGCGGCCACCTCCACGTCCTCCAGGAACTCCTCGTCGTTGCCCAGCATCATGGCCTCGTAGTCGTCCGGGTCCACGACCACCGGGGCGTTGGGATCGCCACCCTCGTCGGTGAAAACCATCCGCGTGATGACCTCCATGACCTCGTCCGAGTAGACGTCCGGGTCGAGGCGCTCGATGTCGATGTCCTTGTAGTCGTACGTCTCCTGGTAGAGCGTCTTGGCGTCGGCCGCCCTGACCGCCTGGGCCATGCGCTTGTCGAGCATCTTGACGAAGTCCGGCTGGTTCATGCGCACGTCGAACTCCATCGCGGAGCTGAGCGTGGGGATCGTCTGCAGCGAGTACTCGTGCCCCGGGTGGGTGATCGTGTTGCCGAGCAGCTTGAATGACATCGGCAGGATCGTCTCGTTGCGGTTCCAGACCGGCGCGTCGCCGGCGCGCAGCACGATCGAGTTGCGCGGCGAGAGGAAGGCGAAATCGTTGTACTTGATCAGCGGCTCCTCCTCCGTCGACCAGGTGCGCGAAATCGCTCCGTCCGTCTTCCCGCCGACCACCTTGTCCAGGTTCTGCGTGATCTGCTTCGAGCTGGCGTGGGT
>Ga0308170_10004653_pt1 | contig 10749 bp, 9 predicted proteins | sample PhyBR2_2_FD_202136 | JGI IMG/M metagenome (GOLD analysis project Ga0308170, IMG submission 202136) | Phyllosphere microbial communities from UC Gill Tract Community Farm, Albany, California, United States - DLSLSB.R2 | ecosystem: Host-associated > Plants > Phyllosphere > Unclassified | place... | reverse complement strand
CTGCTGCCGGTGACGACCGACAACCTCGCCGCGACCAAGGCCGCGTTCCGCGACATCGCCGAGCGCTGGGACGCCGCGGGCAAGGTCCCGCGCGATCGGATCCGCGACCTCGAGGGGCGGATGCGCAAGGTCGAGCAGGCGATCAAGGCCGTCGAGGACGAGCAGTGGAACAAGTCCGACCCGGAGAAGTCGGCCCGTGCCGATGACATGATCACCAAGCTCACCGAGGCGATCGCCGCCGTCGAGGCCGACATCGAGAAGGCCAAGGCCAAGGGCGACACCAAGAAGCTGGCCTCGCTCGAGGAGAACCTCGAGTCCCGCAAGCTCTTCCTCGAGATGGCGAAGCGAGCCTCCGAAGACTTCAGCTGAGCGTCCCGCTGCCGGTGTTGCGCGGACTCGCCGGGGTCGCGCCTGCTGGTCGAGTAGCGAGCGCCAGCGAGCGTATCGGGACCACCCGCTCGCCACGACAACACCCGCCGCTCGCACCTCGCGGCGCACTCGACCGGCGTCGCTAGGACGTGACGCGGTAGGCGTCGAAGACGCCGGGGACGTTGCGGACTCCCTTGATCACCGTGTCCAGGTGCTTCGCATCCGCCATCTCGAAGGAGAAGCGGGACTTGGCGACACGGTCGCGGGAGGTGGTGAGCTGTGCGGAGAGGATGTTCACGTGGGCGTCGGAGAGCGCCATCGTGATGTCGGAGAGCAGGCGCGCGCGGTCGAGGGCCTCGACCTGGATGTTGACCAGGAACGTCGAGGAGGACGTCGGCGCCCATTCGACCTCGAGCAGCTTCTCCGGCTGGGTCTTGAGCTCGGCGGTGTTCGTGCAGTCGAGCCGGTGGACCGAGACGCCGCCACCCTTGGTGACGAAGCCGAGGATCTGGTCGGGTGGCACCGGGGTGCAGCACTTGGCCAGCTTGATCCACACGTCGGCGTCGCTGCCCTTGACCACGACACCGGCGTCGCCGCCGGTCGTGATCTTGGAGCGCCGCGGTCGGGTGATGGTGACGGCCTCGGCGAGGTCCTCCGCGGCACCCGCGTCACCGCCGTGCTCGTCGACCACCCGGCGCACGACGGCCTGGGCCGACAGGTTGCCCTCGCCGACGGCGGCGTAGAGCGCCGAGACGTCGGCGATGTTGAAGTGGGCCGCGGCCAGGCTGAGCGACTCGTGGGACATGAGCCGCTTGAGCGGCAGCCCCTCCTTGCGCATCAGCTTGGCGATCGCGTCCTGGCCCTTCTCGATGGCCTCCTCGCGACGCTCCTTGGTGAACCACGCCCGGATCTTGGAGCGGGCGCGGTTGGACTTCACGAAGCCCAGCCAGTCGCGCGACGGGCCGGCGGTCGGCGCCTTCGAGGTGAACATCTCCACCACGTCGCCGTTCTCGAGCGTCGACTCGAGCGGCACCAGCCGCCCGTTGACGCGCGCGCCGATGGTCTTGTGTCCGACCTCGGTGTGCACGGCGTAGGCGAAGTCGACCGGGGTCGAGCCCGCGGGCAGCGCGATCACATCGCCGCGCGGGGTGAAGACGTAGACCTCGGCCCGGTGCATCTCGAAGCGCAGGGACTCCAGAAACTCGCCCGGGTCCTCGACCTCGGACTGCCAATCGAGCAGCTGCCGGACCCAGCCCATGTCGTCGAGGTCGGCGCGACGCTCGGTGCCCGAGCCCTGCGACGAGTCGCCGTTGCGCGCGTCCTCCTTGTACTTCCAGTGCGCCGCGACGCCGTACTCGGCGCGTCGATGCATCGCGAAGGTACGTACCTGCATCTCCACCGGCTTGCCCTGCGGGCCGATCACGGTGGTGTGCAGCGACTGGTAGAGGTTGAACTTCGGCAGCGAGATGTAGTCCTTGAACCGGCCGAGGACCGGGTTCCAGCGGGAGTGCAGGACGCCGAGCACCGAATAGCAATCGCGGTCCTCGGCGACGAGGATGCGGATGCCGACCAGGTCGTAGATGTCGGAGAAGTCCTTACCGCCGACGATCATCTTCTGGTAGATCGAGTAGTAGTGCTTCGGGCGGCCGGTCACGGTGGCCTTGATCTTGGCCTCGCGCAGGTCCTCCTCGACCTGGCTGATCACCTGGGCGAGGAACTGGTCGCGTGAGGGCGCGCGCTCGGCGACCAGGCGCACGATCTCGTCGTAGATCTTGGGGTGCAGCGTGCCGAACGCGAGGTCCTCGAGCTCCCACTTGATCGTGTTCATGCCGAGCCGGTGCGCCAGCGGAGCGTAGATGTCGAGGGTCTCGTGGGCAGAGCGCTCCTGCGACTTCCGCGGCACGTGACGCAGGGTGCGCATGTTGTGCAGCCGGTCGGCGAGCTTGATCACCAGGACCCGGATGTCCTTGGCCATCGCGACGACCATCTTGCGGATGGTCTCGGCCTGGGCGTTGTCGCCGTACTGGACCTTGTCGAGCTTGGTGACACCGTCGACCATCACGGCGACCTCGTCGCCGAAGTCGCGGCGCAGCTCGTCGAGCGTGTACGCGGTGTCCTCGACCGTGTCGTGCAGCAGCGCCGCCACGAGGGTCGGCTCGGTCATGCCGAGCTCGGCGAGGATCGTCGTGACCGCCAGGGGGTGCGTGATGTACGGATCCCCGCTCTTGCGCATCTGCCCCTCGTGCAGGCGCTCGGCGGTGACGTACGCCCGCTCCAGCAGGGCCAGGTCAGCCTTGGGGTGGTTGGCGCGCACGGCCCGGAAGAGCGGCTCGAGCATCGGGTTGGCCGCCGGGGTGCGCTGGCCCATCCGAGCGAGGCGAGCGCGCATCCGGCGACCGCTCGGGGCGCCGGTGGAGCCGCCCTCGCGCACCCGTACCACCGGCTCGCGCGGGGTGGCGGACGTGCGCTCCTCAGTCATGCAGAGAGTCTAGTCGTGCCTCGCCGCGTTCCGCGCCGGGCTCCCGCGCTCGCGGCCAGCGCCAAAGCTCGTTCCTCCCTCGCGCTGCCGCTCGCTTGGTCGCCTAGACCTGCATCAGCGCGGTGATCGGCACATCGGCGCCGATCACGCTGCGGCCGTCCAGCGCCGCGAGCTCCATCAGGGCCGCGACCCCGACGACCTCGGCGCCACTGCGGCGGACCAGGTCGACCGTGGCGGCGACGGTGCCGCCGGTGGCGATCACGTCGTCGACGAGGAGCACCCGCTCCCCCGGCGCGACCGCGTCCTGGTGCAGCTCGAGGGTGGCGTCGCCATACTCGAGGGAGTAGGAGACCGCGTGCGTCTCGCGGGGCAGCTTGCCGGCCTTGCGCACCGGGATGAAGCCCGCGCCGAGCGCCAGGGCCACGGGGGCGGCGAGGATGAAGCCGCGTGCCTCCATGCCGAGCACCTTGTCGACGATCGGCCGGCCGTCGGCGTCACGGCCGGCGGCGGCGAGCGCCTCGACGACCTCGGTGAAGCCGGCGTGGTCGGCCAGCAGCGGCGTGATGTCCTTGAAGACGATCCCGGGCTTGGGGTAGTCGACGACATCGACGACCAGTCGGTCGAGGGTGGACTCGAGGCTCGTCACGTCGTTCCTTGCTGCCGAGGTCACTTGGTGCGCTTGGAGCGCGGGGCCCGCGAGGGCTGCGGACGACCGGCGGCGCGGCTGTCGCGCACCACCGGACCGCGAGTCCGGGCCTGCTCCCCGTCCGTGGGGACGCCGAGCTCGGCACCGTCGCCGACGGCCATGTCTTCGGTGAAGGACGGCACGGACGCGTACGGGTCGACGTTGGCCTTCGCCTTCGCACGACGCTCGGCCAGGACGACCTCGGACTCGTTGGACTTCAGGTGGACCAGGATGCGCGGGGCGACCCAGACCGAGGAGAAGACGCCGACGGCCATGCCGACGAACTGCGCGAGGGCGAGGTCCTTCAGCGTGCTGGCACCCAGCTGGATCACGCTGACAGCGAGGATCGCGCCGATCGGGATCAGCGCGACGATGCCGGTGTTGATCGAGCGCACCAGGGTCTGGTTGACGGCCAGGTTGGCGGCCTTGGCGTAGGTGGTCTTGGACGCCCGCAGGTCGTGGGTGTTCTCGCGGACCTTGTCGAAGACGACGACGGTGTCGTAGAGCGAGAAGCCCAGGATCGCGAGCAGACCGGTGACCGCGGCCGGGGTGACCGAGAAGCCCGACAGCGAGTAGATGCCCATCGTGATGAGCACGTCGTGGATCAGGGCGCAGAGCGCGGCGATCGACATCTTCCACTCGCGGAAGTACATCCCGATGAAGAGCATCACGATGACGATGAAGACGCCGACGCCCAGCAGCGCGCGCCGCGCGACCTGCTGACCCCAGCTCGCGCCGATCGAGGAGACCGTCAGCTGCTTGTCCGGGTTGTGGATCGTGACCACCGACTCGATCACGTCGGTGACCTTCTTCTGCTGGGCCTCGGTGAGCTCCTTGACCGTGATGGTCACCCCGTCGCTGCCGGCGGTGGCGACCTCCGGCTGCGCGGCGGCCTCGATGCCGGTGGCGGCGACCTTCTCGCGCAGGGTGTCGGCCGTGCCCTGACCGGCGTCGGTCGAGGAGAGGCCGCTGACCTGGATCTCGGTGCCGCCGGTGAACTCCACGCCGAAGTTGAAGCCGTTGAAGATCACGACGAGCAGCGCCGACAGGACGATCGCCCCGGAGAGCGAGTACCAGAACGGGCGGCGGCCGATGAAGTCGTACGACTTGTGGCCCGTGGACAGCTCGTGACCGAGTCGAGAGAACTTACCCATCAGGCCTTACCTCCAGCAGCGACGGGAGCGTCGATGCCCAGTGTTTCGGGGCTGAGCCCGGAGAGCTTGCCGCCACCGTTGAAGAAGTGGAAGCGCGCGAACCAGGACACCAGCGGCTTGGTGAACCAGAAGAGGACCGCGAGGTCGATGACCGTGGACAGGCCCAGCGCGAAGCCGAAGCCCTTCACCACGCCGGTCGCGAAGATGTAGAGGATCGCCGCGGAGAAGAGCGAGACGAAGCTCGCGCCGATCCGGGTGCGCTTGGCGCGGACCCAGCCGGTCTCCACCGAGACGCGCATCGATCGGCCCTCGCGCATCTCGTCACGGATGCGCTCGAAGAAGATGATGAACGAGTCCGCAGTGATGCCGACCGCGATGATCAGACCGGCGATGCCGGGCAGGGTCAACGTGAAGCCGGCGGTCTTGGAGAGGAGCAGCACCATCGCGTACGTCCAGCCCGCCGCGAAGACCAGCGACGAGATCACGACGATGCCGAGGCCGCGGTAGTAGAAGAGGCAGTAGATCATCACCAGCAGGATGCCGATGGCACCGGCGAGCAGGCCCGCACTGAGCTGGTTGCCGGCGAGCGTGGGTCCGATGACCTCGCTGGACGTGCCGTTCTTGTCGAACGCGATCGGCAGCGAGCCGTACTTCAGGCTGGTGGCCAGGTTGGTGGCCTGCTCCTGGGTGAAGCTGCCGCTGATCTCGGCGGCGCCGTTGATCCGGGAGCCGGCCGTCGCGGCAGAGATGACCTTGCCGTCGAGCACGATGGCGAACAGGCCGCCGTTCTTGGAGATGGCGTCGGTGGCGTCGGCGAAGGCGTTGCGGCCCGCGCTGTGGAAGTTCAGATTCACCTGCCAGCCCACGCCGCCCTGCGGGATGCCGGCGCTGGCGCTGCTGAGCTGGGTGCCCTCGATGATCGCGGGCGAGAGGAGGAACTTCCGCCCCTGATCGTCACAGGTGAGGAGCGGGACGCTCGGATTGTCGTTCACCGGCGCGGCGCTGCCGTCCGCAGGACAGGTGAAGGCGTCGAACTTCGCGACCTGGTCTGCCGGCGGGTTCTCCATGAACGTGACGGCGTCGGCGACCGAGATGTCGCCCTTCGTGTCCGGCGCGGACGCGGACGACGGGGACGCCGAGGCGGTCGGCGCGGGGATGTTGGTGCTCGCCGGGCTCGGGGACGCGCTCGGCGTCGTCGTGGCCTTCTTCGAGCCGGCGGTCTTCTTGTGGTCGAAGCCGAGACCGGCACGCTGGCCGGCGATGCCGGTGCCGCCACCGGTGGCACCCGTGCCGGCGGTCGCCCCGCCCCCGGCGCCGGCGGCGCTGGACGCACAGGTTACCTCGCACGCGACCAGACGGAAGCGCATCTGCGCCTGCCGTGCGACCACGTCGACGAGGTCCTGGCGGCTCTTGCCCGGGATCTCGACCACGATCAGGTTGTTGCCCTGACGGGTGACGCTGGCCTCGGAGACACCCGAGCCGTTGACCCGCTGGTCGATGATGCCGCGGGCCTCGTCGAGGTTCTCCGTGGTCGGGTGTCCCGAGGCGATGAGGGTGATCCGGGTGCCGCCCTGCAGGTCGAGCCCGAGCTCGGGCTTCCACTTGCCGCCCACCGCGACCAGGCCGTAGGCCACGAGGAGGGCGACGAAGAACGCGATGAGAGTGCGCCCCGGGCGGGACTTCCTGCTGGCCATCAGTCGTTCTTCTCCGCCTGCTGGACGGGCTGGGGGGTGTACTTGGCGAGGGAGACCTCGGGGCTCTCGTCGAGAGCCGCCGGGACCTCGACCGCGTCGATCGCCGCGGCGCTGTCGTCGGCCTGGTCGTCGGAGCTGCCGTCCTCGTGCTCGTACTCGGCCACGTCGTCGAAGTCCTCGGGCAGGATCCGCGAGATCGCGGCGCGGACGACCTTGATCGAGACGCCCTCGGCGACCTCGACCGCGATGTGGTCGTCGGTGATCTCGGTGACCGTGCCGAAGATGCCGGAGCTCAGCATGACCTTGCTGTCCACGGCGAGCGTGGTCTGCATCTGCTGGGCGGCGCGCTGGCGCTTCTGCTGCGGCCTGATGATCAGGAACCAGAAGACGACGATGATGAGGAGGAAAGGCAAGAACTGCACGGCGCTACTCAGACTCCAGAGTTAAGGGGCAGGGACAGGCCTACGGCCAGCCGACGCGCAAGTGTAGCCATCACCTGCTCGGAGAATGTCACCCGCGCCACATCCGACCGGGGTCGGAGCCGGTGCCGGCCTCACTCGTCGAGCAGCGTTTCCCAGCCGTTCATGCCGCCCGCGGGCGCGCTGAGACCGAGATGGGTCCACGCCGCCGGGGTCGCGATCCGGCCCCGGGGCGTACGCGCCAGGAAGCCGTTGCGGACGAGGAACGGCTCGGCGACCTCCTCGACGGTCTCGCGCTCCTCCCCGACCGCGACCGCGAGGGTGGAGATGCCGACCGGTCCCCCACCGAAGCGACGGCACAGCGCGTCGAGGACGGCGCGGTCGAGCCGGTCGAGGCCGAGGGGGTCGACCTCGTAGAGATCGAGGGCCTTGCGGGCGAGGTCGCGCGTCACGATGCCGTCGGCGCGGACCTGGGCGTAGTCGCGCACGCGGCGCAGCAGCCGGTTGGCGATGCGGGGCGTGCCCCGCGAGCGGGAGGCGATCTCGGCCGAGCCGGCGGCATCGACCTCGACGCCGAGCAGGCCGGCCGAGCGACGCACGATCAGGTCGAGCTCGTCGGGCTCGTAGAACTCCAGATGGCCGGTGAAGCCGAACCGGTCGCGGAGGGGCCCCGGCAGCAGGCCGGCGCGGGTGGTGGCACCGACCAGGGTGAACGGCGGCAGCTCGAGCGGGATCGCGGTGGCACCGGGTCCCTTGCCGATCACCACATCGACGCGGAAGTCCTCCATGGCGAGGTAGAGCATCTCCTCCGCAGGTCGGCTCATCCGGTGGACCTCGTCGACGAAGAGGACGTCACCCTCGTTGAGGCCGCTCAGGATCGCGGCGAGGTCGCCGGCATGGGTGATCGCCGGTCCGCTGGTCAGCCGCAGCGGCGTGCTCATCTCCGCAGCGATGATCATCGCGAGGGTGGTCTTGCCGAGCCCGGGCGGCCCGCTGAGCAGGACGTGGTCGGGGGCGCGGCCACGCTGCTTGGCGGCCTCGAGGACCAGCCCGAGCTGGGCACGCACGCGCGTCTGGCCGACCACCTCGTCGAGACTCTTGGGGCGCAGGGCGGCTTCGACGATGCGCTCGTCGTCCTGGACGTCGACGGACAGCGGCTCGCCGCCCCCCATCCGCTCGAGGTGGGCGGCCTCGGCCGCGGTGAGCTCGTCGTCGTACATCCCGTACCCCGCCTTACGCCTTGCTCAGCGACCGGAGCGCGGCGCGGAGCAACGCTCCCACGTCAGGGGTGGGGCTCGCGTCGCCCAGCTCGGCGACCGCCTCGACCGCCTTCTCCGCGTCCTTCGTGGTGTACCCGAGACCCGTGAGGCCCTGGACGACCTGGTCGCGCCACGGCGCCGTCCCACCGGCGCCGAGCGGCCCGGACGGCAGGCCGGCGCGGATCGGGGCGCCGATCCGGTCCTTGAGCTCGAGGATGATCCGCTGGGCGCCCTTCTGGCCGATGCCGGGCACCCGGGTCAGCGTCTTGACGTCGTCACCGGCGATCGAGACGCGCAGGCCGTCGGGCGAGAGCACGGCCAGCATCGCCTGGGCGAGCTTGGGGCCGACGCCCGACGCGGTCTGGAGCAGCTCGAACATCTGCTTCTCGTCCTCGTCGGCGAAGCCGAACAGGGTCAGCGAGTCCTCGCGGACGACCATGCTGCTCGGCAGGGTCGCCTCGGCGCCGGTGCGCAGGGTCGCGAGGGTGGCGGGCGTGCAGAGCAGCTCGAGGCCGACACCTCCCACCTCGACGACGGCGCTGGTGAGGGTGACGGCGGCGACGGTGCCACGGACGAAAGCGATCACGGTGTTCCCATCGTCGTACGGGTGGAGCGGGTCGAGCGCGCGAGGCGGGCCTGGGACTGCTTGGCAGCCGCCATGGCCGCCTCGATCCGGGCCTGGTTGCGGGCGGCGGCGGTGCCGGCGCCGGCGTTGGTGGCGGCCTGGTCGATCCGGGCCTGGGCGCCGCCGCGCCAGATGTGCGTGATGGCCAGGGCCAGCGCGTCGGCGGCGTCGGCGGGCTTCGGCATCTCGCTGAGCCGGAGGATGCGGGTCACCATGGCGCCGACCTGCGCCTTGTCCGCGCGGCCGTTGCCGGAGACGGCCGCCTTAACCTCGGACGGCGTGTGCAACGCGACCGGGATGCCGCGGCGGGCCGCGCAGACCATCGCCAGGCCGCTGGCCTGGGCGGTGCCCATGATCGTGGAGACGTCGGAGCGGGCGAAGATGCGCTCGATGCTGACCGCATCGGGCCGGTGCTCCTCGATCCAGGCGTCGATCGCCTTCTCGATCGTCACCAGCCGCTCCCAGACGGGCAGCGTCGAGGTGGTCTTGATGACGTTGACGTCGATCAGGGTCAGCGGTTTGCCGAGGGCGCCGTCGACGACGCCGATGCCGCACCGGGTCAGGCCGGGGTCGATCCCGAGCACCCGCATCGTCACACCTTCCCGCAGATCCAATCGAACGTCTGTTCGCAGACTATCGGAAGACGACGAGGGCCCCGCGTGAGACACGCGGGGCCCGAAGAAGCGTCAGCGCGGGATCACGCTGCGCTCATTCCTCGTCGAGCTGCTCCAGGACCTCGTCCGGGATGTCGGCGTTGGAGAACACGTTCTGCACGTCGTCCAGATCGTCGATGGCGTCCACGAGCCTCATCACCTTGGTCGCGGTCTCCGCGTCGGCGACCGGGATCTCCATGCTCGCCACGAACTCGACGTCGGCGGACTCGTAGTCGAGGCCGGCCTCCTGCAGGGCCGTACGCACCGCGACGACGTCGGTCGGCTCGGAGAAGACCTGCCAGGCCTCACCGAGGTCCTTGACGTCCTCCGCGCCGGCGTCGAGGGTGGCCTCGAGCACGGCGTCCTCGTCGACGTCCTTGCCCTCCTGGGCCTTGGTGAGCACGACGATGCCCTTGCGGCCGAAGAGGCGCGAGACCGAGCCCGGGTCGGCCATGGTGCCGCCGTTGCGCGTGACCGCGGTGCGGACCTCCATCGCGGCGCGGTTCTTGTTGTCGGTCAGACACTCGACGAGCAGCGCGACACCGGCGGGGCCGTAGACCTCGTACATGATCGTGGTGTAGTCGACACCGCCGCCGTCCAGGCCGCCACCGCGCTTGCGGGCACGCTCGATGTTGTCGTTCGGGACCGACTGCTTCTTCGCCTTGTAGATCGCGTCGAACAGCGTCGGGTTGCCGGAGGGGTCAGGGCCACCCATCTTGGCCGCGATCTCGATATTCTTGATGAGCTTCGCCCACAGCTTGCTGCGCTTGGCGTCGATCGCAGCCTTCTTGTGCTTGGTGGTCGCCCATTTGGAGTGCCCAGACATGGGCAGGATCTTACTGAGCGCCCACCATGTCCACGAACACCCCATGCATCCGGGCGTCCGCACCCACCTCCGGGTGGAAGCTGGTGGCGAGCAGATGGCCCTGTCGCACGGCCACGGCGTGGCCGTTGCTGGTGGCCAGGACCTGGACTCCGGGCCCGGTCTCCTCGACCCACGGGGCCCGGATGAAGACCCCGTGCACGGGCTCGTCGAGCCCCTTCACGGCGATCTCCCCCTCGAAGGAGTCGACCTGGCGCCCGAAGGCGTTGCGCCGCACCGTGATGTCGAGGCCGCCGATCGTCTCCTGACCGTCGACCCCGTCGACGATCCGCTCCGCGAGCAGGATCATGCCCGCGCAGGTGCCGAACGCCGGCATGCCGCCGCGGATCCGCTCGCGCAGCGGGTCGAGGAGCTCGAAGATCCGGGCGAGCTTGATCATCGTGGTCGACTCCCCGCCGGGAAGGACCAGCCCGTCGCACTGCGCCAGCTCGCCGGGGCGACGCACCGTCAGCGTCTCCACGCCCAGGCTCTCGAGACTCGCGACGTGCTCACGCACGTCACCTTGCAGGGCAAGCACTCCGATCCGCAC
>Ga0308170_10004652_pt1 | contig 10750 bp, 10 predicted proteins | sample PhyBR2_2_FD_202136 | JGI IMG/M metagenome (GOLD analysis project Ga0308170, IMG submission 202136) | Phyllosphere microbial communities from UC Gill Tract Community Farm, Albany, California, United States - DLSLSB.R2 | ecosystem: Host-associated > Plants > Phyllosphere > Unclassified | place... | reverse complement strand
GCCCTGCAGTCGGTGCTGGTGGTGTTGCTGCCCGCGCCGGCGGGCGGTCCCTTCACGCGAAGCATCGACGCCGTGGTGGGCGGGGTCTGCGCCCTGCTCGTGACCATCCTGATTCCCAAGGACCCCCGGCGGGAACCGCGCAAGGACGTCCAGAAGCTGCTGCATGAACTGGCCGAGGTGCTGCGGGAGTGCGCCGGGGCGCTCGTCAACAGTGATTCCAGCCAGGCCTGGCACGCCCTCATCCGGGGCCGGAACTGCCAGCCGTTGGTGGACGCGATGCGCCAATCCCTCCGCTCATCAGGGGAGGTTGCCCGGCTCGCGCCTGCTTATCGGCGGCACCGGGACGAGTTGGAGCAGCTGAAACAGTCGCTTGACTTCATCGACCTGGCGCTGCGCAACAGCCGGGTTTTTGCGCGCCGCCTGACCAGTGCCATCAACAATGCTGCCCTGTCCGACGAGGCGACGGACAGCATCGCCGACGTACTGCAGGAGACCGCTGCCGCGATTGACGAGTTGTCGCTGGGCTTGGCGGAATCGCACGACGGCGTCCGCCGCGCCCACCTGCGCACCGCCCGGCGGGACCTGAGCGAAATCGCACTGCGCCTGCATCCGAAGCTGTTGGAAGTGCAACGGCTGGAGGGCGAAACGGTGGTCATGCTGTTCCGCCCCCTGATGGTGGACCTGCTGGAGGCCACGGGTATGGACGCGGACGAGGCCAGGGACGTGCTGCCGACACTGTAGTGTCAGTGCCCGCCAGTAGGGTTGAACGCATGGCAACAAAGACTTCCCGGGCATCCAAAGCGCCCGCGTACAAATGCGCCGAATGCGGCTGGGCCACCGCCAAGTGGGTGGGGCGCTGCGGCGAGTGCCAGGCGTGGGGCACCGTTGAGGAAACAGGTACCGCGGTGGCGCGGACGACGGCGGCCACAACAGTCGTGGAGCCGGCCCGGAAGATCGCTGACGTGGACGCCACCACGGCGGCGTTCCTTCCCACCGGAGTGGACGAACTGGACCGGGTGTTGGGCGGCGGCTTGGTTCCCGGCGCCGTCATCCTGCTGGCGGGCGAACCCGGGGTGGGCAAGTCCACGCTGTTGCTCGATGTCGCGGCCAAGTTCGCCCGGACCGCCCAGGACGTCCTCTACGTGACCGGCGAAGAGTCTGCCGCGCAGGTGAAGCTGCGTGCCGAGCGGATCGACGCCGTCGCCGAGTCCCTGTACCTGTCCGCCGAGACGGATCTTGGCCAGGCGCTGGGGCAGGTGGAGAAAATCGAACCGCGGCTGCTGATCGTGGACTCGGTGCAGACGCTCAGCAGCGCGGATGTGGACGGCAGCGCGGGGGGCGTGTCCCAGGTTCGTGAAGTTGCGGCTTCCATCATCGCCGCGGCCAAGCGGCGGAACATGACCACCCTGCTGGTGGGGCATGTCACCAAGGACGGTTCCATCGCCGGGCCGCGCCTGCTGGAACACCTGGTGGACGTGGTGTGCCAGTTCGAGGGCGAGCGGCATTCCCGCCTGCGGCTGCTGCGGGCGGTCAAGAACCGGTACGGACCCACCGATGACGTGGGCTGTTTCGACCTCAATGAGAACGGCATCGAGGGCCTGGCCGATCCCAGCGGATTGTTCGTCAGCCGCACCAAGGACCCGGTGTCCGGCACCTGCATCACCGTCACCATGGAGGGGCGGCGTCCTTTGTTGGCCGAGGTGCAGTCGCTGCTCGCCGAGAGCCCCAATTCGCAGCCGCGGCGGGCCACCAGCGGCCTGGACAGCTCGCGCGTGTCCATGCTCCTTGCAGTGCTGCAGCAGCGCGCCGGAACCTTGCTGCACAAGGACGACTCCTACGTCGCCACCGTTGGCGGCGTGAAGCTCAGCGAACCCGCCACAGACCTTGCTGTAGCCCTGGCGGTGGCCTCGGCAAAGGCGCGCAAACCCCTGCCCATCCGCCTTATCGCATTCGGAGAGGTGGGGCTGGCCGGGGAGGTCCGGCCGGTACCGGGCATCAACCAGCGGATCCAGGAGGCCCACCGGCTGGGGTTCACGCACGCGGTGGTGCCGGCCAGCCATACCGGTCCGGGGCCGGTGCCCCCGGGATTCTCCGTGCGCGAAGTGGAACACCTCACGGAGGCACTCAGCCTGTTGATCGGCTAGCAGCCTGTTGTGCCGGACCGGCGATCAGGAACCGGCGCCGGTCAGCCAGCGGGAAACATCACTGCGCAGGACCAGCAGGGGCCCGCCGGTGGCGCTCACGTTGCCGTTTGCCACGTAGTACCCGCGGCCGGAGCCTGCTCCGCCGGCGGCACGGTCCAGGGCGTCCACAAGGTGCCGCGGCAGGTGGCCCTGCGGCCCAAGGCTGCGGAGTTCATCCACTTCTTCCGGCGTCAGCCGTCCCAAAACCTCAGCGATGTTGGCCATGAGTGGTCCCTTCGAGCGAAGTGCTTGATGGAGGTGCCTGAGGGAATAACCTAAAGCAGCGCCGTGAACTCCACGTAAACGGCGGACGTCAATTGCGCTTCCCTGCGGAAGTGGCCTGTTTGGAGGATCAATGCCCATTCGAAGCGCAGCCATACTGCTGTACCGGCAGGACCCCGCCACGCCCGCCGGTGGCGGGGACGGGCTGCAGGTGTGGATTGCCCACATGGGCGGCCCGTTCTGGGCGCGCAAGGACGCGCACGCCTGGTCCCTTCCCAAGGGCGAGTACGCCGACGGCGAGGACCCCTTGGCTGCCGCCCTGCGTGAGTTCGCCGAAGAGATGGGCACACCGGCACCCGAAGCCGAGTACCGCTTGCTAGGGGAATTCCGGCAGCCCTCCGGAAAGCTCATCACCGTTTACGCAGCGCAGGCGGCGGATTTCGCCCCGGAGGTCATCAACAGCAACACCTTCCCGCTCGAGTGGCCCAAGGGGTCCGGGAAGATCCAGCACTATCCGGAGATCGATGATGCCCGCTGGTTCCCGGAGCAGGAAGCCAGGCTCAAATTGGTCAAGGGCCAGCTGCCCATCCTCGAGGCGCTGGCAGAGAACCTCGGCGACATGTAAGGCGCGCCGCCTGAAGAGTGCACAGCTGGCAGCGGACTTCATCCGGATCGCCGGAATCGTGTGGGCACGCCGGACCGTTCCGGCATGCCCGCACCCTGCCGGCGTTTTCGGCGTTTTTGCTAAGCGCCGGTAATCACCAAAGCCACGCTGTGACCACCAAATCCGAAGGCGTTGACCAGCCCGGTTCGCGGGGATCCGGCAGCCAGTGCCCGGGAGGTTTCCGTCACCACGTCCAGATCCATTTCCGGGTCCAGCGCCTCAACGTTCAAGGTCCCGGGGAGCCGGCCGGTGCGCAGGGCTTCGAGGACCACGACGGCCGCCAGCGCGCCGGCGCCGCCAAGAAGGTGGCCGGTATGGCCCTTCGTGGAGGTGACAGGCACCTCGGAACCGAAGACTGCGTTGATGGCCTGGCCTTCCAGCCGGTCGCCAACGGGAGTCGAGGTGGCATGCGCATGGACGAAACCGATGTCGGCTGGTCGCATGCCTGCCGAATCCAGGGCCTTCTGCATGACCCGCCGCTGCATGGCAGGATCGGCGGCAACGATGTCGTGGGCATCAGAGGTGACGGCTCCACCTGCCACGGCCCCAAGAACGGCGGCGCCGCGGGCACGTGCGTGATCCTCGCTCTCCAGCACCAGCACTCCGGCGCCCTCCGCGAGCACAAAGCCGTCCCGGCCGCCGTCGAACGGGCGCGACGCCCGCTGCGGATCGTCCGAGCGGGTGGACAAGGCGCGGATCTGGGAGAAGCCACTGATCACCAGGTCATTGACCGAGGCGTCCACGCCGCCGGCAATGACGACGTCGGCAGCGCCTGAGCGGATCAGCTCGGCTGCCTGGACGATCGCTTCAGCCCCTGAGGCGCACGCACTGACAGGCGTCCGAGCACCGCCTCGGGCTCCAAGGTCTATGGATACCCATGCCGCCGGGCCGTTGACCATCAGGCGGGTCAGCGTGTGCGGCGAGACTTTGCGCGGGCCGGATTCGGCCAAGGCGCGGTCCTGCTCGATGGTGGACCCGAGACCGCCGTAGGCGGAGCCGATCACCACGGCGAACCGTTCGGGGTCAACCTCCGGGCTTCCTGCCTGAACCCATGCTTCCCGGGCGGCAATCAGGGCGAGCTGGCCGCAGCGGTCCATCCGCTTCAGCTCGCGGGTGCTGAGGTGCTCCGAAAGGTTGGCCGTGACCTGCCCGGCGATTTTGACCGGCAGCTGCTCCGCCCAGTCCTGGTCCAGCACCGCAATCCCGGATCGGCCGTCCAAAAGGGCTTCCCAGGTTTCCTTGACGCTGGAGCCGAGCGGATTAATTGTGCCGAGTCCGGTAACGACGGCGCGGGGTCCGGGAGTATTCACGGTGCCTTACTTCGCCGGGTTGTGCGTGCCGATGGGCACCAGGGTGAGGTCCGGGTGGTTCTTCTCGATCCGCCGCAACGCCCATACGTCATTGAACAAGGCGAGGTATTCGCCGTCGGAACGCAAAAGCACCTCCGCGCCCGGAACGTTCGCCAGCGCAGGCATGGCATCCGCCGTCGTAATCCTGGCGAGGGAGTAGGGCAGGCGCTCCAGGCGCATCGGGGCGCTGAAGTCGTGCGCCATGCGGTCCTCCACAACCTCGAACTGCATGGGCCCGACGGCGGCGAGCACCGGCGCCTGGTCGCCGCGGAGGTCGGAGCGGAGCAGCTGGATGACGCCCTCGTGCTCGAGCTGTTCGATGCCGCGGCGGAACTGCTTGAACTTGCTGGGGTCCTTGGACCGTGCCACCTGGAAGTGCTCGGGGGCGAACAACGGGATGGCGGGGTACTCCACCGCTTCCTCAAGGAAGAGGCTGTCACCCACCCGCAGGGAGGAGGCATTGACCAGGCCCACGACGTCGCCGGGGTACGCCTCGTCAATGACTTCGCGTTCGCGGCCGAACACCTGCTGTGCGTATTTGGTGGCGAAGGACTTGCCGGTACGGGTCTGGGTGACCACCATGCCGCGCTCGAAGACACCGGAGCAGACCCGGATGAAGGCCACGTGGTCGCGGTGTGCCTTGTTCATGCCGGCCTGGACCTTGAACACGAAGCCGGAGAAGGGGGACTCCACCGGCCGGGGGTTCCCGTCACTGTCCGGCCGGGGCGCTGCCGGTGGCGCGAAGTCCACCAGTGCGTCCAGCAGTTCCTTGACGCCGAAGTTGAGCGCCGCAGAGCTGAACAGGATGGGCGTGGCCTGGCCTGCATGGAAGGCCTCGACGTCGAACTCCAGGTTGGACTCGATTACCAGCCCGGCCTCGTCCACGGCGTCGGACCAGTTGCTACCCTCGTTTTCCGCTGCCTCATCGGGGGTGAAGTACTCGGTGATGGCAATCTGGGCGCCGGCGTTGTTGCGCTGGAACCGGGCAAAGCGGTCGTTGCGCAGGTCCCAGACGCCGCGGAAGTCGCCGGAGATGCCGACGGCCCACGTCAGCGGCATGGGCTGCAGGCCCGTGCGTTCGGTGATTTCGTCCATCAGCGCCAAGGCATCCAGGCCGGGGCGGTCCCACTTGTTGATCACCGTGATGATGGGCAGGTTGCGCTGCTTGCAGACCTCGAAGAGTTTCATGGTCTGGGTTTCCAAGCCCTTGGCCGCGTCCACCAGCATCACTGCGCAGTCCACGGCTGCGAGCACGCGGTAGGTGTCCTCAGAGAAGTCGGCGTGGCCTGGGGTGTCCAGCAGGTTGATGACGGTGTCGCGGTAGGAGAACTGCAGCGCGGCGGAGCTGATGGAGATGCCGCGGTCCTTTTCCATCTGCATCCAGTCCGAGACCGTTTCCTTGCGGTTGGCCTTGCCGCTGGAGGCACCCGCGGTGCCAATCACCTTGGCGTGCAATGCCAGCGCTTCGGTGAGCGTGGACTTGCCGGCGTCCGGGTGGGAAATGACGGCGAAGGTCCTGCGGCGGCCCGCCTCCTTGTGAATCTCGGAGATCCGGGCGGGGGTCAGGACATCTTGGGACACGGTGCTACTTTCGCTGCGGTTGTGGCTGCCCAAGGCCGGTCGGGTGATGCGCTGCGGCACGAGGGCGGGATGTTGTTGGCAAACGGCCAAAGTACAAGTTTATCGCAGGGCGGCAAACGGGACCTTTTCCGCTTAACGCGGTCGAAACGGGACGTTCAAGGCCGCGAAATGCCGGGCGGATAGCGTGTGGGCATGATCCACGGCGTTACGTTCTCCGGCAACCTTTTCTTCGACCCCCTGGCCACTAATTTGGCCAACGTTCCCCGCAGGGCGGCCAACCAGCGCTCCGCTTCCGCCGGGTCCTCAGCTGCCGCCGGGAAGCGCGGGGTGCAGACGGCCGCAGAACACAAGGCCCTGAGGGCCGCCTCCCTTTCGAAAGTCAGCAGGGACCTGGAGCGGATGCTGAGGGAGCGCAGGCGCTGAGCATCCCACTCCGGCCTTTGCCCGCGTATCAAAGACCCCGCTAACGGCATGATGGGTTCATGCGCAGCGTCGAGTTTGTCTTTGATGACCGCACCGATTCCCTTATCAGGGCGGACTGGGCGCGCCTCCAGGCCGCTGGCCTGCCCAGCCTGGCAGCCCACACCTCTCCCAGCAACAGTCCGCACATCACGCTTGCCGCAGGCGGGGAGCTGGAGTTCACGGCGGAGGGACCGTGGCAGGCGCTGCCCCTGGACATCATCTTTTCCGGAGCGATCGTTTTTCCGGCGGGCGCCGGAAGGTATGTGCTGGCCCGCTCCGTCTTGTTGAGCGCTCCCCTGTTGGACCTGCACAGGCGCCTCCACCAGGACCTCTCCGGGGCTTTGCCGCTGACACTGCCGGGGGCGTGGACGCCGCATGTCACCATTTCCCGCCGCATCCCGGCAGAGCAGCTGGGAGCAGCGATGGAGCTGCTGGACTTGCGCGTCGAGGGCCAGTGCACGGCCGCCCGGCTCTGGGACAGCAGCACCAGGACGGTCACGCCATTGGGAGAAGCGCCCTAGGCAGCATCGTCGCGCCACCAGAATCGCAGAACAACAACCAAGGACCAAAGGGCCAAAGTGCTTGTTCGCCCGGGGCCCGGCCCAGCATTTTTCAGACCCTTCGGGGAACCCCCTAATGAGGCACTTTGGGGCTTATCCGTGCGGAAGTTGGGTTTCTTACCCCTATCATTGAGCTTGCGGGAATCAGAGCACTTTTTGATCCTGCCGGACAACTGCGGATGCCGGCATTCCTGCGGGCGGCGGTCCGCACCTTTGAAGGGAAACACCTATGGCGCGGAGCCCTGAAGAATCGCTGAGGGCTACTCTGGGCAGGGTTGCACCCGGAACTCCGCTTCGCGACGGCCTGGAACGAATCCTCCGCGGACGTACCGGTGCACTGATTGTCCTGGGCTCGGACCGCACCATCGACTCCATTTGCTCCGGCGGCTTCGATATCGGGATCGAATTCTCGCCCACCCGGCTGCGCGAACTGGCCAAGATGGATGGCGCCATTATTTGCGACAAGGACGCCGGCAACATTTTGCGCGCTGCAGTCCAGCTGGTTCCGGATTCAAGTATCGAAACCCAGGAGTCCGGCACCCGCCACCGCACGGCGGAACGGGTGGCCAAGCAGACCGGTGTTCCGGTCATCTCCGTCAGCCAGTCCATGCAGATCATCGCCCTCTACGTCAACGGACTGCGGCACGTCCTGGAAGGCTCGGAAAACGTCCTGGCCCGCGCAAACCAGGCACTCGCAACCCTGGAGCGCTACCGCGCCCGGCTGGACCAGGTCACCAGTTCGCTCTCTGCCTTGGAAATCGAGGCCATGGTGACGGTGCGGGATGTGGCAGTGACCCTCCAGCGGCAGGAAATGGTGCGCCGCATCTCCGAGGAAATCTCGCAATACGTCCTGGAGCTGGGCGAAGACGGCCGGCTCCTCTCCCTTCAGCTCGACGAGCTCACCGTGGGCCGGGGCCCGGGCAGTGACGTGATCATCCGGGACTACGCCAGCCCCAACGCCTCCGCCGAGGACATCGAAAAAGCCGTCAATGAACTCGTCAGCCTTGGACCCACGGAGCTGATCGACCTGAGCAAAATTTCGGCCATCGTGGGGTTTGCCGGCGGCGAAGCGAACCTGGATGCCGTTGTCCAGCCCCGCGGCTACCGGCTGCTGTCCGGGCTCAAGGCCGTTCCCAAGGCCGTGGCCGACCGCCTGGTGGACCACTTCGGCGGCCTGCAGTACCTCATGGCTGCAACCATCGACGACCTCATGACCGTTGACGGCATAGGCGACCAGCGTGCCCGCACCGTGCGCGAGGGACTGAGCCGAATGGCGGAAGCGAGCCTCCTGGACCGTTTCCTCTAAACAACAATAGACTCCAAACGCAGCTGAACCAACGCCCGGTACAGTTCCTGAGCCAAACCCTCATCGGTTGCTCCGTAACTGCCGTTTTGAACGCTGAAAACGGCAGTTGCGGAGCAATCGATGGTGGGAAAAGTCAGTTCAGCTGGAAGACGGCCTTTGGGCTGGCCCGCGAGCCAAGCTTCGCTGTGAAGATGTAGTACGCGCCGCCTCCGCCGGGAGCTGCAGCAACGGCTTGGCAGCCATCGGCGCTGCGGTTCCGGCTCCATGGGAAGTTTGCGGTTTCGCTGGCACCGGGCGCGATCACCTTCACGAGATCCTCGCTGGACGCCTGGCAGTCCTTGGAAGAGAAGATCCGGTCCGAACCGCTGGTCACGAGGAACTCCATTTGTGAGGTGCCGATGTTTACCTCGCACGGGACGGTGCCGCCGTTGGTCACCTTCAGCGTGAGCAACGGGTTTTCGCCCGGGCCGTACACGGGCTTGTCAGTGGAAGCCGAAACTGTAACGAGGTTTTGGTTGCAGGCGGAGGTTGCCGAAGCGGTGGGCGACGGCGTGGCGGAGGGAGTTGCCGCGGCGGAAACAGTCGGGGTGGCAGCAGCAGACGGGCTGGCGGAAACAGACGGTGAAGCAGTGCCGGTGGAAGAAGGCTCGGTGGAGGACGCCTGCTGCGAACCCCCCTTGAAGGCAGCGGCCAGGGCGAAACCGCTGACCACCAGCGCAATCACCAGAAACAGCGCTCCGCCAACAACCAGCCGACGGCGGCGGTACACAGCAGCGCTCGGCTTCCGGACGCTACTGGAACCCGTGCCGCGTGGTGATGAATTGCCTTCCCTGCCCATCCTTCTAGGCTAGGGAACGCACCCGGTTCTGCGCCGCCACCACGCCGCCGCGCACCCATTGCTCTGGTCACAACCGGTTTTCGGCGCGCCGGGCCCCTTCCATTACAGTGTTGGCATCGACACTCAAACCTCCCCCGCCACCGCTGCCGCGGACGCTCCAGCGACCCCCACCACCCTGGAGTTGCTGCACCACCGGATCAATGACTGGTTCGCGAACATTGCCCGGGACCTGCCCTGGCGCGAGCCCGACTGCTCCCCCTGGGGCGTGCTGGTCAGCGAGATCATGCTGCAGCAAACCCCTGTGGTTCGGGTGCTTCCCGTCTGGCACGAGTGGCTCCAGCGGTGGCCCACCCCCGCTGCGCTTGCCGGAGAACCGGCCGGTGAAGCCGTCCGTTTTTGGGGCAGGCTGGGATACCCCCGGCGCGCGCTCCGCCTGCATGCCGCCGCCACTGCCATCGTGCAGGACCACGGCGGCAAGGTGCCGGACACCTACACGGAGTTGCTGGCCCTGCCCGGGGTGGGCAGTTACACCGCCGCCGCGGTGGCCGCCTTCGCCTACGGCCGCCGGGAAACCGTGGTGGACACCAACATCCGCAGGGTGCACGCCCGGCTGGTCACGGGCGCGGCGCTGCCCGCACCCGCACTGACCGCGGCGGAGATGCGCCTGGCCGCCGCCCTGTTGCCGGACGACGACGAAACGTCCGTGCGCTGGAACGCTGCAGTGATGGAATTGGGGGCGCTGGTGTGCACGGCCCGGGCGCCCAAGTGTGCCGACTGCCCGGTGAAAGACTCCTGTGCCTGGCTGGCGGCGGGTGAGCCCCCGCCGTCGTACATTCCCAAGGGCCAGTCGTGGCACGGCACCGACCGTCAGGTCCGCGGCGCCGTGCTGGCCGTACTGCGCGTGGCTGACACCCCTGTGCCGCCAGACATGTTCGAGCGCGAACCCGCCGATCTTGGCTTCGCCCCGGACGGAGTCGGCGTGCCCCTTGCCGCGCTGCACCGGCTCAACTCCGCACCTGAGCAGCTGGAGCGCGCATTGGCAGGACTGCTGGCGGACGGCCTGGCAGAGATGCACGACGGCGGGTACCGGCTCCCGGCCTGACCAGCCGGGAGTGCGGGGCCGGGATGGCATACTTCTTGGTGACCGGACCCGGGGGATGCCATGAAGATCGTTCTGTACATCGTGTGGGCACTGTTTGTTGCCGCCGCCATATTCCTGCTGATTCGGGCCAGCCGTCGGACAAAGCAGCAGGCCCGGCAGATGGCGGAGTGGCCGAAGGCGCAGGCAACGGTAACCGGCAGCGCCACCCGCTGGATCGGCGGAACGGGCGGCTCCAGCCGGAAGCTCCGCTACTACCCCACCTACCAGTTCACGGACACGTACGGAACGCTCTTCATGGGCAAGTCGGAAATCTCCGACGTTGAGCAGCCGGTACCCGGATCGCTGATGGAGGTTGCCTACAACCCGGCCAACCCCAATGAGTCGCTCCAGGTTTCGTCGGAGCCCCGTACGGCCATGGGCTGCTTGATTGCGTTCTTCGCGGTTTTCGCCGTCGTCTCGTTCTGGTTCATTGGCGTCTTCCCG
>Ga0308170_10004651_pt1 | contig 10752 bp, 8 predicted proteins | sample PhyBR2_2_FD_202136 | JGI IMG/M metagenome (GOLD analysis project Ga0308170, IMG submission 202136) | Phyllosphere microbial communities from UC Gill Tract Community Farm, Albany, California, United States - DLSLSB.R2 | ecosystem: Host-associated > Plants > Phyllosphere > Unclassified | place... | reverse complement strand
TTCTCAAGGTGCGGTGCCGGGAGGGTGGAAACGAGCCATTCTAAGCCAGGTTCCACGCGTGGCCGCAATCTGCTCGGCGCTTAATGCAGCTGTAAGCGCCGTGCCGACTGCACCTCCGCAGTCCTGAAGAACCCGATCGCCTGGCTCAAACGCGCCGCTTCCACGACCATTGAGGCGTTCTGCTGGGTGACGCCGTCCATCTCGGTGATGGCGGTGTTGACCTGGCTGATGCCGGCTTCCTGCTCGGTGCTGGCGGCGGTGATCTCGCGCAGCATCGCGCTGACGTCGCGCACGGCTTCGACCACGTCCTGCATCAGCGCGCGGGTGTCGTCGACGCGCTGGTTGCCGAGACCGACCGCGCGCACCGATTCGTCGATCAGTCCCTTGATTTCCTTGGCGGCCGAGGCCGAGCGCTGCGCGAGGTTGCGCACTTCGCCCGCGACCACGGCGAAGCCGCGTCCCTGCTCGCCGGCGCGCGGCTTCGACCGCGGCGTTCAGCGCCAGGATGTTGGTCTGGAAGGCGATGCCATCGATGACGCCGATGCCGAGTTTCGGGGACAGGGGGAGGTCTTTGAGGCGCATGGAGAATAGTTGTCAGTTCGTAAGCATATTCCTAAAGGGACGGGAAACTATCCCATTGATACATGAATTGCCGGGTTTGTGAACCGGACGAGACGGAAACGTCAAGATTTTCACTTCGCAAGCGATCTCATCCACTCAGCCATATGTGCGCCACCGAACGACGCGTCCGGCTTGCGCGGAGCATCATATGGCCATGAAACCAGTTCCCAAAAGCGAGGTGAATACGCCGGTCCTCGAGCATGGCGACGAGGAAGAGCAGTCCTGGCTGTCCAGGCTGGGGCCGGGCCTGATCACCGGCGCCGCCGACGACGACCCGAGCGGCATCGCCACCTATTCGCAGGCCGGCGCCCAGGTCGGCTTCAACCTGCTGTGGAGCGTACTGCTGGCCTATCCGCTGATGGTGGCGATCCAGGTCATCAGCGCCCACATCGGCCGGGTAACCGGGCGCGGGCTGGCGACCAACCTGCAGCGTTTCGCGCCGCGGCCGCTGGTGTGGACCATCGTCGGCCTGATGCTGGCCGCGAACGTGATCAACATCGCGGCCGACATCTCGGCCATGGGCGAATCGATCACCCTGGTCGCGCCGGGACAGGCGCATTGGTACGCGGTGGCGTTCGGCGTGCTGTCGGTGCTGCTGCAGGTGTTCGTGCCCTACCAGCGCTACGTGAATTTTCTGAAGTGGCTGACCCTGGTGCTGCTCGCGTATGTGGCGACGGTGTTCGTGGTGCACGTGCACTGGGGCGAGGTGTTATTGCGCACCGTGCTGCCGCACATGGAATGGAACAAGGCCTACGTGACCACCGTGGTGGCGGTGCTCGGCACGACCATCAGCCCCTATCTGTTCTTCTGGCAGGCGTCGCAGGAAGTCGAGGAACTGAACGCCGACGCCGAGGCCCGCCCGCTGCGCCACGCGCCGGAGCAGGTCGAGCGCCAGTTCCGCCGCATCCGCTTCGACACCGTGGTCGGCATGGGCGTGTCCAACGTGATCGCCTTCTTCGTCATGCTGACCACGGCCGCGACCTTGCATGCGCACGGCCAGACCGATATCCAGACCTCGGCCCAGGCGGCCAGCGCGCTCAAGCCGATCGCCGGCGAACTGGCCTTCGTGCTGTTCGCGCTCGGCATCGTCGGCACGGGCCTGCTGGCGATTCCGGTGCTGGCCGGCTCGGCGGCCTATGCGATGGCCGGTACCTTCCACTGGCAGAGCAGCCTGGACAAGAAGTTCTCGGCGGCCCGCAAGTTCTACGGCATCATCATCGTGGCCACGCTGGCCGGCGTCGGCATCAACTTCGCGCCGATCGACCCGATCAAGGCGCTCTACTGGAGCGCGGTGATCAACGGCGTGATGGCGGTGCCGGTGATGGCCGTGATGATGCTGGTGGCGTCAAGCCGCAAGATCATGGGCGACCTGCCGATCTCGGGCCGCCTCAAGCTGCTCGGCTGGGTGTGCACGGCCGTGATGGCGGCGGCCTCGCTGATCATGTTCGGGAGCTTCCTGCTGCCTTGACGTCAGTAGACGTCGCGCCGGTAGCGTCCTTCGGCCGCCAGCGCATCCAGCCTGGCCGGCCCGAGGATATCGAGCAGCGCCGCATGCACGCCGCCCGCCATGCCCTGCAGGCTGCCGCACACGTAAATGGCGGCGCCGCGTTCGACCCACTCGATCACCAGCGCGGCCTGCTCGCGCAGCAGGTGCTGGACGTAGCGGCGCTCGACCTGGTCGCGCGAGAACGCCAGGTCGAGACGCGCCAGGCAACCGGCCGCCCGCCACGCTTCGAGCTCCGCGCGCAGCAGGAAATCGTGGGCCGCGTTGCGCTCGCCGAACAGCAGCCAGTTGTCGTGCACCTTCGATACGATGCGCGCCTTGAGCAGGCCGCGCAGGCCGGCCAGGCCGCTGCCGTTGCCGATCGCGATCAGGGGACGGCGGACGTTGTCCTTCAAGCGGAAGCGCTCATGCGCGCGCACGCGCAGGTGCACGAGGCTGGCGCCGCCGGCTTGCTCGCACAGCCAGCCGGAGGCGGCGCCCGGCCCGCCGTCTGCGCGCCGCTGCAGGCGCACCAGCAGCTCCAGGCGGCCATCGGCGGGGATCGACGCGATCGAGTACTCGCGCGGGTGGCCCGGATCGAGCGGGGCGCTGACCTGGGCCAGGTCGCCGGCTTCCCAGGCGGGCAGCACGCCGTCAATGGGGACCAGGGCCAGCTTGTACAAGGGCGCCCCCGCGCTGCCCGGGTTCAGCAGGACGCGCTCAAGGATGCGCCAGCTGCCATAGGCCGGCGCTTCCCAGTCCGGCGCGTCGAAGGTGCCGGCCAGGCGGCCGACCTGGCGCTGCCATGCGCCCAGGGCATGCGCATCGCCGCGGTCGACGTCGATGCGCTCGAACAGCCGGGTTGCGCCCTGGCGGTCCAGCCAGGCGTCGAGGGCGCGGCCGAAGCCGCAGAAGTTGGCGTAGTTGCGGTCGCCCAGGGCCAGCACCGCGTAATGTAGATGCGGAAGGTGGGTCAGGTCGGCGCCGCCCGCCATCGAGGTGCCGGCAAAGCGCGCGGCCGCGTCGGGCGCATCGCCTTCGCCGTAGGTGCTGGCGATGAACAGGATGTGTTTCGCGGCGCGCAGCATCGCGTCGTCGAGTGCGGCCATGCTGGCGGCGCGCGCGGCCAGGCCGCCGGTGGCGAGCAGGGCGGCGGTGCGCGTGGCCAGCGCCTCGGCGTTGCCGGTCTGGCTGGCGTGGATCACCAGCCAGTCGGTGGGCGTGGGTGCCATATGCCGATGCCGGCGCCGGCCACGCCACTTGGCGACGCTCAGCGCCAGCCAGGCGGCGACGAGCAGGGCCGCGCCGCCGAGGCGCACGGGGTCAAGCGTCAGGATCATTGCCGGGTCATTGCAGAAGCGCGCGCCAGGCCGTCGACGTCAGTTCCGACAGCCGGCCATCGCGCCGCAGCAGGAAGCGCGCCGCCAGGCCGCGCGCTTCGGCGAAGTCCATGCCGGCTTGCGGGCCGAGCACGGTCAGCGCGGTCGACAGCGCGTCGGCCTGCATGCAGCTCCTGGCCAGCACGGTGCTTGATGCGAGTTCGCTGGGGACGGGATAGCCGCTGCGCGGATCGAGGGTGTGCGAACGGCGCTGCCCGGCCTGGGAAAAATAGCGGCGGTAGTCGCCCGAGGTGGCGATCGCCAGGCCGTGCAGCGCGACCACGGCCTGCAACTGATGGTCCGCCGCATCGGGCACGCCTTCGACCTCGACCCACCAGGGCTGCCCATCGGCCTTGACGCCGGCGCCGCGCAGCTCGCCGCCGATCTCGACCAGGTAATGCCGCACGCCGTGGCGCTCCAGGCACAGCGCCAGGCGATCGACGGCATGGCCTTTCGCGACCGCGGACAGGTCGAGCAGCACGCCGCCCGGCTGCAGCAGGCGCCGCCGTTCGTGGTCGAGCGCCACCCGCGCGCGGGCGCGCCGCGCGAGCACGTCCGCGACCGCCCGGGCGTCGGGCGCGTAGAAGCCGGCCTGGTCGTAGCGCCGCTGCTGGCCGAGGCCGGGGCCGAAGCCCCACAGGTCGACCAGCGCGCCGGCCGCCGGGTCGTAGGCGCCGGCGCTGTCGTCATGCACGCTCAGCGCGTAGGCGATGACTTCGTAAAAGGCTGGCGGCAGCGCATGCCAGCTGCCGGCCGGGGCCGCGTTGTAGCGCGACAGCAGGGAGTCCGGCGCCCAGTGGCTCATCTGCCCGACCACCAGGTCCAGCTCATGCTGCAAAGCCGCAAACAGATTCAGACCCGGGTCCGCGTCGAGTCCGGGCGGCAGCATCAGCCGCGCCGACCAGTCCGTGCCCATGCTGCTGCCGGAGAAAACCTGCAGGCGGCTGCCGGCCGGCGGCGCGGCGGGATCGATATCGAGCGGGACGAGGACGGCGCGCATGCGGTTCAAGAAGGCCTGCGCCTCACTCCGGCAGCACGTCGAGCGTGGCCGAATACGTGAAGCGCGCGCCCTCCGGCGGGGCATCGTGCTCGCCCGGCGGATGTTCGGCGGCGCCGGCCGGCCGTGCCGGCCAGCTGGCGCTCAGCCAGTACAGGTTCGGCGCCGGCAGGGTGACGCTGGCTTCGCCCCTGGCGTCGGTGCTGAAGCGCACTTCGCCCAGCGTGCCGCGGTACTTCACGCCGCCCGGGATCATACTGAAGGGGAAGTTGGCCAGCGGCTGGCCGTTCAGCAGGAAGCGCAGGCGCATCGTCTCGCCGGCGCGCAGCTCGGTCGGGCTGGTCAGCGGCACCATCTCCAGGCCGGTGCCGAGCGGCTTGAGCGCGCCGCTGCTCGGCTTGTTCAGCGTGACGAAGGTGTCCTGGCGCTGGCGCGTGGTCGAGGTTTTGACGTCGAGCGCGCCGGCCGGGACCTGGTCCTTGACGGTTTGTTCGGTGGCGCGGAAGCGCTTCGTCTCGCCATGCAGTTTGTAGCTGCCCATGACGTTGCTGGTCGCCAGCGTGATGCGGTAGGTGCCGTCCTTGGGCAAGGGGATGTCGACCGTCGAGCGGTGCTTGCCGAGGATCGCGGCGGGCGCGGGCAGGGTGGCGCCGTCCGGGCTTGTTACCGTCAGGCCGTCCAGGCGCAGGGGCATGAAGTCGGCCACGAACAGCTGTTCCGAGACGGCGCCGTCGATCGTGACCCAGGCTTCGCGGCCGGCTTCGCCCTCGACCATGCTGGCGTGGGGGATCATCCACTGGCGGTGGGCCTGGGCCGCGCAGGCGGCGCCGGCCAGGGCGATGGCGATGGCGAACTGCTTCAGGAAATCGGATGACATGACGCTCTCCTTTATTGGATGGCGATCGACACGGCGCCCAGTTCCTCCTTGCCGCTGGCAGCCGCCTCGAGCTTGCCCTTGGCCGGCCAGGTGAAGGGCACACGCACCAGCTCGCGCCCGCCGGCTTCGCGCGCAGCCTCGATCACCAGCTTGTAGTCGCCGGGCGGCAGCTTGTCCAGGCCGGTCTTCGCCGGGCCGAAATTCATGGCTTGCTGCCCGGGCGGACGGGTGGCGCCGCTGACGCCGTCCATCGGCAGCGTCGTCGTTTCGCCGGCCTTGCGCCACCAGGTGCGCAGGTCCTTGAGATATTTCGCGCCGCGGTTGCCGGGCTTCCTCACCTCATACAGCACCGCCAGCGTCGAGGCCACGCTCTGGTCGGGACGCTCGATCCAGATCGCCACATAGGGTTTGTGGTACTCCGCCACGTTCAGCTGCGGCAGGTCGAACTTGACGGTCAGGTCGGCCGCCATCGCCCAGCTGGACGTGAACGGCAGCGCGAGCGGCAGGGTCAGGGCAAGCGAGTGGGACAGTTTCATGCGGGCTTTCCGATGCGTGAGTTAGTGTACGAACAGCATGGCCAGCACGATCGGCAGCACGATGCCGAAACCGATCACCGGCCAGGTCGAGGGCCGGTTGGCGGCGTGGTATTTGAGGATCAGGAAGCCGGTGACGCAGAACACCAGGCAGGCAAAGGCGAACACGTCGATGAACCAGCCCCACACCGGACCCGCGTTGCGGCCCTTGTGCATGTCGTTCAGCCAGGAGATCCAGCCGCGGTCGGTCTTTTCGTATTCGGCCTTGCCATCGACGCCCAGGCGCAGCCAGGCGTCGCCGCCCGGGCGCGGCAGGGCGACGTAGGCGTCTTCATCACTCCACTCGGCGCGCACGCCGCATACCTGGACCGGGAAGCTGCGCTCGGCCCAGTCGGACAGCTCGGCCGGCAAGGGCAGCCTGGCGTCCGCGTGGCCGGCGGCAAAGGCGGCCAGTTGGCGCTGCAGGGCAGGGGGCAGTTGCGACGTCAAGCGGGTGACCACGGGTTTGGCTTCGATCTGGGAGGCGTGGTTCAGCGTGAAGCCGGTGATACTAAACAGAAGCATCGCCATCAGGCACAGGGCCGAGCTGATCCAGTGCCACTGGTGCAGTTGGCGCAACCACAAGGCACGGCGCGGGCCGGGCAGGGCGGCGGCTACGGCGTCCGCTGGCGCAGTTGACGGATGAGCATTCATGCGCAAATGATAACGATTATCATTTAACGGGTCAACGCGCTTTGCACTTCTTTACAAAAAATGCCGTTGGGAAATGTGCAAAAAACCGTCGCGTCGCCTGCTGCTTCCGAAAGCATGCGTTACAATACCGTGCGCTAAAAGCAGCCCGCCTCTAATCTGCTCAGCCGTAAGAAACGGCTTCAGAAACCGTAGCGAGCGGCAGCGCTGTTGGTCGAGACGCGCAGCTGTACGCACGTACAGCGAGCATCGCAGGCCGACAGAGCAACGCGCAGTAGGTTTATGAAGCCGTTTTAAGTCCTTCCCCCACAACTTGAGTAGTCGTGCGATCCGCTAACCGGTCAGGCCGTGTCGCGGAAGGTTTGAATAACCCGCCCTAAAATCGCGAAGCGCGAAGAAAGGTGAGCAAGAATGATGCAACAATACGAATCCAACTCGTATCTGTTCGGTGGTAACGCGCCGTACGTGGAAGAGTTGTACGAAGCCTATCTGAACAACCCGGGCTCGGTGCCGGACAACTGGCGCGCCTATTTCGATGCGATGCAGCACATGCCCGCCGTCGACGGGACCAACAAGCCGGACGTCGCCCACGCCTCCGTGATCGCCTCGTTCGCCGAGCGCGCCAAGCAGGGCCCGATCCGCACCGTCGTCGCTTCCCCGGATGCCGAACTCGGCCGCAAGCGCGTCGCCGTCACCCAGCTGATCGCCGCCTACCGCTACCTCGGTTCGCGCTGGGCCAACCTGGATCCGCTGCAGCGCCAGGAACGCCCGCCGATCCCGGAACTGGATCCGGCCTTCTACGGTTTCACCGAAGCCGACCTCGACACCAAATTCAATATCAGCAACACCTACTTCGGCCAGGAGACCGCATCGCTGCGCGACCTGCTGAACATGTTGCGCGATACCTACTGCCGCTCGCTCGGCGCTGAGTTCATGTACGTCAGCGACCCGACCGAGAAGCGCTGGCTGCAGGAAAAGCTGGAATCGATCCGTTCGACCCCGAGCTTCACCGCAGAAAAGAAAAAGCACATCCTCGAGCGCCTGACCGCGGCCGAAGGCCTGGAGCGCTACCTCCACACCCGGTACGTCGGCGCCAAGCGCTTCTCGCTGGAGGGCGGCGAATCCTTCATCGCCTCGATGGACGAAGTGATCCAGCGCGCCGGTGAGCATGGCGTGCAGGAAATCGTGATCGGCATGGCCCACCGCGGCCGCCTGAACGTGCTGGTCAATACCCTGGGCAAGGCCCCGTCCGACCTGTTCGAGGAATTCGAAGGCAAGCACACCGACGACCTGCCGGCAGGCGACGTCAAGTACCACAAGGGCTTCTCGAGCGACATCTCGACCGCCGGCGGCCCGGTGCACCTGTCGCTGGCCTTCAATCCGTCGCACCTGGAAATCGTGAATCCGGTCGTCGAGGGTTCGGTCAAGGCGCGCATGGACCGCCGTGGCGACCGCCAGGGCAAGGAAGTGCTGCCGATCCTGGTGCACGGCGACGCCGCATTCGCCGGCCAGGGCGTGGTCATGGAGACCCTGAACCTGGCCCAGACCCGCGGCTACGGCACCGGTGGCACCGTCCACATCGTCATCAACAACCAGATCGGCTTCACCACCTCGGACCCGCGCGACGCCCGTTCGACGCTGTACTGCACCGACGTGGTCAAGATGATCGAAGCGCCGGTGCTGCACGTGAACGCCGACGATCCGGAAGCCGTCGTGCTGGCCTCGCAGATCGCGATGGACTACCGCACCGAGTTCCACAAGGACATCGTGGTCGACGTCATCTGCTACCGCAAGCTGGGCCACAACGAGCAGGACACCCCGGCCCTGACCCAGCCGCTGATGTACAAGAAGATCGCCAAGCACCCGGGCACCCGCAAGCTGTACGCCGACAAGCTGGCCGCGCAGGGCACCATTCCCGCCGACGGCGGCGACACGATGGTGGCCGAGTACCGCGCCGCGATGGACGCCGGCAAGCACACGGTCGACCCGGTTCTCACCGACTTCAAGAACAAGTACGCCGTCGACTGGGCGCCGTTCCTGCACAAGAAATGGACCGACGCCGCCGACACCGCCGTCCCGCTGACCGAGCTGAAACGCCTGGCCCAGCGCATCACGACCGTGCCGGAAAACTTCAAGCTGCACTCGCTGGTCGAGAAAGTGCTGGCCGACCGCGCCAGGATGGGCCAGGGCGAGCTGAACCTCGACTGGGGCATGGGCGAACACCTGGGCTACGCCTCGCTGCTGGCTTCCGGCTACGCGGTCCGCCTGTCGGGCCAGGACGCCGGCCGCGGCACCTTCGTGCACCGCCACGCCGTGCTGCACGACCAGAACCGCGAGCGCTGGGACCAGGGCATCTACCTGCCGCTGGCCAACGTCTCGGACAACCAGGCGCAGTTCACCGTCATCGACTCCGTGCTGTCGGAAGAAGCGGTGCTGGGCTTCGAGTACGGCTACTCGACCGCCGAGCCGAACACGCTCACCATCTGGGAAGGCCAGTTCGGCGACTTCGCCAACGGCGCGCAAGTGGTCATCGACCAGTTCATCGCCTCGGGTGAAGTGAAGTGGGGCCGCGCCTCGGGCCTGGTGATGATGCTGCCGCACGGCTACGAAGGCCAGGGTCCGGAGCACTCGTCGGCGCGCATCGAGCGCTTCCTGCAGCTGTCGGCCGACCACAACATGCAAGTCGTGCAGCCGACCACCGCCGCCCAGATCTTCCACCTGCTGCGCCGCCAGATGGTGCGCCAGTTCCGCAAGCCGCTGATCATCTTCACGCCGAAGTCGCTTCTGCGTAACAAGGACGCCGGCTCGCCGCTGACCGACCTGGCCAAGGGCAGCTTCCAGACCGTGATCGGCGAACTGGACGACAAGATCGATGCGAACAAGGTCAAGCGTGTGATCGCTTGCTCGGGCAAGGTCTACTATGACCTGGTCAACACCCGCAAGACCCGCGGCGTGACCGACACGGCGATCATCCGCGTCGAGCAGCTGTATCCGTTCCCGCACAAGGCCTTCGCCGCCGAGCTGAAGAAGTACCCGAACGCCGCCGAAGTCGTGTGGACGCAGGACGAGCCGCAGAACCAGGGTCCGTGGTTCCAGATCCAGCACAACCTCTTCGAAAGCATGGAATCGGGCCAGCGCCTGGCGTACGCCGGCCGTCCCGCTTCCGCGTCGCCGGCGGTCGGTTATGCCGACAAGCACGCGGCGCAGCAGAAAGAGCTGCTGGACACGGCGTTCTCGAAGCTCAAAGGCTTCGTGCTGACGAAGTAAGGCGTAGCCCAAGACCAACCCCGCGCCCTTGTGCGTGGGGTTTTCGCACAGAATACATAACGGAGTTTAAATAAAAATGGCACAAATCGAAGTCAAGGTCCCGCAACTGTCGGAATCGGTATCGGAAGCGACCTTGCTGTCGTGGCACAAGAAGGTCGGCGAGGCCGTCGCACGTGACGAAAACCTGATCGACATCGAGACCGACAAGGTTGTCCTGGAACTGCCGGCTCCGTCGGCCGGCGTGATCGTTCAGATCATCAAGAACGACGGCGCCACCGTCGTCTCCGGTGAAACCATCGCGGTCATCGATACCGAAGCCTCGGCACAGACCAGCCCGATCGGCATCACCACCGCGCCGGTCCAGCAGGCTGCCCCGGCGGCACCGGCGGCCGCAGCCCCGGCAGCAGCAGGCGGCGCCAAGTCGGACGTCGCCATGCCGTCCGCCGCCAAGATCCTGGCCGACAACAACCTGAGCACCGCCGACGCCACCGGCACCGGCCGTGATGGCCGCGTGACCAAGGGCGACGCCCTGGCCGCCGTCGCCAACAAACCGGCAGGCGCCGCGCCGGCCGCGCCGGCTCCGCTGGCCGCCCAAGCGCCGAAGGCAGCCCTGCCTCAGGTTGCAGCCCCGGTCGCCGCTTCGGGGAACCTGGGCGAGCGTCCGGAAGAGCGCGTGCCGATGAGCCGCCTGCGCGCCCGTATCGCCGAGCGCCTGCTGCAGTCGCAGTCGACCAACGCGATCCTGACCACCTTCAATGAAGTCAACATGAAGCCGGTCATGGACCTGCGCGCCAAGTACAAGGACCAGTTCGAGAAGAACCACGGCGTCAAGCTGGGCTTCATGTCCTTCTTCGTCAAGGCCGCCGTGCACGCGCTGAAGAAGTACCCGATCATCAACGCCTCGG
>Ga0308170_10004650_pt1 | contig 10752 bp, 10 predicted proteins | sample PhyBR2_2_FD_202136 | JGI IMG/M metagenome (GOLD analysis project Ga0308170, IMG submission 202136) | Phyllosphere microbial communities from UC Gill Tract Community Farm, Albany, California, United States - DLSLSB.R2 | ecosystem: Host-associated > Plants > Phyllosphere > Unclassified | place... | reverse complement strand
GCAGGTTGAACAACAGGTCGGCTGCCATGCGCAAGGGCCAGGGCCATTGCCGGCAGTCGCCCAGCCGGGTGGCGGACCAGTCGAAGGTGCTGGAGGAGGGCGCGGGCTGTCCAGTTGGGATCATGGCAAGATGTAAATACTGTTATCGAAACGCAAAGAACGGAATGCTACACCAAATCGGCCACAGGGGGCGGCCCGCACGCGGGCGGGTGTTATTAAGCAGTTGGTCCAAGAACCTCTGAAAAGGCACTGGGCGGGTTAAAAATGGTGCATCGCCGCAGAAAATCGCCATCGGAGGGTCGCTGTACTCGGTATCGTCATCTTCATGGATACCTGCTGTGACCTCTCGGACCCCGCCCGCAATCAAATGGCCCTCGTCGAGCGAGCAACACTCGTTGGCGACATCTCACGCATGGAACAGCGGAAGGCGCTGCTCGACGCAGAGCTAATCCGTGCGCGCAGCCTGGTCGCCGCCGTGGTTACCTCTATCCGGCTAATGGAGCCCGATGCGCGTTTCGATGCTGCCTGAACCGCCCCGGCTTTCGTGGAGGCCGGTTTATGTGAATCAGGCCGGGATGGCTTGACTGCTCAGTTGCTTATAATAGTTTGCCTCAGAAATGTCGACACTCAGCACGTCATCGCGCTGGACCCGTGCACACCGTAATGCCGGGTTACGCTGCTGCGCTGCATAACGCCAGTAGCCCGACGGCGCGACCTGCATCACCTTGCAGATCGGCTCGCTACCTTCGGCATGGCGGTACTGGTCGATAAGTGCCCCCACGGCTTGAAGTGGCGGCCGAGCTCCGCCTGGGCGAAAAAAACACTCGCCAGACGCAGGATCTCGTTTGCCTTGCAGCTCGCGCACTTCTCGCTCCAGCGCCTTGACGCGCTCCTCTTCGGCAGTGGTCGGCCCTGGGCGCTGGCCGGTATCACGCTCTTGTTGGCGTACCCAGCGACGCAGCGTTTCAGGTGTGCAGCCGATCTTGGCAGCGATCGATACGATCGCCGCCCACTGCGACTCGTACTCGCTGGCGGCCTCGCTGACCATGCGCACGGCGCGCTCGATGACTTCGGGGGAATACTTGGGTTGTTTCTTCATGACTCCATTCTCTCAAACAATGGAGCCTATATGGACGCCCCCCTTTTGCAAGGTATTTTCAGTTTTGTTCAGACGAGGAAAGTCGCAGTTCTATATCCGGCCTTGTATGCGGCATCGCCGCTGGCCCCGATGAAATTCGCTGATCCACGCCTCATTCTCTACACGGGCTGCTAAGCCCCAGGCTCCATTCAGGCTTGGTGGATCCCGGTCTGACCTGTCTGTCATCGCTGTCGATACCTTAAGCAACTGGTGACGAACAATCTTTTCGCAAGTTGAGTTACTCTTCATGTTGCTGTCGCCGTGGCCGGCCGCATGCTGACGTGGTCCTTGTCATATGCGCGGTCATGGGCCAATACTGCCCAGATTGTACGCGCCATCTTGTTTGCCAGCGCTGCGATTACTACGTTCAGTGGCCGCCGCTGGCTCAGTTGCTGTAGCCAAGGACTGAGCATCCTGGGGCGCCGCAGCACTGCTCGCGCACCGTGCATCAGGAGGGTGCGTAGGTAGGTGTCGCCGCGCTTGCTCATGCCCAGTAGCCGTACCTTTCCGCCACTGCCGGTCTGGCTCGGTATAAGCCCGATCCATGCCGCAAATTCACGGCCAGACCGGAACGCCTTCGCATCGCCCATCGCAGCCACCGCCGCGGTCGCGGTCAACAGGCCGACGCCTGGAATCGCGGAGATCGCCGTAGCGGCGCGGTCTTGCCGCATCCATGCCAGCAGCGAGGCTTCGATGCGGGCCATGCGTTCATCCAACCGGGCCAGTTCGTTCCACTGGTCGCGCAGCGTGTCGATGAGCGGCATCGGTAACCGCTCGGCCAACCGCTCGAGCGCCACCTTCATGCCGGCATCGAAGGCTTTCCTGCCCGTGCCGAACACCTCGCCGTACTCCGCCAGCAAACCGCGCAGGGAATTTATTTGCGCCGTGCGCATCTTCACCAACTGCTGACGGATCCGGTGCATCGCCAGCACGGCCTGTTGTGCCTCGGTCTTGATCGCCACAGCTTTCACTTCCGGCTGCTGCGTTGCCATGTAGATCGCGCGTGCATCGGCTGCATCGTTCTTGTTTCCGCAGACGAAGGCCTTGACGATCTTCCCGCTCATCAGCTTCACTTCGTGCCCCAGCCCCTGGAGCTTGCGCGCCCAGTGCTGCGAACCTCCGCACGCCTCCATGCCGACCAGGCAAGGCGGACGGTTAGCGAACCACCGCAGGAACTGCGCACGCTTGATCTGCTGGTTGATCACTTCGCCTGTTTCCTTATCCACCGTATACAGCTGGAACACGCTCTTGGCCGTGTCGACACCGACCACCGATTTGGGAGTAGCATTCATGATGTGGATCCTCCGGTTAGCCTTGAAAGCATTGCTCTTTCACTTTAGGCGCTTCTGACGCCGTTGGCCCGCGAGGGTCCACCTCTCGCTACCCTCAAATATTTTTCCTTCTATCCATCGCCCTTGTGGCGCACTTCGCGTGAACGGCTGAGGTGGGAGGCGTCCATTTCATTCTCTACAAAATCCGGGGCGGTTCACCTTTCACTTAGTTCAGTTCCGACACTATCTTGCCAGTCAAAGAAGATTCAACCGAATGCGCTAAAATGATATCGCTAGACTACCTGTCCACTGTGTATCAGCACCTAATGCGAACACTGCCGTCATTCTTTCGCTTGATCGCCTTGCTCCTGACTCTGACCATCGTCAGTTCCGGGATGGCAATGGCTTCGTACGTCTGCCCGCAGCTGACCGCTGTGAGCAACGAGCGCATGATGATGATGGAAGGGACGCCTTGCGCCGATATGGACAAGGAAAAGCCGGTTCACTGCGTTCAGTACCAGTCCGGTGCTCAACTGGCGCTTGAACATCTGGCTGAGACCCCGGCGTTTGTTCCGGCCACGGTGTTAGCCGTAATACCTGTGCAATGGTCAGTCGCACCTGTTGTCCCGGTCCCCGTTCGTGCGGACATACCTCTGGACCTGGGTACTGGCCCGCCGTACCTACGAACGCAACGACTCCGTATTTGACCTTCCCCCTGTTGTCACGCCGGCGGCATATTGCCGAGGCCGGCGTTCGTCTCAACCAACGGGGGTTTTATGGTTTCAAGTTTCAAAATTCGACTGACCTCGAAAGGTCGGTCGCATCGGCTATGCCAACTCAGCGTGCTAATTCCGCTCGCTCTCGGCCCAATCATCGTCCATGCGCAGTCTGGCGGCCTGACGCTTGACGAGGCCCTGCGCTTAGCGCTGCAGGCATCGCCATCGACTAAGGCGGCAGAGGCCTCGGTCGACGCGAGTCGCGAAGCGGCCGTGAAGGCGGGCCAACTGCCCGACCCAGTGCTCAAGGTCGGCCTCGATAATTTGCCCGTCACTGGCAACGACAAGTTGAGCCCGACCGCCGACTTCATGACCATGCGCCGGGTTGGCATTGAACAGGAATGGATTTCGGCGGACAAGCGTTTGGCGCGCAAAGAGCGTGCACAACGTGCAGTTGAGATGGAGGAAGGTGGCTCCTTGGCCAACATCGCGAGGGTCAGGGAGGAGGCCGCCAAAGCCTGGATAATCGTCTTGTTCGCACAGCGGTCTCTGGCGCTTTTCACGTCGATTGAGAAGGCGATGACGGATGACCTCGGGGCGGTGCGAGCAGCGTATCGTGGAGTCAAGGCGAGCGCGTCCGACGTCTTGCAGGCGCAGATGATACGCACGCAGGCCCAGGATGCCGTCCGTAAGGCCGAGCAGGACCTGGTGAGTGCCCGGATTGCGCTCACACGTTGGACCTATGCTCCTGTGGAGTCGGTAGCCGACTCGATGCCACCGTTGGCGTCTCATGTTCCGGGTCTCCCTGTAGCAGACCTAGAAAAGTACCATCCAATGGTGCTGACTGCGCGTCGCGCCGAAAACCTCGCTGACGCGGACCTGGCTGTCGCAGTGCGAGAACGCAGTCCCAACTGGACTTTTGAAGCAGGGTTCAGTCAGCGCGGCGGTCAATATTCAAACATGATTTCCGTAGGGGTCAGCATTCCACTCCCTATCAATCGTGCTCAAAGGCAGGACCGCGACATTGCCGAGAAATCCGCGTTAAGGACCAAGGCCCAACTGCAATACGACGATGCGCTACGCGACATGCAAACCGAAATCGAGACGCTGTCGACTACTCTGACAAGTCTGAACGAAAGGGCCGCGCAGTTGCATGCGCAGCTCTTGCCACCGGCATCCGAGCAAGTTGAGCTTGCAACCGCGGCATACCGCTCGGGCGCCGGCAGTCTGACTGCTGTCTTCAACGCTCGAAGAATGCTGGTCGAAAGGCAGCTTGAAATTACAGACCTGGAAAAAGAAGCAGCGTTGACCTGGGCGCGGCTCGAGCTCCACGTGATACCGCATGCCACGGCAGCCACCGGGAGCACCACGCGATGAAAAGCCAATTCGCAATCAGGGTAATCGTTCTTACGTTGTTCGGTGCTGGCCTGACGCTTGGTGGCTATTGGGCTGGTACGCACAGAAACGCCACGGGCCGGTCGGCGGTCGATACCGCTGCGGGCGGGAAGACCGCCCCTGCGACAGGCCGCAAAGTGCTCTACTGGCACGACCCAATGGTCCCTGGGCACAAATTCGACAAGCCAGGCACGAGCCCCTTCATGGACATGCAACTCGTACCGGTTTACGCTGATGAAGGGGCTGCAGACGGCAGTGTCAAGGTCGCGCCCACGCTGCAGCAAAACCTTGGAATTCGCTTCGGCACGGTACGACGCGTCGAGTCACGAGACTCGTTCGAGACAGTGGGAACGACCCAGTTCGATGAGACCGTTGCCGAAGTCGTTCAAAGCCGTGTCACTGGCTACATCGACCATCTCTATACCCGCGCCCCGATGCAGCATATTGGGCGCGGGAAACCAATCGCGTCATTATTCGTGCCCGACTGGATAGCGCCGCAAGAAGAATACTTGACGCTCAAGCGCAATGGAAACGTCGACCTGGCTGCCGCGGCTCGCCAGAGGATGTCGGCGCTTTCCATCCCCGAGGCCCTCATTGCTCGCGCCGACCGCACTGGGCAAGCCCAGAGGCATTTGACTCTCACGTCCCCGGCGACCGGCGTTGTCACCGAACTGGCGGTCCGCGATGGCGCGATGGTGTCGCCGGGGATGACGATTGCCAAAGTGGCAGGCCTAAGCAAGCTCTGGCTCGTCGCAGAGGTGCCGGAAATGTTGGCCAACGCTGCGCGGCCAGGGATGACGGTGGAAGCGACCTTTGCCGGCAATCCAAATCGCAAGTACAGCGGTCACGTCCGTGAGATTCTGCCGGGGATTAGTACGGCGACGCGGACGGTGCAGGCCCGTCTCGAACTGGAAAATCGCGACGGTAGTTTGACCCCAGGCATGCTTATGCGAGTGCGCCTCAGCGCTGAAACGCCGGTGTCGCGTCTAGTGGTGCCCGCCGAGGCCATTATTACGTCCGGCAGTCGGTCCGTGGTCCTGGTTGCTGGCCCCAATAACAGCATGCAGCCGACGACGGTAACAGTCGGCCGTGACAGCGGCGGCGACACCGAGATTTTGAGTGGCCTTACCGAAGGGCAGAAAGTCGTCGTGTCAGGTCAGTTCCTCATTGATTCGGAAGCGAACCTGAAGGCCGTGCTGCCGAAATTCTCTGCCGGCACAACGAGCCCTACGGGTAGCCAGCCGACCCAAATGACATCGGCGGCCGCACCGGTCTACCACGGTGTCGGCAGGGTCGAAAAAGTCACCGCTGCCGCAATAACGTTCTCGCACCAGCCGATTCCCGCCCTCAAGTGGGGCGCGATGACGATGGACTTCAACAAGCCGCGGCCGGACGCGTTTTCGGAAATCAAGGTAGGCGACGAAGTCGAGTTCTCCTTCAAGGAGGGCAAGGAAGGCTACGTGCTTGAGGGCGCGACCCCGACTGGCGGAGGCAAGAAATGATTGCCCGGATTATTCGACAATCCATCGCAAACCGGATATGGGTTCTGCTCGCTGCCCTCCTCATCGCCGGGTGGGGCTTATGGTCACTTAACAAGACCCCGCTCGACGCCTTGCCGGACCTTTCGGACACTCAGGTAATTATTCGAGCACAGTATCCAGGGCAGGCTCCCCAAGTGGTGGAGGACCAAGTCACCTACCCCTTAACGACGGCGCTGCTGGCTGTACCTGGTGCGAAGGTGGTCCGAGGATATTCCTTCTTCGGTGACTCGTTTGTCTACGTGCTGTTTGATGACTCGACAGACCTGTACTGGGCGCGCTCGCGAGTCGTCGAATACATCAATCAGGTGCAAAGCCGCCTGCCGCCAGGGGTGCGCGCCGAACTCGGTCCGGACGGAACGGGTGTCGGCTGGGTGTTCGAGTATGCGCTCGTGGACCGGACAGGTCACAACGACCTGAGCCAGTTACGGGCGCTGAACGATTGGTTCCTGAAATTCGAGTTGAAGACGGTGCCCGATGTCGCGGAGGTCGCCAGCATCGGCGGGATGGTCAAGCAGTATCAAGTCGTACTCGACCCGGACAAGCTGCGCGCTTTCGGCGTCTCGCATGCGAAGGTGCTGGATGCGCTCGCTAAGGCCAACCAGGAGTCGGGCGGCTCGGTCGTCGAGATGGCCGAGACCGAGTACATGGTCCGGTCGCACGGCTACTTACGCTCCCTGGACGACTTCAGAAATATCCTGTTGTCCACGAATGAAGCCGGGACCCCCGTCCTGCTCGGGGATGTGGCGACGATACGTCTCGGACCGGAAATGCGTCGAGGTGTCGCAGAACTGAACGGCGAAGGAGAAGTGGCCGGCGGCGTAGTCATCATGCGCTCTGGTAAAAACGCATTGGAGACAATCAAGGCGGTGAGGGCGAAGCTGGCTAGTCTGCGGTCGTCGTTGCCCAAGGGTGCCGAAGTCGTGACGACCTACGACCGGTCGACGCTGATAACGGCCGCGGTCACCAACCTGCGTGGCAAGCTCATCGAGGAATTTATTGCTGTCGCTGTCGTCTGCGCTATCTTTCTGTTCCACCTGCGCAGTGCCCTGGTCGCAATTGTCTCGCTACCCATCGGAGTCCTTGCAGCGTTCATCATGATGCGCTACCAAGGGGTCAACGCCAACATCATGTCGCTCGGTGGCATCGCCATCGCTGTGGGCGCCGCCACGGATGCGGCACTTGTCCTCATCGAGAACACGCACAAGCACCTGGAAGCCTTCGGTCGCGCGCACCCCAACCAGGCCATCGGGAGTCGGGAACGCTGGGACCTCGTCGCGAAAGCGTCCATCGAAGTTGGCCCTGCGTTGTTCTTTTCATTGCTCATCGTGACATTGTCCTTCATCCCGGTGTTTGCACTGGAGGCCCAGGAGGGCAAGCTATTCGCGCCGTTGGCGTACACCAAGACCTACACACTCGCGGCTGCGGCCGGCCTGGCAATTACCTTGATTCCTGTCTTGATGGGTTATTTGATTCGCGGACGCATTCCAAGCGAAGCATCCAATCCGATTAATCGCCTGCTGATTCGAGGATATCGACCGCTGCTCGATGCAAGCTTACGGCGCCCCGTCTGGACAATCGCCACTGCCGTCGTTGCGCTGCTGCTTACCGCTATTCCGCTATCTCAACTTGGCGGGGAATTCTTGCCTCCCCTAGATGAAGGCGATTTGCTCTACATGCCGTCGGCGTTGCCTGGGCTGTCGGCCGCAAAAGCCAGTGAGCTCCTGCAGCAGACAGACCGCCTCATCAAGACCGTCCCTGAGGTCGCTACCGTCTTCGGTAAGGCCGGCCGGGCGGAGTCCGCCACAGACCCTGCCCCAATGGAAATGTTCGAGACGACGATTCAATTCAAGCCTCGGGACCAATGGCGACCCGGGATGACACCGGCGAAACTGATTGACGAGCTGGACAACGTCGTGAAGGTGCCGGGCCTGTCGAATGTCTGGGTTCCGCCAATCCGCAACCGTATCGACATGCTCTCCACTGGCATCAAAACGCCCGTTGGCGTGAAGGTGTCGGGACCCGACCTGGGCGAGATAGACAAAATTACGACGCAAATCGAGGCGGTCGTGAAAGCCGTTCCGGGCGTGACTTTGGCGCTCGCGGAGCGCATTACGGGTGGCCGCTACATCGACGTCAGCATAGACCGGGCGCGTGCTGCCCGCTACGGCCTGTCTGTCGCAGATGTGCAGTCGGTCGTCTCGTCTGCTATCGGTGGCGAGAACATTGGCGAAGTCGTCGATGGTCGCCAGCGTTTCCCGATTAATGTCCGCTATCCGCAGGACTACCGCGATTCTGTGCAAACGCTCCGTGAATTCCCCATGGTGACGGAGCGAGGTGCCCAACTCCGTCTTGGCGACGTCGCAGTCATTCAAGTCACCGACGGCCCGCCGATGATTCGGAGCGAAAATGCCAGGCTCTCTGGGTGGGTGTATGTCGACGTCCGCGGAACCGACTTGCTCGCCGCAGTCAGAGCCATGCAAGCCCGCGTTGCGCACGAGGTAAAGCTGCCGCCAGGGTACTCGGTCGCCTGGTCGGGCCAGTTCGAGTATCTCGAGCGAGCGGCTGCCAAGCTGAAGACTGTAGTCCCGCTAACGCTGCTAGTCATTTTCATCCTACTTTACTTCGCTTTTCGCACGACCTCAGAAGCCTTGCTGCTGATGCTAACCGTGCCATTCGCACTTATCGGTGGATTCTGGTTCATTTGGTTCCTCGGTCACGCTGTTTCGGTCGCGACGGCAGTCGGCTTCATAGCGCTCGCTGGATTGGCCGCTGAGTTCGGCGTCGTGATGTTGGTCTACTTGCGCAATTCACTGAACCACCGTTTAGACGCGGGGCTGCCGTTGACCAAGGAACTGATTCTGGAAGCGATACGCGAAGGGGCTGTGCTCCGGATTCGGCCGAAGGCCATGACGGTGGCAGTCATCCTCGCCGGTCTCCTACCAATCATGTTGGGCCACGGGGCTGGCTCGGAGGTGATGCAGCGGATTGCGGCTCCCATGGTCGGAGGCATGATTACCGCACCGCTGTTGTCGCTGCTTGTGATTCCGGCCGCCTGGCAACTACTGAAAGAGCGGACGCTGCGCTCGACAGCAGCTACCCAACAAGTAAAAACCGCGGTCTGAGCCGCGTTTCACCTCACTTTTAGCAACCAAGGAGTAGAAAATGAACAAATCACTTTTGAATGCAGCTGCCGTCTTCGGATTTGCAGTATTCGCCCTCAGCGCTCACGCCCAGGACAAAGATGCCATGGGCGCCGGCAACATGAGTGGGATGAAGATGGATTGCATGGCGAACATGCAAAATATGAAGGGTATGAAGGGCATGAAAATGGACTGCGCCGGGAACAAATCGTCGAAGGACTCGTCGAGCGTAGAGTCCATGAGCAGCGGCGAAGTGAAGGCCGTCAACAAGGCGAACAACAGCGTCACGCTCAAGCACGGCCCGATAAAGAGCAAAACGGTCGATATGCCCGCAATGACGATGACGTTCCCGGTTCAGAAACCATCACTTTTGGCGAAAGTAAAGGTCGGGGACGAGGTCAAATTCGACGTCGAAAACGTCGAAAACGTCGCGACAGTCACGTCGCTAGTTGTTCAGAAGTGAACCAGCATGTCTTGCTGCGTGCGCCTCAGCGACCTACCGCTAAGTTGGTCGCTATGGGGAATTCGCGAGCATTAGGGCGCTAACCTGCTTCGGCTGCGAGCTACCTGAAGGGTAAAGACTGCGGGAGCGGATGGAACTGTTTAGGACGGGAGCCGTTCCCGACAGGGCGTCTTGCCGAAGCCGTTGAGGCTACGAAGCCGACCGGCGGCGAAGCCCAAAATTAGGGCGGTAATGATGAGTACGGCAGTGTTCATGACGGCGCTCCCTGTTCATATTCGGCAACGGAGTAGATAACTGTAACTACTGGATGCGCATACAGAGGTCAACGTTGAACGCTTCAAGTGAGCCTAAGGAGTGACCCCGGGCTTCCTGCCCCAGCAGTGGCGGTCAGTGATTACGCGTAGCCCTACGTCTAGCTTAGCCATCAAAATCCTGGCCCCCGTTTTGCAACCATTGGTTATTTTTACACATGAAATCGTTACAGTGCGCTTTTGAGCGGCTTCTTCTTCTTGGGGTGTACCGCACAAAAGAAGATGTAAGTCCATGATCTTAAAGACTTTGCGCCACGTACTTAATAACACCCGCAGGCAAAAAAAAGCCCGCTATGAGAGCGGGCTGAATCTATCCTTGGAGGAGAATAGAGGAGACAGGCGTAATAATGCTGCATCGCAAAAAAGAAATCCAATTTAGATTTGTAATGACAGTTATTGATAATTTCAATAGCACAGCAGAGCTCGCCTAAGCACCCGGCGGCAGCGCACGCTTGGTGCACTCGGGAAAATGCTCTAGGATAGCAAGATGATTAAGAGTTTGCTGCTGTCGCCTGCATTGTCCGAAGGGCCGTCTTTACGGCCGGCCGCCGTGTGCGCGCTCTGCTTCGCCGCTGGCTTCGCCTCCTGACCCGGCCGATGTACCGTCCACCGAGTTCATCCGCGAATCACGGCCGGCGCCGCCGACTGGCCGGCTGGGCGCTGCTGTGCGCGGCCGCCCTGTGCGGACAGCAGGCGCTGCTGGCGCCGGCGCGCGCCGACAACGCCGCCACCAGCCTGGTGCTGGAACGGCGCGTCAAGGCTGCCTTCCTGTATAAA
>Ga0308170_10004648_pt1 | contig 10753 bp, 8 predicted proteins | sample PhyBR2_2_FD_202136 | JGI IMG/M metagenome (GOLD analysis project Ga0308170, IMG submission 202136) | Phyllosphere microbial communities from UC Gill Tract Community Farm, Albany, California, United States - DLSLSB.R2 | ecosystem: Host-associated > Plants > Phyllosphere > Unclassified | place... | reverse complement strand
TATTCTGCGCCTCGGCCACGGCCGCCTGCGCATCCTGAAGCCGCTGTTCGAGCGCCTGCAAGCGCGCTTCATAGGACTGTTTCATCTCCTGGATCTGGGCGCGGATCGCGGCCAGTTCCGGGTTGTCCGCGGCGCTGGCGGACAGGGGCAATGCAAAGGCGGCGGCGATCGCCACCGACATGAGGGTGTGTTTGAACATCGTGTTCTTTCAATCGATAGAGAATGACTGGCAGCTTCCGGCAGGCGCGCGGAAGGCCAGGACAACAAGCGAATCTCTAGATCGAAGAAGGCGGTGCCCGCGAACGGAAGGCGCAGACGGTGCGCGGCGTGGCCTCGGTGGTGACGAGCGCGATGATGCGTTCGTCCTGCAGGTCGGGCGGCGCGAACTGGCGCGGGGTGCTGCCGATGGCCGTGGCCATCTGGGCAAAGACAAGACACTGGGAACAGCTGCGGTCCTGTGCGACCGAGCTGGAAAGGTCCTTGTCCGTGTCGGGCTGGCTGAGTGCGGAAACAGGATGCGGATTACCAAGCTTGCCGGTCAGGTGCGACATCGCATGCGCGAACGCCATCTGCTGGGAAACCAGCAGGAGCAAGGACAGCAGGACGTGGACTATACGGCGACGCATCATGATGGCGGCATTGTAATGCTCTCAAGCCAACTGCGCGACAACTACGTGGCCTTTTTTTCGGCCGCGTATTTACCCAGCCAGGTCGGCACCTTGGCGGCCGACAGCTTGTTGATCGACACCAGCAGGTCCGGCGCCACCTGCGGCAGCCCATAGGAAGTACCGATATGGCGCCCGATGTGGATCAGGACTTCCGCCGCCACTTCGGCATCGGCCTCGGCCCGGTGGGCCGCGCTGCGAAAGGCGATGCCGAGCTGGCGCGACAGCGTGCCCAGTTTATAACTCGGCATGCCCGGGAACATGCGGCGCGAGAGTTTGAGCGAGCAGACCAGGCCCACGTGGCCGCAGGCCCGGCCCAGGCGTTCCGCCTCGGCCGCGAGGAATTTCTCGTCGAAGCTGGCGTTGTGGGCCGACAGCGTATCGCTGCCGATGAAGTCGAGCAGCTCGGGCACCACCTGGCGCGCTGGCGGCGCCGAATCGACCATCTCCTGCGTGATCCCGGTCAGGCCCGTGATAAAGGATGGGATGCGCGCGCCGCAGTTCACCAGCGAGACATAACGATCGGTCACCTCCCCGCCCACGATACGCAAAGCGGCGACCTCGGTGATGCGGTCGCCCATGGCGGGCGACAGGCCCGTGGTCTCGAAGTCGAGCATCACGATGGGGCGTTCGAAAATTGACATGCGATCCTTGAATATAGCTCGACCCTTTTAGCCGAATTTGCGCAGCGCGTCCAGTGCCAGGCCCGCGCCGATGCTGCCGAACAGGTCGCCCTCGACCTTGCGCGCGTCCGGCAACAGTGCGCCCACGCGTGCGCGCAGCAGGCCCACGCCGCTCGAACCGCCGGTGAAGAAGACGGTGTCGACGTCGCCGGCCTTGACACCGGCGTCAATCAGCAAACGCAGCACGGTGGCGTCGATCGCATCGAGCAGCTGGCCGATCGCGGCCTCGAAGGTCGCGCGTTCCACCATCAGCGTTTCGGGCGGCGCCAGCCGGTCGAGGTCGAGCGCCACCTGCTCGTGCGTCGACAGGCCGATCTTCGCGCCCTCGACCTGCATCGCCAGCCAGTGGCCGGCCCGCTCGTCGATGAGATGCTGGAGGCGGGCCAGTTTCGCCGGCTCGCGCGCGTCGCGCACCAGGTCGTCGAGCTGGGCGATGCTCTTCCTCGTATACGCCTGGTTGATCGTATGCCAGGTGGCCAAGTTGAAATAATAACTGGACGGGATCTCGGCGCCCGAACGCAGCGCGCTCTTGTAGCCGAGCAGCGGCATGACCGAGGCCAGGCTCAGGTACTTGTCGAAATCGGTGCCGCCGATGTGCACGCCGCCGGTGGCGAGGATGTCGTCGCGGCGCTCAAGCTTGCCGGCGCGGCCCGGTCCCAGGCGCACCAGCGAAAAGTCGGAGGTGCCGCCGCCGATGTCGGCGATCAGGACCAGTTCTTCGCGGTCGATCTGGGATTCATAGTCGAAGGCGGCGGCGATCGGCTCGTACTGGAAGGCGATCTCGCGAAAGCCAACGCTGCGCGCCACTTCCAGCAAGGTGTCCTCCGCCAGCTTGTCGGCGGCCGGGTTCTCGTCGATGAAAAATACGGGCCGCCCGAACACGGCGCGCTCGAAACCACGCCCGGCTTCGCTTTCCGCGCGGCGTTTGACTTCGCCGATGAACTGGGCCAGCAGCATCTTGAACGGCAGCGCGCGTCCCGCCACTTCGGTCTGGCCGTCCATCAGGCTCGTTCCCAGCAGGCTTTTCAGCGAGCGCATCAGGCGCCCTTCGTAGCCGGCCAGGTAGTCGGCCAGGGCCGCGCGGCCATAGCGTACCTCTTCGTCGTCGGCGTTGAAGAACACCACCGAGGGCAAGGTCGCCTTGCCATCCTCGAGGCTGAGCAGCGCGTTGGCGCCGCCCGCCGTCCGGCCCGGGCCCGGCCTCTCGTGGCCCGGCCTGATCCAGCCAACCGTGGAATTCGACGTACCGAAGTCGACGCCGCAAGCGTTCGTCATGTCTGCCTTTTTCTGGGGACGCGTTTTGAAGGGGCGAGATCTTAACAGAAATCAGCTTCTCTGGCGAAGCCCGGAGCCCGGCCGTTGTGTGGCGGTCACGCGTCATGGGGGCGGCGCCGAAAAACGCCGTCTCCTATAATGAAACGACACTTTCCCGGCCGGAGAACGCGATGCGCCCTGCCCTTCCCTGCAATCGGCTGCAAAGCCTGTCCGTGCCCTGAAATGGCGCACACCTGGATCCTGAAACGCAACTGCTCGCTGACGCCGCGCCAGTCGGCGGCCGCCTACGCGCTCTTGTGCACGGCCTCCTTCGGCATCGCCCTGGTCTTCCTGATACAGGGAATCTGGATCGTGCTCGCGTTTTCCCTGTTCGAGATGGCCGCCGTCGGCTGGGCCCTGCTGCATTACGCGCGCCATGCGCTGGACGTCGAACGCGTGGCCCTCACCGAGCGCTGCCTCGTCGTCGAGCGCATCGACGCCGGCCGCCGCAGCCAGTTCCGCCTCGACCCGCTGCGCACCCGCGTCAAGCCACCCGCGCCGCGGGAGCGCAAACTGATCCTCCTCGAGTCGCCGGGCGCCAGCGTCGAGATCGGCAGCTATGTCTCCGAACCCATCCGCCAGCAGGTAGCGCAGGAGCTGGCGCGCGCCATGCGGGCACACCCGGCCCGCCTCCTGTAGTGCAACCGAGAATGTTGTCATCCGTGTAAGTTTCTTCTTACATTCACACGGCGGTGCTACCGATAGGTGTTTCCTATCCCATTTTGCATAATCCTCTACTAAATATGCCAAGCGTCACAAGCGTAAAGGCAACAACAGAGAGGAAGACAGCGTGAGCAACAAGGAACATGGTTTTGCCATCGTCACCCATGGCGGCGCCGGCGAACCACTGGCATTCACCGATGGCTGCGAAAAGGCCGCCGCGCGCGGCCGCGAGAAGCTGCTGGAGACGGGCGACGCCCTCGACGCCGCGATCGCCGCCGTCATGGTGCTCGAAGAAGACGAACGCTTCAACGCCGGTACCGGCTCGGTGCTGTGCCTGGACGGCGCCACCATCGAAATGGACGCCTCGATCATGGACACGCGCGGCCGCCTGGGCGCGATCGCCTGCGTGCGCGACGTGCGCAACCCGGTCCTGCTGGCGCGCGCGATCGCTGACACGCCCCACGTGCTGCTGTGCGGCGAAGGCGCCGAGCGCCTGGCGCGCGCCCTCGGCCTGGAAGGTGCGCAGCCGGTCCGCGCCAGCCAGCGCGAAAAGCACCGGAAACTGCTGAAGGAACTGGCCGGCTCGGTGCCCGCCATGCCCGGCATCGACAACCGCATGTTCGAGCGCTTCTGGAACTACAAGACCCCGCTGCAGCTGCCGCCGAGCGCCGCCCACGACACCGTCGGCGCCGTCGTGCGCGGCCCGGATGGCCACTTCGCGGTCGCCGGCTCGACCGGCGGCTCGGCCCCCTCCCTGCTGGGACGCGTGGGCGACACCGCCATCATGGGCAGCGGCTTCTACGCCGGCCCGCTGGGCGCGATCGCCGCCACCGGCGTCGGCGAACACATCGTGCGCTACATGCTGGCGCGCACCGTCTACGGTTACCTGGAACAGGGCATGCCGCTGCAGCAGGCGCTGCAGCGCGGCATCGACCTGATCGACAAGGATGTCGACACGGGCCTGATCGGCGTGACGAAGACGGAAGCAGCTTCTTGCAGCAACACGCATATGCCAATCGGGAAACTCGAGAATTAAATGAAAACCGAACCACACCGGACCGCATCCCACGGCCACCTCGTCATCATCGGCGGCCATGAAGATCGCAAGCACGGCAAGGAAATCCTGGCCCGTTTCGTCGAACTGGCGGGCGGCGAGAATGCACGCATCGTCGTCATCACCGCCGCCAGCCAGGTCGCCGACGAGATGTGGAACCAGTACGACGAAGCCTTCGGCGACCTCGGCGTGAAGCAGCGCGCGCACCTGCCCCTGACCAGCCGCCAGGACGCCAACAACGAAGAGAAGGTGCGCATGGTGGCCGAGGCCGACGGCATCTTCATGACCGGTGGCGACCAGAAACGCCTGCTGGCCATCATCGGCGGCACCGCGCTGGATGCCGAGATGCACACCGCGCTGAAAGTACGCGGCGCCTGCATCGGCGGCACCAGCGCCGGCGCCTCGGCCATGTCGGGCCACATGCTGGCCCAGGGAAAGACCGACCTGCTGCCCGCAAAAGGCGCCGTCAGCCTCGGCGCAGGCCTCGGCTTCCTGCACCGCGTCGTCATCGACCAGCACTTCTCCGAGCGGCAGCGCTTGTCGAGGCTGTTGTCGGTGGTGGCGCAGAACCCGTATTTGCAGGGCATCGGCATCGACGAGGACACCGCCCTCGTGGTCGAACGCGGACGCGGCATCGAAGTGCTGGGCGAAGGCTCGGTCACGATCGTCGACGGCCGGTCGATGGATACCAACATGGCCGACATCCAGGTACGCGACACGCCCGAACTGATCGACGTGCGCCTGCACCTGCTGCCCGCCGGCAGCCGCTACTACCTGCCGACCGACGACGAGCCCCTGGCCAAGCCGATGTCCCCCTCGCTGCGCGATTTTTTGGAAAATGTGACGAAACGGAACCCGATCTCATGAGAATTATCGAACAACGCTTCCTGCGCGGCCCGAACCTGTTTTCGGCCGCACCCTGCCTGATGGCCGTCATCGACGGCGCCGGCTTCGAGGCCACGCCCGGCTTCGGCGCGCGCCTGCTGGCGCTGCTGCCCGAGCTGACGCCGGAAGTTTCGGCGCGCCTTGCGGGCCTCACCAATGCCGCCGAAGCCATCGAGCCGGTCGTGATGGAATTGCAGCGCCTGGCGGGCGCCCCCGCCGATTTCAGCCAGACGCTCGACGTGCCGCGCAAACCCGATGCGCGCCGCGCCGTCTGCGGCTACCGCACCGAGCAGGTCGCACGCGCCGCCTTCGAAACGGCGATCGACCTGGCCAGGGCCGTCGCACGCGGCGAGGACTTCGACCTTGGTCCGGCGCTCGCCGGCCTGCACGAGATCGCCGAGGACTATGCGATCGGCACCAGCACCGGCGCCGTCGTGAACGCGGCGCACAAGCGCGGCATCCCGAGCCTGCGCATCACCGACGAGGCGAACCTGTTCCAGCTAGGCTGGGGCTCGAAGCAGAAACGCCTGCAGGCAACCATCACCGGCGCCACCAATTCGATCGCGGTCGGCATCGCCAGCGACAAGCAGCTGACCAAGACCCTGCTCGACCAGGCCGGCGTGCCGGTCCCGGGCGGCGCCACCGTCACCACGCTGGCCGATGCCCAGCGCGTCGCACGCCGCCTGGACGGCCCGGCCACCATCAAGCCGCTCGACGCCAACCAGGGCAAGGGCGTGACGACCACCTGCACCACGCCCGAGGAAGTCGAGCGCGCTTTTGAACACGCCCGCAGGTACGGGCGCCACGTGATCGTCGAGGAATTCCTGGCCGGGCGCGATTACCGCGTGCTCGTCACCGGCAACAAGATCGCCGCCGCTTCCTGGCGCCGTCCGCCCTGCGTGACGGGCGACGGCAAGTCGACCGTGCGCGAACTGGTGGAGGTCGAGAACCGCAACCCGGCGCGCGGCGAAGGCCACACCAACATCCTCACCAAAATCCCGATGGACGATCTCGCCGCGTCCACGCTGGCGAAGCAGGGTTATGGCTTCGATTCGATCGTCCCGATGGGAATCAGCGTCGACCTGCGCGGCAACGCCAACCTGTCGACCGGCGGCACCGCCGAAGACGTGACCGATTTGCTGCCGGAAGAGACCCGCGACATTTGCATCCGCGCCGCGCGCACCATCGGCCTGGACGTCGCCGGCATCGACGTCATCTGCCAGGACATCGCGCAACCGCTGCGCGAACAGCGCGGCGGCATCATCGAAGTCAACGCCGCGCCCGGCATCCGCATGCACCAGTACCCGAGCCGCGGCACGCCGCGCGACGCGGGCGATGCCATCGTCGAGGCCCTGTTCGGCCAGGACGACGGGCGCATTCCCGTGGTCGCGATCACCGGCACCAACGGCAAGACCACCACCTCCCTGCTGATCGCGCACGCGGCGCGCCTGGCCGGCCTGCGCACCGGCGTCACCACGACCGAGGGCGTGTATGTCGACGGCCAGCTGACGATGAAAGGCGACTGCACCGGCTACCGTTCGGCGCGCAGCATCCTGACGTCGCCCGAAGTCGATTTCGCGGTCCTGGAAACGGCGCGCGGCGGCATCCTGAAACGCGGCCTGGCATACGACCGCTGCGACGTGTCGGTGGTGCTGAACGTGTCCTCCGACCACCTGGGCCTGGACGGCGTCGAGACCATCGAGGACCTGGCGCGCGTGAAAGCCGTCGTCGCCCAGCGCGCCTCGCGCGCGGTGGTGCTCAATGCCGAAGACGACCATTGCGTGGCGATGTCCAGGGACCTGGCGGAGAATGTCGAAATCTTGTATTTCGCGCTCGACGCCGACAACCCGGTCCTGCTGCGCCACCTCGAGCGCGGCGGCCGCGGGGTCTACCTGGAAGACAATACCGTCGTGCTGGCGACGGGTGCGCGCCATGAAGCGCTGGTCGACGTGCGCCAGATGCCGGTGTCGCTGAACGGCTGCGCGCGCTACAACATCGCCAATGCGCTGGCCGCCACCGCGGCGCTGGCGGCCAGCGGCTTCGGCAACGCCGAGATCGTGGCCGGCATGCGCTCGTTCGTCTCCGACAGCAAGCACAACCCGCTGCGCTCGAACCTGTTCGACGTCGAGGGCGTGACCGTGATCGTCGACTACGCCCACAACTGCGCGGCCTATGCCGCGCTGGCGGAAACGGCGCGCGCGATGACGCCGGGGCGCGTGGTCGGCGTGGTGGCGGCGCCAGGCGATCGGCGCGATGCGGACCTGGTCGACATCGGCCGTACCTGCGCCGCCGGCTTCGACGAGCTGGTGGTGTACGAGACCGAGAACCGGGGCCGTGCGGATGGCGACGTGGCTGCGCTGCTGGTGCAGGGCGCGCGTTTGGGGCGCATCGCTGGCGACAAGCTGGCGCTGGAGCTGAACGTGCACAGTGCGATTCGCAAGGGTCTCTCGCTGTGCCAGGCGGGCGACGTGCTGGTGTTCGGCTGCGGTTCGTCGATTTCGGAATTGACGGAAGCGCTGCGGCCGACCAAGCCGGAGATTGCGCAGCGGATCGAGGCGGAAGCGGTGTGATTGTCTGATCGCGTCACGGAAAGCGGCCCGCATGGGCCGTTTATCTTTTCGGGCGTCGCATGTGCTCCACCGGTGCGAACGCGTGGGCATGCCCACCCTACGGTGCACCACCGGCGCGGGTTTTTAATCGAGACCGCAGCGTAACGTAGGGTGGGCATGCCCACGCGTTCCGGCCCCGAACAATGCATCCGCACGCAAATAAAAGCGCATAAAAAAACCCCGCACACGGCGGGGCTGCTTCGGTCAAATTCAAACAATCAAATCGTCTGCGCCTCGATCCGGTCCGCGCTCTCCGGATCGTCCACCCGCAACGCGTCGATGAAGGTTTTCAACGACGACCCGCAGGCAAACACCAGCACATCCCCCGCCCGGCACAGCGACAGGCCGAGGCGGATCGCCTTGTCGACTTCGATCTCGCGGTGCGTCGTGTCCGACGGCCCGACGACGTTCTCGATGCCTTCGATGATCAGGTCGACCGCGCCGCCCACCGGACGGCCGCGGCTCTGCGACTCGTACACCACCAGCTCGTCGAAACGCTCGCCGCAGACTTCGCCGATTTGAATCAGGTCGCTGTCGCGGCGGTCGCCCGGCGCGGTCACGATGCCCACCAGTTGTCCCGGCAGCAGCGCGCGCGCCATCTCGGCCAGCGCGGCATAGGCCGCCGGGTTGTGGGCGTAGTCGACGATCACGGTCACGCCGCGCACGTCGAACACGTTGGTGCGCAGCGGATTGGTCTTGCTGTCCGAAACGAAGGTCGACAGGCCGGTCGCGATCTGCAGGTTCGTGAAGCCGGAGGCCATCAGCGCCGCGCTGGCGGCGAGCGCGTTGGCGATGTTGTAGCGTGCGCGGCCGCCGAAGGTGGACGGCATGGCTTCGACCCGCATCAGCTCCTGGTGCAGCGTGCCGTCGGCGATGACGATGGCGTTATCCTGCAGGTAGGCGCCGCGCCCGCCGTCTTCCAGGTGCTGCAGGAAGGTCGGGTTTTCGGCGTCCATCGAGAAATAGATGATTTCCGCGTCCGGCTTCGTGCGCCGGGCCATGGCCACGCAGAACGCGTCTTCCGCATTCAACACGACGGCCTTCGCGGCGGAACTGGCGACCACCGCCTTCACCTGCGCCAGGTCTTCGATGGTATCGACGCCATCGAGCCCGAGGTGGTCGGCGGCGACGTTCAGCACCACGCCGACGTCGCACTGGTCGAATGCCAGGCCGCGCTTCAGGATGCCGCCGCGCGCCGTTTCCAGTACGGCGAAGTCGACGTCCGGCGCCGACAGCACCGTGCGCGCCGACCAGTAGCCGGTGCAGTCGCCTTTCACGAGGCGCTTGCCGTTCACGAACACGCCTTCGGTGGTGGTGACGCCGGTGCCCAGGCCCGCGACGCGCGCGGTGTGCCCGATCATCAGTGCGGTCGTGGTCTTGCCGTTGGTGCCAGTCACGGCCACCAGCGGAATGCGGCCGTTCGACTGGCCCATCAAGCCGTCGATAATGGCTTCGCCGGCGTCGCGCGGCTCGCCCGCGCTCGGGTGCTGGTGCATGCGGATGCCCGGCGCGGCGTTTACTTCGATCACCGCCCCGCCCTGCTCGTCGAGCGGCACGGCGATGTCGCGGCAGACGATGTCGATGCCGGCCACGTCCAGGCCGATCTTGTTCGCCGCGCGCACGCACAGGGCGCGCGTCGATTCGGGCAGCATATCGGTCACGTCTTCGGCGGTGCCGCCGGTCGACAGGTTGGCGTTGCTGCGCAGTTCGACGCAGACGCCCGGGGCCGGCACCGAGTCGGGCGCATAGCCCTGGCGGCGCAGCATGTCTTCGGCGTGGGCGTCGAGCGCCAGGCGGGTCAGCACATTGCTGTGGCCCGCGCCGCGCGCCGGGTTCTGGTTTTCGATCTCGACCAGTTCCGTGATCGTGGAAACGCCGTCGCCCAGCACGTGGGCCGGCCGCCGGAACGAGGCCGCGGCAATCCGCCCGCCCGCCACCAGCACGCGGTAGTCGCGCCCTTCGACGAAGCGCTCGACGATGATGCGGCGTCCGTATTCACGCGCGAAGGCGAAGGCTTTCTCCACTTCCTCGGGAGTCGAGCATTTGGTCGTCACGCCCTTGCCCTGGTTGCCGTCCAGCGGCTTCAGGGTGACCGGCACGCGCAGGCGGCGTGCGATGCGCTGGGCGTCCTCGACGGTGGTGACGGTGCCGCCTTCGGGCACCGGCACGCCGGCTTCCATCAGCAGCGCCTTGGTCAGCTGCTTGTCGCTGGCGATCTTCACGGCGACATAGCTGGTGTCGCCGGTGGTCGTGGCCTGCAGGCGCTTCTGCTTCGAACCCCAGCCGAGCTGGAACAGGTTCGCTTCGTCGGTGATGCGGCTGGTCGGGATGCCGCGCTCGTGCGCCGCGGCCAGCACGGCCGCGGTGCTGGTGCCGATGGCATAACGCGAACCCAGCGAGCGCAGCTCTTGCAGGCGCGGTTCGATGTCGAAGGCTTCGCCGTTGGCCAGCGCCGTGACCAGGTCGATGGCCAGCTGGAAGCTCGGTTCCGCCAGCTTTTCGATCGCATACTGGACCACGATGCGGTACTGGCCCGGGCGCCCGCTGGCCGGACGTGTACGGCCGTAGCCGACCGTCGGGCCGGCCATCGATTGCAGGGTCAGCGTCACGTGTTCGACCACGCGCGCCAGATAGGTGCCGGCGCGCAGGCGCTGGGAGAAGCCGCCCGGCTGGCCGGTCGGCAGCAATTGGCCGTGCAGAGAAGGCAGCGCTTCCAGCAGCGCATCGTTGAAGCCCGGGATGTCTTTCGAGGAGACGCCGTACAGGTCTTCCAGGTCGATCACGCTGAGCAGGCAGGGGGTGTCCGCGTGGACGTTGGGTCCGCGCAGGAATCGTTGTTCGAGGATGTACACGAGAATGTCCCTAATGGTTGCTATTTTT
>Ga0308170_10004645_pt1 | contig 10758 bp, 8 predicted proteins | sample PhyBR2_2_FD_202136 | JGI IMG/M metagenome (GOLD analysis project Ga0308170, IMG submission 202136) | Phyllosphere microbial communities from UC Gill Tract Community Farm, Albany, California, United States - DLSLSB.R2 | ecosystem: Host-associated > Plants > Phyllosphere > Unclassified | place... | reverse complement strand
GCTCAGGGCGCGGTGGGCGTCAGTTGTTGACGAGCGTGACCTCGAACGAGTAGAGATCGGGGCGATAGCAGTGCCGGCCGAACTCCACGGCGCGGCCGTCGTTGCTGTAGGCGGTGCGCTCCATCGTGAGCACGGCGCCGTGCGCGGCGATGTCGAGCAGTCGACGTTCGTCGGCGGTGGCGGCGCGGGCGCCGATGCGCTGGTGCGCGACGCTGATCTGCGTGCCGCGGGCCTTGACCAGCTGGTACAGGCCGCGTGCCTGCAGATCGGCCTCGCCGATCGAGGCGTACTCCGGCGGCAGGGAGTTCTCGAGGACGGCGATCGGCACGCCGTCGGCGAAGCGCAGGCGGCGGATGTGCAGCACCTCGCTGCCCTCGGGAACCGACAGCGCCTCGGCGGTCGCGGCATCCGCCGGGATCATCTCCCGCGAGAGCAGCTCGGTCGTGGGATGCTTCGCATCGTGCTGCAGGTCTTCATAGAGGCTGGTCAGCTCCACCTTGCGGGTGACCGGCCGCTGCACCACCTGGGTGCCGATGCCGCGACGGCGCACCAGCATCCCCTTGTTCACGAGTTCCTGGATCGCGCGGCGCACGGTCGGGCGCGAGATGCCGAGGCGCTCGCCGAGCGACACCTCGTTCTCGAGCCGGCTGCCCGGGGGCATCGTGCCGTCGGCGATCGCCTTCTCGATGATGCCCGCGATCTGGTAGTACAGCGGGATGGGCCCCGACCGGTCGAGGCCCAGGAACAGGTCGCTCGCCGGCAGGGGGCCGGCGACGTCGGTGTCGGTGGTAGTGGTCATCGCGCCCTCGGTCATGACAAAGTATCGGATTTGTCACAATCATAAGACAAAACGACGATCTGTCACAGGTGCTCAGCCATGCTCGCGCGCGGATGGCTCCCTTTTTATGTAAGAATGATAGGACAAAGTTGAGTATTCGTATCCGGGAGGAAGCATGCCACTCGTCCGCATCGACCACAGCGACGCCCGCACCAATTCGGCCGAGATCGCATCGGCGATCCACGAGGCGATCGTCGGCGTCTACGGGATCCCGTACCGCGACCGGTTCCAGGTCATCACCGCGCGTCCGGCCTCGACGATCGTCGCGCAGGATGCCGGCCTCGGCTTCGAGCGCACCGACCCGGTCATCATTCAGATCTTCACGCAGGGTGGCCGCAGCGACGAGGCCAAGCAGCGTCTGTACGCCGAGATCGCCCGCCGTCTCGAGGCTGTCGGCGTGGCCGGTTCCGACGTCTTCATCGGCTACGTCGAGAACGGTCCGCAGGACTGGTCGTTCGGCTTCGGGCGCGCGCAGTACCTGACGGGAGAGCTGACCGTTCCGGCATCCTGAGCCCGACGTCGGGGCCGACGCCGGATCACCGCCCGCCTGCGCGGGGAAAGATACGGAAAGCCATTGACAACATTTCCGGAACTTTGCCACACTTCTGAACGACCCGGCGCTCCTCCAGAGCGGGAGGCTGTTCGGCCGGGCGGAACGGAAGTCTTCGGATGAGACGAACATCGATGGGAGCGTTGACGGCCGGGCTGCTGGTGGCGGCGGCGCTGACCGCGCCGGCCGCAGCGACGGCGGCGCCGGGCGGGTCCGATGGGCCGGCGGTCGTGCAGAATCCCGCCGACGGGACGACCACGATCGCAGGCGGCGGGCTGACCATGACGCTCGCGACCAAGGGCGGGGCCGTCATCAGCTCGCTGCGGCAAGACGGCACCGAACTGCTGTCCGCAGGTCTGTACAGCAGCGCCCAGCTGGACGTCGACGGGTCCACGCTCGACAGCCGCTCGCTGGGCGCGGACCCGCGCGTGAGCGTGCACGGCGATCAGGTGGACGTCGCCTTCACCATGTCCGACAGCGACGTGTCGATCGACGAGACGTGGCACATCGTCGCGACGGCGAGCGGCATCGATGTGACCTCCCAGCGCGCGTACGACTGGAAGGAGACCGCCGACACGGCGCTGCGCCACAACGGCCAGCTCGAGATCGGCTGGGCGCGTGTGTTCGACGACATCCGCCGGCCCGAGGACGGCGGCGACCTGCCGATCGGCAACCCCTACACCGGGAAGAACAACTTCTTCCTGTCGAAGGTGAACGACCGGTACGGCGTCGAGGAGGGCAGCTTCGTGCTGCTGTCCGGCGATCGTCCGAAGGCGCTCGCCGTGACGGCATCGGGCGACCGGAACGTGGCGACCGAGTTCGCCTACACGGGCGACGGCAACACCTACCAGGAGACGCAGGTCTCGGCCGACCCCACGTGGACGTACACCGCCGGCTCGGCGGTATCCGGCCTCGTCTACGGCGGCCACTCGTCCAACCTCACGAACGCCCTGATCTACTCCCCGGTGCAGGTCGCGCAAGGTCAGCAGGATGCCGTCACGTTCCACTTCGCGTCGACGGATGCCGCGGCCTACACCGGCCTCGGCGGCACGATCAACGGCGTGGCCGACACGAAGGCGCTCGCGTCTCTGCTCAACGAGTTCGGTCGCTCCGGCATCATCGACAAGGGCTACGGCATGTCCACGGTCGGCCTGCGCTATCCCGGCGTCGGCCCGTACGACATGGTCTACGCCGACCCCACCGTGCGCGGTCTGTTCGACCCCGCGACCACGGCGTCGCAGCAGAACCTGCTGACCTACTTCAAGGACAACGCGCAGAACAGCAACGGCCACATGAAAGGCCGTGCCTTCCACCGCGACCAGACCTGGACGGCGAACCAGCTGTTCGACGCCGATCCGTCCTACGCGCTTTCGGTCTCGGACATGTACCAGTACGGCGGCGACCGTGCCTGGCTGAACACGATGCGCGGCTCGGTCGAGAGCGCCCTCGGCTACATGATGACGAACCAGTACGTGGCCGCGGACGGACTGTTCCGCAACGACACGATCAGCTGCACCAAGCTCGCCGGTCTGCGGGAATGGAACGACGCGTACTACGTCAAGTACGAGAGCGCGTACATCAACGAGCTCATGTACGGCGCGCTGACCCGGTGGGGCGCTCTGGAGCGCGACGTCTACGGCGACCAGGCCAAGGCGGCGGGCTACCTGGATGCCGCGGCGGCGATCAAGGCGCGGTTCAACCGCGACACGGCCGACGGCGGTCTGTGGGATCCGAACACCGGCATGTTCGCCTACTGGCGCTGCCCGGACGGCACGACCCAGGGCGCGACCGAGCACACGCAGGTCAACCTGCAGGCGATCATCTACGGCCTCGTCGACCTGCCCCGCGCGCAGCAGATCCTGCACGGCATCGACAAGGCTGTGGCGCAGAACCACCTCGCCCTCATCCCGCAGAACTTCATCCCGATGAAGGCGAACGTGGAGGACTGGACCGGCGACCACTTCCAGACCGGCCTCGAAGACGGCGCGGTCTACCCGCTCATGACCGAGGAGTACATGCGGGCGGCGGCGCTGGTGGGGGAGCGCGACTCGTCGCTCACCTACCTGAACAACACCCTGGCGAGGTACGCGAAGGACGGATTCAACGGCTACAGCTTCCTCGATTGGCAGCTGAACCCGCACAACGGCGAAGCCTGGTTCCCGTCCAACGCGAACGGCGCCGCGGGCCTGTTCAGCGACGTTCTCGGCATCCAGCCCACCGCGTCGGGCGTGACGATCGCCCCCAACATCCCGGCGAGCATGGCCGGCACGTCCGTCACCCGCACGATCCACGCGGACGACACCCTCACCGTGCGCTACGACAGCGAGCTGACGCAGACCGTCACGTACCGCGGGTCCGGGGACGTCACGGTGCAGTGGTCCGGGCAGCAGCCGGGGCGCACCTACACCGTGCACGACGAGGATCTCGCGGTGAAGGCGACGGCGGACGCGTTCGGCATCGTGCGCTACACGTACACGCCGCACGGCACGCGGACGATCTCGCTCACGGACGGCAGTGCCGCCGGGTATGTCGTGCCCGACGACGTGCCGACCGACCTGGCGCTGCACGCCCCGGTGACGAGCTCGAGCAGCCTGGAGGACGGCAGCTACAGCGCGGCATCCGCGACCGACGGCGACGCGTTCAGCGCCGACCGCACGTGGGGCTGGTCCAGTGATTCGGACACCGCCGAGAACCACTCCGAGTGGGTGACCGTCGACCTGGGCGCGGCGCAGCGGGTCGGGTCGGTGGAGCTGAACCAGCGCGACTACGACCTGAAGGACGTGGGCAAGGGCTTCCCGGTCGACTTCACGATCGAGACGTCCGCCGACGGGCAGGCCTGGTCGCCCGGCGTGACGGAGACCGGGTACGCGCAGCCGACGACCGCCGGCGGGCAGACCTTCTCGTTCGCGCCGCGTGACGCCCGCTTCGTGCGGGTGACGGGGACGAACCTGCGGCCGGACGGCGGCCAGTACCGCATGCAGTTCGCGGAGATCCAGGTCTTCGGGCACTGACCGGAAGCGAAGGAGGGGGTGCGCCGACCGGCGCACCCCCTCCTTCGGCATGCGGCCTCAGCCGACGGCGGTCGATTCGCGGGGGACGAGCTGGCAGTCCACGCGCTGGATGCCCGGGGTCCGCTCGCCGGCGACGGCCCGCACCAGCGTGCGGGCGGCGAGGCGGCCGACGTCGGCGAGGCTCATGTCCACCGTGGTGAGCGGCGGCCGGCTCGCCTCGACCATGACGTCCCAGTTGTCGAAGCCGGTCACGGCGACGCGGTCGGGCACGGCGACGTCGTTCTCGCGGAGCGCCTCGAGGACGCCCCGTGCGATCTGATCGCTGCCGCACACGACGGCGTCGAAATCGAGCTCCGATCGCAGCAGCTGCCGTGCCGCCTGACGTCCCCACGCCTCGCTCCAGTGGCCGAAGAGCGGCTCGCGGACGAGCTCACCGCCGGTCTCCGCCAGCACGTCCCGGGTGCTGGCGAGGCGCACGACGGACGCGGCGTCGCGCTGCGGACCCGAGACGAACGCGAACCGGTGGCGGCCCGTCGCCACGAGATGCTGCGCGGCGATGCGCGCGCCTGCGGCGTCGTCGCTGGTCACGGACTGGTCGTCCGGACGCGTCGAGGCGGACAGCGCGTACACGACGGGCAGCGACTGGTCGCCCCGGATCGGCTCGCGGGGGTACAGGCCCGCACCCACGACGAGGATGCCGTCGACGGCGCGCCGCTCGAACGACTCGACGAAGTGCTGCTCGCGGATCGCGTCGCCGCGGCCGTCGACGAGCAGCAGGGCGAGATCCAGTTCGTCGAGCACCTCGATGGCGCCCTGCAGCACGGGGACGGTCAGTCGCCCGAAGCGGTCCTCGATGATCACCCCGAAGGCGCCCGTGGAGCCCTGGCCGTCGTCGGCGGGCTCGGCGTGCGGGGCGCGGTATCCGAGCTCGGCGGCCGCCTCGAGGATCCGCGCGCGGGTGTCGTGGTGCACCGCCCCGCGTCCGGAGAGCGCCTTGGAGACGGTGCCGACGGAAACGCCGGCGATGGCGGCCACTTCGTTCGCGGTGACGCGGCGGGGCCGGGCATCTTCATTCGAACCCATGCCGGAACGTTACCAGAAAGGAAAGATTTTCCAAATTAGGAAAGCTCTTGCCTGATATTGCGTGAGGTTGCCATACTGGGGGCATCCCGAACCTCGCGGGCGACGCGTCCGGCGCCGCTCTCTTCTCAGACAACGGAGTCCTCCCGATGAAACGATCAAATCACGCTCTCCTGGTCGTCGCCGCCACGGCGGTCGCGGCCGTCGCGCTCGCCGGGTGCTCCGGCGGGGCATCCGCCTCGAGCGACCCCGCGTCGATCACCGCCAAGGACGACGGGGCGAAGCTCACGCTGTGGGTGCGCCCGGGCAACGAGGCGGTGACGGATGCCGTCGTCAAGCAGTACAACGAGACGCACAAGAACCAGGTGGCGATCACACACGTTCCCGCCGACCAGTACGTCACGAAGTACGCGCAGGCCTCCCAGTCCGACTCGCTTCCCGACATCCTCGCCGCCGACCTGGTGTTCATGCCCCAGATCGTGCAGAACGGGTCCGCGGTGGATCTCACCCCGCTGCTGAAGAAGTCCGGCGCCTACGGCAACCTGGCGCCGGCGCACGAGCAGGCATCCACCCGCGACGGCAAGGTCTACGGCGTTCCGTACGTGACCGACACGTCGCTCTACCTGTACAACAAGGACCTCTTCGCGAAGGCCGGCCTCGATCCGGACAAGCCCCCGACCACGTGGGACGGCATCGTCAAGGCGGCCGACGCGATCACGAAGCTCGGCGGCGGCACGTACGGCGCCTACATCTCCGGGGACGCCCCCGGCTCCCTCGCCTACGACTTCACGCCGACCATCTGGGCGCAGGGGCAGGACGTCGTGAAGAAGGACGGCTCGTTCGACTTCGACAACGTCGCGACGCAGAAGGCGCTCGGGTTCATGCAGACGCTCTATCGGCACGGCGACATCCCGGAGTCGTCCAAGACCGACACCGGCGACGGGTTCTTCTCGGTGTTCGCCACCGGCAAGATCGGCATCAACTTCTCCGGCGGCAACGGCGTCAACACCGCGACGCTGGGCCAGAACCCGAAGTTCTCGTTCGGGCTGGCACCGATCCCCGGTTCCGCCGCGGGTCAGACGGCGACCTTCTCCGGCGGCGACGTGGCATCCATCACGACGCAGTCGAAGCACCCGGACGAGGCGTGGGACTTCATCCAGTGGCTGACCTCGGCCCACACGTCGACCGACGTCTACCTGAAGCTCCCGGCGCTCCCGCCGCGCACCGACGTGGCGATCCCCGCGACGCTCGGCGCGCAGTTCACCGTGCCGGCCGAGCTCATCAAGCACGGCCAGACCTACGTCTCGACGCACTACAACGACGTCATCGCCAGCCCGCAGGGTCCGTGGCTCGAGATGTTCCAATCGGTCGTCTTCGACGGGAAGGACCCGGTCGAAGCGACCAAGACCGCTCAGAGCGCGGCGGACGCGCTCACCTCGAAGTGAGCGTCGTCCAGCACGCGACGGACGCGGTCACGCGCGAGCACAGCATCGACACCACGCGGGCGAGGGAGGATGCGGCGGCCGTGACCCGGCCGTCGCGCCCCCGCCGTCCCGCGGCGCCGAGCACCCATCGGGCGCGGGCGCGACGGGCGGAGGCCCGCAGCGGCTGGCTGCTCGCGGCGCCGAGCGCGGTGCTCATCCTGCTCTTCTTCGTCGTGCCGTTCTGCCTGACGCTCGTGATGTCGGCGTTCGACTGGCCGACGTTCGGAACGCCGAAGCCCGTGGGCGCAGCGAACTTCGCGCACGTGCTGAGCGACCCGAAGTTCGGGCAGGCGCTGCTGTTCACAGTCGGCTACACCGTCGTCACCTCGGTGCTCGGGGTCGCGGCATCCCTCGGCATGGCCCTGCTCGTGCGTCCCCGCTTCGGTGGCCGCACGGCGGTGCGGGCCCTGCTGTTCGCCCCGGTGACGATCGGGTTCGCCCCCGCGGGCCTGCTCTGGCTGTCGATGAGCAACGTGCGCACCGGAGTGCTGCCGGCGATGGCGGTGGCCCTCGGCATCGTCCCGCCCGGCACCGACTGGTTCGCGAACACCGGCACGACCCTCGCGCTCGTCGTCGTCATGACGGTGTGGAAGACGGCGGGGCTCGCGATGCTGGTGCTGCTCATCGGCATGGACTCCATCCCGCAGGAGGTGTACGAGGCCGCGAAGCTCGACGGCGCGCGGTCGTGGGCGACGCTCACGCGCATCACCCTGCCGCTCATCGCCAAGCCGCTCTCGCTCGTGATCCTGCTGACCGTCACGACGACCTTCCTCGCCTTCGACCAGTTCTTCGCGATGACCAAGGGCGGTCCCGACAACTCGACCGTCACGGTCGTCTACTACCTCTACAACGCCGCGTTCGTGAACCTCGACCGCGGGTACGCCGCGGCCGTCGCCGTCGTGGTGGTCGTCATCATGGCGGTCATCTCCGTCGCACAGGTGCGCCTGCAGCGCGGAAAGGACCGGGCATGACCTCCTCGACCGTCTCGTCTCCGCTGCCGTCGGCGCGGGCACAGCGCCGCCGGATGCTGCGCTCCGCCGACCGCAGCCGCAACCCGTTCCGCATCGGCGGGGCGATCCTGCTCGCGCTGGTGTTCGCCTTCCCGATCGTCTGGACGACCATCGGCGCGTTCAAGCCGTCGTCCGAGGCGAACGCGTCGCCGCCGGTGTGGTGGCCGTCGCAGTTCTCGCTGCAGAGCTTCGCCAAGCTCGACAGCTCGGGCACGTCCCTGTTGAGCTACGTGCTCAACTCCAGCGCGGTGACGCTGATGACGGTCGCGATCACGACGGTGGTCGCCGTGCTCGCGGGGTATGCGTTCGCCCGGTTCCGGTTCCCGGGCAAGCGGGTGCTGTTCGGCATCAGCATCGGGATGCTGCTCGTGCCGTACCCGGCGCTGCTCGTGTCGCTGTTCACCGTGATGGTCTGGTTCCACCTCACGAACTCCCTGTTCGGCCTGGCGCTCATCTACTCGACGTTCCAGCTGCCGTTCGCGATCTACATGATGCGCAACTCCTTCGAGAGCCTGCCCGCAGAGCTCACCGAGGCCGCCGAGCTGGACGGGTGCACGAAGGTGACGGCTCTGCCGCGCGTGCTGCTGCGGCTGGTCGCCCCGGGCGTGGTGACCGTCGCCCTGTTCGCGTTCCTCGCCGCGTGGAACGAGTTCATGGCGGCCCTCGTGCTGCTCAACGACAACTCCAGCTTCACGCTGCCGATCGCGCTGATGAACGCCCAGAACGGGCCGCTGAACACCATCGACTGGGGTGGCCTCCAGGCGGGGATCACCGTGACGATGCTGCCCTGCATCGTCGTGTTCATCCTGCTGCAGCGCTACTACGTCTCCGGCCTCGTGGCCGGGACGGGAAAGTGACGACATGACGACGACCTCGTTCCCCTCCGCACCCTCGGCGGCGCGGGTGTCCACCCCGCTGCGCGAGGACAGTCTCGTGATCGCACCGTCGTTCGCGCCCGGCGCGTTCGACAGCCATGCGGTGGACTGCCCCTTCGTCTTCTCGGTCGGCGGCCGGCAGGGTATGACGTACGTCGGCTGGGACGGCACGGGCTACCAGACCGCGCTGAGCTGGCGCGACGGCGACCGATGGAGCGCCGGCCAGGTCGTCCTGCCGCGCGACCCGCACAGCGACCTGCGCCGGTACAACGCCGCCCTCACCTCGATCGTGCGCGACAACGACCTGTCGTCGCCGGGGGAGCTGCGCACCTTCGACGGCTGGTACTACGGCACCTTCCACGCCTATCCCGCGCCGGGTTACGAGACCGGGCCCGGCCGGATCGGCTTCGCGCGCAGCCGCGACCTGCGGCACTGGGAGGAGTTCGGCGGCGTGCTCGAACCCGAGCAGGGCGGGGCCTGGGAGCGCGGTGGGCTCTACAAGTCGTGGCTGCTCGAGCACGACGGCCTGTTCTACGTGTTCTACAACGCCAAGGACCACGACCTGTTCGGATCCACCGCGGTGCCGCCGGAGTGGATCGAGCAGACGGGCGTGGCCGTCTCGAGCGACCTCGTCACGTGGGAGCGCCTGTCGGTCGAGCCGGTGCTCACGGTCGGGGGCCCCGGAGATTTCGACGAGCGCTTCGCCTCCGACCCGTGCGTACTGCGCGACGGCGACCGCTGGGTGATGTTCTACTTCGGCCTGGCCGCGGACGGGCACGCCCGAGAGGGATATGCGACCAGCAGCGACCTGCGCACATGGGAGAAGTCCGGGGAGGTGCTGCTCGACGTGCGGCCGGGGGCCATCGACGCCCGCCACGCGCACAAGCCCGCCGTGATCACGTGGGACGGGCGGCTCGAGCACTACTACTGCGCGGTCTCGCCGCAGGCGCCCGTCGACATCGACGGCAGCGTGCAGGACGAGCACCGCGGGATCGCGCGCGCGACGTCCGCGACCGATCGAGCGTGATCAGCTCGGTGCGTAGGTGCGGGCGGCCTTTCTGAGGATCCGCGCCATCTCCACCGCGGCCGGCGGGAGCCGGTCGTGGCGGCGCTGCACCAGCACGACGCGGCGCTCCGGCGGCCGCTCGCGCAGTCGCAGGGCGACGACGTCGGGGCGGAGCGTGGCGAGCGAGAGCGCCGGCACGAGCGCGACGCCCATGCCGATCGCGACCATCGCCTGCACCTCCTGGTACCCGCGCGCCTCGAAGCTGACGACGGGCTCGAAGCCCGCAGCCCGGCAGGCATCCCGCAGCACTGCGAGAACCTGGGCGGAGGTGCGGATGATCCAGCGCTCGTGCGCGAAGTCGCCGAGCGCCGCGTCGCGAGCGGATGCCGCCGGATGGGAAGCGGGCACGAGCAGCACGCTGGGATCCGTCAGCAGCGGGGTGGTCAGGAGGGTCGCGTCGGCGTCGAGGGGCTCGCCTTCGCGCTCCCACATCACGGCGAGCTCGACCTCACGGGCGAGGAACATCCCTCTCAGCTGCGAGATCTGAGCGCTCTGCACCGTGAGCTCCACGTCGGGATGGGCTTCACGGAACGCCGAGATCGCGTCGGGGAGGAACGACTCGGTCACGGTGGGGATCGTGCCCAGACGCAGAGTCCCCGTGCGGAGTCCGGCGAGATCCCGCAGCTCCTCCTCGGCCGCATTGAGCAGCATCTTCATCGAGGCGGCGTGATCGGCGATGACGCGACCGGATTCGGTCAGGGTCACCCCGCGCGGACCTCTGCCGATGAGCGGCTGACCGGCCTCTCGTTCGAGCTGCGCGACCTGCTGCGAGACCGCGGACACCGTGAGATGGAGGGCTTCGGCGGCCCCGGTGAGCGAGCCGGATTCCGCGACCTGGCCGAGC
>Ga0308170_10004643_pt1 | contig 10764 bp, 8 predicted proteins | sample PhyBR2_2_FD_202136 | JGI IMG/M metagenome (GOLD analysis project Ga0308170, IMG submission 202136) | Phyllosphere microbial communities from UC Gill Tract Community Farm, Albany, California, United States - DLSLSB.R2 | ecosystem: Host-associated > Plants > Phyllosphere > Unclassified | place... | reverse complement strand
GCTTTCATCTATTTGAGGTACGTAGTTCAACAAATGAGTCAGTCTTATTTTTACAAGGCCTAAAAAAGCCCCTGTTATCAAACAAGGGCTTTTTGACTTAGAAATTAGAACTTAGTTCTTTTCTTTATCAACGATTTTGTTTGCTTGAATCCAAGGCATCATAGAACGTAACTTGTTACCTGTTACTTCGATACCGTGTGCAGCGTTTTGACGACGACGAGCAGTCATAGATGGGTAGTTCAACGCACCTTCTTGAATGAACATCTTCGCGTATTCACCAGATTGAATACGTTTAAGCGCATTACGCATTGCTTCACGAGACTGTTCGTTAATAACTTCAGTACCAGTTACATATTCGCCATATTCAGCGTTGTTAGATACTGAGTAGTTCATGTCCGCGATACCGCCTTCGAACATTAAGTCAACGATCAATTTAAGCTCGTGTAGACATTCGAAGTAAGCCATTTCAGGGGCATAACCAGCTTCAACAAGAGTTTCGAAGCCCATTTTAACCAACTCAACAGCACCACCACAAAGAACTGCTTGCTCACCAAAAAGGTCAGTTTCAGTTTCTTCACGGAATGAAGTTTCGATGATACCTGTACGGCCGCCACCTACACCTGAAGCGTAAGAAAGAGCAACGTTACGCGCATTACCAGAAGCGTCTTGGTGAATCGCGATAAGGTCAGGGACACCTGAACCACGTTGGTATTCAGAACGTACTGTGTGACCAGGTGCTTTTGGCGCAACCATGATTACGTCTAAGTCAGCGCGTGGAACAACTTGGTTGTAAAGAATCGAAAAACCGTGAGCAAATGCTAAAGTTGCACCTTGCTTGATGTTTGGTTCGATTACGTCACGGTAAAGTTGAGATTGGAACTCATCTGGAGTCAAGATCATAACCACGTCAGCTTGCGCTACAGCAGCAGGAACTTCAGCAACTTTAAGACCAGCATTTTCAGCTTTCTTCCAAGAAGTAGAGTTAGCACGTAAACCTACAGTTACGTCAACGCCAGAGTCTTTAAGGTTAAGCGCATGCGCGTGACCTTGTGAACCATAACCAATGATCGCTACTTTTTTGCCTTGGATGATAGATAAGTCTGCGTCTTTATCGTAAAAAATTTGCATTGCTGTCTCCGCTTAAATGCTTATGTTTCCTTTTATCCAAGTCAATGATGTTATTGGTATTCATTAACCTGGATCCTCATCTTTATAATGAGTAGAATGTGTTAAAAATTAGATTGTTAAAACTTTTTCGCCACGTGCGATGCCTGACACACCAGAACGCACCACTTCAAGAATGGTATTTTCTGCAAGCGCATCGATGAAACCATCGAGCTTTTCAGTGGTACCAGCAATTTGAATGGTATAAGTCGTTGGTGTCACATCCACGATTTGGGCACGGAAAATGTCAGCTGTACGCTTGATTTCGGCACGTGCTGATCCAAGTGATTTCACTTTAATCAACATCAATTCGCGCTCGATATGCGCACCTTCAGACAAATCCACTACTTTAACCACTTCAACCAGTTTATTCAGCTGTTTGGTGATTTGTTCAATTTTATGATCATCACCATACGTGGTCAGGGTCAAACGTGACATGGTTGGGTCTTCGGTTGGCGCAACATTTAGAGTCTCAATGTTATAACCACGTTGAGAAAACAGACCCACCAAACGAGAAAGTGCACCCGCTTCGTTTTCTACGAGAACAGAGATAATATGTCTCATTGCGTGCGCTCCCCTTTTCCTAACCACATATCTTGCATCGATTGACCTGCAACCAACATTGGATATACATGTTCCGCACGGTCTACCATGACGTTAATAAATACGCATTTATCATTGATTGCCATGGCTTCTTCAAGCTTGGATTCAAGCTCATCGGCATGGTCAATCTGGATACCCACATGGCCATAAGCTTCCATCAACTTGGCAAAGTCAGGCAATGATTCAACATAAGAACTTGAATGACGACCTTCGTAGTTCATATCCTGCCACTGTTTCACCATACCTAGGGCACGGTTATTCAAGCAAAGAATTTTCACATTTAAGCCATATTGCTTACAGGTCGATAATTCCTGGATACACATCTGAATCGATGCTTCACCGGTGATACAAACCACTTGCTGATCTGGATAAGCCAGTTTTGCCGCCATGGCATAAGGTAAACCTACGCCCATGGTGCCTAAACCGCCTGAGTTGATCCATTGACGTGGACGCACATAGGTATAGTACAGCGCACCAAACATCTGGTGTTGACCAACGTCAGAAGTAATAATGGCCTGACTATTGGTAATTTTGTCTAAGGCTGCGACTACTTGCTGTGGCTTCATTGTGCCATCAGTTGGTGCAACAACTTTTAAGCCGTGTGCTGAACGCCACTCATGAATTTGCTTCCACCATGCTGCAAGATCGTCAGGATTTGGTTTAGAAACATTCATTTGTTTCAACTGCACCAACATCTCTTGAAGAACAGGCTCTACCGCGCCCACAATTGGAATGTGCGCCATAATGGTTTTAGAAATGGTTGCCGGGTCAATATCAATATGAATAACCTTGGCATTTGGACAGAACTTAGCCGGATTATTGGTCACACGGTCATCAAAACGCGCACCGATACACAGGATCAAGTCTGCATTATGCATACTCATGTTGGCTTCATAGGTACCATGCATACCGAGCATCCCCAAAAATTGAGGATCATTACCCGGGAATGCGCCCAAGCCCATCAAGGTATTGGTCACTGGATAGCCCAACAAGTGTGCAAGTTCAGTCAATAATGCTGATGCATTACCCTGTACCACACCACCGCCCGTGTAAATCACTGGACGTTTAGCACTGATCAATTCATCAATTGCTTTACGAATTTGGCCTGAGTGACCACGATGCGGTGGTTGATACGAACGCATCTTCACTTTTTCAGGATATTCGTAGGCAAATTTTTCTGCAGGATTAGTCGCATCTTTAGGAATATCGACAACTACAGGACCTGGACGACCTGAAGATGCAATATAGAATGCTTTCTTGATAATGCCCGGAATTTCGCTGGCATGACGCACCTGGAAACTGTGTTTTACGATTGGGCGGGAAATACCGACCATATCGGTTTCCTGGAATGCATCCTCACCGATGAGATGGCTTGCAACCTGACCAGACAAAATCACCATTGGGATTGAGTCCATATAAGCAGTTGCAATTGGCGTTACGGTATTGGTCGCACCCGGACCTGATGTGACGAGTACTACGCCAGTCTTACCTGTAACACGTGAATAAGCATCTGCCATATGACCAGCAGCTTGTTCATGACGTACAAGGTAATGATTGATTTTGTCTTGTTGAAAGAGCGCGTCGTAAATATGTAATACTGCGCCGCCTGGATATCCAAAAACATGTTCAACGCCTTCGTCCGCTAATGCGCGAACAAGCATTTCACCACCAGATAAAAGTTCCAACGTGATTCACCCTAATCTTTTTTCACGCACAAATGGAGGGCATTTGCGGTGATTAATTCATTCACTGTGTGCTCTGTTATAGCACACAAATTTCATAGTTTTCATAGCAATAAGAAAAAAATCTGACCTGTTTGCCGTTTAAGCAATATGAGGTCTAAAACATGTTGGGATAAACATATTTTGTTGGCTTTGTTCAGCTTCTCGGCTAGAGAAGAAGTCCATTGCTAAAATGCGCTTATTCGAAGGGTGATCGATCTAAGGCATATAAAACTAAAGCAGCATTTTTGTGGTTTCGAGTATTAAAGTCAAGTTTAAAAATTAGCTTTTTATGCATTATTTTTGAATTCTTCGCTTTTTATTCAGCCGTTTTGTATTTAGCTGTTCATATAATAATCACACATATTAAAAATATTATTATATTTCAATTAAATAACAAATATTTTTCATAAAAAATAAATATAAAAATCATAATAAAAAAGAATGAATATTTATTTTATTGAAAAATGTTTTTATTAATAAAAAGCTATTTCCAATCCTTTGATTTTATATTTTGATATCTTTTTATGCTCAAATTAGCGATACAGCAACTGACATGGAAGAATTTTTCCTGATTAAATCATTCGTCAAATAATTTCACCCCCTTAATACAATTCACTTATCTGCATTTTAGGGCTGTTTATCTTTTTTTTCTGCAAAACACTCAAGATCATATAAAATATGCAAACATTCAGGAGCTCTATTTCTCCCGCACTTTATCCGACTGATTATGACAATAAAGGACTTCACTATTATGACATCATCTTTCATAAAAATTGGATGCATGGCTGCATGCTTGAGCTTCAGTCTAACTGCAACCACGAGTTTTGCTAAAGAATATTACAAATGGGTCGATTCCAAAGGATCTACGCATTACACCACCACGCCCCCGCCAAAATCGGCCAAGAAAAAAGGTAAAGTTGATACCTATGGCGTCAGTCACTCTGCAACGCCTAGCCAATCGACAGCTGAAAATAAGACAACCCTAGAACAGCCGACTCAAAACACCACTATAGTTTCAGGTGAAAAAGTTATTGTCTTACCAACGTCACCTGTATCACCAAAGCCTCAACTACAACCTGCACCGGATAATTCGGCCCCTGCTGCACGATGATCAATTTGACGATATAAACTCAACTGCTGATCTTTATCCCAAAACGTCGATATTTTTCTTATTTATCCAGAGCCGCAAAATTCACTTTTAGGTGCATTTTGCGCTATGCTGTGCAACAAACTTTTTAACCATTGTTCTTATACGTTTATGACTACTCACATTGACCCTGAATATCAAGCTAGTGCGATTGAACCAACGGTCCAACAAGACTGGGAAACTCGCAAAGCCTTTAAAGTTGCCGATACTGTAGAAGGTCCACGTCGTTATATCCTCTCGATGTTCCCTTACCCAAGTGGCAAACTGCATATGGGTCATGTGCGCAACTATACCATTGGTGACGTGATCAGCCGTTTTCACCGCTTAAAAGGTGAAACTGTATTGCAACCTATGGGTTGGGATGCGTTCGGTCTTCCTGCGGAGAATGCTGCGATTGCACATAAAGTTGCACCGGCAAAGTGGACTTTTGAAAACATTGATTACATGCGTAATCAATTAAAAAAATTAGGTCTTTCAGTTGATTGGGATCGTGAATTTGCGACCTGTACACCAGAGTATTATCACTGGGAACAATGGTTATTTGTTCAGCTTTATAAGAAAGGTTTGATTTATCGTAAACTTTCAACCGTGAACTGGGATCCTGTCGATCAGACTGTTCTGGCCAATGAACAGGTTGAAAATGGCCGCGGCTGGCGTTCAGGTGCATTGGTTGAAAAACGCGATATTCCAATGTACTACTTCCGCATTACTGATTATGCACAAGAATTATTAGACGACTTAGACACATTAAAAGACGGCTGGCCGCAGCAAGTGCTGACCATGCAGCGCAACTGGATTGGTCGTTCACAAGGGATGGAAATTACCTTCCCTTCAGCGAACCCTGACGTATATGCCGATGATTTAACTGTTTATACCACACGTGGTGACACCTTGATGGGTGCAACTTATGTGGCGGTTGCTGCTGAACATCCAATGGCGCTTAAGGCGGCTGAAACCACCCCAGAATTAGCTGCATTTATCGAAGAATGCCGTATGGGTTCTGTGGCAGAAGCCGATCTTGCGACTGCTGAGAAAAAAGGCATGGCAACAGGTCTTTCTGTTAAACACCCTGTGACTGGCGAAGAAATTCCTGTCTGGATTGCCAACTATGTATTGATGTCATACGGTTCAGGTGCAGTAATGGCCGTACCTGCACATGACGAACGTGATTTCGAATTTGCCAATAAATATGGCTTAACCATCAAGCAAGTGATTGATGCCAAAGGTGCAGATGATGCAGACTTTGATTCAACCCAATGGCAGGAATGGTACGGTTCTAAAGAAGGTAAACTGGTTAATTCTGGCGAATTTGATGGTTTAAATTTCCAGAGTGCTTTTGATGCGTTTATCGCGAAATTAGAACCACAAAAACTGGCAAATACCAAAGTTCAGTTCCGTTTACGTGACTGGGGTGTTTCTCGTCAGCGTTACTGGGGTTGCCCAATCCCAATGATCAACTGTGAAACTTGTGGTCAGGTGCCTGTACCTGAAGAACAGCTTCCAGTGATTCTACCGACTGATGTGGTGCCAGATGGTTCTGGTAACCCATTGAACAAAATGCCGGAGTTTTATGAAACCAAGTGTCCTTGCTGTGGCGCAGACGCTCGTCGTGAAACTGATACATTGGATACCTTTGTAGAATCTTCTTGGTATTACGCTCGTTATGCATCTCCAGACTTTACCGGTGGCATGGTGAAACCTGAAGCGGGTCAAACCTGGCTTCCAGTGAATCAATACATCGGCGGTGTCGAGCACGCAATTCTGCATTTACTTTATGCACGCTTCTTCCACAAATTGATGCGTGATGAAGGCGTGGTACAAGGCAACGAGCCATTCACCAATCTTCTTACTCAAGGGATGGTTTTGGCTGATACCTTCTACCGTGAAGCGGAATCAGGCAAGAAAACCTGGTTTAACCCGGCGGATATCGAGCTTGAAAAAGACGAAAAAGGCCGCGTTCTTTCTGCGAAATACAAAGAAGATGGTCAAGAAGTTGTAGTTGGCGGTCAGGAAAAAATGTCGAAATCGAAAAACAACGGTATCGACCCGCAAGCTATTATTGATCAATACGGCGCAGATACTGCACGTGTATTCATGATGTTTGCTGCTCCGCCGGATCAATCTTTAGAATGGTCTGATGCCGGTGTTGAAGGTGCAAACCGTTTCTTAAAACGCGTATGGCGCTTGGCAACTGGTTTCCTTGAACAAGGCAATAATGCTGCAACCATTGATAAAGCAAATTTATCAAAAGATGCGCAAGATTTACGTCGTAAAACACATGAGACCATTCAGAAAGTGGGTGATGACATCGAACGTCGTCATGCATTCAACACTGCAATTGCAGCGATGATGGAACTTCTAAATGCCAACAACAAGTTTGAAGCGAAAGATGAAAACGATGTTGCTGTAGCACGCGAGTCAATCACGACGCTTCTTACATTGCTTGCACCGTTTGCACCGCACTTAAGCCAAACTTTATTAGCTGAGTTTGGTATCGAATTAACTACGGCTGCTTTCCCTGCGGTAGATGAATCAGCGCTGACTCGTAATACGCAAACGATTGTGGTTCAGGTCAACGGTAAACTTCGTGGCAAGCTTGAAGTGTCTGTAGATGCTTCTAAAGAAGACATTTTGGCGCAAGCTAAAGCCTTACCAGAAGTTCAACAATTCTTGACTGCTCCAACCAAGAAAGAAATTGTGGTTCCAAATAAGTTAGTGAATTTGGTGGTTTAATTTAATCCCCCTAAGTCTCCCTTTTATAAAGAGGGACTTCCCAATCTTAATTAAAAAAGAGATTCTCCTCCCTTTTTAAAGGGAGGTCGGGAGGGATTAAATCTCCCCTAACCCCTCTTTAATAAAGAGGGGAATTTAAGGATTACAACAATTCCCAAACAAAGCCCGTTGCCAGTCAACGGGCTTTGCACATACAATCACTACATAATTTTAGATCTTCCTTTTTTGCTTTGAAGAACAACACAGAGGACAACGCATGCATTTGGGCAAACGTTTAGCAGCAATTGTTTTAACTTGTGGTCTAAGTGCAAGCTTAGTCGGTTGCGGCTTCCATCTAAAAGGCACCAATCCGGCGACAGCTCCTGTGGCTTATTCTAAAATGAAATTGGTACTGCCAAATGATGCAGGACAATTGCATGAAAAACTTGCAATTTATTTAGGTGCAACAGGAATTCAACTGAGCGACAGTGCTGATGCCTATGTATTGCGTGTACTGAATTACACCCCACAACGCCATGAATTGAATGGCAAACTGGTCGAAACCCTGCTGCGCCTGACCGTGACTTTCCGTATTGAAGATGCACAAGGCAACCCGGTCACCGAACCGCGTACCATTACAGCTTCACGCAGCTATCAATATGATGTGGCTACAGTAAACACGGATGATCAGGAACAGAAGTATCTCAATCAAGTGATTGTTGATGATGTGGCACAGCAAATCGTACGTCAGATTTCATCTAACCGTTTGCCTAAAGTCGTGACCAAACCGGCCAGTTCAACCCTTCAACCTTAAATATAGAAAATAGAGCTATGAAACTTGACTATCCCCAAGCACTCAAACGTGTTGATGAAGCTCGCGGTGCCTGGATTATGTATGGTCAAGAGCCCTTGCTTGAACAAAATTTACTGGATGCTTTTCGTCAAAGTTGGCAAAAACAGGAAATTGAACGGCAGCGTTATGATATTAGCAATGTCAGTGACTGGAAAAATGTCTTTAATGCTTTAAATAGCCTATCCTTATTTTCTACTCAACTTGCTGTTGAAGTGCATGGCAATATCAAGCCGGATGCAAACGGCATCAAGCAACTAAAAAGCTATATCCAGCACAATGAGCAAAACCTGCTTTTGGTGGTGATGCCCAAACAGGACAGCAGCAGCTTGAAATCGAGCTTCTTTCAGGTGGTAGATGCCAACGGTGTCACCGTACCGCTTACGGCCAATTATCCGCAAGACCGGCAGCGCATTTTAAGCATTGAGGCTGACAAGCTTGGGATTAAACTTGCCAATGATGCCTGGGCTTGGCTTGAACAACATCATGAACATAACCTACTGGCAGCCAAAAACAGTTTAATGCGCGTCAGTGATACTTTTGCAGATGTGGATATCATCCAGATTGATCATTTGTATTCATGCTTACAGGACCAGTCGCGCTACACCACTTACGATTTAAATGATGCCCTGCTTGCAGGCAATCTGGCTCAGGCGATTAAAATTTTCCAATATCTGATTGTTTCAGGCGAGCCGATGAGTCTGATCTTATGGAGCATCAGTAAAGAAATGCGTTTGCTGATGCAACTGTTTGAACAGCCGCAAAATGCCTTGCAGCTCGGAATCTGGAAAAATAAGGTCAGCCAATATCAGCAGGCTTTGAGACGACTGAATCCAAACATTTTTCTGACTTGGCCTTCCCTGTTATTACGTATTGATGCGTCCATTAAAGGTTTGGGAAAAGAAAATCCTGAACATTTGATTATGCAAGCGATTGGCAGCATGTGTGGTCAAACTTTATTTGTAGAGTAATCTGCACAGCTTATTTTCACTTTTTTTGTCGCTTATTGTTAACCAGAAAATTCTTATTTTCGTTCTAAAATGGCGTAACTACAGTAAAATTCAATAATACAACTCCATCTCACAAAATAATAACAATTCTCATTTGTTAAAAAAATTCACGTTTTATCCTCATTTAACTTTTATAATCCTTTTTAATTTCCATAATTTATATGTTTAGCATGCCAAAAATTAAACCATCTAAAATTGTCGTCGCGGTGGTCTGCATACTTGCGATCGCCGTAACCGCCTGGTTTTTCTTAAAACCTAAAGAACAGCAACCTCAATACATTACCAGCGAAGTGAGCCGTGGTGATATTGAGGATTCTGTGCTTGCAACCGGTGTACTTGAGGCGACCAAAATGGTCAGCGTGGGCGCACAGGTGTCCGGTCAGGTGAAAAAAATGTATGTGAAATTGGGCGACCAGGTGAAACAAGGTCAACTGATTGCTCAAATTGATTCGATCCGTCAGGAAAATGACCTAAAAACGGCTGAAGCGAGTATTAAAAATCAACAAGCGCAACTCGCAGTCAAGCAAGCCAACCTAGCTAAAGTTCAAGCCGAATATCAACGCCAACAAGCGATGTATGCACAAGATGCAACCTCACGTGCTGAACTTGAGTCCGCATTGGCCAGCTATAAAACAGCCCAAGCTGATATTTTGGCAATTAATGCACAAATTGAACAATCCCGTTTAACCCTGGCAACGGCTAAAGAAGATTTGGGCTATACCCAGATTGTTGCGCCGATGGATGGTACGATTGTGGCGATTGTGACTGAGGAAGGCCAAACCGTAAACGCCAACCAAAGTGCACCGACTATTGTAAAACTGGCAAAACTTGACAACATGACCATCAAGGCGGAAATTTCTGAAGCCGACGTGATGAAAGTTGAAGAAGGTCAAACTGTATATTTCACTACCTTGGGCAATAGCGACAAAAAACATTATGCAAAACTGCGCCAAGTAGAACCTGCACCGAATTCAATTAATACTGAAACCAATAACAGTTCAACCTCATCTTCAAGTTCTGCGGTGTATTACAACGCCTTATTTGATGTACCCAATGAAGATGGCAAGCTACGTATTGATATGACTGCACAGGTTTATATCGTACTGAATGAAGCAAAAAATGTGTTAACCGTTCCTGCGGCGGCTTTACAAACTTCAAACCGTCCACAAGGCAAACGTAGTGAGCGTAATGCAGACAAAGCCAAGGAACAAAAGCCGGCTGCTACAGATCAGGCTAAAGCTGAACGACCAAAACGCCTGGAACTGTCTGCTGAAGAAAAATCCCTGATTGAACAAGGCAAAGCTTCCATGTCGATGGTTCGTGTAGTGCAGGCTGATGGCACTGCAAAACCGCAACCTGTGTTGGTTGGCTTGAACAACCGTGTCACTACTCAAGTGATTAAAGGCTTGAAACAAGGTGACAAAGTCGTGATTGCAGATGCTTCTGATACATCAAATGATTCTGCAAAACGTAGTAACCGTGCTGGCGGTGGTGCTGGTCCAATGAGAATGTAATGATGAGTCAAGATCAACAACCTTTGCTCAAGGTCACATA
>Ga0308170_10004642_pt1 | contig 10768 bp, 8 predicted proteins | sample PhyBR2_2_FD_202136 | JGI IMG/M metagenome (GOLD analysis project Ga0308170, IMG submission 202136) | Phyllosphere microbial communities from UC Gill Tract Community Farm, Albany, California, United States - DLSLSB.R2 | ecosystem: Host-associated > Plants > Phyllosphere > Unclassified | place... | reverse complement strand
TAATGGACGCGCCACCCCCCCAGGAAAACTGCAAACCTTTCGTCGATATCGCGCATTTACTGGCGAAATCAGGAATAAATGTGCCAAAAATTTATGCAGAAGACTTGCCTCGTGGCTTTCTTTTGCTCAATGACCTGGGCAGAAAAACCTATCTGGATGTGATTGACGCTGAAAATGCCGATCAATTATTTGCCGACGCCATTGATGCGCTGCTGGCTTTCCAGCAATTGCCGATGGACGCACCATTGCCCAGCTACGACGTGGCCTTGTTGCGTCGCGAGCTGGAGTTATTCCCGGAATGGTATGTGCGCCGTCACCTGGGGATCGACTTCGACGCTGAGCAACAAGCCCTCTGGCACCGCGTCAGCGAAAAATTGATCGACAGTGCCCTGGCGCAGCCCAAGGTGCTGGTGCATCGCGACTATATGCCGCGCAACCTGATGATCGGTGAGCCGAACCCCGGCGTACTGGATTTTCAGGATGCAGTCTACGGCCCGGTGACTTATGACATTACCTGCCTGTTCAAGGACGCCTTCCTCAGTTGGCCCCAGGCGCGCGTACGTGAATGGCAGCACGGCTATTGGCAGCGCGCCGGGCAGTTGGGGATCCCGGTGCAGGACGACTTCGAAGACTTCCTGCGCGCCAGCGACCTGATGGGCGTGCAGCGTCATCTCAAGGTCATCGGTATTTTTTCGCGTATTTGCCACCGCGACGGTAAACCGCGCTACCTGGCCGACGTGCCGCGTTTCTTTGCCTATATAGAAGCGGTGCTCGCCGACCGACCCGAGTTGCGCGACCTGGGCGAACTGCTCGCCAGCCTGCGCCAGCCCGCCGAGGCCACGGTATGAAGGCGATGATCCTGGCGGCGGGCAAGGGCGAGCGCATGCGTCCGCTCACCCTGCATACGCCCAAGCCGCTGGTGCAAGCCGGCGGCAAGCGGTTGATCGAGTATCACCTTGAAGCCTTGGCGAAGGCCGGCTTCACCGAGATCGTGATCAACCATGCCTGGCTGGGCCAGCAGATTGAAAACTACTTGGGTGACGGCGCCCAGTTCGGGCTGCGCATCCGCTACTCGCCGGAGGGTGAGCCGCTGGAAACAGGGGGCGGGATATTCCAGGCGTTGCCGCTGCTGGGGGATGACCCCTTCGTGGTGGTCAATGGCGATATCTGGACTGACTACGATTTCACCCGCCTCAGGCAGCCGATCCAGGGCCTGGCGCACTTGGTGATGGTCGACAACCCTGAGCACCACCCGTCAGGCGGGGATTTCTACCTGCATAAAGGTCTGCTTCATGATGCCGTGCCCGGTGCCGATAACCTGACCTTCAGTGGCATTTCAGTGCTCGACCCCAAATTGTTCGCGGGTTGCAGCGCCGGTGCCTTCAAGTTGGCCCCGCTGTTGCGCGCGGCCATGGCTAAAGGTCTGGTAACGGGGGAGCACATGACGGGACGCTGGGTGGATGTCGGGACGCTGGAGCGTCTGGGGCAAGTCGAAACCTTGCTGACAGCGGAGCAGTAGGATGTTGTGGCCAGGGACGCTGATCGGCGCCGGGGCTGGCTTTGCCATTGCCAGTATTCCGGGGGCCTTGTTGGGTGCATTGCTGGGGCAGGCGCTGGATCGTCGCCTGCAACTGCACAGTTGGGCGCAGTTGCGCGAGCGCCTGGGCGGGCGCCCGGCGTTGCGCAACGACGAACTGTTGTTTGTGCTGTTGGGGCGGTTGGCCAAGAGTAACGGCCGGGTTGTGGATGGGCATATCCAGCAGGCGCGTCAGGAGATGCGCGCGTTGGATATGTCCGAGCCGGCCCAGCGTCGCGCTATCAGCGCCTTCAACCGAGGCAAGTCTGGCAGCGACCGTGTGCGCAGCTACCTGCGTGTGCTCAAGGCGCAACCCCATGCTGCGGAAGGCGTGCTACGTGCCTGCTGGCGCATGGCCTGGGCGGACGGGCGGGCGGATGACGCCGAGCGCGACCTGATCGACCTGTGGGGCAAATGGCTGGGCTGGACGCCGCAACAACTCCAGGCACTGGCAACCGATTACGCGCCGCAGCGCAAGCCGCTGGCCAATCGTGGTGGAGCCTATCAGGAGGCTTTGCGGGTCCTGGGTGTGACGGCGACCACTGAGCCCTCGGTGATCAAGCGTGCCTACCGTCGCCTCCTCAGCCGCCACCACCCGGACAAGATCGCCGGCACGGGCGCCAGCCCTGCACAAGTGCGTGAAGCCACCGAACGCACCCGGGAGCTGCATAACGCTTATGCGTTGATTCGCGAGCGTCGGGATTTTCGCTGAGGCTGTCGGCCTGAGACTCGACTTTAATGTAGGAGCGAGCTTGCTCGCGAAAAACGTCAACGATAACGCGTGTTTCCTGGATAAACGCGACGCCCATGGGTTTTTCGCGAGCAAGCTCGCTCCTGCAAAAGCCTTAACTGATCAGTCTGCGCTGCCCTGCGGGCTGAGCCACCCGCGAACCCGCCGATACAACTGTTCCTGCTCTGCTGCACTATTGCCGGGCAACGCCGTGAGCGATACCTGCTTGTAACCGTCATTTTTCGAACGCTTGGCCGCCTGGATACGCTCCTGCGCGTTTTTGCGTTCCTGAGGGGCGTCTTGATAGAACACATCCGCCGTGGGCACCTTCAAGCTCGGCGCCAGTTGTTGCAGGTCCGGTTGGCGAGCCGCCGGCGTCTTCCCGGCCACCATGATCAGCTTCTGCACCTGGGATGGTTGTTTCTCGCTCAGGTAGCGTGCGGCCCACCAGGCGCCGGTGCCGTGGCCGAGCAACACCACGCTGCGCGCGCTTTGGGTCTGGGCGAAGGCAACAGCGGCGTCGATGCGGTCGAAGATGCGCTTGGCGTCGGTCTTGTCCTGTTCATCCGCACCCGGCACCACCGCCGGGTCAGTGCCTTCGGCCTCGGCGCTTGCGGCCTGTTCGACAGGTTTGGCGGCCGTGCTGCCGTCCTTGCTGCTGGTGTCGACCGCAGCTTTTGGCGGTTCGATGACCCGTGGCGGCAAGGTGTCTACATTTACGTCCGGCAGTGACAGGCTCAAGGTGCCCCAGGCCGCATCCGGTAGCTTGCGCCGCAAGGGGGCGATTGCTTGCGGCCAGTCGGCGTTCTCCCCGGCGCCCGGTACGATAATCACCACACCTTCGGCCTCTGCGCCGTTGGCGGGTTTCCACAGGGCCAGGAACGAATCGCTACCGGCTTGCAGCTGTTGTTGTTCCGGTTGCGGAATCTGGCGCTCCAGAGCGCTGGCTTGCGACTGGCTGCGCTCGGGCAGGGGTTGGCGCTCAGCTGGTTTTTCGGCAGCGGGCGCGGGCGCGTCGGCGGCGTGAACAGGCAGGGCGCTGGCACATAGTAGCGACAGGCACAACGTTGGCAGTGCCGAACGGTGGAGAAAAAGCATCGTTAATTTCCGGCCATAAGTGATGTGAGCAGCCTAATGGGTTGGTCAGTATTTGTCAGTGATGTAGGGCGTGGTTTTCTGCCAGCAGGTTAGCGGCGATGACCATTCAACCAGTGAATGGCAGACAACACGGGATGGGCAGCTATTCTTGTGCCAGCCCATCATTCATAAGAGGCCGCGCACATGAGTACTTCCTCATTCAAGATCGCCCATAAACTGCTGACCGGCGCGGGCGCCATCGAGCAATTGGCCGCGGAACTGACCCGGCTGGATGTGGATAACCCGCTGATCGTCACCGATGCGGCCCTGGTCAAGTCTGGCACTGTGGCCCTGGCCCTCGAACATCTGGGCGATCGTGCTTACGAAATCTTCGATCGCGTACTGCCCGACCCGGAAATCGCCATCGTTGAAGACTGCATGCGTGCGTACCGCGAAGGCGGGCATGACGGCCTCATTGGCGTGGGTGGCGGCAGTGCCATCGATATCGCCAAAAGCGTGGCGGCGTATGCCGGTTATCACGGCGCGCTGGCGGATTTGTTCGGGGTCGACCAGGTGCCGCGCAAGGGCCCGCCGCTGATCGCCATCCCGACCACGGCGGGCACCGGTTCGGAGGTTACCAATGTGGCGATCCTCTCCGACAAGGTCGCACAGCTGAAAAAAGGCATCGTCAGCGACTACCTGCTGCCGGATGTCGCGCTGATCAGCCCGCAAATGACCCTGACCTGCCCGCGCAGTGTCACCGCAGCCAGTGGTGTCGACGCGTTGGTGCATGCCATTGAGTCCTATCTGTCACTGAACGCCTCGCCGATCACCGACGCCCTGGCCATCGGCGCGATCAAGCTGATTGCCAGCGCGCTGCCCAAGGCTTACGCCAACCCGGCCAACCTGCAGGCCCGTGACGACATGGCGACCGCAAGTCTCATGGCCGGCATGGCATTCGGAAACGCCGGAGTCGGTGCCGTACATGCGCTGGCGTATCCGCTGGGCGGGCGTTTTAATATTGCCCATGGCGTAAGCAATGCGCTGTTGCTGCCGTATGTCATGCATTGGAACAAGTTGGCCTGCGTCGAACGTATGCAGGATATTGCCCAAGCCATGGGCGTTAACGTGACAGGCTTGAGTGTCAGCGAGGCTGCCGACGGCGCCGTGGAAGCGATGACGCGACTGTGCGCCGCTGTCGAGATTCCCGCAGGGCTGCGCAGTTTCGGGGTGCCCGAGGACGCCATTGCCTCCATGGCCACGGAAGCTGCGGGTATCGAGCGCCTGATGCGCAATAACCCGCGTCAGCTCAGTGCGGCCGATATCGAGAAAATCTACCGGGCGGCTTACTAAGCATTGAGTTAGGTCACGGTGCGCGCAGCAAAGCATGAGGTATACAATGCGCGCCATCGTGATTTAGCTCAAAAAAGGTGCGTCATGCAGCCCTTCGTGCACTTCGATGTCATGGACAACCACTACGTACCCAACCTGACCATCGGCCCGATGGTCTGCGCAGCGTTGCGCAAATACGGCATCACCGCGCCGATCGACGCCCACCTGATGGTCAGCCCCGTGGACCGCATCATCGGTGACTTCATCGAGGCCGGCGCGACCTACATTACCTTCCACCCGGAAGCCACGCTGCACGTCGACCGCACCCTGCAACTGATCCGCGAAGGCGGCTGCAAGGCGGGCCTGGTGTTCAACCCGGCCACTCCGCTGAGCGTGCTTGAGTACGTGATGGACAAGGTCGACATGGTGCTGCTGATGAGCGTCAACCCAGGTTTCGGCGGGCAGAAGTTCATCCCGGGCACCCTGAACAAGCTGCGCGAAGCGCGGGCGCTGATCGACGCCTCAGGGCGCGATATCCGCCTGGAGATCGACGGCGGGGTCAACGTCAACAATATTCGTGAAATCGCTGCCGCCGGCGCCGATACCTTCGTGGCAGGCTCGGCGATCTTCAACGCACCGGACTACCAGGCCGTCATCGACACGATGCGTGCCGAACTGGCGCTGACGCGTCCATGAGCGGCTTCGAGCAGCTGTTCCCCGGCAAGCTGCCACGGCTGGTGATGTTCGATCTGGACGGTACGCTGATCGACTCGGTGCCTGACCTGGCAGCGGCGGTGGACCAGATGCTGCTCAAATTGGGGCGCAAGCCGGCGGGGATCGAGTCGGTGCGCGAGTGGGTCGGCAACGGCGCGCCGATGCTGGTGCGCCGGGCCCTGGCCAACCATATCGACGCTTCGGGTGTCGATGAGGTGGAAGCCGAGCACGCTCTGGAATTATTCAATGTCGCGTACGAAAACGGCCACGAACTCACCGTGGTCTACCCCGGCGTGCGTGACACTCTCAAATGGCTGAGCAAGCAGGGCGTGGAAATGGCCTTGATCACCAACAAGCCGGAGCGCTTTGTTGCGCCGCTGTTGGACCAGATGAAAATCGGCCGCTATTTTCGCTGGATCATCGGTGGCGATACCTTGCCGCAGAAGAAGCCTGACCCGGCGGCACTGTTCTTTGTAATGAAAATGGCCAATATCCCGGCGTCCCAGTCGTTGTTTGTCGGCGATTCGCGCAGCGATGTACTGGCGGCAAAAGCTGCAGGCGTGCAGTGCGTAGCCTTGAGCTACGGCTACAACCACGGGCGCCCGATTGCCGAAGAGTCGCCGGCGCTGGTGATTGATGATCTGCGCCTGCTAATCCCCGGTTGCCTGGGAGCTGGCGCTGAGATAACGTTGCCCGACATTGATCCGTCCCCTTCTGGAAACGCCATCGTGGTGGTCACTCGCAAACTCTGGATGAAAGTCATCAAGGCCCTGGCCCGCTGGCGTTGGCGCGCCTGACTGATTCTCGCCGCGCTGCGGCACGTTTGCCTACCTGACCGTTTGACCCTCAAGCCACGAGGCTCCCCCATGATCCGTGAAGAATTCCTGCGTTTGGCCGCTGCCGGCTATAACCGTATTCCCCTGGCCTGCGAAACCCTGGCCGACTTCGACACGCCATTGTCGATTTATCTGAAGCTTGCCGATGCGCCCAACTCTTACCTGCTCGAATCGGTACAGGGCGGCGAGAAGTGGGGCCGTTACTCGATCATCGGCCTGCCATGCCGCACGGTGCTGCGCGTGCACGACCATCATGTCAGCATCACCCACGATGGCGTAGAGATCGAAAGCCATGACGTTGAAGACCCGCTGGCCTTCGTCGAAGCGTTCAAGGCGCGCTATAACGTACCGACCATTGCCGGCCTGCCGCGTTTCAACGGTGGCCTGGTGGGGTATTTCGGCTATGACTGTGTGCGCTATGTGGAAAAGCGTCTTGGGAAATGCCCGAACCCAGACCCATTGGGTGTGCCGGACATTTTGCTGATGGTCTCCGACGCGGTCGTGGTGTTCGACAACCTTGCCGGCAAGATGCATGCGATTGTGCTTGCCGACCCTGCTCAAGCGGATGCCTTCGAGCAAGGCCAGGCCAGTCTGCAGGCGCTGCTGGAAAAACTCCGCCAGCCGATCACCCCGCGTCGCGGCCTCGACCTGAGCCGCCCACCCGCGGCCGACCCGGTGTTTCGCTCCAGCTTTACGCAGGATGACTACGAGCGCGCAGTCGATACCATCAAGCAATACATCCTCGCCGGTGACTGCATGCAAGTGGTGCCGTCGCAACGCATGTCCATCGACTTCAAGGCCGCGCCGATCGACCTGTACCGTGCGCTGCGGTGCTTCAACCCGACGCCGTATATGTACTTCTTCAACTTTGGCGACTTCCACGTGGTGGGCAGCTCGCCGGAAGTGCTGGTGCGTGTCGAAGATAACCTGATCACCGTACGCCCGATTGCCGGCACACGCCCACGTGGCGCGACCGAAGAGGCAGACCTGGCGCTGGAAGAAGACCTGCTCAGCGATGACAAGGAAATCGCCGAGCACCTGATGCTGATCGACCTGGGGCGCAATGACACCGGGCGTGTTTCAGAAATCGGTTCGGTGAAGTTGACCGAGAAGATGGTTATCGAGCGCTACTCCAACGTGATGCACATCGTGTCCAACGTGACTGGCGAACTGAAGGCCGGGCTGACGGCGATGGATGCACTGCGGGCGATTTTGCCGGCGGGCACCTTGTCGGGCGCACCGAAAATCCGTGCGATGGAAATCATCGACGAACTGGAGCCGGTCAAGCGTGGCGTGTATGGCGGTGCCGTCGGTTACTTCGCCTGGAACGGCAACATGGACACTGCGATCGCGATCCGCACCGCGGTGATCAAGGATGGCGAACTGCATGTACAGGCCGGTGGCGGGATTGTGGCGGACTCGGTGCCGGCCCTTGAGTGGGAAGAAACCTTGAACAAGCGCCGGGCGATGTTTCGTGCTGTGGCGCTGGCAGAGCAAACCCCACAAGACTAAAGCTGGAATAAAAAGTGTGGGAGCGGGCTTGCCCGCGATGGCGGTGTATCAGTCGAGATATTCAGTGACTGATACACCGCCATCGCAGGCAAGCCAGCTCCCACATTTGTTTTGCGTGGTATTTAGAAATCCAGACTCACCCCCACATTGACCCCTTGCTGGGTCAGGTTGTCATCCTTCCTCACGTTATATGCCGCCCGCAACGCCAGCTCCTGAGTCAGTTTGTGGCTGACCCCAAGGCTCAAACGGTCAGAGTTGCTGCGAGGCGTGTAGCCGTCCAGCTTGAAGTCGATCCCCTGAACACTGTTGAGCGAAATGTTCACCTTCTGGGTGTCATTTTCGAACTCATGCTCGTGGGCCACTTCGCCAAATACCTGGGTTTGCGCGGTGATGCGGTAGCTGCCTTGCAGGCCGACGCCCAGGCGCCTGGAGTCGCGTTGTTGGTCATCAAAGGTCAGTGCGGTGGCGCGACTGTTTTTCTCCGAGTAACCATTCACTTCGACGCGTGCGTAATCGGCGCTGATGAAGGGGGACAGGTGCCAATCGCTACCAGGCGCCGCAAGGTCGTAACCCAAGCGAGCGCTCAAGGCCCAGAGCCAACCGTCGGTGTCGCCTTTCTCGGACGCTTCGTTGACGCCCAGGGCGAACTTGCGTTTGAGGCTGTCGAAGTCCAGCTTGCCACCCGTTAACGCGGCGTCGGCCCACCATTGATTGTGCTGATATTGCGCGAATGCCGTGCCCATATAGCTGTTGAGCTTGTAGTCCGAGTCGCTGGCCCCGGCTTCGAGTGTCTGCCGGTACAGGCCGGCGGCAACACCCACACGCCAACTGTCATTGAGCCGGTAGCTGCCACCGATATTCAAGTTGTAGCCGCTGCCATCGCCACTGGCTGAACTGCTCTGGTCATCGAAGTCCAGGCGCTGACCGCCACCGGCCACGATTGCGCGCCATTGGCCGACGGCCTGCCAACTGCCGTTGTCTGCTTGCCATTGGTTGCGCAGTTCGTCCTGATGGGCGCGCAAGGTGCCTTGGGCCATTTCCGGCAGCAAGGTCAGCTCCCAGGGGGCTGCGAGCAGCGAATAGGCATAGTCGGCGATCAGCTGTTGCCCGGCTACGGTGGGGTGGACCGAGTCGTTATAGACCAGCTTGGTCGGGTCCGGGTTGGTACCGCCGATGCCATAGACCGGGTTGGCGGTGCAGCTGTTGCCGCTGAAGCAAGTGGCGGTCAGGTTTTGCCCGGTTGCGAGGCCGAAGCGCGCAGGATCGGCGAAGGCTTCGTTCAATAGCAGCGGGATGTTCAGTGGAATAACCTGAGCATCGATTTGTGACAGGCGCTGTACCAGCGATTGGTTGAAAATATTGCTCAGGGCAGAAGTCGCGGCCTGCTGTGGGGTGCCGTTGATGGCAGGCGTCAGCCCCAGGTCGGGCAGCATCCACACCATGATGTAACGCGCACCGGCTTGCTGCAGCACTTGGGCACTGTCGGCCAGTCTCCCGCCGGCGGCGACTGCTTGCGCGGGGCTGAGCACGCGGCCTTGAAGGAAGTCATTACCACCACCGGAAAGGAAGTAGAGCGCGTTCGGGTCGGCTCGCCCGCCGTTAGCCGGTAGATAGCCCTGGCGACTGCGCAACACTGTGCCACCGCCAGGATTTCCGGGTGGGATCGCGGCGTTGGAGACCGAGGTAATAGAGTCCAGGATGTTATCGGTGCGGTAGCCACCGACCGCCCAGTTGCTTCCGTCTGGCAAGCCTTGGGCCGCTCGAACCGGTGAGGTGGAGGCATTCAAGTCGTTGGGGGCCACACCCAGTTTGGTGCCCAGCAGGGTCGATGAAACCAGGCCGTACTCACCCTGGAAATTTGGACCTGTCCGGTTGGTAAAACGTAGTGTGGAGCCATTCGAACCATCGGGGAACTGGCCTGCATCGGCCAGGCTATCGCCAAAAACCACCATGGTTGAATAAGGCGACGGGGCGGCAAAGGCTTGGGTGCAGGCCAGTGCCAAGAGGCAGCCGGCAAGGGGTCTGAAAAACACTGGTTTGAGCATGAGAATTCCATTTGGTTGTTTTTATGCAGGAAACGAAACACTAGCAAAACTTCCGGCATTTTCTGTAGGTATATGCGGAATGCGCCTACGCCGGCCCCCGTATTTGCTGCTCCATATTGCACCGCTGGCGAGGCTACGTTACTGTGCCTGAACGTATGAATGAGACCCTCCCCGTGTTGATCATCAGCAAACTCTTGATGCGAGTAGTCAAGGCACACGCCCGTTGGCGTTGGCGCGCCTGACATTTTTCTCTGCCGGCCTGGCCGGACCTGTACCGATCTGCCTTCTTCACCCTGTGTCTGACGCCCCTTGCCGGCCAACCCCGGCAACCGGAACGTGCGTTTGGCAGCGGGTTACTCTCCTGGAAAGCGGTCATTTGAAATCAGTGAATTCAAGAGGTTTGAACCCACATGTTGCTGATGATTGATAACTACGATTCCTTTACCTACAACGTTGTGCAGTACCTGGGCGAGCTGGGCGCGGACGTCAAGGTGGTGCGCAATGATGAACTCACCGTTGCGCAAATCGCCGCCCTGAACCCTGAGCGCATTGTGGTTTCGCCTGGCCCTTGTACGCCGACGGAGGCGGGCATCTCGCTGGAAGCCATCCAGTATTTCGCCGGCAAGCTGCCGATCCTGGGGGTGTGCCTGGGCCATCAGTCCATTGGCCAAGCGTTCGGCGGCGATGTGGTGCGCGCGCGCCAGGTGATGCATGGCAAGACCAGTCCGGTGTTCCATAACGACCTGGGTGTGTTCCATGGCCTGAACCTGCCGGTGACGGTAACCCGTTACCACTCGCTGGTGGTCAAGCGTGACACCTTGCCTGAATGCCTGGAGCTGACCGCCTGGACCCAGTTGGAAGACGGTTCGGTCGACGAGATCATGGGCCTGCGTCACAAGACACTGAACATCGAAGGGGTGCAGTTTCACCCTGAATCAATCCTGAC
>Ga0308170_10004640_pt1 | contig 10770 bp, 10 predicted proteins | sample PhyBR2_2_FD_202136 | JGI IMG/M metagenome (GOLD analysis project Ga0308170, IMG submission 202136) | Phyllosphere microbial communities from UC Gill Tract Community Farm, Albany, California, United States - DLSLSB.R2 | ecosystem: Host-associated > Plants > Phyllosphere > Unclassified | place... | reverse complement strand
TCGGCATCCGACTTCGCGAGCGCCTTGGCCGAAGGATCGCTCGCCTCGCACCCCTTGGTCAGGATCAGTTCGGCCAGCGCATCGCGCGTGCCACTGGTGGCCGGCGGACCATAGACCTGGATAGGCACAGCCGGCAGCGCCGGGTTCACGTCGCGCCAGACGCGTGCCGTATTCACCTTGCCCCCCGGGTTGGCGGCGAGAGCCTTGTAAAGATCGGTCGGCGTAAGCTGCATCTTCGGGCCGTTCTTCGCCTCGGCAAAGGCGATGCCGTCGATCCCGACCTGGATCTCGATCACGTCGCGCACGCCGTTCTTGGCGCACGTCGCATACTCGCTCGCCTTCATCCGCCGCGAGGCATCCTCGATATCGGGATGCGCCGCACCGACGCCTGCGCAGAACAGCTTCATCCCCGCGCCGGTCCCGGTCGATTCGATCACCGGCGCCTTCGCATCGGGATCGTTCGCGACGAGCTGCTCGGCGATCATCGTCGTGAACGGATAGACCGTCGACGACCCAACCGCCGTGATCTGGTCGCGCGACCCTGCACCACCGCCGTTCGCCTGATCGACGCACGCGGCCAGAGCCCCAACCACCCCTAGAAGAACGAACCGCTGCACCAGAATTCCCGTCATGCACCGGCCTTAGCGGTACTTAAGACGATCCTGTGTGACAGTTGGGTTACCCTTTTATGACAACGCCTTTGGTCGCCCCACCGCTCGGGGGCAGGATCACCGAAACGACCGTCCCGACGCCCACCTGACTCGCGATATCGAGCCGACCGCGGTGCCGCTCGACGATATGCTTGACGATCGCGAGCCCAAGGCCCGTCCCACCCAGCGACCGGCTGCGCCCAGCATCGGCGCGATAGAAGCGCTCGGTCAGCCGCGGGATGTGCACCGCCGCGATCCCGTCGCCCTCGTCGCGGATCGACAGGCGGATCATCCCGGCATCGTCGCGCTTCAGTTCGATCGTCACCGGCGTCCCCGCGCGCCCGTATTTCATCGCATTGCCTATGAGGTTGTGGAGCATCTGCGACAGCTGCACCCGATCCCCCGACACCGAGGAGAGGTTCGGATCGATCGTCGCGACCAGATCGTGCCCGCGATCGCCCGCGGCATCGGCCAGTTCCTCGCGCGTGTCCTCGACAAGCTGCGCGAAATCGACCGCCTGATCGGGCAGGCGAAACTTCTCCGCCTCGATGCGCGACAACGAGATCAGGTCCTCGACCAGCCGCTGCATCCGCCGCGCCTCGTCGTCCATCACCTTCAGGAAGCGTGCACGGACCTCGGCATCTTCGCCTGCCTCGTCGCGCAAGGTCTCGATAAACCCCAGGATCGACGCGAGGGGCGTGCGCAGTTCGTGGCTCGCATTGGCGACGAAATCGATACGCATCCGCTCGGCCGCGTAGTTGCCGGTCTGGTCGACGAGGTGGACGATTCGCTGGCCCTCCGATGTCTCGCTGAGCAGCATTTCCCAGCGCTGATCACGCGTGCCGAGCCCGACCAGCTCGATCGGTCGCTCGCCGTCGATCGGTCCCGGCGTGCCCAGGCGCTCGGCGGCGGCAGGATGGCGGATCGCAACGCGCGCATCCTCGCCGAGAATATGCGCACCGAGCAACGTCCGCGCGGCACGATTGGCGACCACGACGCGGCCGTCCTCGACCAGCATAACCGGCGCGACGATCGCATCGAGCACGTCGTCCAGCACCGATGGCGACACGCTCGTCGCGTCATCGAGTGCAGGCGTCTCGTCCCCGGTGCCGGCGGCGACCAGCGCGGCGGCGATCCCACCGACCAGCGCGACGATCGCGCCCTGCACGTCGCGGGTGAGCGCGAACACCGCGACCGCAGCGATGACGACCACGACGATCGCCCAAAACGTACGCAGGCCAAATCCGGAAAGCATTGCGGTCTCCTGGGACGGAATCGACGTCCATGCGCAGCGCCATACAGCGGCACGGTGCAAACCGGTATCGTCTGTTGGCGCCGTCGACTTGCCGACCGCAGAAACGAACGGCGTGTGAAGTCGTCCTACTCCGGCACGCTCTCCCAAGCGTCGATACGGCGATGTTGTCAGCGCTTCAGGATTATGAAAGGGCTGTGGTCTAGCAGGGGCATCATGGACGACATCGAACTCAACCAAGACCCGGTCGCAACCGCGGAGACCGACACCGGCGTTCCATCGCGTCGCCGCGTGCTGGCGCTCGGCGCGGTGACCGCAGGCATGGTAGTGTCGATTCGCCCGGCGCTCGCGCAGACCGCGGGTTCGGTGTTGAACTGCGAGATTCCGGTGCCCGATCCGGGCCGCGCCGGCAGCTACATCGATGCGGATGGTGGCGTCGTACCGGCGCGTACCAAGGGCGCATTCCCACCCTCGACGCGCGCGTTCAAGGGCGAAGAGGTCAAGCGCGCGATGGCCAGCGGCAGCACGCTGCCCGGCACCGATTCGGACCGCAGCCGCGCATACGTCAAATATATCCGCCGGTTGCAGCGCGGCCAAGGCGGCTTCACCTGCTTTGCATCGTTGCAGATGCCGCGCGGCTGAGGCCGTGTCGGGGACGATCTTTCGGGGACCGCTCGACGGAGGCCTACTGATCGCGCCGCTCGATGAATTCACCGCGGTCTATCATCGTGCGTCGGGGATCACGCACTTACTGACCGAACCCGCGCCGCAGATTTTGGCGGTGTTAGGCGAGGGAGCATCGTCGCTGGACGGGCTCCTGGAGCGGCTTGGACGGGACTATGATCTCGATGACGGTACGCGTGAAGCTTTGGCGGCACGGCTCGAAGAACTGGTCGAAGCCGGACTGATCGAGCGGGCATGAGGCACGATTTTTCCGTCCGTATCGGGCCGGTCGGTTTCCGCATCGGCTCCGACTGGCGCGCGCCTATCGCCGAACTGGAAAGCCTGTACTGCGATTACCCTAAGCCGCACGACGGCGTGCCGGACTTCACCGTGCGCCTGTTTGCGCGGCGTCCGTGGCGCAGGATCATACGCCCATCCGTCGAGATCGGTGGCGATTACATGCTTCCCGAAGCCGCACCGCTGCCGTTGCGCCAGGGACTGCTGGCTGCCGAGATGGCGATGAATCTTCAGATGGCGCTGGGCGCCCGCCGCTATCTGTTGCTTCACGCGTCCGCAGTCGAGCGCGATGGTCGTGCCCTGTTGATGACCGGCGTTTCGGGCGCGGGGAAGTCGACGCTGGCGACGTTGCTCGCGGCGAAGGGCTGGCGGTTCATGGGGGACGAGTTCGCGTTGCTCGATCCCGCGACCGGGCTGATCCACGCGTTCCCGCGACTGATCAGTCTCAAGAACGAAGCGATCGCTGCGGCCGAATTGGCGTGGCCGGATGCGCGGATGGGGCCGTTGATGCCGGCGACACCGAAAGGCGACATCCGCCACATGGTCCCCGACACGCGCGCGATCGCGGCGATGGATGTGCCCGCCACGCCCGCGCTGCTGGTGTTTCCGCGCTATGGTTTCCAGGCGGAGACGCGATCGGTGCCGCCGGCCGAGGCGTTCGTGCGAATGACGCAGGCGTCGACTAACTACGTCGCGATCGGCGAGGCCGGCTTTCGGGCGCTGACGGGCTTGATCGCCGCCGTCCCTTCGGTCGCGATCGATTATCCGGACGGGGCAAGCGCGATCGAGCAGGTCGAGGCGCTATGGTCCGCGCTGTGAGCGACGCCCGCCTCCTCGCCCGCGCGCTCGCCGATCCGGCCAGCATCGTCGGGCTCGATGCGGACGGCTGGACCGCACTGCTGACGATGGCGCGGGCGGAGCAGTTGATCGGTACGCTGGCGATGCGTCTCGACGGCCTGCAGATGCCTGATGGCGTGCAGGCCATCCTGGCCGACGCCCGCGCCGCCGCCGAACACGGCCGCCGTGCCGCGCTATGGGAGGCCGAGATGGCCCGGCGTGCGCTGTCCGCGGTCGACTGCCCGGTCATCCTGCTGAAGGGCACCGCGTTCGTCGCGGCGGGTTTGTCGGCGGGGCAAGGGCGATCGATCGGCGACCTGGACATTCTTGTGCCGCGTGCATCGCTCGATGCGGTCGAGGCGGCGCTGCTCGCGGCTGGCTGGGAATGGGTGAAGCCCGACCCGTATGACGATGTCTATTATCGCCGCTGGATGCACGAACTCCCGCCGCTGATCCACCGCGAGCGCGACCGGATGATCGACGTCCACCACACCATCCTGCCACTGACCGCGCGGATCACGCCTGATGCGGCGGCGCTAATCGACGGGAGTTTCACACTGGAGAACGGCCTGCGGACCCTCTCCCCCAACGGAATGCTTATACACGCGGCGGCGCATCTGTTCGCCGACGGAGACCTCGCCGGGGGGCTCCGCAACCTGTGGGACATCCGCTGTCTGATCGAGGAGTTCGGCACCGACGGCCTCGATATGGAGGCGAAACGTCACGGCCTGTCCCGCGAAGTGTCCCGGTCCTTGCGCATCATCGATGCGCTTTTTGCCGAAGGAACTGCGCGCGGCACCGATCGTCTCTACATACGTCGCATCACCGCACGGGACGGCTGGGGCAGGCCAACCCGACCGATCACCCGGCTAGCCTTCTACGTCCGCTCGCACTGGCTGCGCATGCCGCCAGCGATGCTTGCCCGCCACCTCTGGACGAAGTGGCGCAAGGCCTAGTTCAGACGTGCTCCACGTTTGCGCCGGACGGCCCAGACGATCAGCAACACGACCGTGATCGCGAACGTATCGGCGATCCAGTCGTAGATATCGCAATCGCGGTGGAGCGACGGGATCGCCTGCAGGACCTCGATCATCGCGCCGAGAAACGACAGCCGCTCGCCGATCCGGAACAGCCGCGCGGTCGGAAACGACACCGCCGCCAGCAGCGCGATCGTCGCGAAGGCGAGCATATGCCCGAACTTGTCCCCGAACTGGTCGATCGGCATGTGCGGCGGCTTCGGCAGCAAAGCCATCGTCACCGCGAACACGATCGCCATGACCAGCGCGATGCGCGTGAGCGTCGTCCGGTTCATGCGCGGAGCCTTTCGAGCGTCGGGACGAGTTCGTCGAAACCGTCGATCACCGCGTCGGCGCCAAGCTCTGCTACGGGCTGCATCAGGAAGCCGAAGCTGCACGCGATCGTCGGCAACCCCGCCGCTTGCCCGGCTTGGATATCAAAGATCGAATCACCGACGAACGCGGCACGTCCTCCGCCACACATTTTCACCATCTCGTGGATCGGCATCGGAGAGGGCTTCGACTCCGTCATCGTATCGCCGCCGAGGATGCACGCAAAACGATCGGTCAGCCCGAGCTCGCCCAGCACGGTCCGCGCGAACCGTTCGATCTTGTTGGTGACGATTCCCAGCGTCACGCCCTTCGCAGCCAAAGCGTCCAACGCGTCGATCACACCTGGGTAAGGCTTTGTCAGCACGCAGATATTCGCCTCGTAATAGGCGAGCAGCTTGGCATGCAGCGCATCGAGCATCGGTTCATCATAGCCGCCGGTCGCGGTCAGGCCCTGCTTTAGCATGTGCCTCGCGCCGCCGCCGATCATCGGCTTGACCTGCTCGACGGTGAGGGGCGGGCGACCGACCGTAGCGAGCGCGTGGTTGACGGCGGCGGCTAGGTCGCCGCTCGTGTCGAGCATCGTGCCGTCCAGGTCGAACCCGACGATATCGAATAAAAAATGCGTCATTGGGTGCGGGCCTGCCAGCGAGACTATGGAATTGGCAAGGCTTTCGTGGCAGCGATCCTTCCATGACGACGCATTCCATCGACCAACCGATTCCGGCCCACCCCATCGCAGTCGTGATCCTCGCTGCCGGCAAGGGTACGCGGATGAAATCGGATCTGCACAAGGTCCTGCACCCGATTGCCGGGCGGCCGATGCTGTTGCACCTCGTCGCGAGTGCGGCTGCGCTACACCCGGCAAAGACTGTCGTGGTGACGGGCGCCGGGCGCGAGCAGGTCGAGGCAGCGGTCGCGCCGCTCGGTATTTCCACTTCGCTCCAGGCAGAGCAACTCGGTACCGGCCACGCAGTTGGGCAGGCTCGCGACGCGCTAGCGGGGTTCGAAGGCGACGTCCTGATCCTCTACGGCGACGTACCGCTGGTCACCGCCACGACGATGCAGCGGATGATCGACCGGTTGCACGCCGACGACACGCCCGCCGTCGTCGTGCTGGGCTTTCGCCCCGAAAATCCTGGTGCCTATGGTCGCGTCATCGCCGATGCCGCGGGCCGGATGGACCGGATCGTCGAATATAAGGACGCTTCAGAGGCGGAACGCGCAGTGACGCTGTGCAATTCGGGGCTGATGGCGGTACGATCGACCGATCTGTTCGCGTTGCTCGACCGGCTCGGCAACGACAATGCGGCAGGCGAATATTATCTCACCGATATCGTCGAGCTTGCTGCAGGCGCAGGCCGCTCGTCCGCGGTCATCGAAACCGGAGCGGACGAGGTAGCCGGCGTCAATAGCCGCGGTGAACTTGCTAGCGTCGAAGGCGCATGGCAGGCAACGCGACGCGCGCAGGCGATGGTAGACGGCGTCACCCTGATCGCCCCGGACACCGTCTGGTTCTCACACGACACGCAACTTGGTCGCGATGTCGTGATCGAGCCCAACGTCGTGTTCGGCCCCGGCGCGCGCATCGCCGACGGCGTGACGATCCACGCGTTCAGCCACGTCGAGGGCGCCTCGGTCGGCAAGGGCGCGAACGTTGGTCCGTTCGCCCGCCTCCGCCCCGGCGCAGACCTGCATGCGGATGCCAAGGTCGGCAATTTCGTCGAGATCAAGAAGGCCGTGATCGGCGAAGGCGCGAAGGTCAGCCACCTGACCTATATCGGCGACGCGGATATAGGGGCGGGCGCGAACATCGGCGCGGGGACGATCACCTGCAACTATGACGGCTATTTCAAATACCGCACCGTGATCGGCGCGGGCGCATTCATCGGCTCGAACTCGGCGCTGGTCGCACCCGTCACCATCGGCGCAGGTGCGATCGTCGCAGCGGGATCGGTTCTGACGGAGGACGTCGAGGCCGATGCCCTCGCGCTGGTCCGCCCGCCGCAAATCGCGAGGGCCGGCTGGGCCAAGCGCTTTCGCGACCGCATGATCGCGCGTAAGGCCGCGCAGGCAAGCGGCAAGTAAGACCCGTTCCACGGAGTATGATGTAAATGTGTGGTATCGTTGGAATCCTGAGCGGCGAAGATGTTGCCGGTCGTCTGCTGGATGGCCTGAAGCGGCTCGAATATCGCGGCTATGATTCGGCCGGCATCGCGACCGACAATGACGGCGCGATCGAGCGACGTCGTGCGTCGGGCAAGCTGGTCAATCTGGCGAACGAACTCGCCGCGCATCCGCTGCCCGGCAAGACCGGTATCGCGCATACGCGTTGGGCGACGCATGGTGGACCGACCACCAACAACGCGCACCCGCATGCGACCGGCGAGGTCGCGGTGGTCCACAACGGCATCATCGAGAACTTCAAGCCGCTCCGCGACGAACTGATCGCGCGCGGCCGGGTGTTCACCAGCGAGACCGACACCGAAGTCGTCGCGCATCTGGTGAGCGAAAAAGTCGAGGCGGGGATGGACCCCGTGTCGGCGGTCCGCGAGATCCTGCCGCGCCTTCACGGTGCGTTCGCGCTCGCGATCCTGTTCCGCCAGCATCCCGACCTGCTGATCGGTGCGCGGCTCGGCTCGCCGCTGGTCGTGGGCCACGGTGACGGCGAGATGTATCTCGGCTCCGACGCACTCGCGCTCGCGCCGCTGACGCAGCGGATCGCGTATCTCGACGAGGGCGACTGGGTCGTTCTGACCCGCGACGGCGCGCAGGTCTACGACCGCGACAACGCACCCGTGGAGCGCGCTGTCACGATTTCTGGGATCACCGGCGACGTGATCTCGAAGGGCAACCACAAGCATTACATGCTGAAGGAAATCTACGAGCAACCGATCGTCGTCGCACAAACGCTGCGCTCGTATCTGAAGAGGATGGAAGGCGAGATCACGCTGCCGATCCCCGAGTTCGACCTGTCGACGATCAAGCGCGTCACCATCGTAGCGTGCGGGACGAGCTTCTACGCGGGCATGGTCGCCAAATACTGGTTCGAACAGTTCGCACGCGTCCCCGTCGACCTCGATGTCGCGTCCGAATTCCGTTACCGCGAACCGGTGATGGAAGAGGGCGGCCTTGCTCTCTTCATCTCGCAGTCGGGCGAAACCGCGGACACGCTCGCGGCTCTGCGTCACGCCAAGGCCGAAGGCCAGAAGATCGCGGTCGTCGTCAACGTGCCGACCAGCACGATGGCGCGCGAGGCGGACCTGCTGTTGCCCACCCATGCGGGGCCGGAAATCGGCGTGGCATCGACCAAGGCGTTCACGTGCCAGTTGGCGGTTCTCGCGGCACTCGCGGCCAATTTGGCGCATGCCAAGGGTCTGCTGACCAAGGACCAAGAGCGCGAGATCGTCCGCCACCTCGCCGAGGCGCCCGCCGCGCTCAACGGCGCGCTGGCGTATGACGAGGCGATCGAGGCGATGGCGCACAACATCGCCGGCGCGCGCGACGTGCTGTATCTCGGCCGCGGTACGGATTATCCGCTGGCGCTCGAGGGTGCGCTGAAGCTGAAGGAAATCAGCTACATCCACGCCGAGGGCTATGCCGCGGGCGAGATGAAGCACGGCCCGATCGCGCTGATCGACGAGCACGTCCCGGTCATCGTCATCGCACCCTCGGGGCCGCTGTTCGACAAGACCGTCAGCAACATGCAGGAAGTCATGGCGCGCGGCGGCAAGGTCGTGCTAATCTCGGATTACGACGGCATCCAGGCCGCCGGCGAAGGCTGCATGGCGACGATCACCATGCCCAAGGTGCATCCGCTGATCGCGCCTTTGGTGTACGCGGTACCGGTGCAGTTGCTCGCGTATCACGTCGCGGTACTGAAGGGCACGGACGTCGACCAGCCGCGCAACCTCGCGAAGAGCGTGACGGTCGAATAACGCGCCCGTACCCCACCCAATACACCACCCCGGCGAAGGCCGGGGCCCAATTGGGGAACGGAGGTAACTGAGGCGCGCTCCTCCGTTACAGCGACCTTTCCAATTAGGCCCCGGCCTTCGCCGGGGTGGTGCGTCTGGTAGGCGGCGAACGCCAATTTCTTTCCGCCGCGCGCAACCCTCGATTGACTAAGATTGTGCGCCGCGTCACAACCCGCGGCGTCGATGTCGGGCAACCGGCATGGCACCGCGCGGGAGAGCGTTTCCGGTCCTTTCAGGGCTGATGGAACCGCCGAAGGAGCAACCACCCCGGAATCTCTCAGGCACCAGAGACCGCGCGAGGCTGATCGACACTCTGGAAAGCGTCCTGGCCTCGCGCCGAGGGCCACCGAAGGGGTAAGCGCTGGACAAGTCCGGCGCGAAAGCTCTCAGGTCCCGTGACAGAGGGGGTTCGGATCGTTGCACCCATTGGTGCCGCGCGCCCCTTCGACGGAGACCGGATATGAGCGACCCCGAACTGCGCGATTACGCCAGCATCATCGATCAGGCCGACGATTACGTCGAGCCCGAGATCCTGCCATTGCCGCTCGACGCGTGGCACCGGACGCACGGCGCGCGGATGGTCGAGTTCGCCGGCTACGAGATGCCGATCCAGTATGAAGGCATCATGGCCGAACACGCCTGGACGCGCGACTCGGCCGGGCTGTTCGACGTCAGCCACATGGGCCAGCTCGTGTTCTCCGGCGAAGGCGTCGCGCATGCGCTCGAAACCGTCCTGCCGGGTGACATCGCAGGGCTCGGCGAGGGCAAGATGCGCTATTCGCTGCTGCTCGCGCAGGACGGCGGCATCCTCGACGACCTGATGGCCACGCGCCTCCCCGACGACCAGCCGTCGCCGTTTTCGGCGCAGGACGTCGAGCTTGAGGCATACGACCCGCTCCACCCGTCGCCGACCGCGAGCGGTAGTTTGTACGTCGTCGTCAACGGCGCGACCAAGTATGACGACATCAGCTACCTGATCGAGCATCTGCCCGACGACGTCACGATCAACATCCTCGAAGACCAGGCGCTGCTTGCAGTGCAGGGCCCGAAAGCGGTCGAGGCGGTCGCGCGGATCGTCTCCGGGGTCGACGCGCTCGTGTTCATGACCGCTGCCGCGTTCCACTGGAACGACGTCCCGCTCTGGATCAGTCGCTCGGGTTACACCGGCGAGGACGGCGTCGAGATCTCGCTCCCCGCCGAACACGCGGTCGCGTTCGCCGATGCCTTGCTCGCGCTCCCCGAGATCAAGCCGATCGGCCTCGGCGCACGTGATTCGCTGCGTCTCGAAGCCGGTCTGCCGCTCTACGGCCACGACCTCGATCCCGAGATCACGCCGGTCATGGCCGACCTCGGTTTCGCGCTGTCGAAGCGCCGCCGGGAGGCCGCCGACTTCCCCGGTGCCGAGCGCATCCTGACCCAGCGCGAGCATGGCCCCGCCACCAAGCGCGTCGGCCTGATCGTCGAGGGCCGCCAGCCAGCGCGCGAGGGCGCCGAAGTGATCGACGACACCGGCGCGACGATCGGCCGCCTCACCAGCGGCGGGTTCGCACCCACCCTCGGGAAGCCGATCGCGATGGCTTATGTGCCGCTCGCGCTCGCCGCCCCCGGCACCCGCATCGAGATCGCGCAACGCGGCAAGGTCCACACCGCCACCGTCACCGCGATGCCCTTCATTCCCCACCGCTACGTCCGCGCAGGAGCCAAGTGATATGAGCCGTTACTTCACGCAGGATCATGAATGGGTCGAC
>Ga0308170_10004639_pt1 | contig 10770 bp, 8 predicted proteins | sample PhyBR2_2_FD_202136 | JGI IMG/M metagenome (GOLD analysis project Ga0308170, IMG submission 202136) | Phyllosphere microbial communities from UC Gill Tract Community Farm, Albany, California, United States - DLSLSB.R2 | ecosystem: Host-associated > Plants > Phyllosphere > Unclassified | place... | reverse complement strand
CGGGCCACGCCGGCACGATCGGCATCATGTACATCCCCCGGTTCGGTGCCACCTACACCCGTCCGATCGTCCAGGGGACCAGCCAGGACGTGCTGGACACCCTGGGGCTGGGCCACTACACCAACACGGCCATGCCCGGTGCCGTCGGCAATTTTGCCGTGGCCGGCCACCGCCAGACGCACGGCGCGGTGCTGGACAACATCCACACGTTGGTTCCTGGGGACAAGATCTACGTCCAGACCAGGGATGGCTACTATGTCTACGTTTTCCGTAACAACCAGATCGTGCTGCCGTCCCGCACCGACGTCCTGGAGCCGGTACCCGCCCAGCCGGGTGTGGCCCCCACGGAAAGTTACTTGACCATGACCAGCTGCAACCCCCGCTTCGGCGCCGAAGAACGCATCATCGCCTACGCACTGCTGGACAGTTGGCGTCCGGCGTCTGCCGGGCCGCCGGCTGAGATCGCGGCACAGGTTGCAGCCGCCACAGGGAAGGGATGACCGTGTACGCCTGGATTTTCCGCCACCTCCCCGGCCCGCTCTGGCTGAGGATCGCCTTCTCGTTGGTACTGATCGCCATTGCCCTGGTATTGATGGTCCAGTTCCTCTTTCCCTGGATGTCCCACTTCACCCAATTCACCGACTCGACGATTGGTTCCGCAGACCAGCCATGACCACAACCAAGATCCTCGTAGTGGATAACTACGACAGCTTTGTCTACACCCTGGTGGGCTACCTCCAGGAGCTCGGCGCAGAAACCACAGTGGTCCGCAATGACGACGTCACCTTGGCCGAGGCGATCGAACTTGCCGGTGCCCGGGATGGCGTCCTGATCTCCCCGGGACCCGGCAATCCTGCGGAGGCAGGGGTCTGCATCGAGCTGATCAAGTGGTGCGGTGAACACAATGTTCCGATGTTCGGCGTGTGCCTGGGCCACCAGGCGCTGGCGGAAGCGTTCGGCGGTACGGTCACCCACGCCCCGGAGCTAATGCACGGCAAGACCTCGCAGGTGGAGCACAGCGGCACCAGCGTGTTCGCCGGCCTCCCCTCCCCCGTCACGGCCACCCGCTACCATTCGCTGGCAGCGGTCCGGGAATCCATTCCCGATGTCCTGGAGGTCACCGCGCAGACCGCTTCCGGGGTGGTGATGGGATTGCAGCACAAGACCGCACCGCTCTGCGGCGTCCAGTTCCATCCCGAATCGGTCCTCACCGAGGGCGGGTACCAGATGCTTGGCAACTGGCTCGAGTCCCTGGGCATGAAGGGCGCCGCCGCGCGTGCGGCGAAGCTAAGCCCGCTCATCCAGCACTAGCCGGGCCGGCCGGGCGGCGGGGTCAGCCCTTCTTCGTGGGCTTTGGCGTTGGCGTGTCCGTGGGGGTCGGAGTCGGAGTTGGCGACGGTGCCGGGGCGGGAGCCTTGGCAACCACCACCGTGATGGTCTTGCCCTGCTCGACGGCGGCGTTGACGGGATCGCTTTGATCCGTCACCTTGCCCGGCTCCACCTGGGAGTTCTCCACCTCGATCACCAGGGGCACCAAGCTGATCGCCTTCAGCGCGGCCTCGGCCTCTTCGCGTGAAAGGCCCCGCAGTTCCGGTACCACCACCTTGCCCGTGGACACCACCAGCTCGACGCTGGTTCCCACGCCGACGCTCTGCCCCGGGGCCGGATTCGACGTAATGACAATCCCGGCCGGCACCGTGGCGCTGTTGGCCGTTGTGGTCGACGCAGCACCCACCAGGCCCACCTGGCGGAGGATGTCCCGTGCGGCAGCCTCGGTCTTGCCCGGGAGATTGTCAGGAATCTTCACGGCGCTTGGCCCATCGGAGACGTTGAGGACCACCTCGGCACCTGGATCCATTGACGCCCCCGCCGACGGGTCGGTGCCGATGGCCGTTCCCTTGGCAACGGTATCGTTCTGCATCCTGGTGATCTTGGGGCGCAGGTTCGCGTTGTACAGCGCCTGCAACGCCGCGCTCTCCGTCATGGCCGCCACCGAAGGAATCTGCACCTTGGCCACGGTTGCCGGCCGGTTGACCGTTTCGTAAAGCCACAGGCCGGCACCGGCAAGCACCAGCAAAGTGAAGATCACCAGGGTGGCAATCCACGCACGACGACGAGACTTCTGCCGCCTGCTGGGCTCGCGTTCCGGAGGGAGGCCGAGCGGAAGCGGCTCAGCCGCCGTGTGCGCGTCCGCCACTTCCAGCGGACCTGCCGGGCCGTCGTCGTGGTACAGGCCGGCGGCAGCCAGCCGTCCGGTGGGAGCGTCGTCAAGGAAGCTTGCGCCCGTTGCCGTGAAAGCCTCGGTGCGCGGCTGGGCTTCCGGAACGTGGTCGTGGGGATCCGTGGGCGCCTCAGACGCCGCCACGGCGGGAACGGCCACGCCGGCCTTCGCTGCCCGCAGGGCGCGCCGGAACGCTGCGGCATCCTGGAACCTGTCGTCGCGGTTCTTCTGCAGGGCCTTGGCGATGACCGTATCCAAGGCGGGGGAAACATCAGGGTTCAGGCTGCTGGGTGGCTCGGCAATTTCCCGGACGTGCTGGTACGCCACGGATACCGGACTGTCCCCGACGAACGGCGGCCGGGAGGTCAGCATTTCATAAAGCAGGCACGCGGCCGAGTAAAGATCGCTGCGGGCGTCCACGGTCTCGCCCCTGGCCTGTTCCGGCGACAGGTACTGCGCAGTGCCGACCACGGCCTGGGTCTGGGTCATGGTGGCGGAGGAATCAGCGATGGCCCGGGCAATGCCGAAGTCCATCACCTTCACCGAATTGGTTCCCGGGCAGTACATCACGTTGGCCGGTTTGATGTCCCGGTGGACGATCCCGGCCTTGTGGCTGTATTCCAGCGCCCCCAGGACGCCCAGGCAGTAATCGATGGCGTGATCGATGGTCAATTCCTTGGCGCGGATCATATCGCGCAGCGTCTTGCCCTCAACGAATTCCATCACGATGTAGGGCACCCGCACGTCCTCGGCGGAGCCATCGTGGACCAGGTGTTCGCCGGTATCGAAGATGGCAACGATGGCGGGGTGGTTCAGGGCAGCGACCGCCTGGGCCTCACGCTTGAACCGCGCCTGGAACTGGGGGTCCCGGGCCATGTCCGGACGAAGCAGCTTGATGGCCACCGTCCTGCCGAGGCGGGTATCGGTTCCCCGGTAGACGTCGGCCATGCCGCCTCGGCCAATGAGGTTGCCCAGCTCGTACCGGCCGCTCAGGACACGCCGGTTATCCACCGGGAGGTTGTCCTCCCGGTGCAACGGTGTGCGTGATGACTCATTCACTGGTGGTCCCGGCGGTCAGGGAGTACAGGTTGGTGGCGTTCCGGGCGTTTGGCCGGCCGCACAAGTTGGCAGCGGTGAGATGGGAGTCGGTCCCGCCACCGGCGAGGTGGTGGGCGCGGGCGTCGGGGCCGCCGAGGTGGGGGCCGGTTTCGGAGCCGTGGCGTAGATGACGGTGATGAGCGAACCCTTGGGCACGGTTCCGGTGGGGTTGAGCTCCAAAACAGTGCCCGGTGTTGCGGTGCTCTCCTGCGGCAGGACCGTCACCTGGAGTCCCAGGCCTGCCAAGGATGACTGGACCTGGCGGTAATCCTTGCCCAGGTAAGCCGCGGGGATCACGTTGACTGTGTCCTGGGTGGGCGTGGGGGTGGGGGTCGGTGTGCTGCGGGTCTGTGTGGGAGTAGCCGACGGCGTGGTGCGGGTGGCCGACGGAGAAGGACTGCTGCTGGCGCTGGTGCTGGCACTGGTGCTGGTGCCGGACGTCGGGTTGCCGGCGGGCGAGAAGAGGCCCACCTGGTTCAGCAGGAAACCCACCAAGGCAAACAGGAGCAGCAGGATCAAGGCGACCAAAGGCCAGGTCCAGGGGCTGCGGCCCTTGCGCCGGGGCTCGTCGGCGGGCCCGTCGTCGTACGTCTCCTCCTGCTGGTCCCAGTTCCGCTCTGCCGCCAGGGCGTTGGCGCGGGCGAGCGGCCCCTGCGGGCTCCCGCCGGCGGCGGCTGCGCCTGCGGCCATCCCCGCGGCGGCACCGGCGGCACCGGCGCCGAGGACCGGCAATGCCGAGGTGGCCGTGGGAGCGGAATCACGCTGCCCGCCGATCACTCCGGTGGGTGCTGTCGCTGTGTCCACGGGAGCGGTGATGGGTCCGGTCCCGGCATCGAACAGCAGCATGCCCGGCACGGCGGCGCGTGCTGCGTTGATGTCGCCGTTCCGGATGGCTTCCGCGGCTTCGGCCAGCTTAATGGCGTTGGCCGGGCGGTTCTTGGGATCCTTGGCCAGCATGGACATCAGCAGGGCGCGCACTGGCGTGGGCAGGGTCTCCGAAAGCGGCGGCGGAGCGTCGTTCACCTGGGCCAGTGCGATGGCAATCTGTGATTCGCCCGTAAAGGGACGGTGCCCGCTGAGGCATTCGTACCCGATGACGCCAAGGGAGTAGATATCCGAGGAACCGGTAGCGGTTTGGCCGGTGGCCTGCTCCGGTGCCAGGTATTGCGCCGTCCCCATGACCTGCCCGGTCTGTGTGAGCGGAACCTGGTCGGCGAGGCGGGCGATCCCGAAGTCCGTGACCTTGACCCGTCCGTCAGGGGTAATCAGGAGGTTACCGGGCTTGACGTCGCGGTGGACCAGCCCCTGGGCGTGCGCAACGGCCAGCGCGCGGGCGGTCTGGGCGATGATCGAGAGCGTACGGTCCGGGGACAGCACCTGCTCGTGCTCGATGATGCTGCTCAGCGGCTGCCCGGGGACCAGTTCCATGACCAGGTAGGCCGAGCCCTCCTCCTCACCGTAGTCAAAGACGTTGGCGATGCCCACGTGGTTCAGGAGGGCGGTGTGGCGGGCCTCCGCACGGAAACGCTGGAGGAAACCCGGGTCACCGGTGTACTCCTCCTTCAGCACCTTGATGGCGACGATACGGCCCAGGACAAGGTCTTTGGCCTTCCAGACTTCCCCCATACCGCCGATCGCAATCCGCGTGGTCAGCTGGAATCTGCCGCCGAGGGTGATTCCTGTTGTAGGCCTCACTTATTCAACACCGCCTCAAAAATCTTCTTCGCGTTGGGACTGGTCAGCCTTGCTCCCGCGTAGATGTCTACGCCTTCCATGACGATCGTGACGCTGACCTTTGGGTTGTCAGCGGGGGCGAACCCGGTGAACCACGAGTTGTTGGTTCCATTTCCGAGTTCGGCGGTGCCGGTCTTGCCGGCGACCTGTACGCCGGGGACAGCGGCGCCCTTGGCAATACCGTCAGTAACCACGCTGGTCATCCAGTCGGTGATTTGCTTGGAGATCTCCGGGGTTGTGGACGTCCTGAGCTGTGCCGGCTGTGGTTCGTCAATGACGCGCAGGTCCGGGGACCGCAAAGTCTTGACCAGGCTGGGGGCCATCTGGACCCCGCCGTTGGCGATGGCGTTCGTCATCATGTTGACCTGCAGCGGCGTGACCCGGACATCCTTCTGGCCGATGGCGGACTGGGCCAGCCCAGGAGCGTCCAGTTTGTCGGGGAAGCCATTTCCTGTTGCGTGGCCCAGCTTCAGCAGACCCCCAACATCTTCACCGAACCCGAACTTCTTGTACTGCGCGGCGATCGCGTCGCGGCCAAGGTCCAGGGCGATGCTGGCGAACGGTGTATTGCAGGACTGCTGCAGCGCGAAGGCGAAGCTCGCGCTGTCCTTGGTGTAGCAGTTGCCGCCGGCGTAGTTGGGCAGTTTGTACTGGATGCCGTCGAACGGCATTTCCGCGGGGTTGGGCAGCACGCTGTCCTTGTTGTACTTCCCCGAGGCAAGCGCGGCCGCCGTATCCACGAGCTTGAAGACGGATCCCGGGGCCAGCAGCTCGCCGGTGGGGCCGCTGACGTTCTGGTTCAGGTTAATGCCCGGCACCTTGACCAGTTCGTTGATGTTGGTGCTTTCAGCCGTAGGATCCTGCGTTGCCACCAGGTTCGGGTTGTAGGACGGCTTGGACGCCATGGCAAGGATGGCGCCGGTCTTGGGATTGGTGACCACGATCGAGCCGCGCTGGCCGTCGGGGATGAGGCTGTAGGCCAGCTGCTGGATCTGGGGGTCGATGGTCAGTTCCACCGACGCGCCCTTGGGCTGGTTGCCGAGGAAAAGCTGGCCCACGCGGTCCAGGAAGAGCTGGTCCGAGTTGCCGGCCAGTTCAGAACCCATGGACTGCTCCAGCCCGGTGGCGCCGTAGTGCTGGGAGAAATAGCCGGTCAGCCCCGCGTACAGCTCAGGCTGGGTGTAGGTGCGCTGGAATTTGCAGGTTTCCGAGTTGCTCTCCACCGACTCCGCCACCGGAGTTCCGCCCACGATGATCGACCCCCGGTCATTGCAGTAGGTCTGGAGGATGGCGCGCTTGTTCCACGGGTTGTCCTTGAGTTCGTCGGCGCCCACCACCTGCACGTAGCTGATGGCCCCGAAGATCAGGGCGAACATTGCGATGGCTGCGACCCAGGAGTGCCTGATTGCCTGGTTCATGAGTGCTTCACCGCCTCGGTTGGAGTATCAATGCCTGTGGATTCGGACCCGGCCGACGGTGGCAGCGGAGTGGTATCCACCGGTCCCCGGGCCGTGTGCGAGATCATCAGGAGCAGCCCGACAATGATCCAGTTGGCCAGCAGCGACGAGCCTCCCGCAGCCAGGAACGGCGTGGTGAGGCCGGTCAGCGGGATGAGCCGCGTGACGCCTCCGATCACCACGAAGCACTGGAGTGCCACCGCGAAGGACAGCCCGCAGGCCAGCAGTTTTCCAAAGGCGTCCCGGGTTCCCAGGGCTGCCCGGAACCCGCGGGTGAACAGCAGCAGGTACATCAGGACCACCGCGAAGAGCCCAATCAGGCCCAGCTCCTCGCCCAAGGAGGCGATGATCATGTCGCTGTTGGCGAAGGGCACCAGGTCGGGGCGGCCCTGGCCAAGTCCCGTTCCCACCAGGCCGCCGTTGGCCATGCCGAATAGGCCCTCGACGATTTGGAAGCTGCCGCCGTACTGCCGTCCGTAGACCTCGTCGGTGAAGGCGTTCAGCCAGCCGTCGATCCGCAGCCCCACGTGGGAGATGACCTGGGACGCTATGAGGCCGCCGCCCAGGAGGAGTGCCATGCCGATGACAACCCAGCTGATCCGGCTGGTGGCCACGTAGATCATGACGATGAACAGCCCGAAGAAGAGGACGGAGGAACCGAGGTCGCTCTGGAAGACAAGGACGCCGATGCTCACCAGCCAGGCGGCGATCATGGGGCCGAGGTCCTTGAAGCGCGGGAACTGCATCGGCCCCACCTTGCGCCCTGCCAGCAGGATGAGGTCCCGGTTGGAGGAAAGATAACCGGCGAAGAAGATGGCAAGGGTGATCTTTGCGATTTCGCCGGGCTGAAAGGTCATGGGACCGATCCGTATCCATACGCGGGCGCCAAGGATCTCGCCTGCGCTGATGCCTGGAATCAGCGGAAGCACCAGCAGGACGGCACTGGCCGCCAGCGAAATGAACGTGAACCGACGCAACACCCTGTGGTCCTTGAGGAACCAGATGACGGCGATGGCCACCGCCATGGCGATCAGCGTCCAGCGGAGCTGGTTGTTCCCGGTATCGCCGCCGGGAGGGTCCAGCCGGTGGATCATGGCCAGACCCAGGCCGTTCAGGGCAACCACCAGGGGAAGTATTACCGGATCCGCATATTTTGCACGGAAGCGCAGCACGCCGTGAAAGGCCAGGGAAGCAGCGGCCAGGAGGCTTGACTGGAACCAGAAATCAGAATCGAAGGCCTTCTGCTGGTCCACGCCCACCAGCATGTTGGCGCCGATGCCCACCGTCAGTGCCAGCAGCAGCAGGAGGAGCTCAACATTGCGGCGTGGCTTGGGGGCGGTGCTGACCTGGCTCATTTGGCCCCCTGGCAGGTGATGGTGGGTGTGGGTGAAGGCGAAGGTGACGGTGCCGTCGGTGCGGGCGCGGGAGCGGGGGCTGCCGATGCCGGCGGGGGAGCCGCGCTCTCGGTTGGTGCGGGCGGCGTGGCGGATGCGGACTGCTTGGGGCATTCCTCTTCCGGGGAGGTGCTGCCCGTCAGCTCCAGGTTCTTGACGATCCGCTGGGCGTCGTAGAGGTCGTTGGCCGGCACCGTTTGGCGGACGCGCTGCTGCGAAAAGGGCGGCAGGGAATCCATCCGGATATCCGTGACGGCTTCGAGGGAGGACAGCTGGATGGGGCCCAGCCGCTGGGAAACCCCGTTGTAGATGGCCACCCGGGAATCGAACTCGCCCACGTAATAACGGGTCTGCGTCCAGGCGTAGCCCAGCCAAAGGCCAATCGCCACTACCACCAGCACGGCAGCCGCAACGGACCAGGCAACCCAGCGGCGGGGACGAAGCGGAGCAAGGGTGTCCGCGGTGTCGCTGGCCGGTTCCGCCTTGTGGGTGAGGAGCGTTGCTGCGCGCCTGGCCACGGTGCGGCCGGCCACCGTGGGGATGGATCCTGACTCCGCGGCGGAGGCAGCTGCACCCACCAGTTCATGCGGGCGGGAGGCGAGTTCGTCGCGGAGGACCTCGGCTGACAGGTGTTCGCCCAGGTGTGGGTCCGTGCTGTTTGGTTCAGCGGAACTTGGTTCCTGGTCCGTGGCGTCGCCGCCGGCGGACTCGGCGGACGTGGAGGGCTTCGTGGCGTCTCCGGCGCCGGTACCCGCGGGGGTGGCCGGCTGCCTGGCTTTGTCCGAAGCGGGCGGCGCCGGCGCGGTGGCGCCTCCAGCCGTTGCCGCGGCAGCGGGCTTGCTGCCCGGCGGCGGCATGATGATCTCGACGGCGGCGGTGCTGACGTCGTCGGGCGTTTCCGGAACGATGTCCAGCACCACCACCGTGACGTTGTCCGGGGAACCGGCCTCAAGGGTCAGGTCAACCAGGGTTTCAGCGCATTCACCCAGGTCCTTGGTTTCCCTGATGGTCCGTTCCACGGCATGGCCTGCAACATAGTTCAGCCCGTCCGAACACAGCAGCCAGCGGTCGCCCTGCCGTGCTTCCAGTGTGTCCAGGTCCAGTTCGGGGCTGGCATCGACATCGCCCAGGACACGCATCAGGACGTTCTTGTGCGGGTGGGTTTCCGCTTCCTCGGGCCGGAGGCGGCCTTCGTCGATCAGCCGCTGGACAAAAGTGTGGTCGACGCTGATCTGCTTGAATTCGCCGTCACGGAGCCGGTAGGCGCGGGAATCGCCAATGTGGGCGAAGTGCAGCTTTCCCCCGGCGAGCAGGAGGGCTGTGACTGTGGTGCCCATTCCTGCGAGCTTGGGGTTGATGTGTACAAGCTCGGAGAGCAGGGAGTTGGCGGTCTGGATTTCGTCGGCGAGGATGGTGCCGGCATCGTCGCCGTAGTCCGGCCGGTCCAGGTGGATCATGTCCAGGACGGTGGCGGCGGAGGCGACGTCACCACCGGCATGGCCGCCCATGCCATCGGCGACCACTGCGAGGTGGCGGCCCGCGTAGGCGGAGTCGTCATTCTTGGAACGGATCCGGCCCACGTCCGAGCGCGCTGCGTAGCGCATGATGAGGGGCCGCTCCGCCGGATGGGATCCGGGTGCGGGCTTGTCAGTAACGGCCACGGTTACGGCCTCAATTCAATGACCGTCTTGCCGATTCTCACGGGTACCCCTGGCTCAACCGGCAAGGCGCGGGTCAGTTGCTGGTCACCCAGGTACGTTCCATTTGTGGAGCCGAGATCTTCGATGAACCACCGGCTGCCCTGCGGGAACAGCCTGGCGTGGCGGCCCGAAGCGTAGTCGTCCTCCAGGACCAGGGTGGCTTCCTGGGCGCGCCCCAGCAGGATGGGGCTGGCTGCCAAGGGAAGGGTTTTGCCCTTGAGAGGGCCTTCCACTACCACCAGTTGCCGGGCCTGCTGCTTAACGGGCTGCTGCGGCGGCTCGGCCAGTTCCGGGTTCCGGCGGACCTGCCGTGCCGTGGGGGCGCCGGCTGCTGCCTTGCGTCCCACCATGAGGTCACGGCGCATGGCCGAGACGATGCTGAAGATGAGCACCCAGAGGAGGAGCAGGAAGCCGAACCGCAGCGCGGTGATGGTGAGGTCGCTCATGCGCGGCCACCCGGGTTGGCAGGAAGCAGGCGGAAGATAATCTTTGTCCGTCCCATCGTGATGGTGGAGCCGTCCGTGAGCTCGGTGCTGCCGGAAACCCTCTGCCCGTTGACGTAGCTGCCATTGGTGGACCCAAGGTCCACCGCGTTCGTTACGCCGTTGGCCGTGCTGATTTCGAGGTGGCGCCGTGAGACTCCCGTGTCCTCGATGTGGATATCTGCCTCGGAGGACCGGCCCAGGATGATGGACGGCGCGTTCAGTGAATAGCGCTGTCCGTCGATATCGAGCACCGGCTGGAGCCTGGCAGGCTGCCGGCTTGGTGCTGCCGGAACATTGGGCCGCGCCTGGGCGGGTGCCGAAGCCGCCGAGCCTTGGGACTTTTCGGTGGACGAAGCGATCTCGAAGTCACCGGCGCGAAGCTCGGCGTCCCGGCGAAAGGAAATCCTGACAGGCCCTTGGAGGATGTAGCCCTGGCTCCGGACGTGGTTGATGACAACGTCGCAGAGTTCCTCGGCGAGGGGAGTGCCCCACTCCTGTGCCCGCCGGAAATCCTCATCACTGAGCTGGACGTCGAAAACGTTGGGTACCAGTGTGCGGCCGGCAGCCACGGTCAGGGCCTTGTGGTCCACCTCGCGGCGAAGCCTGCTGGCGATCTCCACGGGCTCGACCTGGGCCTTGGAACCGGTGGAGAAGACACCGCGGACGGCCTTTTCAATGCCG
>Ga0308170_10004638_pt1 | contig 10771 bp, 12 predicted proteins | sample PhyBR2_2_FD_202136 | JGI IMG/M metagenome (GOLD analysis project Ga0308170, IMG submission 202136) | Phyllosphere microbial communities from UC Gill Tract Community Farm, Albany, California, United States - DLSLSB.R2 | ecosystem: Host-associated > Plants > Phyllosphere > Unclassified | place... | reverse complement strand
CGAACAGAACCGAATCGCCATTGAAAGCCTGGACAGCCCGGCCGACCCGGCGGACGCTGCTTCCGTAGAAGAAGAGCGCACCTGGCTGGTCAACGCCATCGATCGCGACCAACGCATGCTGCCGCAACTGGAGCAGGCCCTGGACCGCATCAACGATGAAACCTTCGGCTGGTGCGATGACAGCGGCGAGCCCATCGGCCTCAAGCGCCTGCTGATCAGCCCGACCACCAAATATTGCATCGAAGCTCAAGAACGCCACGAGCAGATCGACAAGCACCAACGTCAGGCCTGATCCCCCGTTTCTGGAAAAGATCGCAGCCCTTCATCCGAAGCTGCGATCTTTTTGCTTTCTGATCTTCACGCTTCTCGATTTATGGCCGAAAACACGACTAATGGACCATGGATAATGGCTCGATAGTGGCGTTAAATGCTGGCATAACAACGAGAAATGTGGGTGACGAAAAATGGCGACAGACGGATCTCTGGCGGCGACAGCGTCGGCCTCGGTGCCTGTGGCGCGCGGTACGGCGCGCTGGCTTGCGCCGACGTTGCAAAGCCTGGCGCTGGTTGTGCTGCTGTGCGGCATGACGTTGAGCGGTTGGTCGTTGTACCTGGGCCTGCCCCTGGCAATGCTCATTGTCTGGTTGCCACGCCTGCGCTCGCGCCTGGCCAATGTGCCGGCACAAGCGGCAAACGACAGCCTGGCCGAGCTGACCCGCGACCTCTCCTATACCACCAGCCATAACGCGCTGTCCGCAGCGGGCGTGGCCTATTCCGTCAAGCAATTGGCCGGCAAGGTCCAGTCGCAACTGGGTGCCGCCGCGCAGATCGTCAGCAATGCCGAATCGATGATCGCCACCGAACAGGCCACCTCGCAGCTCAGTCAACAGGCCTTGGGGGCGGCCAGCGAGGCCCATCGCAGCAGTGTGGCCGGGCGCAGCGAATTGGTGGAGTCCATCAGTCGCATGCATCAGCTCAGCCAGCGCGCCAATGAAAGCCGTGAACTGATCGAAGCGCTGAGCGTGCGCAGCGATGAAATCCAGCGCGTGAGCCTGGTCATCCAGTCGATTGCCAGCCAGACCAATCTGCTGGCCCTCAACGCCGCCATCGAGGCGGCGCGGGCCGGTGAACATGGTCGTGGCTTCGCGGTGGTGGCCGATGAGGTGCGCGGCCTGGCCGGGCGCACCGCCGCAGCGACCGGCGAGGTCGGCGTGATGGTGGCGGACATCCAGCAGCGCACCGCGCAAGTCGTCGAGCAGATCCGTCAGTTGGCCGGCGACCTGGACAGCGGCGTGCAGCAAGTCGAGCACACGGGCCAGCACCTGGAAAATATCGCTCGCCTGGCGGCCGGCGTCGAAACCCAGGTCAGCGCCATCGCCCAAGGCACCGACACCAATCGCGAGCAACTGGACAGCCTGTTCCATGCCATCGAGCAGATGCGGGGTGACCTGGCCATCAGCGACCAGCAGACCCAGCGCCTGGCCGAAGCGGCCGTGCAGATGGAGGGCCAGGCGGAAACCATCAGCGAGCGCCTGGCCGAGGTGGGCCTGGACGATTATCACCAACGGGTTTATGACTTGGCCCGAGAAGGGGCTAGCCGGATTGCCGCGCAATTCGAGGCGGACATCGACCAGGGCCGCATCAGCCTGGACGATCTGTTCGACCGAAACTACCAACCCATCCCCAATACCCATCCGGCCAAGTTCCAGACGCGTTTCGACCGCTACACCGACCAGGTGCTACCGGCGATCCAGGAACCATTGCTGGCCCGGCATGAGGGGCTGGTCTTTGCGATTGCCTGCACCCAGCAAGGCTACGTGCCGACCCACAACAACGCGTTCTGCCAGCCATTGACGGGCGATCCCCAGGTGGACACGCTGAGCAACCGCACCAAGCGCAAGTTCTCCGACCGCACCGGGATTCGCTGTGGCAGTCACCAGCAGCCCGTTCTGCTGCAAACCTACACCCGGGACACCGGTGAGCTGATGCATGACCTGTCGGTGCCGATCATGCTCAAGGGGCGTCATTGGGGTGGGTTGCGGTTGGGCTATAAGCCCGAGAAGCCGCGCTGAGCCTCGATGCAACCTGGGCGATGAGCAAACTTTTGTGGTGAGGGAGCTTGCTCCCGCTCGGCTGCGCAGCAGTCGCCTGCTTGATTGGGCCTGCTTCGCCGGCCAGCGGGAGCAAGCTCCCTCGCCACAAAGGCAATCTTGCCGTTCTTCGGATTTATTTGCCGTCGTGCAGACGCACGTTCAGCTGATCCACCAACACCGCCTCTTCGCCGTCGGCAAGCAGCCATTCCCGAAGTAGATCCTGCTGTTGACTCGACCAGAAAGGCGCATCGACCAACTTGGTATTCGGATCCAGCGGGTGCGCCATGATGAAATCGTCGATGGCTTTGCCGTCCGAAGGCAGGCCGAGTTGGTCAAACAGGGTTTTGAGCTCGTGGGATGGTTGTTCCATTTTGTAGGACTCCTCTGGACTGCCGCCGGCATGGCGCCTCGTTTGCTTCCCTCTATCTGAGGCAAGCGGTCGTCAGGAGTTCGATCGGTTTCAAGCTTTCAGCGCACCTTCGTCGATGGCGCGCTTAAGTGCCTTCGCCGCGTCCCTGGCTGCCAGGGCGGCAGTTTCCGGGGTCTTGAACCAGCGATCCTTTTCCACTTGATGACAAGTGACAGCGGTCAGTGGTGGTTTGGCGCGCATGACAATCACCGCCTGGAATTCGCCGTCGACCTCTCTGGCTTCGCCCCGAATGAAAAAATCACCGATATCGAGTTCCGTCACGTCCGTCCTCCCTTCAAAGTCTGCTTATTATGTGAAAACCGCCCGTTGACGGCGGTCTTCTTTGGGGGCGCAGTATGGCAGCAGTTTCCGTCCGACGGCTGAGTTAAGTCATGGACCTGGCGTAAATGAACTCAAGCGTTTTGTTCGAGGCGTCTGGCGAGGTGGCATGCTTCATTGTGATCGGTGCGGAAACCTCTTACGCGTCCGGTTGAGGTTTCTTCGATGTGAAAGAAACACTTGCCGGCCGGGACGACCCTGTAGCGCGGTTGCCCCAGTGAAATCGGCAGATGATCGTAGCCATTGAGCGGCTCATGCGTTTGGGCAACACGTGAGGTGACGGGAAGGATCAGGGGAGTGAAAGTTGCCATGTGAATTCCTTTTCTATGGTTTACCGACGAATTGCCAGCCATTTCCGGTAGTCTGCGCGCCTGCGGCTGCTCTAGAATCGACGGCGCCGTGGAGACTGCTGTGCTATCTAAAGCAATTTTTTTTGCCCTCGATGTCAGAAAAATGCTTTTCTAAGTGAGAAATTTCCCTAAAGTTAGTAGTCCCACCTTTTCCGATGGTCAGAGTGGCGTTTTCCTTCAGCCTCTGGTGACCGCCGGAAAAGACAGCGAGAGCGGCAATCCTTTAGTCTTCTCTCGCCCCGGGCCTGGGCGCGCCGTTCACTTCGAATTCAAACTTCCGGTCATTGCGACCGTGCGGGTTCTCGTGGTCCATCCTTCGAGGGTGGCCGTATAAAGATGGGGATGTTTCCTTGGCAGTAAGTAATCTCGACATGCATGCATTATTTGTACTGGGTGATCTGCGGGCGAAGCTGGTCAAGCTGTTCCAGTCACGTTTTGTCTATATCACCGAACAGACCGCCGAAGGCATCTACGTTGCCGAAATCGATACCGAGTCGGCCTTGGTGGTTGATGACAAGCCCCGGCTCGAGCTCAAGGTCGGTGATCATTTCCGCGCGGCAGTGTTGCCAAGTCGCGAGGGCGGCAAGTTTGAAATCAGGTTTCGTGAAATCAAATTGACCGTCTATGGCCTTGGCGATTATGCCTTCGTCACGACGGCCGATGGCCACGCCATCCTCTTCAAGGAAGGCCACAGCGTGGTGACCGTCTTTGCCGCCAATGAACAACTGCAGGAAGGTTTGACCAAGACCTTGAAAGCGGTCACCGCCAAGGCTGCCAAATGGCGCAAAGGTGAACTTGTGACATTCAAGGCCAGTGAGTAATGGGTAGCCGTTGATTGAAAGAAATGACGCGTCGGGTTGATTTGCCTTCGCTCTTTCCCTTTGCGTAACAGTTTTAAAAGGCTCTTGCTGGAACCTTGGCTACAGTCAATTGACTGAACTATTCAGAGGCTTGCGTCCGGTTCGCCAGTCCGTTCGGTTTATTGCTGTGTTCGGCATGAGGTATCAAGCATGAAACGAGTTCGACAGTGGTTGGCTGCCTGGGCCACCCTCGCTGTGTTGGTTGCGCCCCTTCCCGCGTCCGCTGCAGCGGCGCCGATCCATTTCGCCGACCTGAACTGGGAAAGCGGCAGCCTGATCACCGATATCCTGCGGATCGTCGTTGAAAAAGGCTACGGTCTATCGACCGACACGCTACCGGGGACGACCATTACGTTGGAAACCGCCCTGGCCAACAACGACATCCAGGTGATCGGCGAGGAATGGGCCGGTCGCAGTCCGGTGTGGGTCAAGGCCGAGGCCGAGGACAAGGTGGTTGCCCTGGGCGATACCGTCAAGGGCGCGACCGAAGGCTGGTGGGTGCCGGAATACGTTATCAAGGGCGACCCGGCCAAGGGCATCAAGCCCCTGGCGCCGGATTTGCGCAGCGTCGAAGACCTGGCGCGCTACAAAAACGTGTTCAAGGACCCGGAAAGCCCCGGCAAGGGTCGCTTTCTCAACAGCCCCATCGGCTGGACGTCCGAGGTGGTCAATAAACAGAAGCTCAAGGCCTATGGCCTTTCCGACAGCTATGTGAATTTCCGCAGCGGCTCCGGCGCCGCGCTCGACGCGGAAATCACCTCTTCGATCCGCCGTGGCAAGCCCATCCTGTTTTACTACTGGTCCCCCACGCCGTTGCTCGGGCGATTCAAACTGGTGCAACTGCAAGAACCGCCGTTTGATGCCGAGGCCTGGAAAACCCTGACCGATGCCGATAACCCCAATCCGAAGCCGACCCGGTCCCTGGCGTCGAAATTGTCGATTGGCGTGTCCGCGCCATTCCAGCAGCAGCACCCGGACATCGCCGAGTTTTTCAGCAAGGTCGACCTGCCCATCGAGCCGCTGAACAAGGCCCTGGCCGATATGAGCGAGAAACGCACGCCGTCCCGCGAGGCCGCCGAGGCGTTCCTCAAGGCCCATCCTCAGGTCTGGCAGGCCTGGGTGCCCAAGGAGGTTGCCGACAAGGTTTCCGCCGGGCTGTAGCGTGTTCCGGCGCCAGTCCGTTGAACAGTTGATCCTGGGCAAGTCGTCATTCGCCGGAAACTGGCAATCTTGGCCCGTCCGGCAAAATGCCAAATTCGAGCTAGGATGAATGTTCAACCTTTTCCAGGAGGCTGGCGAATGACGCTTTTATTGGCTCGGTCGCTGGTCGCAGTGTTTGCGACCATCAGCTTGATTCATTTGTATTGGGCCCTGGGGGGCCGCTGGGCTGCTTCGGCGGTCGTGCCGCAGGTTGCGGTGAAGCAGGGCGGCACGCTGCAACCGGCTTTCAACCCATCGGGTTGGCTGACGCTGTTGGTGGCCCTTGCGCTGTTGATGATTGCGGTGCTGGTGTGCCTGCGGGTCGGCCTGATCGCGCCGCCCGTCACCCACCGGGCGTTGCAATGGCTGATCAGCGCGGTTGCCTTGCTGATGTTTGCCCGCGCCATCGGTGAGTCGAACCTGGTGGGCTTCTTCAAGGAGGTCAAGGATTCGACGTTTGCCCGGCTCGATACTTGGGTGTACTCGCCGTTGTGCGTCGTGTTGGGGGCAGGGTTGCTGGCGGTGGCGTGGGCCTGAGCGCGTGCAGATAATTGCAAGTCCTGTGGCGAGGGAGCAAGCTCCCTCGCCACAAATGCTGTACCGGCTCGAGATGTTTGTCAGTCGGTACGGCGGCTGCTTATCTCCGCCGGCACATCATCCCCCGCCATGCGCTTGCGAAACAACGCCGCCCGGGCCAGCAGCAGGGTGGTCACCGGTACGGTAATCGACAGCAGGATCGGGATCAGCCAGGCATGCAGCACCGGCCCGGACTTGAGCGCCGAAAAGTAAATGATCGAGGCCAGTGCCACGCACCAGGCACCCAATGTCGAAGCCAGGGCAGGGGGGTGCATGCGCTGGAAATAGTCCTTCAAGCGCACCAGGCCGATGGCGCCGACCAGGGCGAACAGGCTGCCGGACACCAGCAGCATCGCCACCGGGATTTGCACCCACATCGACAATTCGCCGGTCATTCGATCACCTCCCCACGCAACAGGAATTTGGCCAGCGCGAAGGAGCCGACGAAGCCGAACAGGGCAATCAGCAACGCCGCCTCGAAATAGGTATCGCTGGCATAACGAATCCCCAGCACCAGCATCATCAGCATCGCGACGATGTACAGGTAATCCAGGGCCAGGACTCGATCCTGTGCCGAAGGGCCCTTGAACAGGCGCACCAGGGTCAGGACCATGGTCAGCGAGAACAGGAACAGGCTCAGCAGGATCGCGTTGGACAGCAACGGGCTCATTCGAAAATCTCCATCAACGGGCGCTCGTAGGTGGCCTTGAAGTGTGCGATGAACGCCGCCTCGTCCTCCAAATCGAACACATGCATCAACAAGAGGCTGCGATCGAGCGCCAACTCCGACCAGACCGTTCCGGGAATCACCGTGGCGATCATCGCGAGCGCCGCCAGGCCGTTGGCATCGTGCAGGTCCAGCGGCACCTTGATGAACCGTGAGCGAGGCGGGCGGCGTCCCGCGTTGAGTACGCCCCAGGCAACCGCCAGGTTGGAAGCCAGTACGTCGCGGCCCACCAGCAGGAACAGCCGCAGCATGACCCACGGTCGACGGATACGGATGGGGCGCGGTCGCAGCGGTCGCATCATCAATGGTGCGAGGAAACCCAGCGCCGCGCCCAGCAACAGATGGCCGGCGCTAAGGGACAGGTTCAACAACAGCCAGAGGAACCACAACGCCAGGGACAGCCAGGGTGCGGGAAACAGGCGCTTCATGGCTGCACCGCCTGCAATGGCGCGCTGGCTGGCGGGTTGGGGACGGCGCGGGTAGCCAGCACCGCCATCACGTAATGTTCCGGTGTGTTCAACGCCTCAGCGGCGGACTGGGTGTAGCGCAGCAACGGCTCGGCCTTGAAACTCAACACGATGCCCAGGCCCAGCAGCGCGATGATCGGCACGCATTCGAAAGGTCGCAGCAGTGGCGAAGGCCGCTCTTGTGGCGTCCAGAAGCGCTGGATGCCCAAGCGCGAGAAGGCGATCAGCGACGCAAGCCCGGAGAGAATCAGCAACGCCAGCAGGCCCCACGCCTGATTGGACACCGGCACATCGCCGCTCGCCCCAAGCCCCCCGGGATTGAGCAGCGCACTGAGCAGGCTCAGTTTGCCGATGAAACCCGACAGTGGCGGCATGCCGACCACCAGCAGCGCGCAGGCGATGAAGCTCAGGCCCAGGAACGCCATGGTCCAGGGAATCACCTGGCCGACCACGGCTTTCTGTTCATCATCGAGGTTGCTGCCCTTGGGTGGCTGCAGCGACTCCAGCGGCCGCGGCAGGCTATCGAGGTCATCTTCCAGGGGCAGTTCGTTGGCCGAGCGCGATCGCTCGATCAACTCGGCCAGCAAGAACAGCGCGCACAGCGCCGAGGTCGAGCTCACCAGATAGAACAGCGCAGCGCCCACCAGGTTGGGCTGGGCGAAGCCGATGGCTGACAGGAGGATGCCGGCCGAGACCAGGATGCTCAGGCTGGCCATGCGCTCCAGGCGCTGGGCCGCGAGAATCGCAATCGCCGCGCAGGTGATCGTCGCCATGCCGCCATAGACCAGCCAGTCGGCGCCAAAATACGCCGAGGCGCCGGCCTGCCCGGAGAACAGCAACGTCCATAGGCGCAGGATCGTGTAGACACCGACCTTGGTCATGATCGCAAACAACGCCGCCACCGGGGCGCTGGCCGCGCTGTAGGCCGGCACCAGCCAGAAATTCAGCGGCCACATGCCGGCCTTGGCCAGGAACGCCACCGCCAGGATCGCCGCCCCGGCGTGCAGCAGGCCCCGGTCGGCTTCCGGCACCAGCGGGATTTTCAGCGCCAGGTCAGCCATGTTCAACGTGCCGGTGACGCCGTAGATCAGGGCCGCGCCAATCAGGAACAGCGACGAAGCCAGTAAATTAATCGAAATGTAATGCAGCCCCGACGACACCCGCGCCCGACCCGAGCCGTGGAGCATCAGGCCATAGGACGCCGCCAGCAGCACCTCGAAAAACACGAACAGGTTGAACAGGTCCGCTGTCAGGAACGCCCCGTACAGGCCCATCAATTGGATCTGGAACAAGGCATGAAAACTCGCCCCGGCCCGGTCCCAGCGGGCCATGGCGAACAGCAGGGCGCAGGCGCCGATGATGCCGGTCAGCACCAGCATCAGGGCTGACAGGCGATCGACCACCAGCACGATGCCGAACGGCGCCTGCCAGTTACCCGGCAGGTATACGCCGATGGAGGCGGGCAAGGGCTGGTCCTGGGTCCAGGCCAGCAACAGCACGGCGATGCCCAGGCCCAGCAGGGTGGAAAACAAATTGATCCGCGCCTTGAGCGGTCGATGTTTCTCGCCAAGCATCAGCATCAACGCGGCGGTCAGCAATGGCAGCAGGATGGGCGCGGCGATCAAGTGAGGCGTCAACGTCATTCCCTGGGCTCCCGGCCGTCCACGTGGTCGGTGCCGGTCAGGCCCCGGGATGCGAGCAGGACCACCAGGAACAGCGCGGTCATGGCGAAGCTGATGACGATGGCGGTCAGCACCAGCGCCTGGGGCAGCGGATCGGTGTAGTGCAATAGGTTCTGCGGTACGCCGTCCTTGATGATCGGTTCCTTGCCGATGAACAGGCTGCCCATGCTGAAAATGAACAGATTGACGCCGTAGGACAACAGGCACAGGCCCATCACCACCTGGAACGTCCGTGGTCGCAGCACCAGCCAGACGCCGGAGGCGGCCAGCACGCCGATTGCAATCGCGATGACTTCTTCCATCAGGCGTTGGCTCCTTTGAGGGGGGCGACGGGTCTGGCGTGCAGGCCCGGTTTATGGGCTCGCACCGACTGGTGGGCCAGGGCGGTGAGAATCAACAGGGTCGAGCCGACCACCACGGCGTAGACGCCGATGTCGAAGAACAGCGCGCTCGCCAAGTGGATATCCCCCAGCAACGGCAGTTCGAAATGCCAGGTGTGGGTGGTCAGGAACGGATAGCCCACCGCCATTGCCCCAAGCCCTGTCGCGGTGGCGCACAGCAGACCCGTGCCCATCCAGCGCAGCGGTCGCAGGCTCATTTGCGCCTCGACCCATTGGGTGCCGGCGACCATGTATTGGAGGATGAACGCCACTGACATCACCAGGCCGGCGACGAAGCCGCCACCCGGTTGGTTGTGGCCGCGCATAAACAGATAGAACGACACCACCAGGGCAATCGGCAGCAGCAGGCGCACCAGCACCGACGGCACCATCATGAAGCCCAGCGCGGTGTCGCTGGCGTGGCGTGGGTTGACCAGGTCGGTGACCACGTCCGGCGCCAGCAGGCGTTGTTGCGCCGGCAGCTGGATGCTTTCCTTGGGCGGTCGGAAACGCCGCAGCAGGGCGAACACCGCCAGGGCCACCGCCACCAGCACGGTGATTTCCCCGAGCGTGTCGAAGCCACGGAAGTCCACCAGCATGACATTCACCACATTGCTGCCGCCGCCTTCGGGCAGGGCCCGGCTCAGGTAGAACGACGAAATGTCGTTGGGCGTCTGGCGCGTCAGCATCGCATAGGACAACAGCGCCATGCCGCCACCCACCGCGACGGACAGCAACAAGTCCCGCAGGCGCCGGACCCGCGCCCGGCGTTCGCTGTTGGGCAGGGGGGACACGTCTTCGATTCGCCGTGGCAACCAGCGCAGGCCCAGGAGAATCAGTACCGTGGTGACCACTTCCACCACCAATTGAGTCAAGGCCAGGTCCGGGGCCGAGAACCAGACGAAGGTTACGCACGTCATCAGGCCGCAGACACTGACCATCGTCAGCGCCGCGAGACGGTGATACTTGGCCTGCCAAGCGGCACCCAGGGCGCAGCCGATGGCCAGCACCCACAGGACGACGAACACCACGGAACCGGGGATCTTCGGTCGATCGCCCCAGACCAACGTGCTGTTCATCATCGGAATCAGTCCGGCCAAAACCGCCGCCAATACCAGCCAGAACAACTGGGCTTGCAGGCGCCGCGTGCTGATCTTGCGTTCCAGGCGCCGACCCTGGCGCATCATCAGCACCAGGCAGCGCTCGAACAAGCGCTTGCCGCTGAGGCGACCGATCAACGGCGGATGCTTGATGCGGCCTTGCTTGAATTGTTTGCGCAGCAACAGATACAGGACGATGCCGCCGGACATTGCCACCAGGCTCATGATCATCGGCGCGTTCAGGCCGTGCCAGATTGCCAGGCTGTAGTCGGGCAGCGGGCCGCCCACCACCGGCAGCGCGGCGGCGGCCAGCAACGAGCCCACCACCTGGGCAGGAAAGATGCCCACCAGCAGGCATGTGAACACCAGCAGTTCCACTGGCGCGCGCATCCAGCGTGGCGGTTCATGGGGTGTCAGGGGCAGGTCGGTGGCGGTGGGGCCGAAGAACACGTCGACGGTGAAGCGCAGGGAATAGGCGACGCTGAACGTGCCGGCGATGGTGGCGATGATCGGCAGCGCCAGTTCGACCCAGGCCGTGGCGGAAATGAACACGGTCTCGGCGAAGAACATTTCCTTGGACAGGAACCC
>Ga0308170_10004636_pt1 | contig 10774 bp, 7 predicted proteins | sample PhyBR2_2_FD_202136 | JGI IMG/M metagenome (GOLD analysis project Ga0308170, IMG submission 202136) | Phyllosphere microbial communities from UC Gill Tract Community Farm, Albany, California, United States - DLSLSB.R2 | ecosystem: Host-associated > Plants > Phyllosphere > Unclassified | place... | reverse complement strand
GCAGCACTGGAGGCCAGCTTGGCGAGCCCGAAGTGGTAGAACTCGCCGTCGGAGTGCCCCGTCATGTTCGCGAGCGGACCGCGGGAGAAGCCGGGCACGACCTGTGCGCCGATGATGTCGACGCCGGCCATGTCGTGGCCCGCCATGGCGCGGAAGTAGTGGCCGGTGCCGGGTCCGAGGCGGGCGTGCGCGCCGTTGTCCTCGATCACGTGCCCGATGTGCAGGACACCGTGCGCACGGCACCAGTCGCCGAGCCGCATCGCGAAGCTCTCGGCGTACAGCGACGACACGGTGTCCATGAACGCGTACCGCACCGGCCGTTCGGCACCACATGCGGCGTTCCACAGCAGCGGCAGCGCCGTCAGCGGATCGCCGCCGAGCCGCTCGGCGAGGCGCTCGTGCACGGCGTCGTTCCAGGGCAGCGGCATCGGCGTGCCGAGCCGGGAGTCGAAGTCGAAGGTGTCCGGGTCGTTGTACAGTCCGGGCTCGTCGCTGAAGAAGCCGGCGATCGTGCGCCCGAACTCGTCGGGGTAGCGCGCGCGGATCCGCTCGTAAACGCCGTCGATGAGCAGCTGCGTGGAGGCGGGGTTCAGGTAGTCGATGTGGTCGGCATGCCGGTCGCTGCCGCCGTCCGCCGTGGCGGAGAGGAAGAAGACCCGCCACCAGCCGTCCGGGATGTCCCAGTGCAGGATCCCGTCGACGATCCGGTCGGTGAGGTCGACGGGCTCGCCGATCAGGTCGTGCCCGTCCTCGGCCCGCGGGTACGCGACGACCCGCAGCAGCGTGCCGGGATCCAGCGCGGCGTTCGGACCCCAGAACTGCCGGCGCTCGACGATGAGGCTCGCCCCGGCCGCGGGTCCGACGACATCGGTGTGCCGCTCGGTGACGAAGCGGCGCCGCAGCTCGGGAGCGGCCTGCGCGACCGCGCCCCCCGCGTGTCCGGTCGGGAACGTGTCGTCGTCGAAGAACCACACCGTCATGTGCCGGCGCCGCGCGATCTCGAGCACGGCGTCGACGTCCCGCCACCATCCCTCCTCGAGGAAGTCGGGGTGCGGACGCGCCTCCAGGATCACGGATCCGATCCCGGCGTCCGCGATGCGCTCCATCTCCTCGCGCACGACCTCGATCGGGCCGCCCTTCTGCCAGAACAGCGGCATGATGGCGTTGGCCTCGCGGCCGCTGAGCGCGTCGCGCAGTCGTTCGATGGTCATGACGACTCCTGATCGGTCACGGTGAGACGGGCGTCGAGGCGGTTCGTGCCATCGTCGATCCAGAGGGCGAAGCCCCCGGGTTCGAGCACGTGCCGGCCGTCATCCGTCCAGAACCGCAGGTCGTCGGCGGCGAGGGCGAACGCGACGACGGAGCTCTCACCCGGTGCCAGCGCGACCCTGCGGAATCCGCGCAGCCGCGCGACGGGCTGGGTGAGGCTGGCGACCTCGTCCCGGAGGAACAGCATGACCACGTCGTCCCCGGCCCGGTCGCCGGTGTTCTCGACGCGCACCCGCACCTCGACGCTTGTGCCCTCCTCGAGGCGCGCGATCCCGATGGCATCCCGCACCTGCAGTGCGGAGAGGGCGAAGGTCGTGTATCCGAACCCGGCGCCGAAGCGGAACCGCGGTCCGAGCTCGAGGTCGAGGTACTTGGACGTGTAGTAGTCGTCGGTGTTGTTCGGCCCGGTGAAATCCGCGCCGGCGTTGGTGAGCACGACGCCGCCGGTCGCGGGTGCCCGTCCCGTGGGCTCGTGGTCGTAGGACGTGGGCAGCTGGCCGACCGCGCGCGGGAATGTCATCGGCACTCGCCCGCCGGGGTTCACCCGGCCGGAGAGCGCTCCGGCGATGGTCGCGGGCGCTTCGGTGCCGAGATGCCAGGCCAGCACCAGTGCGTCGACCTCGTCGATCCAGTCCTCGACCACCAGCGGGCGGCCGGTGACGAGCACGACGACGACCGGCGTGCCGGTCTGCGCGACCGCGTGGATCAGGCGGCGCTGCGCGGCGGGCAGGGAGATGTCGGCGCGAGAACTCGCCTCACCCGACAGCGTGCTGGGCTCCCCCACCGCGAGCACGACGAGGTCGGCGCCGCGGGCGTGCCGCACGGCCTCGTCGATCTGGGCGTCGGTCGCGTCGAAGAATCCGGATCCGTCCGCGACCTGCAGCAAGGATCCGGAGAGCTCGGCGGCGAGCGCGTCGGCGAGCGTCTCGCGGACGGGGGTCGCGAAATGCTGCACCCAGGCACCCAGGTGGTCGGTGCTGCGGGCGTAGGGCCCGGTGAGGAGCACCCGCCGGCCGGGCGCGATCGGCAGGACCCGGTCCTCGTTGCGGAGCAGCACGAGGCAGCGCTCTGCCGCGGCGCGGGCGGCGGCCCTGGCATCGTCGGTCGCCGTCGAGACGGCCGCGGCCTCGTCGACGTAGGGCCGGTCGAAGAGCCCGAGCCGCTCCTTGAGCGTGAGCACCCGCCGGACGGCGTCGTCCACGCGCGCGGGCGACAGCTCTTCCGGTGTCAGCAGGGCGGCGCCGTGCTCGTCCACGAGCAGGGTACCGCCCATGACGACGTCCACACCCGCCTCGATCGCGAGCACGATCGCGGTCTTCTCGTCGACCGCGACGCCGTGGTCCACGAGCTGCGCTACCCCGTCGGCGTCGCCGACGACCACGCCGTCGAAACCCCACTCCTGCTTCAGCACGCCGGTGAGCAGGCCGCGGTGGGCGTGCATCGGGGTGCCGTTGAGGGCGTTGAAGGACGCCATGACGGAGGCCGCGCCCGCGGCCACGCCGATCCGGAACGTCTCGAGGTAGGTCTCGCGCAGCCGGCGCGTCGAGAGGTCGGTGGTGTTGTAGTCGCGGCCTGCCTCGGCCGCGCCGTAGGCGACGAAGTGCTTGAGGCACGCCGCCACGGCATCGCGGGCCGCGAGCTCGGTCTGGTACCCGGCGACCTTGGCCGCGGTGAACCGGCCGCCGAGGTGCACGTCCTCCCCGAACCCCTCGACGACCCGGCCCCAGCGGGCGTCGCGGGTCACATCGATCATCGGGGAGAACGTCCAATTCACGCCGTTGCCCCTGGCCTCCGCGGCCGACACCCTCGCGTCGGACGCGGCCACGGCGGGATCGAAGCTCGCCGCCTGTGCGAGCGGCGTGGGGAAGATCGTGAACTGCCCGTGCACGACGTCGAGCGCGATGAGCATCGGGATCCCGAGCTCCGTCTCCTCGACGGCGACGCGCTGCAGGGCGTTCGTCGCAGCCGCGCTCGGCGCCCAGAACTGGGCGCCGATGCCGCGGCGCGCGAGGTCGTGCTGCTCGTCGGTCTGCGTCCGCCACACGATCTGCAACTGGAACAGCTTCTGCTCCCACGTCATCCGGGCCAGCAGGTCATCGATGCGCGCGCTCATGACCCTTCGCCCTTCTCGAGGGGACGGTACCGGAAGGCGCGGAACCGCACGTCGCCGGCGCCGGTCGCGAACAGCGCGGGCCGCAGGCTCTTGAGGTCGTTCATGGTCGCGGAGTGATACCCCTGCGTGTCGTACCGCACCCCGTGCCGGATCCATTCGCCGCCCGGTGTCGCATGCCAGCCGGTGACGATGTGCCGGTCGTTGCGCAGCCGGAGACGGATCACGGCACCGGGCTCGGCGGGCTCCCGCCAGTGCGAGCGACGTCCGCCGGCGTAGCTGGCCAGCGACTCGCCGTCCCAGCCCATGCCGCAGAACAGGCGGTCGTTGAAGTACAGCAGCAGCCCGCCCTGCGCCCCGTCGGGAACCTCGACCTCGACCTCGACCTCATACGCCTCATCCATCGACCAGGTCGTCAGCGCGGAGCAGTCGGCGGGCGAGGTGCCCTTCGCCCGCAGTGCGAGACCGTCCTGGCCGAAGCGTGCGCGACTCGTCTCGTCCGGGGACGGGTTGTCGAACACCCAGCGCTGGCCCCACCGGGGTGCGGTGAAGTCGTCGTCGGGTGCCGGGATCGCCACCGGGATCACGAGCGGCCCGGGCTTGGGAAGCGGCGCCCCGAGATCCCGGGCGGGGGCCGTGGGCCAGCCGTCGTCGGTCCACTCGATCGGTTCCAGCAGGGCCTGCCGGCCGAGCGTGCGGAAGTCGTTCCGGTAGCCGTGCGAGACCATGTGCCAGGATCCGTCCGGCGCCTCGAGGATCGTGGCGTGCCCGCGGGACCACCACGCCTCGTCCTTCGTCCGCGTCCGCGCGACCGGGTTGTGCGGGGAGTTCTCCCACGGCCCGAACACGCTGCGGGAACGAGCCACGATCACCATGTGCCCGGTCGCAGGACCGCCCGTTCCACCCACCGCGCTGACGAGGTAGATCCACCCGTCCCGGCGGAAGAACTTCGGCCCCTCGAGCGCGTACGCCTCGGTGACCCACTCGTCCGGGTATTGCCATCCGTCGTACGCCTGCTCGAGCGCCGTGACCGCCCGCAGCCCGTCCGCGGAGAGCCGCGCCCGGCGGATCCCGTTCACGAACAGGTACCGATCCCCGTCCTCACCGACCACATGGCCGGGGTCGATCGCGCCGGAGATGCCGGTGAACACCGGCTCGCTCCACGGCCCCTCCGGGCGGTCGGCCGTGATCACCCAGATCTGCGCGTCGTGGATCGCGTCCGACCACGCGCTCGGGATGAACGGGATGTAGAGGAAGAACCGGCCGTCGTGCTCGATGAGGTCAGGGGCGAACACGGTCGTGAGCGGGCGCTCGAGCGCGCACGTCACGAACTCCCAGTTCACGAGATCCGGCGAGCGCCAGATCGTGAGCCCGGGGGCGGCGTCGAACGACGAGTAGGTGAGGTAGTACTCGTCGCCCACCCGGAGCACGCTCGGATCGGGACGGTCGCCGGGCAGCACGGGGTTGCGGAAGGTGCCGTCTCCGAGATCGGAGGCGGCTCTGAGGTTCGCGGTCATCTGCGGGATCAGCCCTTGAGCCCGCCGGCGAAGCCCTGGATGAACTTCTTCTGCGCGAAGAGATAGAAGGCGAGGATCGGCACCATCGAGATCAGCACGATCGCGAAGATCTTGTTCCATTGCGAGACGAGCGAGCCGATGAAGTAGTACATCGCGACGGGCAGCGTCTGGTTCTCGGATCCGCCGAGGAAGATCAGTGCCGTGAAGAAGTCGTTCCAGACGATCAGGCCGGTGAGGATCGCGACCGTGCCGGTCGCGGGCGACATCAGCGGCAGCACGATCCGGAAGAAGATCTGCGTCGGGTTGGCACCGTCGATCGTCGCCGCTTCCTCGTACTCGGTGCCCAGGCCCCGGAAGAAGCCGGCGTACAGGAAGATCGCGAGAGGCAGCAGCATGCCCGTGTACAGGATGATCATGCCCCAGAGCGTGCCGGTCAGTCCGAGGGCGCGAGCGCCGATGTACAGCGGCACCGTGCCGAGTTGCGAGGGCAGCACGATGGCGACGAGGAAGAGGTAGTAGACCGCCTTGCTCCACCGGCGGGTGGAGCGGGCGAGCACGTAGCCGGTGACCGAGCCGAGCAGGATCAGGGCCACGATCGAGCCCACGGTCATGATCACGCTGTTCATGAGTCCCTGCAGCACGTTGCTGTTGCCCTGGACGCTGAGCAGGTCGGTGAAGTTGCTCCACGCGGGGGTGTTCGGCAGGCCGAGCGGCGAGGTCGAGAACAGCTCGGTGTCGGACTTGAACGCCGTCGCGATGAGGAAGTAGAACGGGATAAGGAACACCAGGGCGAGGAGCCACATGAGCACCTCACGGACGAACGTGAGCTTGGTGTAGCGGAACATGGTCAGTCCTCCTGACGACCGGCGGAGACGCGCTGCTGGATGACGGCGAACACGAGGATGATGGCGGTGAGAACGAGGGCCAGCGCGGCGCCGTATCCGAAGTTGCCGAGGGTGAACGCCTGCTTGTAGACCTCGGTCGCGAGCGTCGACGTCGCCCCCGCGGGGCCGGTGCCGGTGAGCGCCATGATCTGGTCGAACACGCGCAGCCCGTTCACGAGGCCCAGGGTGGTGGAGATCGCGACGGCCGGGCGGATCGCCGGGAAGGTCACGTGCCAGAAGCGCTGCCAGAGGTTCGCGCCGTCGATCGCGGCGGCCTCCTCGATCTCGACGGGAACGGCGGCGAGGCCGGCCATGTAGATCACCATCGAGAACCCGGTCTGCTGCCAGACGATCACGATCAGGATCGTCCAGATCGCCCAGGTGGGATCCCCGGTCCAGGCCCGTGCGATGTGATCGAGACCCATTCCGCGCAGCACGGCGTTGAGCGGACCGTTGTAGTCGAAGATGAACTTCCAGATGTACGAGACGGCGAGGGGGCTGAGCACCACCGGCATGAAGAACAGCACCCGGAGCGTGTAACGGCTCTTCAGCCCGCGGTTCAGCCCGAGTGCGACGGCCAGGCCCGCGACGTTGGTGAGGATCACCGCGCCGAACGCGAGGAACAGGGTGTTGCCCAGCGCCAGCACCTTGCTGGAGTCGGCGAAGATCCTGCGGAAGTTCTCGAAGCCGATCCAGTCGAACGCGCCGAGACCCGACCAGTTCGTGAAGGCGAAGGCCCCGCCGAACGCGGTCGCGACGTAGTGCACCGCGATCACCATTGCGATGCCGGGAAGCGCCCACCACCAGCGGCCGAACTGCGGCAGGCCCTTGCGACGCGGTTGCGGTGCACGCCGCCCACCGCGATCCGGAAGCACCACGCGTTCCGTCTCAGAGTCGAGCATCGTCATCGTCCCTCGTCCTTCCCATCGTCTTCACGGCGACCAGGGGCCGCCGGGCGTCGTGCCCGGCGGCCCGGTGGGCGGTCAGCTCCAGGCGGCGTCCATGTCGGCGAGCACCTGATCGACCGTCTTCTGTCCGGTCAGCAGACCCTGCACTCCCGCACCGAGTGCGTCATAGACCGCAGCGCTCGGCCACGAGGAGTTCGGGAGCGGCGTGTAGGCGCCGTCCTTGAGCAGCTTCTCGACGGGCGCGTAGACCGAGTTCGAGTAGTCGATGTCCTGGTATCCGGAAACCGGGATCGTGCCCTGGTCGGTGGCGAACGCCTTGGACTGCTCCGGCTTCGCCATCCAGTCCAGGAACTTCTGTGCGGCGACCTTGTTCTTCGAGCTCGCGGCGATCCCGTAGGCGTAGGTCGAGCTGGCAACGCCGTACTGCTTGTCCGAGCTGGTCTTGGCCGGGAATGCCTGCACGTCGAACTTGGCGTGCCCCTGCGCGGCGGTGTTGATCTCCGTCGCCGCGCCGCTGGGCCCGAACATGCCGACCGCCGCACCCTGGGTGAGGCCGTTCGTGATGGCGTCGAAGCCCGCACCCTCCGCACCCTTCTGGAAGCAGCCTGCCTTGTTCATGGCGACGATGTCCTGCAGGGTCTCCTTCCATCCCTGGGACTTGGCGAACGTGGTCTTGCCGGCGACGCGCTCCTGATCCCATTTCGGGTCTTTCGCGTACACCCGGGTGGCGGCGATCGTCTGCGCCATGATTCCCGTATTGGCGCCGATGGATCCCGCGATCACGAACAGCGACTTGCCTTCGGCGGCGACCGATGCACAGGTGTCCAGCACCCCCTGGAAGTCCTTCGGGTAGGCGACGCCCGGAAGCTCGTTGTAGATGTTGCCGACGAAGGCGATGTCCAGCGCCTGCCCGTACACCTTGCCGTCGACGGTGAACTGCGCGTCGGCGCCGGCGGGGATGAGCTTCTTCGCGCTCTCATCGAGCGGCGCCAGCAGCCCGGCTTTGGCGAGCGTGACGACGCTGTACGCCTGGCCGACGCCCGGTGCGCCGACGAACACGTCCGAGGCGTTGCCCGCCTGCAGCTGCGTGCGGATGGTCTGCGCGTAGGTCTCACCGGGCAGCTTGTTGATCGTGATCTTCACGCCCGGGTTCTGCGTCATGTATTCCTTGGCGAGCTTCTCGTATCCGGTCTCGACCTGGTTGGACACTCCGAACGCGAGGGAGAAGGTCTTGGTGTCCTTCTGCGAGTCGGCTGAACCGCCGCTCGCGGAGCCGCTGCAACCGGAGAGAAGGAGCGCACTCGCGGCCGTGGCGGCGATGACGCCGAGACGGATCATGCGGAGGCGACGTTGCTGTGTCATGTCCAGCCTTTCTGACTTCGTTGTCGACGGCTCGGGTGCCGCCCTGCTGTTCCCTCAGTATGACCTCGATGTGCCTGAATTGCACATAAGTTCTGTCGATGCATGACATAAGGCGAGCCAGGCACGTTTGCCCCTCCTGCTCGCGGCGCTCGCATCGCCCTCGTTTCGCGACGGTCGACACTTCAGTCGATCTACAACATCTACGGGCCGCGCTTCTGGACGGACGAGCCCGAATCGGCGGCCTCGTTCACGGCACGGCTGACCGTGCTCGTGGAGAGGGCCCTCACGGTCGAGGCGTGAGCGCCCGCCCCACGTGGCTCAGCGCCGCACACAGTCCGCGATCGCCTCGATCGTCCGCAGCGCGGTCGGCTCCGGGCTCGAGGTGCCAGGTGACGTCGACGCCGGCGTCCCGCAGCGTCCGCACGAACGCCTCGCCGGACGGTCGCAGCCCGTCGCGCTCGCAGACGACCACGCGCGTCGGCGGGAAACCGTCCCCGGTGCCCAGGCCGGGGAACACGTGCGGGTCGGCGAGCCGCTCGGCGGATCCGGCGTATCTCAGCGAGATCTCCGTGCGCGGATCCTCCGTTCCGGCAGCTCGTCCGGATCCGAGCCGCTCGGGTGCAGGGCGGGGTAGACGCTCACGAGTCCTGCGGGGACGGTTTCGCCTGATCCGCTGGTTCGCCGTGCTCGCGGAGGTGCCGCAGCGCATCGGGGAAGGGCAGTGAGCGGATGTCCATGCTCAGCCCTGCGCCGCCACGACCGGGGTGCGGCCCTTGGCGCGTGCGGCGGCCTCGGCGTTCGCCAGGATCTCGCTGTTGAAGTACTCCTGCTGCAGGATCACCTTGCCGTCGCGGATCCGGATCACGTGCAGGAACGACTGCGGGTACGGCTCGCCGAGGAACGTGGCCTCCGGCACCATCCGGCTGGTGACGAAGAACAGCTCGGGATCCTCCGCCGGCACGATCCGGATGCCGGTGTGCACGCAGTGCGCGAACATGCCCGTGTTGCCGAGCGTGTTCGCGACGATCTCCTCGCGCCCCTCCCAGCGGGTCTTCGGCAGTCCGGCCGGAGCGAAGGGCAGCTCCTTCACGCCCTGGTCGTGCCAGAGCGCGAGCCGCTCGTCGGGCCTGGTGAGATCCGATGCGAAGAACGCCTCCACGACGGCACGGTTCCTCGCGCGCTCCTCCTCGATGCTCATGCGGGCGCGCCTTGCCGGGTGACCTCGCGCATGCTCGCCCGGATCAGGTCGTGCTGCCTGCGCACGAGCAGCAGAGGGTCGACCTCGCCGAGCTCGGCGAACGCGTGTCCCTCCCACTCGCTGGACCAGTAGCCGCGGTAGCCGCCCTCGACGAACACGCGCACCAGCTCGGGGTAGTCGATCGCCGGTTCCTGGCCCGACTCGTCGATGTCGTAGAACTTGGCGTGCACGTGCAGGATCTGCGGCATGATGTCGGCCCACTCCCGCGGGTCGACGTGCCCGTGCATGTTGAACGCGAGATGGGCGAAGGATCCGAGACGCGCAGGATCGAAGCCCCGGCCCCTGAGGTAGCCGATGAACTCCTCCTGCCGCTCGCGCATCGGCGCGTCGGTCGCCCAGAGCTGCTGCAGCCGCTCGATCGCCTCGTCGTCCAGGCCCGCGGTGCGCACCGCGCGCAGCAGGGTCGGCGACATCGCGTGCATGGTGGCGGAGAAGTCGGCGACGAAGCCGAGCAGGGGCGAGTCCAGCTCGGCGAACGTCTCGCGCACCCGCTGGATCGGCTCGGCGTTGGGGCCCATCGGCGCGTGGATCTCGTAGGCGAGCTTCAGCTCGAGCTTCTCCGCGACCGGCAGCAGCCGGCGCAGCAGCTCGGGCTTCGCGGACTGGATCCGCACCAGCGGGAAACCGAGCTTCGCAGCCCCCTGGAACATCAGCTCGCTGAACGCGAACTCCTCGTCCGGGGTCATGTCGCGATCGCGACGGCGGCCCATGTCGAGGTTCGCCCCGAACGAGCTGGCGTCGAAGCCGTGCCTGTCGAACGCGGCGCGCCAGGTGCGGGCGAACTCGTCGGACACCACCGGATAGCTCGGCACCATCTGCGAGGCGACGATCTCGATGCCGGGGCCGATGCCGAGCTCGGCCACCCTGTCCAGCAGCGCGTCGAAGTCGTACCAGCCGGCGCGGAACTCCGCACTCGCGGAGTACAGCGTGAGGCCGAGCTTGAACGGGTCGGCTTCGGTCGCGGCGGGCGGGGGCGGCACGTCGCGCACGAGCGCGAGCGGCTCGGCGTCCGTGTCGGTCGCGGTCAGCGTGTACGAGTCGCGGACGAAGTTGGGCACGTACATGCCCGGTCCGCCGTTCTCGCCGGGCGCGATCTGCATGTACGGCAGCCGCAGCTGCCCGACCAGCAGCACGTCGCGCGTCTCGCCGAGCGCGACCGTCGCGTCCCTGCGCACGACGAGCAGCGGATGCTGCTGCAGGAACCACAGCGTCTCGCTCTGCTCCGGCAGCTCATCGAGCGCGTAGGAGCGTCCGTCGAGCTCGAAGCGCAGGTCCTCCTGCGCCACCTCCTCGCCGTCCACGGTCAGCGCGAGGCTGGTGACCGAGGAGAGCCAGAGGCTGCGGTACCAGGGGATCGTGAGCCGGAGCGCGAAGCCGTCGGGATGCGGGCGCAGGCTGTCGGAGTGGATGAGTCCGTTGGGCATGTCTGTTCCTTCTCTTCGAGCCGGTCAGCTCAGGTCCGAGGC
>Ga0308170_10004631_pt1 | contig 10781 bp, 11 predicted proteins | sample PhyBR2_2_FD_202136 | JGI IMG/M metagenome (GOLD analysis project Ga0308170, IMG submission 202136) | Phyllosphere microbial communities from UC Gill Tract Community Farm, Albany, California, United States - DLSLSB.R2 | ecosystem: Host-associated > Plants > Phyllosphere > Unclassified | place... | reverse complement strand
ATGAACCGCGGCATCTCGAGTGCTTCGTCTCTCGGAGTCGGTTCGATCGCAGGAGGTTCGCTCGCTCGGAGTCAGTCTTCGCTCAACATCCCCGGAGGACCGATGAGGAGGAAAGTTACTTCAGGATCGGCAGTTTCAGTTTCGAGTGTCGCTTCTTCCGGACCACCGATCACGAAAGCGAGCGTCGACGAGTACCGACAACGAATCAAAGCGGATCCGGATCCAGAAGCTCAGTTCAATTTCGCAAAGTATCTCATCGAGGCGGCGAAGAAGATTAACTCGTCGTCCTCATCGGATGAGAAGACGGCGAAGAAGTATCGAGATGCTCTCCTCGCAGAATCGGTCAAACTCATCAAACGACTCGCTACTCAAGGAGGAGGACTCGGTAAACCTGCTTACGCCGATGCCCAATTCTTCCTCGCCAACTGCCTCGGAAATGGTTCTCTTGGTCTTCAGGTCGATCACGAGAAGGCGTACAACCTCTACGTTCAAGCTTCGAAACAGAATCATTCGGCCGCAACTTATCGAACTGCCGTTTGCAACGAAGTTGGAGCTGGAACTCGAAGGGATCACGCTCGAGCGGTACTCTTCTACCGGAAAGCGAGTGCTCTAGGGGATACGGCGGGAATGTACAAATTGGGGATGATCTTGTTGAATGGATTGTTGGGTCAACAACGAAATCCGAAGGAGGCGTTGGCATGGCTACGACGAGCTGCCTCTCAAGCCGACGAAGACAACCCTCACGCACTCCACGAACTAGGATTACTCTACGAGAAACCTCCAGCGATTTCAGTCGCCGCCGCTTCTCTCGGTTCGAAGGCTGCCGCCGCTCAAGGTCACCCCGCGCCTCCTCCTGGTCAACCACTTCCTACCATCGTCCCCTTCGATCCTTCACAAGCTCGAGAATTCTTCACTCAGGCCGCTCAATACGGTTATCCTCCTTCTCAGTTCAAACTCGGTTGTTGTTACGAGTACGGGTCTTTGACGTGCCCGGTGGATCCTCGACGATCGATCGCATGGTACACTCGAGCGGCGGAACGAGGGGACGCGGAAGCGGAATTGGCGTTGAGTGGGTGGTATTTGACGGGAAGTGAGGGAGTTTTGAAACAGAGTGATTCGGAGGCGTATCTGTGGGCGAGAAGGGCGGCGAATAAGGGACTAGCGAAAGCAGAGTACGCGGTTGGGTACTATTCGGAAGTTGGGATTGGAGTCAAAATGGATGGAGAGGAGGCGAAGAGATGGTACATGCGAGCTGCAGGTGAGTCTCCCTCCTTTCGTTCTCCCTACTAGTTCGACTTTGATTCACTGACTCTGCTTGATCTTCTCTCAATCTAGCTCAAGGCAACAAACGAGCTATGCAGCGACTGACGGAACTCAAAAAGCTCGGTGACAAGGGAGGGAAAGGAAAGAACCAACGCCCGACTCGGAAGGAGGCAGAGACCGAGTGCACGATTATGTAGTAACCTGAGCGCGAAGGTGAACGGACGAGGGAAGCGAGGCGGAAGAAGAAGAAACGGATCGCTGAGGAAAGCTCGTCGAAGCTGATAATCACTCATGCTCGAACGAACACCTCTCTGTGCTACTACCCTCGCCACCGCCGTCGTCTCTCCTTCCTTTCGCTCAACGAGGATTCCGAACTCTTGTCGTTTTTTTTGCAACTCTTATACTTTATCGCTCACTACAAACGCTTAATTTACCCCTCTCTCTCTCTTTGTCGAAATCGCAAACCTGCAGTTCTCTTATACATTCTTCGAGAGTGTTCGAGAGGGAGAGAGAGCAGAGTTGAGACTTGGAATCCGAGCAGACGAACGCCGAAGTTTGTGCGAAATCCGTTTGAAGGTTCTCCTATCTTGCTCTTTCCACACACTCCTCCTTGAAGATACCGCCTTTTTACATCACTCGTATTCCTCTCGATCAGCACAGACACTAGGTCGGCCTACTCTTCAGCGCGTCTCCTTTCAAACTCGAGAGTTGTCATCATCCTTCAACAAACTCTAAACCCTCGTTCCTCCTCACCTCGCGCGTCCAGTCCGACAAGACAGGATGAACTTTTTCAAGTCTAGCTCATCAAAGACCAAGAGTCCACCTGAATTGGTCAAGTGTACGAGGGAAGCAATCGCCAAGTTGGACAGTCCAAACACAGGTCCAGAATCGAGAAAGAAGGTCAGTACTCTCACGCTCCAGCAGAAGCAGCTCTCAGAAGTATACGAGGTAGCTTGGCGCGAATGAGGAGCTCGAATGGAGCGAGAATCGGGTGTCGAGGGTGTGAGCGGGGGGTGAAGCATCGTTTTGATAGGAGATAGAGGGACTACAGGAGCGCAGAGAGAATTATAGCCATTCCCGAAAGTCATTGCTGACAGTTGCGAAGTTTCCTTGTCGCGATAGGCGAGCGAAGATATCTCGAAATACCTCTTTCAGATGAAGATCCTCTTGTATGGCGATGGAGGTGTGCTCATATCCCTTCCCTTGACTCTATCGAGGCCTCATTGATATTCTCGCGAGACAGAGAACGCACCACAACCTGAACTCATCGCTCAACTCGCTCAAGAAGTCTATGCGAACGATCTTCTCCAACTTCTCGTTCTTCATATCTGGCGATTCGAATTCGAGGTGAGCAGTAGCTCTCGCTCATTGATGAATAACTGTATCTCGTGCTGATCGATGAACTTCTGGTCACAGGCTCGAAAGGACGTTTCACAAATCTTTAACAACCTCTTGCGAAGACAAATCGGAACTCGTTGGCCGACAGTCGAATACCTCAGTTCGAAAGAGGAGACGATCTTTGCTGCTCTGAAAGGGTGAGTCCCCTCTGTACGCTGTCGCAACTGGTCAGTGCTGACTGTTGACTGAGGTGGTGTCACAGGTACGAGAATGCCGATGTTGCGCTGAATACTGGAATGATTCTACGAGCTATGCTTAGACATGAGCCTCTAGCACGAGCATTACTTTACAGCGACAAGTGAGCCTGATCTTCCTGACCCTCGAGGATTCGACTGACATACTGGACGAGTTCTCCCAGATTCTACAACTTTATCGATTATATCGAACAGACAACATTCGGTATCGCTTGCGATGCACAAGCAAACTTCAAGGTATCGAACTCTGCTTGATCAGCTTCTAGCTCAACAGGGACTCATCGAAGAAGCTTGATACAGGAAACACTGACAAGGCACAAACCGATGGTCGCAGAATACTTGGATGAGAACTACGATCGAGTGAGTGTTTACTTTGTCCAGAAGTTCAAACGAAGCTTATTCGAGTTGGAAATGCGCCTTCACAGTTCTTCTCGCACTACTCCCTCTTGGTCCAATCCTCAAATTACGTTACAAAACGACAATCGCTCAAACTCCTCGGCGAAATTCTCCTCGATCGAACGAACTTCAAGGTCATGACTCGCTACATCGCAAACGAGGAGAACTTGAAAGTGATGATGAACTTATTGAAGGATCGAAGTAAGAATATTCAGTTTGAGGCTTTCCACGTTTTCAAGGTGAGCACTCGCTTCTCTCCGCATACTCGAGAATGCGTGAGCTGACAAGGTATGACCTCATAGGTGTTTGTCGCGAATCCAAAGAAACCGCCTCAGATCGAAGCGATCTTGCGAAGAAACAAGGAAAAGTTGATCTTGTTCTTGCGGAACTTCCATACTGATCGAGACGATGAGCAATTCAACGTGAGATCTCTTCGCTTAGTAGGTCCTTGTAATATGAGCTAACAGCGTAGATTGATTCTACAGGATGAGAAAGCTTTCCTCCTTCAACAGATCGAAGCGCTCTAGATCCTCCCACTCATTCCGACGACTCTCCTAGGGTACTTTCCGCGACACTTCACGCTCCTAATCTTTTCAGCTACTACTTTCGCCCTCCAATACACGCTTCTCTCCACTTTAATCGTACATACCCAACGCTAACCCTCCTTCTCCTCCTTCGTCGTTTCATCTCTATCCTCTGAATTGTTTCTTGGGCAGTGCCTATTTCCCTCCTTTCACTCCTTCGCTTTCTTTCGCAACCTCTTGTTTGTGCCTCTCTTCTCGTTTATCCGTTTTGGTCCTTGCATAGTTTCGGTCGTTCTTTGTCAGTACTTGATTCGCTTCTTGTCGCAACTTGCCTCCCTTTTCAGTGTCGATTGATGAAATAGGGCCAATGGCGCGCGCGAGCCAAACTTCGAAGAATGGATCATGCGAATCGCGAGCGAAATCGACATTTTCAATCCAAACCCGTTTCGGAGCTACTGTGATCGACTTGAGCGTATCAGACACACCTCAGCGTCGTTGTAGCGTCGCTACAAGGTCGACGAGCAAGGGACAGTTTCGAGATTGAAAGTTCCGACGTCCGACTCGATTCGACTGGATTCGAGTCGATTCGATCCGATTCGCTTCGGACGTTCCAACTTTTCTACGGTCCTGCTCAAACTTGGTCGACACCTTCGTGAGACTCGCAAAATGCCCGCCGTGTAGCGACGAATCGAGATTTGTTGAATCTAGAGCAATCGAATTTCGAGATTTCGACTCGGTTGCGAAAAACCATCAAGAAAAGAGGGAGGTCAGCGCAAGTGAAATCCGCTATCTGAGCTACTGGACCCCCTCGACGACTCCACTATCCCGTTCCTGATCGACTGTGAGTCAGAGGAGTAGACTGCGAGAGGTGAGGCGCAGGAGAGGACCGTTAATGAGTTCTCGCAGATGTAGGCCTTTGCACTGCGTTCGCTCACGCTGACGAGCTCCTTTCATGACGTTGTGGATCTTGAATCGCTTGTAATGGCCTTGACGGCGGTCCAGGGTTTGGACGAGGTCAGAGCAAGGTCTGTAGCCGAACTCTCTTTTTTTCGAAAGTCTCTACGGATCCGAGCTCTCGGCACTCTTCTGTCTGCCGACCTACTAGAGCTCAGAGTTGACGATATATCGATCCTGTCGCTGTGCGGTTCGAGTTCGAAATTCCAGAATCTGACAAAGACAAGGGCGGAAAAGGGCAAAACAGGGCAAAACAGGTTAGAAACTCTGGGTTTTTGACGGTGCTCTCCTAGTTCTCGAGAGGTGACCTACGGGACCCAGACGCAATGATGAGGGACAATGCTTCCCTGCCGACCTTGAATCGGAAAGTCGCAAAGTGTCGACCAAATATTGCTCCAAAATCTTAAATGCAGCGCGAACGATCCTAAACTTTGGCCACGCGGTTCCTCTTCTCGCTATGGCATACAGCTCGTCGTCTGAAGACTCCAAACAGACGAGGCTTGCCATCAACGAGAGTAGCTAACACGAATGGCGGACGAAACTGTGCAAAACCAAAAGTAAACACTTTCGATTCGAGCTCGTTCGGGAGCTGTCACGATCGACTTGAGCTGATCAGACACAGCTCAGCGTCGTTGAAACGTCGGAACAAGGTCGACGAGCAAGGGAGAGTCTCGAGATTGAAAGTTCCGACGTCCGACTCGATTCGACTGGATTCGAGTCGAATCGATCCGATTCGCTTCGGACGTTCCAAACTTTTCGACGATCCTGCTCAAACTTGTCGACACGTTCGTTAGACTCGCAAAATGCCCGCCGTGTAGCGACGAATCGAGATTTGTTGAATCTAGAGCAATCGAATTTCGAGATTTCGACTTGGTTGCGAAAAACTATCAAGTAAAGAGAAGAGGGGAGTAGAAGAGCGAGGTTGGGTTGGGATGAGGCTTAGTCTGTGAGTGCTCGTGTGAGCTGCTACCGAGAATGCTCGCCAGTACTGGAGTCGGCGTCTCTCTTCTTCAGCGCTGTGAAATCGACGAGTCAAAAAAGCAATCACAAAATGTTACAATAAAAGAGTCTAGGACGCATGGTGGGGAATACAAGGCCCTTCGGAAGGAAGGTAGGAAGGAGGAAGCCCAAAGAGTGTAACGGAAAGTAGAGAGAAAGGCAGCCAGCTATGAAAGTAATTTCTCCTCCTCCTCTTCTTTCTCCTCCCTCCCCTGTTTTTTCTTTCTATCAACAAATAAAGGTTCAGAAGATGCTTCTTCCCGTTTATGCGGCGACACCGTTGGTAGCGGCACCGTTGGCTCCCTTCTGCTTCTTCTTAGCGGGCTCATCGTCTCCAGCCTCGGATCCAGCTTGCGATCGGTGGGAAGCCAAAAGCTCGTCAAAGACTTGAGGTTGACGAAGTTGTAGGTTTCCGGAGGTGATACCTCGGTGGTCTGCGATGAAACAAAGAAGCGTGAGTCATGAGCAAAAGAGGGTAGAGAAAGAGGGTGCAAACGCACAAACACGAAGAACAGTGTCGACATCGTCCATTGACTGTGTCCGGACATCAGCAAGCTCCTTGATCTTGGCAGTGACATCCTTGACTTGATCATCAGAAAGCTGAAGTTCAAGTTGTTCAACACGAGACTTGACCTGGAGATTCGGAAATGAGGAGGAAAGGTCAGTCTTGAACAATCTCGATACGAATCAACAGTTACGTACAGCATTCCATCCAGTTAATCGCGAACCGATATCGATGTATCGGCTCATACCGAAATCTTCGGGCTTAAGGATCTCGTAAGTCGAAGGGTTGGCGAGGATAGCCTTGGCGTGGATACCAGCCTTGTGAGTGAAGGCGCAGAAACCGGTGATGGGGTTGTTGAAGGGGACGGAGATTTGAACGGCGTCGGCGACCAAGTTCTCGACTTCTCGCTGCAGACAAGACGAAAGCGAGTTCAGTCAGATGATTCGTGGCGAGAAAGCAGAGCGAGATCGGCTTACGAGCATAGGAAGGTTGTACTTGGCCTTGACGTAGTCAGGGTCCACAACGTACTGAGATGAGGAGATATATTGAGTTTCTCGTCGAAGATATGGTAGAGGAAACGGGGCAACTCACCATGCGAGCAATCAAACCACCAAGAGTCGTGATACCATTTCGCTCTCCGATACCGAGAACGGAAGTGTCGATGTGAGTGGCACCGGCCTCGAGAGCACAGAAAGCGTTGGCGACAGCTGAACGAGAGCATAGCAGATGAGTTCAATCCGCGCTGTAGGGGTTGATGAGAGAGATGATGAGAACGTACCGCATCCGGAATCATCGTGGAAGTGGCATTCGATATCGCAAGATACGACACCTCGAAGAGTTCGAACGAGTTCGTAAACTTGACGAGGGTTGGCACAACCGACGGTATCGGCGATACCGACACGGTTGACACCGATCTTGTCGACGGCACGGTAGATCGAGAGGAGGTCGACGAGGTCGGATCGGAAAGAGTCCTCGGAAGAGAAACGAACTTCAATTCCCTTGGACTTGACGAATTCGATGACTTCGATAGCGGACTTGATGATGTAGGTGATGTCCTTTCCGTGGGAGTACTTGCGGAGGAAGGAAGAGGTACCGATAACGATATCGACACCATCGACACCTTTATATCACGAGCAAGTTCGAAGAAAAAGAGTCAGAAAAAACCCTTCGAAACTGTGAAAGATTCGTTTCGAACTCACCAGTCTCGACAGCGAGCTTAGCATCATCCATGTGGCATCGAATGTGGGTGAGGATCTTGGACTTGAGTCCCATGTTACAGATCTTCTTGCAATCATCGAAAGATTGCTCCGAGGCGGCGGGGGAAGTCAACTCGATGTACTCGACACCAAAGTCTGAGAGAGCTTGAGCGATCTTCATCTTGGTCTCAGTGTCGAAGAATGCATTGGCGAATTGTTCTCCCTCTGTTACGACGGGTGAAATATCAGTTTATCAAGTAATTTGTCATTTCCGACTTCGGGCTAAGATTCTTCCACTTCGAGAGATGAAGGAAGGGAAAGGGCAGGAGAAACTCACCTCGGAGAGTAGATTCAATGATCTTCCAGTTTGAAGTCTATAGAATGGGGAGAAGAGTGAGAAGCCGTACGTCAGATCAAGTCAAGTCAAAATAATTTGGAATCCATCAAAGTCAGCGAAGAGGGACTCACGTTGGAAAGGAAATCGGCGGGTCGAACAGCGTAAGGGTTCTTGGCAGCAGGGGCTTCTGTCTTGCCATCAGTACCGGCTGCTGGAGGAGCGGGAGGAGGTCGAAGTGAAGGAGCAGAGTGAGATTCAACTGCTTGGAAGTCGGAGGGGACTTCTCCGTTAGTCGTAGGGACCGAAGGAATAGCTTCTGAGCTAGAGGCGGAGGCGTTGGGGCACATTTTGAGAGAGTGTAGTGATGGAAGGAAGAGAAGAAAATACGATTTCGTCTCCGAACAATTCGAGACGTCGGCTCTTACATCTCCTCGTACGCTCGTTGAAAACCTCTATTGAGCGATAGTATACCATCATAGACCTCCTGCAATTTCAAGCGAGAGGATCCGATTTTGCGAAATTTTGCGATTTCGAGTCAACGTCGCGGTGATTTCTTCGCAACCTCTTCGATTGGCTCTCCTCGCCCAGTGAGCGCGACTCTCAGGAAACACAAGACATCTCGCAAGGTGCTGAACCGAGCCGAAGCATCTCTCGAAACTAGTGAGAGGAAAATCGGGTATAGTAGTGCTGCAGAAACACATACACCAAAAGATAGGGAACTAAAGACAGGGTTGTAGGCAAGTCGACCTCGGGAGAACGACTATGGAAGAAAGATCTCGAAAGGGAGGGAAAAAGCGACGAAGTGAAAGAGGAAAAGGGGGAAGGAATGGTAAACAAGCAATGTAAATCGTTCATTCAAAGTAATCAAAGAGGTAGGGAGGGGACCGTCTGTGAAAGCGTAATCCAGGAGAGCGTTTCAAAGAGGTGGAGTAGGGTCGTAATAGGGGGTGAATGCATCCCTTGCATCGGATGAGGTGGGACGCAAGGGGAAAAAGAGGTTTCGAAAAAAATAAAGTACGGAAAGGTTATGCTGGGTATGAAAGGCGAAAGGAGAAAGGGTAGATCATGCGAAAGAGGTTTCGTTTAGACTGGTCGGTGAAAGCAGGATGGGGAGGGGTAGAGGGGATGAGGAGGGAGAGAGTGGAGAGAAGGTCGGAGGAGGTGTTACGCGAAGAAGATAGGAGGATCGAGTAGGGGTGACCGCTTTACAGTTCGAAAGAAACGGGAGTAACGACGATCTTGCCAGTCGCAGGGTTCCTTCGTTCAGTCGGAGCGTAGATCTCTTCGGCCCATTTCTTGAGAGATGCTGAAGCTTTGAAGAACTGTCGAAAGCAGATTAAAGTGATCGTCAGTAACTGACTCTGCAGAGCGAAATAGAGAGTACAAGAGTGGGAGCTCACCTTCTTGGCAGAGTACTTCTTGATGAAGTTTGGGTGAACATTCTCGTGAGAGATTGGGCTCATTTGAAGAGGGTTCGAAGCGGCAGAGTCCTCGCCATCTTCAGGGTTCGGGAGGAGGTGAGCGAGAATGGGGGAAGTGCGGATAACGTAGTCGAGCATGAGTTGAGCGGTAGGTTTCAATTCCTCCTCCGAGTAACCCGAGTAGTGAACGAGGTTGGGGTCCTGTACATCACGAAGGAGACCAGGGAGTCAGTAGAGAGCACAGTGAGAAAGGAACGAGATAAAGTGATCCTCACCCAGTCACCACGTTCGAGAGCCCTTCGAGCGAGCCAAGCGGCGGCAGCGGCGATGAGAGAAGGAGGAGTAGACATGAATCGGTGATCGACGATCGAGATTTCCATCAAGTACTTTGCCCACGTCCTCGATTGAATGTCGTATCCATCAGCCTTCGAGATTCGACGAAGGAAGTTGATCGGGTTCGGGTACGAGAGGTTGAATCCAATGATACCGAGTACGTATCGTTCGGCTTTGAGGATTTCTTCATCCGAGTATCCACCGTCGGTCATGTAGAGGAAGTTGGAAACTGAAGGGCAAACGACTTCTTCGTACTTGGCAGCGATGAACAAAGCGGTGACTCCGACGAGTTGGAATTTGACGAGAGAGACGACTCGGGTCGAGAGGAAACGATCGATAATGTTGACGGCGAGGAAGATGGTTTCAGGCAAGAGTCGGAACTTGGTGTGAATCTCGACGAGCCAATCGACGAGAATTCCTCTCATTTTCCAGGTGACTTCGTTTTGGTTCGACATGTAGTCAGGTTCGGGCATTGTCGTGAGCTGAACGACAAGAACAACGACGACAACGCGGTTGGTTCAAGGCGAGGCAAGTAGAAAAGGCGAGAGAGAAACGTACCTCGAGTTCTCGTAAATAATCATAAACTTCGACGACATAAGTGCTGACCATGAGAGGATCCTCTTCGTCTCCAGCGTCCAAATCTTCCCATCCTTCATCCTTGGCCGTTACACCTTGTCCCTCGACCTCTGCCTCATACTTGCTGTTGACCCTCCTCTCTTCCTCCTCTGCGAGTTGATCTTCCTCCTCGTCTCCTCCCTCCTCCTCCTCATTCTCGACATCTCCTTCTCCCTTCAACTGCATCATCTCTGGTTCACTCGTCTTCAACTTCTTCGAACGATGTTGCTCCATCTCCTCCTCCTCTTGTCGTTTCGCTTCTTCGAGTTCAGCGAGAGCGGCGAGATGTTTCGCTTCGGCGGCCTCACGACGTCGACGAGCTGCTCGAACTGCTTGTGGAGTAGTCTTGCCAGTAGCTTTGTTGAGAGTAGTCGCGGCACGAGTGTTGGTGAAAGTGTTGGCACGTTTTTGAGCGAGAGCAGGTCGACGAGTCGAGGCAGCATCGGCAGCGGCGGCGGCGGCGGCAGCAGCGGCAGATCTCTTAAGGGGTTTCAATTGACGTTTCCCAGGTTTCGTAGACGCCTCCTCCTCTTGAACTTGTTCCGCTCCATCAATCGCCATCGCATCCGAAGCTCCTTCTTCCTCTTCCTCCCCTTCTCCTTCCTCTCTCTGCTCCTCCTTGATCGCACTGGTTCCACCCGTTGAT
>Ga0308170_10004627_pt1 | contig 10785 bp, 9 predicted proteins | sample PhyBR2_2_FD_202136 | JGI IMG/M metagenome (GOLD analysis project Ga0308170, IMG submission 202136) | Phyllosphere microbial communities from UC Gill Tract Community Farm, Albany, California, United States - DLSLSB.R2 | ecosystem: Host-associated > Plants > Phyllosphere > Unclassified | place... | reverse complement strand
GAACGACCTGTAACGGGACGAGTACGAGCGTCAGTTTTTGAGCGCAGGTGAGAGGGAGGATGAGGGGGAAGTTAAGTCGAAGAGGAGAGAGGGACGAGACGAGGAGAAAAAGAGAGGGAGAGAGAGACGCGACGCACGGGTGGGGACGCAGCTTGAGGTACAGCGCCGCGACGAGCATCTGCATCTCGACCGTCCACCTCGCCCGCTCACCGACGCGCTCGACGCTCCCCCTCGCGTCGCCGAGTCGCAGGTCGCCCTCGAGCTGGTCCTCCCACGCCGCGAGCCCGGCGACGAGCTCGGCGCGCTCCTGCTCGCCTGCGGCGAGCCCCTGCCCGTTGCCCCGGCGCGGGCACGCCGACCAGCGCAGGATGCCGAGCGCGACGGCGCACAGCTGGGCGAGGCGCGCGAACGTGAGGAGCGCGTTGCTGCGCACGGCCGGCGGCGCGCTCGAGCCTCCTCCTCCTCCTCCTCCTGCCGGGCCCGGCACCGCCTTGTCGCTCGCTGCACCGCCGCCCTCATCGCCGTCGCCTGCGCTCGCTCCCGCTCGTGCGCCCGACTCGCCGCCCGCGGCGCCGTTGACCGCCGCGGCGCCCCCCGCGCCCCACTCGTCGCGCAGCTCCTGCGCGCCCTTGTCCGCCCTCCACAGCTCCCAGTTCTCGGCCTCGTCGACGGGCGGGATCGGCACGTCGTAGTCCTCGAGGACGGTGAGCGGCGGGCGGTCGAGGCGCAGCGCGACGAGCGCGTGCACGATCAGGACGGCGTGGAACGTGCGGAGCTTGAGGTGGTTCGGGTCGGGCGCGAGCGACGCTGAGAGGTGCAGGCTGAGCGAGAGGGCGAGCGCGAGCGCGAGGGCCGAGAGGGTCCAGGCGCGCGCCAGGGCGCCCGCGCCCCAGTCGAACAGGACGAGGAGGACCGCCGCCTGGACCGTCTCGAGCGTGACGCCGCCGGCCGCGCCGCCGAGGAGCACGTCGCGCATGAGGTGCGCCCGTGCGGCGTGCGCAAAGACGTGCGGTGCGTGCGTCGAACGCGCGAGGGGCGAGTCGGGCGCGAGGTACGACGCCGCGAGGGCAAAGACGGCGAGGTACAGCGCTGGCGGGAGGTGCGGGCTTGTCGTAGGCGCGGCGGTGGTGGTCGTGGCTGAGATCGAGGCGGGTGGGTGCGGGTGAGGGTGCGAGGGGAGGTGCGCCGACCAGCGCAGGAAGCGCGACTTGTCCTGCGAGCGGGCGAGCGGGCTCGTCAGCGTCAAATTCTGGGCGAAGACGACGCCCTATCCGCTGCGCGAGAGAGGAGACGAGAAAGGACTCGACGCACGAGCATGGGCAAGCACGTCTGCCCGACCTGGTTGAAGTACAAGTCGAGGAGGACGTTGCGCGTCGCCTCGCCGGGCAACTCGGGCACGCCGAGCTCGACCTCGTCGTCGCCGCCGGGGCCGACGTCGTACGCCGAGCGCTTGCGGCCGCCGCCGAGGGCCCTGCCGTCAAAGTCGGGCACGGCGGCGTCGGCGAGCGCGTGGAGCGACAACGGCGCACCGGGTCCGTGCGCGTGCGGGAACGCGAGCGGCGGCGGGTGGCCCGGCCCTCGCAGCGCTGCGCCGCCGTACCCGAGCGCGTTCTGCGGCGGCGGCGGGAGCGCGCCGTACGGGTCGAGCGCCGCCGGGCCCGCTGCCGCCGAGGAGCCCGGCGCAAACACGTCCTCGACCTTGGGGCGCCCGCTCGATCCTCCTCCGGCTGGGGCTGCGCCGGGCGCGCTCGACGATGCGCGCTTGGCGCTCGACGACGCCGAGGTCGTCGTGGCCTTTGCGGCCTCGCGCGCGGGCACGAGCGGCGGGAGGACCGAGTCCATGAGGTCGGGGATGCGGCTCGCGGCGTAGCTCGCCTGGTGCGCGTCGGCGGCCGTCATGCCCGAGCTCGTCGTGCTCGGGTCGGCGTGCGCTTGCGGGTGGCGCGAGGTGCTGCTGTCGGGCGAGGGCGAGAAGGCGGATGCGGAGGACGGGTTGAGGGCGACGAAGGCCTCGACGTGTGCCTCGAGCGAGGGGACGATGGGGAGGAGGTAGCCCTGCGTGTATGGGGGAAGTCGCATGAGTGAGGGAGCACACAGGAGCAGAAGGAGAAAGAGAGGAAAGGGGACGCACCAGGAGGCGTTCGAAAGCCGAGCAGCGCTCCTCGAGGCTCTTTGCCTTGCCCGCCTGGGGCCCGCGCTTCTTGGCCGGGCGCGAGAAGGTACAGCCGTCTGCGTGGCCGGCCTCGGTGCAGATGACGCAGGGCGCGTCGAGCTGGGCGCGGGGGTAGGCCTCGCACTTGATGCGGCGGCGGCGGCACCTGCGAGGCGAGTGGGGAGGCGAGGTGAGCGAGGAGCATGGGCAGGAAGCGTGAGGGGAAGAGGGGACGCAACTGGTCGCAGGCTCGAGTGACGCGGCGCTTCTTCTGCGGGTGGTCGCCGTCCGAGTCGGCCATGTTCGGCGCGGTCGCCCTCGAGGCGGAGGGGCCGCGGCAGGCGCGAGATTGGCCTCGTGGGCGCGGGTCGTGGCGCTTGTGCGTGTCTCGGGGTGAGCTGATGGGACAAGCGAGGCCCAGGTGGTGCGAGTGGACCGGTGCGAGGTGCGAGGCGATGAGCGGGAGGGTTGCGAGGTGAGGAGGACGACGAGAGGCGGGCGATGAGCGAGGGGGCGGCCGGGCGGTGGCTCGAAGGGTGATGGGTCGAGCTGGTGCTCAGCAGAGCGCTGCAGGCGAGGTGCACACGCTCTGTCGCCGTGTGTGAGCGAGCGAGGAGGAGGAGGGAGGAGGGAGGACGAGGCCCCGCACGGTCTGGGCCTTTGTCTCCGCGGACTTGACCCAAACCCCGATCGGGCTTCCTCTCGCTCGCGCTCCTCCTCCTCGCTCTTCACACCGCGCTCACCTGCTTGCAAGCCGCTCATTGCTGAGCTCGCATGGCGCTCCTCGACCCGCACGCCGCGCTGTCGGCCCCCACCGCCGGCCCTTCGTCGTCGTCGTCCTCCCACCCCGGTCCGCCTCCCGCCCTGACAACAACCACGACAGCACCGCCCGCTAAACGGCCTCGCCAGTCTCGACGCACACCGAGACCGCCCCTGTACGACCCAGATGCCACCATCGTCCTCATCGGCATGCGTCAGTCCTCCCTCTCCCTCCTCGCTCCCCCTCCTCCCCCTCTTCCCGCCCGACGAGGTGGGGCAGCCGCACGAGCGCGCACGCGCACACAGTGCAGCCACCGTCTCCAGCGCAGCCTCGAGCACCTTACAGGGCGCACCCGCTCATGACCAGCCCGCTGACGCTCTCTCCCTCCTCGTGCGCGCAGGCGGCGTCGGCAAGACGACCCTGGGCCTCATCGCCGCCACCTCGCTCCGGCGCAGCTTCATCGACGCCGACTCTGCGTTCCAGACCCTCCATGGGCCCATCTCGCAGTTCGTCAACACGCACGGCTGGCACGCCTTCCGCGACGCCGAGACGCGCATCCTCGCCCAGCTCCTGCGCGAGCACCCGCGCGGCTACGTCGTCGCGTGCGGCGGCGGCGTCGTCGAGCGCGACGAGAACCGCGACATGCTCGCCCGCTTCCGCGACGAGCAAGGGTGCCCGATCGTGCACGTCGTGCGCGACAAGGAGGAGACGGTCCGGTACCTCGTCGACGAGCAGGCTCGGTGCGTCCTCCCTCTCTCTCACTCTCTGCCTCTACATCTCCCCTCCTGAGCCCTCGCACTGATTCGTTCGCTCTCGCGCGCAGACCCGCCTGGGGCGAGGAGATCCGCCACGTCTGGGCGCGCCGCACCCCCCACTTCGAGTCGCTGTGCACCCACACGATCGCCTCTCTCACGGCCTACCCGCGCCCGCCGTCGCCCCAGTTCCTCATGAAGCACGTCGAGACGGCCTTTGTGCGCCTCCTGCGCTCCATCTTCGGCTTTGCGTCGTCGCACGTCCCGCTCGTCGCCGGCCCGCGCCCGCCCCCAGTCAGCGGGCCCAGCAGCGGCGAGTACGGCGGGTACGGCGCGTGCGAGTCCGAGCTCGGGCGCGGCGCAAAGGGCCCGCGCACGAGCTTTGTCGCGCTCAACTTTCCCGACCTGCGCGTCGTCGCCGCAGAGACGATCCTGCGCGTCGCAGGCGGCGTCGACGTGATCGAGATGCGCGTCGACACGCTCGTCGAGGTCGAGGCGGCGCCGCCTTTCTCGCGCGTCGGGTCGCCCGACGTCGTCGGCGCGGGAGCCGGCGCCGGCGCCGGCGCCGGCGCAGGTCCGAGCGGCACGAGGTCGGCGCCGAGGTCGGGCACAGCGACGCCCACCGCCGCCGCCGCCGGCGCGCCCCCTCGTCGGCGGCGCATCCCGTCGCCGCACTTTGTCGCCCTGTGCTTCGGGCACCTGCGGCGGTGCTCGCCGCTCCCGATCCTCTTCACCGTGCGCACGTCCAAGCAGGGCGGCGCGTTCCCGGATCCGTACGGCGACCACCCGGACCTCATGGCCGAGTACGTCGCGCTCGTCGAGCTCGGGTTCAAGCTCGGCGCAGAGTACGTCGACGTCGAGCTCGCGCTGCCCGACACGGTCATCGAGCGGCTGCTCGCGATGCGCGGCGCGGCGACCCAGGTCCTCGGCGCCGACCACGACCGCCACGGCGAGTGGGAGTGGATGAGCGACGCCGTGCTCGACAAGTACAAGCGCGCGGCGCGCCTCGGGTGCGACGTCATCAAGCTCGTGTCGACGCCGACCTCGTTCGAGTCGAACCTCGAGCTGCTCAAGTTCCGCGCGCGGTGCGACGCGCTCGACCTCGGCCTCGACGGCGACGACGAGCTCGACGGCGACGACGGCGAGGGCCCAACGGCGTCGCGGCGCATCCCGCTCCTCGCTATCAACCTCGGCAAGGGCGGCCAGATCTCGCGGTACCTCAACCCGGTCCTGACGCCCGTCACGCACCCGCTCCTCCCCGGTGTCGCCGCCCCGGGCCAGCTCACGTACGCCCAGACGCAGCAGGCCCTGTTCCTGTCGGGCCTCATCCTCGAAAAGACCTTCTTCGTCCCCTCGGCCGCCGTCGCCGACGCCTTCTCGCGCGAGGCCCTCACGCTCGGCCTCCCCTACACGTTCCTCGTCGAGGACCGCCTCGCCCTGCGCGCGACCGAGCCCAACTTTGGCGGCGCCTACCTCGGCGCGCCGTCCGCCCCGCTCGCCGTCGCGACGCTCCCCGCCTCGGACGAGGTGCTCCCGCCTGCGCGCGCGACCCAGTGGGCCGACCTGTGCGTGCCGGCGTGCGACTCGCCCCTGTCGTACGACGTCGCGCCGCGCGCGCTCGGGCACTTCAAGCACACGAACGTGCGCGTGCTCGCCCTCGCAGAGGTCATCACGCAGAACCTGAGCCCGATCAACGCCGTCGGGACGCACACGTGCGCGCTGCTCGTCGGGCTCGCGAGGCGCGACCGGCGCGAGGTCGAGGAGGCGCTGAGGATGGTCGGCGCGCGCTGGGTCTTCTTGCTCGCGTGCGAGGAGGACGACGCGCCTTGCGCCGCCGCCGCCGAGGACGGCATGGTGCTCGACGCTCCTCCGTCCGCCGCCGCCTCTCGCCCCGCCTCTCGCCCCGACTCTCCCGCACCCTCCTCCTCGACGACGACCGCCGCCGCCCAAGCCGCACCCGCCGCCTCGACAGCAACGACCTCGTCCCTCCCCTACCCGCAGCACGCCCCTCTCACCCTCATCCCGCTCTCCTCCCTTGCCGACCCGGCCCTGTACGCCAAGCGCGCGCCAACCATCATCGTCTCGAGCGACACGGGCTCGAGCACGGCGGTGCGGTTCCACGACCGCCTGTTCGCGAGCCCGACCGGCGGCGCCGCGCTCGACTTGAGCTTGGCGGTTGGGATGGGCGGCGGCGCGGGCGCGAGCGCGGCGGGAGGAGCGGCAGGAGCAGGAGCAGGAGCAGGAGTAGGAGCGGGCGCGAGGAGAGGCCTGCTCAGCGCGGCGATCGAGGGCAAGCGCGAGCGCGCTCGGGCCGCTTCGTTCGCCTCGGCCGGCGGCGGCGGCGCCGGCGGTGCAGGCGCAGGAGCAGGAGGAGCCGGCGCAGCGGCCAAGGGCGCGCGCGTCGTCGCCGACGGGTGGCAGGTGCTCGGCGCGCGCGAGGTGCAGGCCGAGTGCGAGCGGCAGGCGTTCCGGGCGCTCACGGGGCGCAGGATGGGCTGAAGCGGGCTCGGGCGGGTCGTAGCTTGTACAGCAGCTCGGGCTCGGGCTCTCGAGGAGGGCGCAAAGACACTGTCGAAGCTCTGCTGCCTCTCGCGCTCTCTCTCGAGAGCGAGCTGCGAGCGACGAGGACGAGAAGACGAGGACGAGAGGACGAAAGAGGGGTACAGCTGCAGTGCAACGACGGCAGGGAATGATGCGAGTGACACAACAAGTACAGCACGAGAGGAAGAGAGAGAGAGAGAGGCCCCGAGGGAAAGTAAGGAGGGGAGGGGGTGAGGCTCGAGCGCGTCTATGCCTGGTCGGCCTGCGCCCGGAGCTTGTCGACGCCGCCCGCCTTGGCGATCCTGCGAGCACGGAAAAGGTCGTGTCAGTAGATGCTCACGAGTGCCGAGCCGCAGCGCGAGCGAGGCAAGGAGAGGCAGGAGAGAGAGAGAGAGGGAGAGAGGACGCACGCCCGCTTGAGCTCGCCCGGCGTCTTCTGCCACACGTTGCCCTTGCGATCCCTCGCCATGGCCGTCAGGTCGTCGCCGTGCTTGCGCACGAGGTCGACGAGCCACGCGTGCTCAAACTCGGACGTGTGCCGGATCACCTTGGTCTTGCGCGCCGCGCGCTCCTCGAGGGCTGCGGGCGGGCGGGCGAGGCAGGTCCTCGTCAGCGATGTTCTCGAAGGCGAGGAGAAGAGAGGGGAGGGAGAGAGGGGACGCACCGCGCACGACGTCCGTCTTGGCCTCGACCGAGCGGTCGGCGCCAAAGATGGGGATGCCCTGCCGCACGTCCTGGGCCTTTGCGACGCCCTCGGTCGCGCCAAAGTCGCTCTCGACCGCGGGCGCGGCGTCCCAGTCCTTCATCGGGCGCCCCCAGGGCGTCGCCTCGTCCTCGTCGGCGCCCTGCGCCCTGCCCTTGCCCTTGGCCTTGCCCCTCTTCTCGCCCTTCTTGCCCTTCTTCACCGCCGCCGCCGCCGCCGCCGCCTCGTCCTCCTCGTCGTCCTCGTCCTCGTCCTCGTCCGACGACTCGCCCGTGCGGTCCGGCGCGTGCACCTTCTCCTCGACCTCTGCGCCGTCGGCCGTGCCGACAATGATGCTCACGACGTTGCCCTGGGCGTCGCGCACGATGCGCGCCATGCCCGGCTTGAGCGCCTCCTTGGGCGCCGCGGCCTCGTCCTCCTCCTGCTCGAGCTCGTCGTCGTCCGAGTCGGACTCGGCATCGTCGGCGGCAGCCATGGCGGCGTCGAGGTCGTCGACGGTCGCGCGCGAGGCGGTCGCGATGGCGAGTGGGACGCGCGCTTCGGGCTCGAGGCCGCCCGTCTGGCGCGGGTCGAGGGTCGGGAGGAGGCCGAGGGCGGCGTAGCTGTTGCGGCGGGGAGGGAGGGGACGAGGTCAGCTCGGCGCGCGGGCGGGGAGGAGATGAGGAGGAGGAGGAGGGGACGCACTTCTGGCGGACGGTCTTGCTGCGGGCGTGTGCAGCGAGGGTCAGTGACTGTGCTCGGTCAGCTGCACGCACACCAAGAGCAGAGCGCAGGGGACGCACGACTTGTCCCAGTTGTCGGCGAGGATGGCCGGGCCCTTGATGGTGACCTTGTGCAGGTTTTTCTTGCTGGCCTTGGAGATGCCGGCCTTTGCGACGCTGCTGCGCTGCTTGCGCTTCTGGCGGGGGTTGGCCATGCTCTGGTAGCTGTGGGTGGGAGCGAGAGCGGAGCGTGAGGTGATGAGGAGCGCAGTCCGCGCTCAAGCGAGGCGCCGCGGGGGCGGTGCAGCTCTCGTCGCTCGTCTCGCTCAGGCCCTCTCTCGCTGGCAGCCACTCAGTTCAAGCTGCCATGCATGCAATGCTGTCGTCGACTCAAGCCAAGCGCCCGCTCCCCCTGTAAGCCCGCCCTCCCGGAGCCCTCACTCGGGCCGCACATAGTCCAACCGCTCCGTCCTCCTCCACACCTCCCTCACGAGCCGGTCCTGCGCCTCGCGGTCCGTCTCGCCCTCGGTCCCGGCACACGCCCGCACGGCGAGGTACAGCCGCGAGCCGATCCCCGCGTCGGGGATGGCGAGCGACGCGTCGGTCAGGTGCGCCGAGGTCGGCGGCTGCGAGGGGACGACGCGCCCGCCGGCTTCTGCGATGATGATCATGCCCGCGCACACGTCCTGCGAGCGAGAGAGAGAAGGGATGTCAGTCTGTGCTTTGAGTGCCAAGCAGCAGTCCGAGCGGCAGCCCGAGAGGGAGCGACCGCCTCGACTCGGAGGGAGAGAAGCACAGACGCACCCATTCCCAGCAGCTGCGCGAGACGAGAGAAGACTTGATCGTCAGCGTGCGCACTCTCGAGACAGAGAGCGAGCGAGAGTCGGTCGCACCCTCCCTCCCAGAAGATGTCGACCGCGCCCGTCGCGACATAGACCAAGTCGAGCGCCGCGCTGCCCAAGCTCCTCACGCCGTGCACCATGCCGCCCTTGCCCTCCCTCCCGCCGACCTCGGCCGCCATGTTGATGAACGAGGCGCTCTTCTTGAGCAGGGCCGAGCCGGGCGCGTCCGAGCGCGCCTTGCCCCACTCGGCCGTGAAGAGGCACCCTTTCGGCGCGTCGGCGGGCAGCGGCTGCGGCGGGATGTAGGGGAGCGGGACGGCGTGCGCCCAGGGCTGCGGCTTGTCGAGCTTGTGCTGCTGCGGCGGCGAGGGCGGCGAGGTCGAGGTCGAGGTGCCGTTGGGCTGCTGTTGCTGGGCGGCCGAGCCCGAGGGGGAGGACGACGCCGAGGGCGGCGAGAGGCACGCCGGCGAGTAGGGGAACGAGACGGGCGTCGACCACGCGCCGAGGCCCTTTGCGCCCGAGTAGAGCCCGCCCGACGCGTTGGTCGGGTGCAGCCCACTCAGGAGGGGCGCAAAGATGGCGCCGACGACGGGGATCTTGCTGCGGGCGGTCGGTACCGAGTCAGTGAGGCTCGGCGGGACGTACGAGAGAGGCGAGGAGGGAGGGAGGGAGGACGCACTTGACGCAGAAGCCGATCGAGACGCAGCAGGTCGGGAACAGGTGCACGAAGTTGACCGTCTGCGAGCACACTCTCTGAGCGTCAGCGACTGTCGCGACCTTCAGTCGAGAAAGGCGCGAGGCAGAGAGAGGCGACGCACGCCGTCGAGCGGGTCGATGATCCACGTCGGCTCGTCGTCAAGGAGGAAGCGCTTCTCCTGGCCGGCCGAGTACGACTCCTCGCCGATGATCCTGCGCGGCAGGAGGGTCAGCACGAGACCTTACTCAGACGCAGCAGGACGAGGCGGGAAGCGACGCACTTGTGACTCGGGTACCGCTGCTGGATGGCGCTCGTGATGAGCTGCTCCGAGTGCATGTCGGCGTGCGTGACAATGTCGGCCGCGTTCTCCTTGATCTCGATCGAGCGGTCGAGGTGGCCCGATGCGCCGCCGGCCCGGGTGCGCGCGAGCTGCTGGTCGCGCAGGTAGGCGCCGGCCTGGCACGCGAGGTCGGCGGCGAAGCGGTGCAGCTCGTCGAGGTCAAAGTCGGCGAGGGACGGCATGGTCGGGGCTTGGTGAGCGGTGTTCCTGGTGTGCGGGTGCGGCTCGTGCGGGCTGTACTCGTCGTGGGAGGGGCGGGGTCGTGTGGGGTGGTGGTGGTGGTGGGGGGGGGGGGAGGTCGAGGTGGGACGGCGCTCGGGCGGGAGCGGGCGGGTCTGTGGCACAGGTAGACCGGCGTCGAGTGTCTGTGCGGCGCGTCGGTGCTGCTTTGAGCAGGTGAGCGGATGAGGGAGAGCCAGAGACCTTCGCTCGCGTCCGGCTCATCTCTCCGCTCGCCACCACACCTCGTCGCTCGCTCTGGAGCAGTGCTGTCCAGACCAGAGGCTGCTCAGAGCTCTTCCTCAGCTCCTCCGATCTCCACGGGCCGCTCGCCGCCTGCAGCGAGCGCGACCTCCTCCTCGTCCGCCGCCTCATCTCAAGATCGCCGGCGCACTTGCGCAATGGCTCACGAGGCGCGGCCAAGCACTTGAGCCTGCTATCGAGCTGCTCCGCTCGACTGGCCGCGAGCCGTCCTGCTCGCACATCGAGCGTCGGCCGCCCGCAGTGCTCCTGCTCACCTCGCGCCGCTCCTGCGGGCGCTGCTTCGCCCACCCGTGGGGCAGCTGCCTCGCCGTTCGCACAGTGTCGAGTCTTGACCTTCTGGGAGACCGAGGCCGCCTTACATCGTGCTAATCGAGACGAGCGATCCTACCGCAGCTGCCTCGACCCCTCGTCCTGGCCGTCCAGCCTCTCGCGCGCGCTCTACGCAGCCGGCTCGTCCTCCTGGCATCGTTGTAGCCAGAGCGTCTACGCGAGGCTCCTGCTGCTAAGCGAGCGCAGCTGGCCAAAGCTTCTCTCTCCGAGCTGCAGCTTCGAGTCCTCCTCAGCACGCGCCGTGCTTAAGCCGTGCTTCGGCCTCGCTCTCTCTGCAGGCCTGCCTTTGACCACAGGCTCTTGTCCTGGTGCCGCGCTGCGCAGGCGGCGCCCAGCGAGCGAGGAGGTAGCGCACAGCTTCGAGCGAACGCGCACTGGCGAAGCCGCTCGGACCTGCTCCCGCTCGCCTCCTTCTCGCGCTGCGGCTTTCCTCTTCCTTCGTCCCTCCTCTCGATCGGAAGCTGGAGCGTTCGAGACGATGTGA
>Ga0308170_10004626_pt1 | contig 10785 bp, 7 predicted proteins | sample PhyBR2_2_FD_202136 | JGI IMG/M metagenome (GOLD analysis project Ga0308170, IMG submission 202136) | Phyllosphere microbial communities from UC Gill Tract Community Farm, Albany, California, United States - DLSLSB.R2 | ecosystem: Host-associated > Plants > Phyllosphere > Unclassified | place... | reverse complement strand
GACCAACTCGACCTATGCCGATTACTGGACCGCGCTGCATGACGGCAAGGCGTTGCGCGCGAGCCTGACCTATGACGGCGTCCACCCGAACAAGGCGGGGTACGCGGTAATGGGCCCGGTCGCCGAAGCCGCGATCCGCTCGGCGCTCGCCAAGCCCGCGCCAAAGGCGATCGCCCGGTGATCCTCGCGCTAGCGCTCGCCGCTGCTGCTCCGGCTGCTTCTGGCCCGGTGGTCCGTACCGACGACGGACCGGTCCGCGGTGCCGCGCTCACCGGTGGCGGCGCGGTGTTTCGTGGCATCCGGTTCGCCAAACCGCCGGTCGGCCCGCTGCGCTGGCGTGCGCCCGAGCGCCCCGCACCCTGGACGAGTCCCGTCGACACGATTGCCGAGCACCCCGCCTGCGCGCAGCTGGTCTATGGCGACTGGAATCGCGCCGCGGCCCAGACCAGTGCCGAAGACTGCCTGTTCCTCGATGTCCGCACGCCGAAGCTGGCCGGTGCCGATACGGCTGCCAAGCCCCTCCCCGTCCTCGTCTGGATCCACGGCGGTGCCAACCGCGCCGGCGCTGGCGGCGGCACGGTGGAGTCGAAGATCACCGAGGCCGGCATCGTCCTGGTCAGCGTCCAGTACCGGCTCGGCGCGCTGGGCTTTCTCTCGCACCCCGCGCTCAGCCGCGAACAAGGCGGCCATTCGGGCAACTACGCATTGATGGACCAGCAGGCCGCACTCGGCTGGGTCCAGCGCAACATCGCGCGGTTCGGTGGCGACCCACGCCGCGTCACGATCGCCGGTGAGTCCGCCGGCGCGCAGGACGTCGCGCTGCACCGCCTCGCCCCAGCCTCGCGCACGCTGTTCGCGCAGGCGATCCAGGAAAGCGGGACGGCCGGCTTCGGTGTCGCGCCCCGGAGCCTTGCACAGAACGAGCGTCTCGGTGCGCTGATCGCCACGACCGCCGGACTGCCCGCGGTGGCGACCGCGGCCCAGCTCCGCACGCTGCCGGTGGACACGATCCTCGCCGCGCAGGACGCGGTCGACGTCCCCGATCTCGACGACGACAGCTTCATCTGGTTGCAGGCGGTGGTCGATGGTCGCGTCCTCACCGATACGCCCGCGCATCTGCTCGCCACCGGCAAAGTCTCGCGCGCGCCGCTGATCGCCGGCATCAACGCACGCGAACTGACGCTGCATGGCGGCCTGCCCGCGGCGGCCGCGACAGTGCGCCGTGAATTCGGACCGAATGCCGATCGCGCAGCAACGCTCTACGGGCTCCAGCCGGGCGGCACCCCGGTCACCGACCCGAGGCTCGGCGACGTCACCGTGCAGTTCGCCAACGACCTCACCTTCCGCTGCCCCACCGTCGCGCTCTCGAAAGCCCTCACGCGCGTCGGCGTCCCGGTCTGGCAATATCAGTTCGACTATGCGCCACCGGGCGGCACCGTCAGCCACGCCAGCGAGCTCGGTTACGTCTTCAACCCAGCCAAACCGGGCGAGCCGCCACTCGCCGCCTATTGGACGAATTTCGTGAAGACCGGCGATCCGAACGGCGCCGGACTGCCGCACTGGCCGGCCTATTCGCTCGGCAAACGCGGCTATGTTGCGTTCCAACAGACCGGACCGGTGGCCCGCACCGATCTTCGCGGGGCGATCTGCGGGTTACGCGACACGCCCTGATCGTCCCAGAGTCAGGGCTTTGTCAGGGCTTGGTCAGGACTTGATAAGGATCGCATCGGAGGGGAGCATCCGGTCGAGGAACGGCAGGATCGCCGCGCCGACCGCCGGCGCATCGCGCGATAGCGTCGCACGGCGGATCGGTGCGGAGGCCGGGATATTGGGCGCCGCGGCGGTCAACTTGCGCGACGTTTCGGCCGCCAGACGATCGAGGATCGCATCGGGCAGGCGTCCGCCAAGCAGGATCGCGGCCGGATTGATCAGGCAGTTGATCGCGGTCAGCGCGGGCACGAGCGCGGTCGACGCCTCCTCGATCCAGGTCTCGAGATGCGGCACGTGGGCCTCGGAGAACATCTGCGTCGGATCGAGTCCGGCGATCGACAGCCCCGCGGTTTCAAGTCGCTCGGCCAATGCCGACAGCGATACGACGTCCTGCAAGACACGCGACGGATCGTCCGCCAGCGGCAGGAAGCCGATCTCGCCGCTGCGCGCGTCAGCACCGCGATAATAGGTGCCGTCGATCACGATCCCGCCGCCGAGCCCGGCGCTGATCAGGATGTAGAAGACGCTGGCGTGATCGAGGCCGCTGCCGAACTGCGCCTCGCCGATCGCGGCGGCGGCGGCGTCGTTGTCGATATGGATCGACCACGGCACCACGTCGGCGAGCAGCGCCTGGAGATCGACCTCGCCCCAGCGCTCATACCCCTCGGGCCGGTGCGGCAGGACGACGCGACCGAGGTCGTCGGGCAGCGCGACACCGACGCCGAGCACGCGGTCGGCGCGGATCACGCCGCTCTGCTCGATTTCGGCAAGACCGGTCCGCACGATCGCGACGACGTCTTCGGGCATCGCGAACGCGATCTGCCGGGTGAATCGCGATCGGACCGTGCCCGCCAGATCGAGCGACACCAACGTCACATGGTCGCGGTCGATGTTGAGGCCGATCGCGAAGCAGCCATCGGGATTGATCCGCAACCGCACCGCGGGCTGGCCGCGGGCACCGGTGCGGCGGCCGGCATCGACGATCAGTTCGGCGTCGAACAGCCTGGCCGTGATATTGGCGATCGTCGGCGAGGTCAGGTTGGTCATCGCCGCGATCTCGCTGCGAGTGATGTCCGGATTGCGCCGGATCACCTGCAGCACGACGCGCTGGTTATAATCGCCCGCGCGTTCCAGGTTGGTGCCCGACAGGCTCGGCCCAAGCCGTACCGCACGCTCGTCCGCGGTAACCCCGCCTTGGACCGCCGGCTCGAAATCCGAAAAATTCAACCTCATCCCTCCGGCGATCTTGAAAGATCCCATTTTGGTATTGTCGATCGTCTCCCGTCACCGAACCCATGTCAACATTCAAAAAATCATTTTGGTATTCTTCTGGAATGCCGTCAGCGCGTGGCGCCGCCCGCGGCGATCCAACGGTCGATCTTCTTCTCCAGCACCGGCATCGGCAGCGCGCCGGTATCGAGCACCTGCGCATGGAAGCCGCGCGGATCGAACTTCGCACCCAGCGCCGCCTTCGCCTTCGCCTTGGTCCGCGCGATCGTCAGCTGGCCGATCTTGTACGCCAGCGCCTGCCCCGGGATCGCGATGTAGCGCTCGACCTCGGCGGTCGCGTCGGTGCGCGCCATCGGCGAGTTGGCGAGCATGTATTCGATCGCCCGGTCGCGCGTCCAACCCTTGGCATGGATGCCGCTATCGACCACCAGCCGCATGGCGCGCAGCATCTCGTCGTTCAGCCCGCCCATCCGCTGATACGGATCGGTCTCGACGCCCAGTTCCTTCCACAGGCTCTCCGAATACAGCGCCCAGCCCTCGACATAGGCGGTATTCCCGCCGAACCGCATGAACGCCGGCAGCGCGGTATTCTCCTGCGCGAGGCTGATCTGGAAATGATGCCCCGGCACGCCCTCGTGCAGGAACAGCGTCTCCATCTCCCAGGTGTAGCGCGACGGCAGATCATAGGTGTTGTAATAGAAAACGCCCGGCCGCGTCCCGTCGGGCGTACCGCCCTGGTACGAGCCGCCCGCCTCGGTCTTTTCCTTGAACGCCGGCACCGCGCGAATTTCGAGCTTGGTCTTGGGCACCAGCGAGAACTGCTCGGGGATCCGCTTGTAGATCTTCGTCTCGATCGCCTGATAGCCCTCGCGGAGCTTCTCGGCCGACGCAGGCGCGAACTTCGGATCGGTCCGCAGATAGGTGAAGAACTCCGGCAACGTCCCCTTGAAGCCAACCGCCCGCTTCTGCGTTTCCATGTCCTTCAGCAGCCTTGCGACCTCGGACAGACCCAGCGAGTGGACCGCGTCCGCCGACAGCGGCAACGTCGTGTTCTGCTCGATCAGATACGCATACAGCTTCGCCCCGCCCGGGATCGCCGAAAGCCCGACGCTGTCGCGTGCCTTGGCGCGGTATTCGTTGGCGAGGAAATCGCGCATCCGCTGTTCGGCCGGCAGGATCACGTCGCGGATCTGCGTGGCATACGCCGTCCGCAACCGCGCCTGATCCGCCGCGCCGACGCTCGCCGGAAACGTCTTGAGCGGTCCCGCGAAAGTCGAGCGCTCGACGCCCTCCTTGATCAGATTGTCGAACTGGCCGATCATGTTGTCGACCACCAGCCGCGGCTGGACGATGCCGTCCTTCATCCCCTCGCGGAACAGCCCGATCGCGCGATCGAGCACCGCGGCATATTCGGCATTACGCTTCAGGTTGTTCTCGTAATCGACGAGCGTCTTGAACGGCGCGGCGCCCTGCCCCGACGCGAAATCGGGATAGAAGGTCTGGAACCCCGAGAAATGATCCATCGGCAGGTCGCGCTGGATCTTGAGCAGGTCGGGCGCATAGCCGCGCAACGTGATCCGCGTATTCGTCTCGAACACGTCATACGCGATCTGGTCGACCGCCGACAGCTTCGCGCGATCGATCCGGCCCAGCGCGGCGAGATCGGCCTCCGCCGCCGCCCGCTCGGCCGCGGTATACGCATCGGTCAGATAATCGCCGAGATGATCCGCATAGCGCAGGTCGCCGCGAAAGATCGCCGACACCGGGTTGCGCTTCAGGCTCGCCTCGTCGCTCGCATAGAACAGCGCCTTGAGCTTCGTATCCTCGGCGCTGTCGCCGGCCTGCGCGGTCGGTGGCGGCAATGCCTGCCCGACCGCCGCGCTCGCGCCGGTGGTTGCAAGAAACGCAGCGAGCAGCAGCTTGATCGACACCGGCAAATTCCCCCACCGCAAACACGCGGCTATCAGCGAGGATTAGGCCGGGCGTCCAACCGCTGCAAGCAACGCTTTACCGCGGTTTGACGAACTTCAGCGTCATCCGGTCGCTCTCGCCGATCGCCGCATATTTCGCGCGGTCGACGTCCTTCAATGCATAGCTCGGCGGCAGCGTCCACACGCCGCCCGGCCAGTCCGCGCTGTCCTTCGGGTTGGCGTTGACCTCGGACTTGCCCGCCAGCTTGAACCCGGCCGCGGTTGCGAACCCGATCACCGAACTCGGCTTCATATAGCCGCTCTTCTCCTCGGCAGCGACGTTGCGCGTCTCGGGCAGGCGGTGTTCGACGACCCCCAGCGTACCGCCCGGCTTGAGCATCTTGAACATCGCCGCGAACATCGCGCGCGCCTGATCAACGCCGCCGAAGCGCCAATTATGAACGTTGCGGAACGTCAGCACGACATCCGCGCTGCCATCGGGCACGCCCGGCTTCCCCGCCTCGGCAGGGAACGCGGCCAGACGCACCTTGCCATACGCCGCCGCATTCTTGGCCTGCATCGCACGCACGCCGTTGAGGCCCTTCTCCCACGGTCCCGCCGCGTAATAGGCACCGCCGCGCGCGGTCAGCGGCGCGAGGATCTCGGTGTACCAGCCGCCCGACGGCCAGATCTCGACCACCGTATCGGTCGGCTTCACCCCGAAGAACGCCAGCGTCTGCGCCGGGTGGCGATAGCGATCGCGCGCGACATTGGCCGGCGTCCGCGTCGTTGCAGCCACCGCGGCGGCGATCGGCGCAGGTACGCGTTGCGCACTGGCCATGGTCGGTGCGCTCGCGACGAGCAAGGCTGGGGCGGCGCAAAGCATGAGACGGACAGAGCGGTTCATCGTCGACCTTTCGGAATGAGCTGACCCGAGCGTGGCCCGAATGCGGCCGATCCACAAGCCCACAGCCACAGCGCCGCCCCGCCGACGTCTGGAAAAGGACAGCAGGATTACCCATATTCTTGAAGAGGTTGAACAAAGGACGAGGCAATGGCGGGCGGCTGGACACGCGACGGCGCGGTACAGGATCAGATCGATGACACGGTGATGGACGCCGTGCTCGCCGCGCGTGCACGCATGCCGACCGGCGAGAGCGAGCCGTATTGCGCGCAGTGCGGCGACGACATCCCCGAAGGACGTCGGCTGGCGATCCCCGGCGTACGCACCTGTGTCGCCTGCCAGAGCGGCCGCGATCGCCCCGCCTCCGCCCTCTTCAACCGCCGCGGCAGCAAGGACAGCCAGCTTCGATAACGTGACGCAAGTCTTCGCCCCCCGATGCCGGGCGAGGATCGGCCCATCTTTACTTGGCCCAGCTTGATCGTCAGGGCAGACCCATGAGCGACGTGACGCACAGCACTGCCCCACAAAACGACGCCCCCGATTTCGTCGTGATCGACGTCGAGACCGCCTGCTCGCGCGTCAGCAGCATCTGCCAGATCGGCATCGTCGGTTTCAAGAACGGCCGCGAGATCTTCGAGTACGAAACGCTTGTCGACCCGCGTGACATATTCGAGGTCTTCAACACACGAATCCACGGCATCGCCGAGCATCACGTCGTCGGCCAACCGACCTTCGCCGACGTCCACGCCATCGTCCACGGCCATCTGACCGGCCGCACCACCGTCGCACATTCCTATTTCGACAAGGGCGCGCTAGCCGCCGCCTGCCGCGTCCATGACCGCGCGATGATCGAGACCACCTGGCTCGACAGCGTCCGCGTCGCCAAGCGCGCCTGGCCCGATCTCGAAAGCCACCGCCTCGGGCTCCTCGCACGCTATCTCGGGATCACCCACAAGCATCACGACGCGCTCAGCGACGCGCGCGCCGCCGGCTGGGTGATCGTCAAGGCGAGCGAGCATACCGGCCTGTCGCTCGACGACTGGCTAGCTCCGCCGCGCGTCGCCGGCCCCGCACCCGCGGCGGCAGCAGACGGACCGCTGAAAGGCGACCGCGTCGTGATCCTCGGCGAACCCCGCGACGGCCGGCTCGCGCACATCGCCGCCGGCTTAGGCGCGCGCGTAATGACCGGGGTCGGCAGTTCGACGACGCTGCTTGTAGTAGCCGGCCGCGAACCATTCGGCCGCGCGACCCGGTCGAGCGTCGCCTATTCGAGGGCGCAGGCTCTCCGCGCCGAGGGTGCCCCGATCCGGATCATCGCCAGCGACGCGCTGAAAGCGATCGCCGCCAACCGCCGCCCCTGATCCTCCCCTATCGGCTCAGGCCATCGCCATCAGGCTAGCATTGCCCCCCGCCGCGGTCGTGTTGATCGAGGTCGACACCTCCTCGACCAGCCAATCGAGCCGGTAGCCACCCCCCGCCTGCGTCAGCACGATCGGCCCCGGCAGCGCGGCAATCGCCTGGTTGAGCGAGCGAACCCGTTCCGTATCCCCCTCGATCAGCGCGCCCGCATAAGGCCCCGCCGCCGCCCAATCCTCGACCCACCGCACGCGAGCGGCAACCGCCTTGGGCAGGTCCAGCGTCAACGCCGCCGCATCGCCGATCACGAGATCGTTTCCGGAAGCAAGCCCCGCCGCAAGCTGCGCGATCAGGCCCTCCCGCGTTGCCGGAAGCAGCAACACGGTGCCACGCGGATGGATCGCATAAACGTTGGTCTCGCCGACCGGACCGGCCAGTTCGGTCACACCGCCCAGCGGCGACCGCGTTGCGTACTCCCGCACGTCCTGCGCGGCACCAGTATCACCGCGACCCTCGAGCCACGACGCGAACTCCGTCGCCACCGGATCGCCTGAACCGCGCGCTCCGACATCCGCCCCCGTCACCAGCCGCCCGAGATACAGCGGCCCGCCCGCCTTAGGCCCGGTCCCCGACAGCCCACGCCCGCCGAACGGCTGCACGCCGACCACCGCGCCGATCACGTTGCGATTGATATACAGATTGCCCGCCTGCACCCGCTGCGTGACGAACGCGATCGTCTCGTCGAGCCGCGTATGCAGCCCGAACGTCAGGCCGTACCCCGTCGCGTTGATCCGATCGATCAGCGTCCCCAGATCGGCGCGCCGGAAGCGCACGACATGCAGCACCGGCCCGAACACCTCGCGCTCCAGATCGGCGAGATCGTCGAGTTCGATGATCGTCGGCGAGACGAACGTGCCGTCCGTCGTGTCTCCCGCCGGCGCGATCTGCTCGACCGGGCGGCCAAGCGACCGCATCCGCTCGATATGCCGCTCGATGTTCGTCTTCGCCTCGGCCGAGATCACCGGGCCGATATCGGTCGCCAGCGTATCGGTGCGGCCGATCCGCAGCTCGCGGAGCGCCCCCTTCAGCATCGCCAGCGTCCGGTCGGCGACGTCTTCCTGCAAGCACAGGATGCGCAGCGCCGAACACCGCTGCCCCGCGCTGTCGAACGCCGAGGCGACCACGTCCGCGACCACCTGTTCGGCCAGCGCGGAGGAATCGACGATCATCGCATTCTGCCCGCCGGTCTCGGCGACCAGCGGGATCGGTGCCCCCGCCGACGACACGCGCTTGGCGAGTTCCGCCTGGATCAGCCGCGCGACCTCGGTCGAGCCAGTGAACATCACCCCCGACGTTTCGGTCGCCGCGACCAGCGCCGCACCGATCGCACCATCACCTGCCACCAGATGCAACACGTCCTCGGGCACGCCCGCCTCATGCAGGATCGCGATCCCCTGCGCGGCGATCAGCGGCGTTTCCTCGGCGGGCTTGGCCAACACCGCATTGCCCGCGACCAGCGCCGCGGCCACCTGCCCCGCGAAGATCGCAAGCGGGAAATTCCACGGGCTGATGCACGTCACCACCCCGAGCGGGACCTGCCCCGCGGGGAGCAGCCGCGCCTGCTGCGCATAATAACGCAGGAAATCGATCGCCTCGCGCACCTCGGCCACCGCATTCGCGAGCGACTTGCCCGCCTCGCGCATGACCAGCGGCAGCAACACCGGCATCCGCGCCTGCATCAGGTCCGCCGCGCGATCGAGACACGCCGCACGCTCGTCGACCGACACCGCCGCCCAGCGTGGCGCCGCCTCGGCCGCGGTCCGCGCCATTGCAAGCGCAGCATCCGGCGACAGTTCGCAAACCGAGCCGACGACGTCGCGGTGGTCCGCCGGATTGAGCACCGGCCGCGCGTCGCCCTCGGTCCCGGCCTGCACTGGTGCCAGCGCCCCGCGGAACGTCTCGCTCAGCGTCGCCAGCACACCCTCGTCGCTTGCGTCGAGTCCTTCGGAATTGCGTCGCGTCCCATACAGATCGCGCGGCAAGGCGATCGCCGGATGCGGCTCGCCCGGCACCGGCATCGCGCGGACCGTCGCGACCGGGTCCGCCACCAGCTCGGCGATCTGCACCGCCGGGTCCGCGATCCGATTGACGAACGACGAATTCGCCCCGTTCTCGAGCAGCCGCCGGACCAGATACGCCAGCAGCGTCTCATGCGTCCCGACCGGCGCATAGATCCGGCACGGGCGGTTCAGCCGATTGCCGCCGACGACCTCCTCGTACAGCGGCTCGCCCATCCCGTAGAGGCACTGGAACTCGTAATCGCCGATTACGAAGTCGGGCCCGGCCATCGCGTGGATGGTCGCGAGCGTCTGCGCATTGTGCGTCGCGAACTGCGGGAACACCGCATCCCCCGCCGCCAGCAGCTTCCGCGCACACGCGATATACGCGACGTCGGTATGCACTTTCCGCGTGTACACCGGGAAGTCGGCCAACCCGTCGACCTGCGCGCGCTTGATCTCGGCGTCCCAATACGCGCCCTTGACCAGTCGCACCATGATCCGGCGATCGGCCCGCCGCGCCAGATCGACGATCCAGTCGAGCACGAACGGGCATCGCTTGCCGTAAGCCTGCACCACGAAACCCAGCCCGTTCCAACCGCTCAGATCCGGGTCGGTCGCGAGGCTTTCGAGCAGGTCGAGCGACAGTTCGAGGCGATCCGCCTCTTCCGCATCGATATTCAGGCCGATGTCGTAACGCTTCGCCAGCAGCGCGAGCGCCTTCACGTCGGGCAGCAGCTCGGCCATCACCCGGTCGGCCTGCGACCGGGCATAACGCGGGTGCAGCGCCGACAGCTTGATCGAGATCCCCGGACCGCCATAGATCCCGCGGCCGGCGGATGCCTTGCCGATCGCATGGATCGCCGCGACGTAATCGCCGTGATAGCGCCGCGCATCCTCCGCGGTCGTCGCCGCCTCGCCGAGCATGTCGTAGCTATACTGGAAGCCCTCCGCCTCGGGGCCCTTGGCGTGCTTGAGCGCCTCGGCGATCGTCTGGCCGGCGACGAACTGCTCGCCCATCATCCGCATCGCCATCGCCACGCCGCCGCGGATCACGGGCTCGCCCGCGCGCGCGATCAGCCGGGTGAGCGCGGCGCCCAGCCCCTTGTCGTCGACGCTTCCCGTCAGCTTGCCCGTCAACGCCAGCCCCCAGGTCGCCGCATTGACGAACAACGACCGTCCCTCGGCCAGATGCGACGTCCAATCGCCGCCCGCGATCTTGTCACGGATCAACGCATCACGCGTCTCCGCATCCGGAATCCGCAGCATCGCTTCGGCCAGGCACATCAGCGCGACGCCCTCTTGGCTCGACAGCGCATATTCCTGGACGATCCCCTCGACCCCGCCGCCGCGCTTTTTCGCCCGCAGCGCCGTAATCAGCGAGGTCGCGGTGCGCGTCGCATCCGCCACGGTGGCTTCGTCGAGCGTCGCCTGATCGAGCAGCGGTGCGAGGCATTCGGCTTCGGGCCGTCGATAGGCAGCGGTGATCGCGCGGCGCAGATCGCTCTGCGCGCGGATCGGCGGGGCGAAATCGGCAAACAATGGCGAAAGCGAAGATGTGTGCGGCATGCGGCGAGCCTCGTCTGGAACCTGACCAGACCGTAGCATGGACGCGATT
>Ga0308170_10004624_pt1 | contig 10789 bp, 9 predicted proteins | sample PhyBR2_2_FD_202136 | JGI IMG/M metagenome (GOLD analysis project Ga0308170, IMG submission 202136) | Phyllosphere microbial communities from UC Gill Tract Community Farm, Albany, California, United States - DLSLSB.R2 | ecosystem: Host-associated > Plants > Phyllosphere > Unclassified | place... | reverse complement strand
CCTGCCCGTCAAGGAAACAGGTGGCATTGTGCGCAAAAAGCCGGGCAATTCGAGTGGTTTCCTGGTTGCTCAATGCCGCGGTATGCGGGCTAATCAAAACGTTCGGGTGATCCCACAAAACACTATTAGGCGCCAAGGGCTCCTGCGCTACTACATCCAAGGCGGCGAATCCGATGCGCCCGGCTTCCAGTGCTGGGATCAGGGCCGATTCATCCACTACTGTTCCGCGGCCGACGTTCACAAAAATCGTTCCTTCGCTAACAGCTTCAAAGACCTCGGAGCCAAGCAGCCCTTCGGTGCTCCCCGTACCTGGAAGGGTTGCGACGATGGCATCTGCCTCGGCGGCTGCGGCAGCAAGCTGCGAGGGTTCGATCAGCCGATCCACGCCGGATACCGGTTTGCCGCTGCGCGAGGTGCCCCAGACGGTGGAACCGCAAGCCTTGAAGCGTTCAGCCACCGCCTTTCCAATTCCGCCCAATCCAACGACGAGAATCGTCATCTCATCAAGATGGCGCATGCGCCAGCGTTCCGAAGGCCAGTTTTTCTGCGCCTGGTCGGCTTCCAGCTTTCGAAGATTTTTCGCTCCAGCCAGCACTCCGAAGAGCGCAAACTCCGCCAGGGTCGAGCCGTGGACACCGGCGCTTGTCGTGAAGGTGACGCGGTCAAGCTCATCGGCATTCAGTCCTGCGGCCTTCACTTGGGAGCCGCCACCGGCGGCAGTGGTATGCACCCAGAGGAGATCCGGATTCTCGCGGACGGTTTTCTGCAATAGCCCGGGATTCACATCCGGGATGCCAAAAAGCGCTTGCGAGGACGCCAGGATCTGGTGGTAGCGTTCCGCTTGTTCCGGAGTGCGGCTGAATGAGGGCTCGCCTTCCCAGTCGCCGTGCCAGCGCTGCGGCCGGTAGAGTTCGGGTTCATAAATGAAATCCAAACGTGGTTCGAGTTCCCGCATCAGCTCCAGGTCTGCAGCTGGCAAATCTACGGCAATTCCCACGCGCAGGCGTTGTGTTGTTGGCATCATCGCTTCCTTTTCTTTCCGTCGAGTGACAGCATAGCGCTATGGACAGTATATTGAACAGAGTTCGCTATATTGACCATTGATGTCGTGATGGCAATGCCACCACCCAACAAAGGAGTTGTCGATGAATTCAGCATCCCCGAATCCCCCATCCATTCTCGGCGTGATCGGATTGGGCGCCATGGGACGCCCCATGGCTCGCCTGCTGGCAGCAGCACACGGAACGGTCCGCGTGGCATCGAGCCGTCCCAAAGAATCTGTCCTGGCAGATCTGAATTCCGCATTGCCTGCCGGTGCTGGCCCCGGCAGCATTCTCTGGGCAGATGATCCTGCCCAACTGGCCGCCGAATGCAATGAAATCCTGTTGATGCTCCCGGACTTGCCGCAAATCGCCCAGGCGCTCGAAGCGCCCGACGGCATTTTGGCCGGACTCCAGCACCGCGATCCCGCGTCCCCGCCATTGCTGCTGCTGATTGGCTCCACCTGTTCGGCGCCCGGCGTGCGGGCCCTGGCAGATAAATTAGAGGCAAGCTACGGCGAGCGCATAGCGGTCGTCGACTCCCCGGTCTCCGGCGGAGAAGACGGAGCTACGCAGGGAACCCTGTCCATCATGCTCGGTGGCACTGGCGAACTATGTGCCCGGGCGGCGCAGGCTCTTGCCCCTTGCGGGACTCCGGTACGCCTGGGCGAGCTCGGCGCCGGGCAGGTGGCGAAGGCCTGCAACCAGCTGGTGGTGAGCGCCACGATCTTTGCCCTGGGCGAAGCCTCGGTGCTGGCCGAGCGGTCCGGGCTGGATCTTGAATCGATGTGGAACCTGCTGGGCCACGGCTATGCCGCCTCGCGCTTGCTCGAAAGCCGGCAAGATCGGATGGTCAGCGGGGATGATTCGCCGTCGGGGGCGATCAAGTACATGCGCAAGGATCTGGCGGGGGCTCACGAGATCGCAGAATCCACGGGCACCCATGCCGTCCTGCTTCCGGTGTTGCGCCAGGCGATCGACGAGGTCATTGAGGCCGGGCTGGGCGACCGGGATATTTCGGTCACCAAGCGCTTCATCTCCGGGCGCTAGGCTCCGGCCACCAAGGATTTCACGGTGGCCACCACGGCGCTGGCCACCTGGCTGATTTCGTTCTCCTTGGTGCCCCGGGTGAAGGAGAGGCGGACCGCGGTGTGCGCGAGCTGCTCGTCGTAGCCCATGGCGGTGAGCACCGGTGAGGGGTCGGTGCTCCCCGCAGAGCAGGCCGAGCCTGATGAGCACAGCACTCCGCGGCGTTCCAGTTCAATGAGCACCGTTTCCCCTGCGGTGCGCGGGAAGACAAAGGAAACAATGCCGCCGATGCGTTGCTCGCGGTGGCCGGTGAGCTGGACCAATCCCGGGGCTGCCGCCTCCAGCTCCCTGGTGATCCTGTCGATCAGATAGTTCCCGTAGCTGTCTCCGGCCCCTTGCTGGCGCTGTTCGGCGCAGAGCTGGAGCGCCCGGGCAATGCCAACGGACGCGGCCGGATTTTCGGTGCCAGAACGCTGGCCTCCTTGCTGCCCGCCGCCGTGCAGCAGCGGGAGGACCTGGCACCGGTGACTGATGTACAGCGCGCCGCTGCCTTTCAGCGCACCGATCTTGTGCCCCGACAGGCTCAGCACATCCACGTGCGAGGCCAGCTCAGCCAGGTCCAGCCAGCCGGCGGCCTGCACCGCATCGGTGTGCATGAGCGCCCCGGCATCATGCGCCAGTTGGGCCAGTTCCCTGATCGGCTGGATGGTGCCCACTTCATTGTTCACCGACATCACCGAGACCAGGGCGACCTGGTCGTCAATCAGGTCTTTGGCGGCGCGCACATCGACCATGCCATATTCATCGACGGGGATCAGCTTGTGCGTGAAGCCGTGGATTGCGGCCAGGTAGGCGCAGGCTTCCATCACCGCAGGATGCTCGATGGCGCTGCTGAGGACCACTTTGCCCCGGGGGTTGGCCAGGGCACCGCCGATCACCGCGGTGTTATCCCCTTCGGTTCCGCCAGAGGTGAAGTAGATTTCACCTTCGCCAACACCCAGCTGGCCGGCCACCTGGGCCCGGGCCCAGTCATTGGCCCTTTTGGCTTGATGGCCCAGCTCATGGCGCGACGCGGGATTCCCGAAGTTGCTGGTGAGCAGCGGCGTGACCAGGTCGAGGACTTCCTGGCGGGGCGGGGCGGTTGAGGCCGCGTCCATGTAGATCATGCAATAACCATATCCAAGCCCAGGTCGATGGCCCGCACCGAGTGGGTGATGGCGCCACTGGAAATGATGTCCACGCCGGTCTCGGCAATGGCTCCTGCGGTGCTGGCGCTGACGGTGCCGCTGGCCTCGATGATTGCCTGCCCGCCGATCAGCTCGATGGCGTCGGGAATGTCTGCCAGGTCGAAGTTGTCCAGCATGATGATGTCCACCTTGGCCGCGAGGACCGCGGGGATCTGCTCGATCCGGTCAACTTCAACTTCCATTGCGGTAGTGTGCCCCAGCCGGGCGCGCACTGCCTCCAGGGCGGCGGTGAGCTCTTCGCCTTCCCCGAGCAAGGCCAGGTGGTTGTCCTTGGCCATGAAGGCTTCGGAGAGGTTGTCCCGGTGGTTCACTCCTCCGCCGCAACGCACCGCATAGCGCTCCAGGACCCGCAGTCCCGGAGTGGTCTTGCGGGTATCGGCAATCCGGGCCTTGGTATGCGACACGAGGTCAACCAGCTCGCGGGTTGCGGTGGCGATGGCGCTCATGCGCTGCAGCAGGTTCAGTGCCACGCGCTCGGCGCTGAGCACCGATGCTGCCGGGCCTTCGACCTTGAGCAGCTCATCTCCCGCCGCGAACTTTTCGCCGTCCGCGACCAGCTGGGTGACTTCGATGTTCTCATTGAGCGTTGACATGGCCCGGGCAAAGACCAGGCCGCCGGCGAGCACTCCCGGTTCCCGGGCGCTGACCACGGCCGTGGCGCGGGCATCCACCGGCACGATGGTGTCTGCGGTCAGGTCCCCGCGGGGATGGTCCTCGGCAAAGGCCATCGCCAGGATGCGGTCGATGGCGGCAAGAGGCACCGGATGGATTGGCTGGTTCACGCGTGTACTTCCTTGTTTTCAAGCTGGCGGATCATCGGCTGCGCGCTATCGAGCACCCAGCCGTAGCGAACGGTGTTCCCGGTATTGTCCTGGCTGGCCGCGTCCACGCGATGGTGGGCGCCCAGGGACTGGGTTCGTTGTTTCGCCGCATAGGCGATCATCCGTGCGCAGGTGTGGAGGTTGTCCAGTTCAACGAGCGCGCGCTGGTCCTGGGCGACCGGCGCACTGGCATCGAGCACCCTGATCAGCTGTTCCGCCCCTTCGCCGGTGCGGTAAACACCCAGGTGCTCGCTGGCCAGGGATTGGAGCTGCGGCAATTCCAGGGGAGCCTGGGCCTGCACTGCGGGCAGCTGGCCCACCACGAGTTCGCCGATGCCGCAGGCGCGCCCTGGCGCATCGGCCCCCATGGCGTTCACGGCATTGCGGGCGAAGACCATGGCTTCCAGCAACGAATTGCTGGCCAGCCGGTTGGCGCCATGCACCGTGGTGTTGGCGCATTCGCCGGCGGCATAGAGCCCCGGGATGCTGGTGCGCCCGCGGGTATCGGTGTGGATCCCGCCCATGGCATAGTGCTGGGCGGCCACCACCGGGATCGGGGCCAGGGCCATGTCCAGCCCGGAGGCCTTCAACCGCGCGGTGATTGACGGGAAGCGGCGAGCCAGGAACCCGGCGCCCTTGAGGGTTTCCACCGCTCGGGCGTCGATGAAGACCTGGTGGCCTGCCTGGTACTGGGCGTGGATTGCCCGTGCGACAACATCCCGGGGCGCAAGATCCGCCCGTTCGTCGAGCTCGAGCATGAACCGCTGGCCCAGCTCGTTGACCAGCACCGCTCCCTCGCCGCGCACGGCTTCGCTGATCATCCCGGCCTGCGGGTGCAGCTGCGGGTCAACCAGGGTCGGGTGGAACTGGATGAATTCCAGGTCGCTGATCACGGCGCCGGCGCGAGCGGCCAGTCCGATGCCGTCGGCGGTGGCTCCCTGCGGGTTGGTGCTCGCGGCATACAGCGAGCCCAGCCCGCCGGTCGCCAAGAGCACCGCGTCGGCATCCAGCTCCAGAGAACGATCCCCCTGTAGATAGTGCACGGTTCGCCGGTGGGCACCGGCAAAGTCCAGGTCCACCACCAGTGCGTTTTCGATGACGTCGATCTGCCCGCGGCGCTCGGCCGAGCGCACCGCCGCGGTCAGGGCGGCCACCAGCCCGGCACCGGTAGCATCCCCTCCGGCATGCAGGATGCGGTGGGCGCTGTGCGCCGCTTCGAGGCCCAGCTGGTAGTTCCCGGAGGCGTCCTTGTCGAACTGCACCGCGTGCTCTTCGAGCGTGTTCACCAGGCCTGCTGCCGAAGCGCAGAGTTCCTGGACTGCTTCTGCCCCGCCGTGCCAGGCTCCGGCACGCAGGGTGTCGGCGACGTGGCTGGCCACGGCGTCCCCCGCGGCTTCGCCTTGCGCGGTCACGGCTGACAAGCCGCCTTGGGCGCAGGAGCTATTTCCGTCGCCCAGCTGCTGCTTGGTGAGCAGGATGGCCGGCAGGCCGAGGCGCACCACCTCCAGGGCTGCGCATAATCCAGCGACGCCTGAGCCGATAATTGCCAGCGTTCTTGGGCTCATGGCTTGGCTGCCAGCATGCGCTCCAGGGCAATTTTCGCGTCGCCCTGCTGTTCGGCAGGCACGGTGATCTGGTTGACCACCCGCCCGGCGACCAGTTCCTCGAGCACCCAGGCGAGGTATCCGGGGTGGATGCGGTACATGGTGGAGCAGGGGCAGATCACCGGGTCCAGGCAGAAAATGGTGTGCTGCGGGTACTGGGCTGCCAGACGGTTGACCATGTTGATCTCGGTGCCAATGGCGAAGACCGTGGGCTCGGTGGCAGCGGCAATGGCCTTCTGGATGTAGTCGGTGGAGCCGGCCGCGTCCGCGGCATCAACCACCTCCATGGGGCATTCAGGGTGCACGATCACCTTGACGCCGGGGAATTCCTCGCGGGCCTTGGTGATTTGCGCCGGGGTGAAGCGCTTGTGGACAGAGCAGAATCCGTGCCACAAGATCACCTTGGCATCCTGCATGGTCTGCGGATCGTTTCCGCCCAGTTCCTTGCGCGGGGTCCACATCGGCATCTGTTCCAGCGGCACGCCCATGGCCTTGGCGGTGTTGCGCCCCAGGTGCTGGTCGGGGAAGAACAGCACCCTCCGCCCGCGCTCAAAAGCCCACTCCAATACAGTGGCTGCATTCGATGAGGTGCAGACCAATCCCCCGTTGCGGCCGACAAAGGCCTTGAGCTCTGCCGAGCAGTTCATGTAGGTCACCGGGATCACCGGCATGCGGCCGTCGTCTTCTTCATCCGCGTACAGCGCGGTGAGCTCATCCCAGCAAGCCTGGACGCTGGGGCCGTCCGCCATATCAGCCATGGAGCAGCCGGCGGCGAGGTTGGGCAGGATCACCGACTGGTCATCGCGGCTGAGGATATCGGCGGTTTCAGCCATGAAGTGCACACCGCAAAAGACGATGGCTTCGGCTTTGTCGCGGGTCAAGGCGGCATTGGCCAGCTGGAAGGAATCGCCGACGAAGTCCGCGTACTTCACCACTTCATCGCGCTGGTAGAAGTGCCCGAGGATCACTGCCCTGTCGCCGAGGGTTTCCTTGGCTGCCAGGATGCGGGCGTCAAGCTCGGCATCGCCGGCCTTCAAGTACTCTTCCGGGATGGAGCCTTGCACCGGGTAGCCCGCTGGAACTTTGTCCTCCTGGGAGGCGCCCGGCCCGTATCCTGCCGGGGTATCCCATGGGTTGGCGGCGAGGTCCGTGGAGCAGGTGGAGCCTGGGGCCAAGAGGTTCAGCCGGGTGATGTTCTGTGCGACAGATTCGTTGCTGCCGGTGAGTTGGGTGCTCATGGGTTGTCCATTTCATGCGAATAAGGGTTGAAGCGGGTGGAAAGTTCTAGGCTTGCGCTGGGTCGACTTCCAGCGGGTCGGGGCCATGGCCTGCGTATCGATAAAGGCGAGGCGGGCGGTGCTGCCCGCCGGCAAGGTATTCATCGGTGGCCTCTATGGTGGCGGTATTTTTCAGCGTGCGCCGGAAATTTGCCGGGTCCAGCCTCCTGCCCAGGATGGCTTCATAGACGCCACGGAGGGCGGCCAGGGTAAATCGCTCCCCCAAGAGTCGATGCGCGATTTGCCCGTATTCAGTTTTATTGCGCAGCCGCCACAGCGCGTAGTCAACTATCTTGCGGTGATCGAAGGCCAGCTGGGCAATGCCCGGATCATCGATATCGAACCAGGCCACGTTCTCGTCCTGGACCGTCGCCCCGACCTGGTCCGCATTGAGCAATGCGAAGTAGGCGATAGTTACCAGTCGATGGGTGGGCGACCTGTCGATATCCCCGAAGGTGTAGAGCTGCTCGAGGTAGCTCGGCCGCAGGCCGGTGGTCTCGGCCAGGTTCCGCCCGGCTGCCTGGCCCAGGGATTCGCGGGCATCGACCGGCCCGCCGGGCAGTGCCCACAATCCTGCGTGCGGTTGGCGAATTCGGCGCACCAGCGGCAGGCAGAGCTTGTCCGGGCCTCCGTCCTGCCCTTCCCTGATGCCCAGGATGACCGTCGAGACGGCCAGGGCGGGTGGGAGGTTGCGGCGTTCGTTGACGTTCGCCCATCCCGGTGCCGATGACATGTTCTTCGTGCCTCATTTCCACTGCGCCGATAATCGTTAGAGTCATTGTGACATTAAGTCGTTGGCGACACGAACCCCGGTCCTGGAACCAAGTGGTGATGGCCTATGATCTAAGGCATGACACTGGATCTGAATCTTCGAGTGGTACGCGCAAACGCTGAGGTGAGTGGCCCATCCGCGCTGTTCATCCACGGCTTCGCCTCATCCGGCGAATTGAATTGGGAGCGTTCTCGATGGCTGAAATATTTCACTGATGCCGGACGCAATGTACTGCTCGTGGATCTCCCCGGACATGGCAACGACCCCCGGCGCAATGTCGGAAGCTGGGCGCCAAGCCAGATTCGCCAGGCACTGGCCGCCATCGTCATGGAATTGGATGAAGGACCCGTGGACGTCATCGGCTATTCGCTGGGATCCCGCCTCGCCTGGGAGTTCGCGGCGTTCAACCCCGATCTGGTGGAGCACCTTGTAATGGGCGGCCCCGGCGCCGCAGACCCGTTGGCCGCGTTCGAGCTGGCCCAGGCCAAGGCCAACGTCGCCACCGGCGAGCCGATCAACGACGACTACACCGCCACCATCATGAAGATCGCAGCCGCGGAGCCGAGCAATGAGCTGGCGGCCCTGTTTGACCTGATTGAAGCGATCAAGACTGAACCCTATGATCCCGCGGCGAAAGTCCCCTCGGCGCCGACGCTTCTGGTAGCTGGCGACCAGGACGATCTGGCAACGACGATGCCGCGCTTGCGCCGCCTGCTCAAGGATGCGGGCACCCCCAATGAGGTTCTCTGGCTGGCAGGACGCAATCATGCCAACGCGGTAACCAGCCGCGAATTCAAGGAGAAGGCGCTGGCGTTCGTGAGTCACTAGGACGACAACCAGTTCTTGATCGTCCGTCTAGAAGTTCACGCCTGCAATGATTGTGAGAGATACTGCCAGCCACGAGCACAAGGGAGACCCGGGCGAACAGATGCCTCCGCTTGTCTCGTCCCGCAACAATCCATGCGGTTCTACTATTGCGGCATGGTCGGAAATCTTGGGCATCTCCCACATACTTGGTTCCGGAATCGACCGTGTCATTCGCGAGCGATTCTCTAGTACTTTGCGCTCGACTGTATGTCGATATAACCGAAGAGTATTTATTTGTTCCGAATTCCCATCTCTAACGCGTATCTTGAATCGTATTCTGCCAATTAGCATTGCGACACACGCTATTGGTTTTTTTGAAGTGGATCTGGTGTCGCCACTCACATCAAGACGTACACTCCTGTCATGGAGAATCAAGACTGGATCTCACCCCCGCCGCCGAAAGACTTGACCGGCCAAGAAATATTCACCGGCACGGGCGCGTCCATTTCAGATTTCTGGCGATTCGCGATGAGTGACTTGCGAATGAACAACACACGTGGATACCTCGCGGAGTTTCTTGTTGCAAACGCCATAGGACTACAAAACGTCAAGCGCACAGAATGGGACGCATACGACCTACTCTTGGACGACATACGCATAGAGGTGAAATCGTCCGCTTATTTACAAGCTTGGGAGCAGCCCCGCCTCAGCCGGATAAGTTTCTCTGGTTTGAGGGGAACCCGATACCATCCACGTCATGGTTACGATCCTGTAGGAAGGGGCCTGAATGCCCATGTCTATGTCTTTTGTGTCCAGACCGCCACTTCACATGAGACGTACGAGCCACTGAATGTCAACCAGTGGTCCTTCTATGTTCTGAAACGCAGCGTTCTTCTCCAACACGGCAGAAACAGTATCGGGCTTCAAGCAGTATCCCGATTATCAGACGGCCCGACGGCTTGGGCCAATCTCCGAGCTGAAATCCTCCATGCATCAAAACTCGAGGTAATAGAAGACAGTCCGTGGTGGGACTGACTACCTATAGCGGCGTATACATCAGCAAGGTCAGATCCGGAGCCTCTGCCGGGGTCAGGTTGTGCTGCTCATATTTGGTCAGCCCTTTGACGGGGTGGCGGAAGAGCCGCTCTCCCGTTTGGAAGCCCGCGACATCCCGTTCATTCCAAATGGCTGCGAACTGCGTTGAAGCTGCTGAGACTCGCGCGACAATTCCCGTTTCTCCCGAAGGGCTGAGCCATCCTCTTGTTTCGGCACGGAAGCTGCCGACAAATCCGCGGCTCTGCTTCTCCCAGTCGGGCAGCATGTCGCGCAGCTGCGCGTCGGTGAAGACCAGCCACAGCAAGTTCCGGTCCTCGGCATCCACGGTGCTGATCCGCGGATACAACTGCGCGTATTCGGCGTTCCAGCCGATGATGGCCCAGTCAGCTGAGAGCAGGAAAGCCGGGAAATCCATCACGTCCAGCAGACGCTGCAAGGCAGGGGTCATGGCACTGGATTCTTCCGGTGCCAGTTCGCCGTGCCCGGCCAATGACAAGAGATAGCTGGTTTCTATGGCGCTCAGGCGGAAAAGGCGCGCAAGCGACTGCATCACCTGGCGCGAGGGGTTGATGTCCCGGGCCTGTTCCAGCCACGTGTACCAGGTGGCGGAAACCCCGGCCAGAGTGGCGACTTCTTCGCGGCGCAACCCGTGCACCCGGCTTCGGCCAACCTCCGGCAATCCGTGCGATGCCCTGTCGGCACGTGCACGGCGGTCCTTGAGGAATGCCGCCAATTCCTCGCGACGGCGCTGACCTGCGTTCATAACCGAACCTCATTATCATGGTAGTAGTACTACTAGTATCGTCACCGTCTGGGTTTGGGAACAAAATTGTGGTGAGATTTTAAAATGACCACACTTCGTTCACACACCGTTACCCATGGCCGCAATATGGCCGGAGCCCGCGCACTGTTCCGCGCAGCCGGCGTTAATGGCGCAGATCTTGGCCGCAAGCCAATCATCGCCGTGGCCAACAGCTTCACCGAGTTCGTTCCCGGGCACACCCACCTTCAGCCGGTAGGCCGCATTGTTTCCGAAGCCATCGAGGCTGCCGGCGGCATCCCCCGCGAATTCAACACCATCGCCGTCGATGATGGCATCGCCATGGGCCATGGCGGCATGCTCTACTCGCTGCCCT
>Ga0308170_10004623_pt1 | contig 10791 bp, 8 predicted proteins | sample PhyBR2_2_FD_202136 | JGI IMG/M metagenome (GOLD analysis project Ga0308170, IMG submission 202136) | Phyllosphere microbial communities from UC Gill Tract Community Farm, Albany, California, United States - DLSLSB.R2 | ecosystem: Host-associated > Plants > Phyllosphere > Unclassified | place... | reverse complement strand
TTGACCAGACCGGCAGCTTCCACATCGTCTTTATCAAATTGTGCGACGCGGTTAGTTCCATCGGCATCGCACATTACGGCTGAGTAGTCGGTCAGCTTGGTCGGTGCAATCACCACACCACCGGCATGTTTACCGGTATTACGGGTAATACCTTCAAGTTTGAGTGCCATTTCCCAGATTTCAGCGGCATCGTCATTGTCTGGGTTGGATGGGTTGGTGACGATATCCTTAAGCTGTGGCTCAGCTTCCAGCGATTCTTCCAGACTCAAACCTAAGGGTTTGGTTGGAATCATTTTAGAAATACGGTCTGCCAAACCATAGGATTTACCCAATACACGTGCAACGTCCCGGATGGCACCTTTGGCCGCCATGGTTCCGAAAGTGGCGATCTGAGATACGGCATCTCGGCCATAGGTACGTGCCACATAGTCAATCACGCGGTCACGACCGGCAATACAGAAATCGACGTCAAAGTCGGGCATTGATACACGTTCCGGGTTCAGGAACCGTTCGAACAGCAGGTCGTAACGCAGTGGATCAAGATCGGTAATCTTTAAGCTATAAGCTACCAGTGAGCCGGCACCCGAACCACGACCCGGACCGACAGGTACACCATTACCTTTGGACCACTGAATGAAGTCCATCACGATCAGGAAGTAGCCCGGGAAGCCCATGTCGAGAATAATCTTCACTTCGAAGGCTAAACGTTCGTCATAGGGTTTACGAATTTCAGGCCAGTCTTCATCACGTTTTTCAGGCGGATACAAGAAATTTAAGCGCTCTTCCAGACCCTGTTCGGATAAATGCGCAAAGTAGGTATCAATGGTATGACCTTCCGGAATCGGATAGTCCGGTAAGTCATTAAAGCCTAAACGCAGGGTAACGTTACAACGTTTGGCTATATGGTAGGTATTTTCAATTGCGGTCGGAATGTCTGAAAATAATTCAGTCATTTCTAGCGAATTTTTGAAATATTGTTCTGGGCTATAAGTTTTAGGACGACGGTTATCGCCTAGTACATAACCATCGGCAATACAGACACGCGCTTCATGCGCTTCGAAATCTTCACGGCTAATAAAGTGCACATCGTTATGCGCGACTACACCAATATTATATTTTTTAGCGAGTTTAACCGCTTCTTCAATAAAGGCCTCTTCATCGGGACGCTGAGTACGACTCAAAGCCAAATAAACCCGATTGCCGAATTTTTCAATCCATTCCTGAAGTAGGGGTTCAGCCTTATCTGGATTTGAAGTGATCAGCATTTTGCCGACATCAGATTGCATGCCCAATAGCACAATCAGGTCTTGATGCTGATTGAGAATCCAGTCTTTTTGCACACATGGAATATCGAGTTGCTGACCGCGAATAAAGCCTTCAGATACCAGTTCGGTCAGATTACGCCAGCCTTTATTGGTCATCGACAACAATGTCACACGGTGTTCAGCATTATTCAGGCGAATTTCTGAACCTAAAATGGGTTTAATGCCTTTATCGAGACATTTTTTATAGAATTTTACTGCAGCATGCAGGTTGGATAAGTCGGTAATCGCCAGTGCTGGCATTTCATCATTTGCAGCAGCTTTAATAAGATCAGATACACGTACGATAGATTCTGTAATTGAAAATTCTGTATGTATACCAAGATGAACAAAGTGCATAAATGAGTCCCTGCAAAAACCACTGGATAGTTTAGCATGCTCTAATAAAAGTCATGGATTAATATTTAGCTAATTCAAGCTTAAAATTCGGCTTTTTGCAGCTGAATGGATGATGAGAGCTATACCAGCAGGTTCAACGATTTTGAAACACTGCATCTAGATTGGAAATCACGCTGTATTTCAAATCGCATTTCTAGATACAAAAAAGCCCTCAATTGAGGGCATTCAATGATGGGGATTATCTTAAGCGTGATAGCCATTCACCAAAGGTTTGTACAAATTGTACTAGCAATAACAAGACAATGACGGTCAGGATGACCACACTGGTATCAAAACGCTGGTAACCATAGGAAATGGCCAGATCACCAATCCCACCGGCACCCACGGCACCTGCCATCGCCGTTGCGCCAATCAGGCTAATGGTGGCTGTAGTCAGGTTTAAAATCAGCGAGCTGCGTGCTTCAGGCAAAATAAATTTGAAAATAATTTGCAGGGGAGAGGCACCCATGGCTTGTGCCGATTCAATAATGCCTTCATTTACTTCAAGCAATGAAGTTTCGATTAACCGGCCCATATACGGACCAATATAAATGGTCAGTGGCACAATGGCAGCCCATGTACCGATAGAGGTACCCACCAACAATTTAGTCAGCGGAATAAAGGCAATCAGCAGGATAATAAACGGCAAGGAACGCAGCGCATTTACAATCGGGTTTAAGCCATGATAAATCACCCGGTTTGGCAGAATGCCGTGAGGACGGGTCACCAGTAAAATGATGGCTTGAATAAAGCCCCAAATACAGCCGAACAGCATCGCAAAAAACACCATATGGAAAGTTTCTTGCAGGGCGGTAACAAACTGGTCAATTGAAAGTGAACTTTTCCAGTACGGTGCAGTGATTTCTGTCAGCCATTGAACAATTAAATCTCTCATGCGCTGACTCCAGATCGTTCAACTTTGACGCCATTTTGCTGGAAAAAAGCAATCGTCTGTTCAATTACAGCAGGATCACCCAATAGCTGTACAAACATTTGTCCAATCACTGAACCGTTAATTTCAGTCATATTGGCAAACAAAATATTCAAGCTGATATCAAACTGTTTAATGGCTGCCTGAACCACGGTTTCCTGTGCAGAAGTTCCGAGGAACTGCAAGCTGTAAATACTGTTATGATTTTGATTTTCTAAGTTTTGTAAAATATTGACAGGAAGCTGCTGCTGCAAAACGGTTTGAATAAAATTCTTGGTGGTTGGGTGCTTTGGCTGACTGAAAATTTCTAGCGTCGAACTGGTTTCGATCACCTGACCCTGTTCCATCACCGCAACATAATCACACACAGTTTCAATGACATCCATTTCATGTGTCACCATGACAATGGTAATGCCTTGTTCTTTATTAATCTTTTTAAGCAAATCTAAAACAGATTTGGTGGTCTGCGGATCCAGTGCTGAAGTCGCTTCATCGCAGAGTAAAATTTTCGGATGATTGGCGAGGGCACGCGCAATACCGACACGCTGTTTCTGACCGCCAGACAGTTCATCCGGGTAAGCATCTTTTTTATGCTTAAGATCAATAAACTCGAGCAATTCCGCTAAACGTTTTTCACGCTCGGCTTTGCTCCAGCCCAACAGTTTCATTGGCATTTCGATATTGGCTGCGACAGTTTTGCTCTGCAACAAATTAAAATGCTGAAAGATCATACCAATATTGGCACGTTCTTGACGTAATGAACGTGCATCCAATGCAGTAAAGTCTTTTTGATTAATGATGACTTGACCATCATTTGGTCGTTCGAGCAAATTAATCAGGCGGATTAAGGTACTTTTACCCGCACCACTATAGCCAATAATGCCAAAAATACTGCCATCTGGAATCTGTAAATTAATTTGATCCAGGGCACGAATTGTTTGACCTTTAAGCTGATAGTGTTTTGAAATATTTTTAAATTCAATCATATGGTCAAAAACTATCTATAAAAAGAAAAACAGGCAAAGAAACTTTGCCTGTTTAGATGTACCAATTATATTACTATTTTGCTTCAGTGAGATAGCTAATCGGTTTATTTACGTCAACTTTAGTGCCAGCAAATTTTTCCTGAACAAATTTTTTCACGGCTTCGGTGTGGTAAAGCGCGCCTACTTTTTTCAGCACAGGGTCATTTTGATGGTCAGCTGCAACAGCAAGAATATTGACATTCATTTTGGTGCTCTGGTCGATTGGCTCATAATAAATAGAGTCTTTCAGCACATTCAAGCCACCTTCCATTGCCAGGGTATTACCCAATACAATTGCATCGACTTCGTCTTTCACACGTACAGCAGTTGCCATCTGAATAGGTTTAATCACAATTTTTTTGTTGTTTTCAACAACATCAGCAGGTGTGCCTTTTACATTGTCAAAATTAGGTTTTAACTTAACCAAACCGGCAGATTGAAGTAACAATAATGCACGTGATTCATTTGCCCCATCATTAGGAATGGCAATGGTTGCACCTGTTTTAAACTCATCCAGTTTCTTCACTTTACTTGAGTAAATACCCATTGGTTCAAGGTAAGTAGTAGAAAGCGGGGCAATCTTGTCTTTATTGGACTCGTTGAAAGCAACCAGATAGGCATAAGACTGGAATGCATTCACATCAATTTCTTTATTGGCTACAGCAGTGTTCATAGACACATAGTCAGTAAAGTTTTTCACTTCTAGCTTAATGCCGGCAGCTTTGGTTTCCGGAAGGGCAGCAATATAACGCCAAACTTCAGCATCCGAACCTGTAGATGCCATAGTGACAGTTTGTAATCCCGAAGAATCTTTATTTTGAGCGGCATCAGATGCAGGTGCTTCTTGTTTGCCGCAGCCAGCTAAGCCAACGGTTAAGCCTAGTACAAGACCAAGGAGCTTTTTCATGTATTCATCCTAAGTAAATTTAATTTTGGCTTTAAATTTACGAATCTATTGTATTGAGAGATTAAATCAAGCTTGAATCAGTAAAAACCGATTGATGCATACGACTTTAAAATGACCTGAAATTCAATGCAATCAGATATCAGTCGCATAACCTAATCAATGTAAAGCTGTGAATAGCAAGTCTCACTATATCCAAAGCAGCTTTGTTCATTCAGGCTAACTTTAAATTTGGGTAATGATAGCAATTTTTTATTATGCATAATAGTGATTATAAATCTGATACTTAGCTTGTTTTTGAATAACAAAGTGAGATGTTTTAATAAATTAACTCATAAAACAATAGATTAAATTTATTGCAATGAATAAAACTGATAATTAAAAGAATTTTGTTTCTATATAAATTTTTAGAAAATATAAAGATGAAAAATGGATAAGTGACAATTTCATATTTTTAATATTGTTTCTTCAAGTTTACGAAGTCTTGTTGCTTGAATTCAGGATAGAAAGAGCCTAATAAATGGGTTTTTGAAAAATAATAGAAGTAGGAGATGAGTACAGGTTCTTATACAAAATATTGCTTTTAAGAATTGGGAGATTCTTGAGGAAATGAGGTCTTGAGAAATCAGAAATGGTAAAATTGGTTTCAAAGTTGGCTTTTTGCACTTTTTTAGGTTGAAATTAAACTACTAAGTTATTGATATTATGAGGAATATATAAATTTACTTCGTATAATCACCATTATGTTAAATAGGGTAATAATAGTTGCAATATTGTTGATCACTCAAGTATATTGCAACTATTATTTTGCTAAGGTTATCGTCATGATGGAAGTAGACTTCTTAATACAACAGAATTATATAGGTACACTTATAGGTAAAAAGTTAGATATAGCATTGAGCTTACATGGAATAAACTTTACTGAATTTATGGTGCTATACCATTTAAATACAGTCCAAGAAAGACAGTTGAGTCGTATTGCCTTAGCAGAAAAAGTTGCTTTATCTGCATCTGGAATAACACGAGTATTAATTCCAATGGAGAAAATAGGATTGGTTGAAAAAAATACTAATCCAAGGGATGCGAGACAAAGTTTAGTTCTTTTGACTCAGAGTGGAAAAGAGATCATGCAGAATGCAATCATAACAGTTGAGCATACTGCAGAAGCTGTATTTTCATTGTTCGACAAAGGTGAAATTTTAACGCTAATTTCTTTATTAAATAAGCTTAAACTATGAAAAATTTAACCCATTTATTAGATCGTGAAAAGTATAGACAACTGCTTATTGATCAAATAGGGCTCCCAATCAAGCAGAAAGAAATCGTTATTAATTCTATTAAAACTGCTTGGTTATCTGCTGGAAATTTTTCAGACGAATGCGATACTGTAATTTTATTACATGGGGCAGGAGCAGGAGCTGTTACTTGGTATCCGAATATTGCAAGTATTGCACAATTTTATCGTGTAATAGTACCTGACATAGTTGGTTACGGAGAATCTGATAAACCTGATGCTAGTTATGATCAAGAATATTTTTCAAATTGGCTGAATAGTTTTTTAGAAGCTTTAAATTTAACTAAAGTATACCTCGTAGGATCTTCTCAAGGTGGTGCAATTGCCATGCGCTTTACTTTAGAGTACTCCCAAAAAGTAGAGAAACTTGTATTGGTTAATAGTACAGGATTGGGTGCTAAACCTAAATTTTTACCATTTTTAGGGATGGTTTGGATGAATCTTCTTCCTTCTAAGTTAGCTAATAAGTTTTCCTCTAGATATCTTGTTGTGAAATCAAAAAATAAAAGTCAATATCACGGATACTACTCTATTGAAGTTATTAAAAGTTTAGGAGGTAAAAATGTATTTTTGCAAGGTAAAGGAGCAGTAGTCTCTAAAATACCAGAATATGATCTCAAAAAAATTAAACAAAAAACTTTAATTATTGTTGGTGAAAATGATCTATTTTTTTCAATAAATTATAGTGAGTTGGCATCTAAAATAATTCCAAATGCTAAGCTTAGAATAATTCCAAGTGCTGGTCATATGGCTTCAATAGATCAGCCAAAAATATTTAATGAAATTTTAATTGAATTTTTGAAAGAAAATTAAGATCTTCTAAAATTAACATAATACAGGTTATAATAAATAAATTTTTACTTATCTATAAACATGTACTTAAGTTTAATTTAAAAATAAATTGGATATTTTGGTGTTAAATATCACATTGACTGTCTTAAATTTAGAGCTTAAAAGTTTATTGTTATAAATAAAAAACCCGCATTAAGCGGGTTTTTTATTCTTAATTTTAATTAAGCATTTTCACGTGCAATTGCGCGGTAACCAATATCTTTACGATATTGAACGCCGTCAAAAGTCACTTTTTGGCAAAGTTCCAAAGCTTTTGCTTGTGCTTCACCAATCGTATTGCCGAGTGCAGTCACACAAAGTACACGACCACCAGCTGTTACGATATCACCATTTTCATTGGCTTTTGTACCTGCATGGAACACTTTCGCATCTGCCATTTCAGTGTCTAAACCTGAAATCACATCACCATTGCTTGAAGTTTCAGGGTAGCCACGTGATGCAAGTACGATACCAACAGTTTTGCGCTCATCCCATTCAGCTTCCCCAGGAAGGTTACCTTCAATACCAGCTTCAACCAAATCAACTAAAGATGATTTTAAACGCATCATGATCGGTTGGGTTTCAGGGTCGCCAAAACGACAGTTAAACTCGATCACTTTTGGTTGACCTTGTTCGTCAATCATCAGACCTGCATATAAGAAACCTGTATAAACGTGGCCATCTTTTTTCATACCTTCAACGGTAGGACGCATCACTTCATTCATGGTTTTTTCAAAGACGTCAGCCGTTACGACAGGTGCAGGAGAGTAAGCACCCATACCTCCTGTGTTTGGACCTTGATCGCCTTCAAAAATACGCTTGTGGTCTTGAGAAGTCGCCATTGGCAGGATGTTGTCGCCATCAATCATACAAATGAATGATGCTTCTTCACCTGCAAGGAATTCTTCGATGACTACGCGAGAACCTGCATCACCAAATTTGTTGCCTGCAAGCATGTCATCAATTGCTGCAAATGCTTCTTCATTTGTCATTGCAACGATTACGCCTTTACCCGCAGCAAGACCATCAGCCTTGATCACGATTGGCGCACCATTTTTTTCAACAAATGCTTTTGCTGCATCTACTTCAGTGAACACGTCATAGAAAGCAGTTGGAATGTTGTGGCGTTTTAAGAAGTGCTTGGCAAATGCTTTAGAGCCTTCAAGTTGTGCAGCAAATTGAGTTGGACCCCAAATTTTAACGCCAGCTTCACGACAAGCATCCACAACACCATTTACAAGTGGTGCTTCAGGACCAACAACCACTAAATCAACCGCATTGTTTTTTGCAAAGTCGATAATTGCCGCATTGTCTAAAATATTTAAGGCAACATTTTCGCATTTATTTTCTGTTGCAGTACCTGCATTACCCGGCGCTAAAAATACTTTTGCAACTTTGTCATCTTGCGCGATTTTCCATGCCAATGCATGTTCACGACCGCCATTACCCAAAACTAAAATATTCATCGGTTCATACTCCATGAATCGAAAATGACATAAAGTCCTCAGCCTAAAAATAGGAGAGGACTTTATGCAAGATTAGAAATCTATTTGTCTAAATGTAGATGACTTTGTCATTACATTAATATCCAGTCACTTAGTGACGGAAGTGACGCATGCCAGTGAAGACCATTGCAATGCCAGCTTCATCAGCAGCAGCAATTGTTTCTTCATCACGCATAGAACCACCCGGCTGGATAATGCATTTGATACCCGCTTTCGCTGCGTTATCAATACCATCACGGAATGGGAAGAATGCGTCAGACGCCATTACAGCACCTTCAACTACTAGACCAGCATGTTCAGCTTTAATCGCAGCAATACGAGCAGAGTTTACGCGGCTCATTTGACCTGCGCCCACACCAATGGTTTGACGGTTTTTAGCATAAACAATGGCGTTAGATTTCACGTATTTCGCAACTTTCCAGGCAAAAATCATGTCGTCAATTTCTTGCTCAGTTGGTGCACGTTTGGTCACAACTTTAAGATCATCTTTCGTGATCATGCCCAAGTCTTGGTCTTGAACCAGTAAACCGCCGTTTACGCGTTTGTAGTCAAGTTGCGATTGACGCGCATCGATTGCTGGAAGTTCACCACAAACTAAAACACGTACGTTTTTCTTCGCACCAGTAACCTCAAGAACGCCTTCAGCAACGCTCGGTGCAATGATCACTTCAACAAATTGACGATCTACAATGGCTTGCGCAGTTGCAACGTCTAATTCACGGTTGAATGCAATGATGCCGCCGAATGCAGATTCAGGATCTGTTGCATAAGCAAGGTCATAAGCAGCTTTGATACCGTCTAAAGACACTGCAACACCACATGGGTTGGCGTGTTTAACGATCACGCAAGCAGGTTTCGCGAATGATTTCACACATTCAAGTGCTGCGTCAGTATCTGCGATGTTGTTATAAGAGAGTTCTTTACCTTGCAGCTGTTTCGCAGTTGATACAGATGCTTCAGTCGCATCAGCTTCTACATAGAAAGCAGCAGCTTGATGTGGGTTTTCACCGTAACGAAGGTCTTGTGCTTTATTCAATTGAGTATTGAAAGTACGTGCAAATTTGTCTGCCTGACCTTCCTCGACACCTACGCGAGCGCCAAGGTAAGAAGCGATCATGCCATCATATTGCGCAGTATGTTCAAATGCTTTAACCGCCAAGTCAAAACGTGTTGCGTAAGATAAAGCACCATCAGCTTTAAGCTCGGCAACTACAGTTGCATAGTCAGATGCATTTACCACAATACCTACAGATGCATGGTTTTTTGCAGCAGCACGAACCATAGTAGGACCGCCGATGTCGATGTTTTCAATCGCATCTGCCAGTGAACAGTTCGGTTTTGCAACAGTTGCAGCAAATGGATAAAGGTTAACTACAACCAAATCAATTGCATCAATGTTGTGTTCTGCCATCACAGCTTCGTCTAGACCGCGACGAGCCAGGATACCACCATGAATTTTCGGATGTAGTGTTTTTACACGGCCGTCCATCATCTCTGGGAAACCAGTGTGCTCTGAAACTTCAACTACGGCAACATTATTGTCTTTTAACAATTTGTATGTACCACCAGTAGATAAAATTTCTACCCCAAGAGCAGCAAGGTCTTGTGCAAACTCAACAATACCAGTCTTGTCAGAAACAGAGATTAAAGCGCGTTTAATAGTCATGATCTTCGTCACAGTTTTCAAAGGAACAGATTAAAACAAATTAGCAAAATGCAGGTTAAAAAAAATGCCTGCGGAAGCCGCAAGCATTTTATCATTTATTCACTCATTAAACCGTGAGCTTTCAACTTTTTACGTAAAGTACCACGGTTTAGTCCGAGAATCTCGGCAGCACGTGTCTGGTTACCACGCGTATATTCAAGAACTACAGATAGAAGAGGCTTCTCCATTTCTGCTAGCACCATGTCATACACCTGAGAGGGTTGCTCGCCTTGCAATTGTGCAAAATAATGGCGAACTGCGCGATCTACGTGAATACGAAGAGCGACATCAGATTGTGCAGTAAAAATAGGAGATTTGCTATTCATGCGAATTAATCCGAAAAATCAAAATATCACTTGGGTAAAGAGATATATAAAAGTGGTCTATAAAAATTAAATGAACTCCAGTTTTAGATCCTAAAGCTAGAGTTCTAAAACTTGATCATTTAGCTTGCCACAACTCAACGTTTTTGATCGAAATTTAAGCGTAACAATAGATTAATATTTGTTACCAACCAAAATCAAAACAAAAAAATCTACTCGATACGCAATATCAAATAAAGCGCATTTCAGTTAGACGATTTTGTTGTGAAAATTATCGAGGAGTTTGTAGCACATAGCTTTCGTGGCGCGTATGATAGCATTGTCTAAGAAAAAGTGAGCAAGAAAACTGCATTTTTTTTACATTTTTTTGTATTTTTTAATAGTTTTTTTCAATATTACGGACGAATTATTTCTAAACTATAAGTGTCAAAGCTTTTGCGTGCTACTGGAATGCTAAATTTGAATTTGAAAGGACTATTCTGAGGGATTCGTTGAATTCCTTGAAGACTTTCAATTAAATATTCAGAAGGCATAAAGGAATAGGTCGAGATCGTTTCCCCATTCTCTTTCAAA
>Ga0308170_10004622_pt1 | contig 10795 bp, 9 predicted proteins | sample PhyBR2_2_FD_202136 | JGI IMG/M metagenome (GOLD analysis project Ga0308170, IMG submission 202136) | Phyllosphere microbial communities from UC Gill Tract Community Farm, Albany, California, United States - DLSLSB.R2 | ecosystem: Host-associated > Plants > Phyllosphere > Unclassified | place... | reverse complement strand
TAAGGGCTGCCCGTCGAACGTCAGACGCTGTTCAACACATCCTGGGCCAGCAGTGAGTTCTTATTCGTTGGTCAAAGGCCTAGTTCAAGCCCAATTCCATTTGGTGCGGGTAGTTGGAGGCACCGACACCTGGGGTCGCATGGGGCGCTGGCGCCCTTCAATCACTCTCGTGCTCAAGCTTGAGCCGGGTCGGAAAATCGGTGCGGGCGATTGTAGTGAGCTGAGACGCTGTAGACCATGTCTCATCCCGAAATAATTTCTCTCCAATCCGGCAATAATCCTTCGCCGCTATCACGCCAGGCCAGCATCTTATCGAAATAGATTCTCAACAAGAACCCCAAAAAACGTAGGCCTACTGCGCCCGATTTAGACAGCCTGGTGCATGCAAGATGAACTTCTTTTGCGCGCAAGCGCCCATTTTACGGGGCCTTCGCGGTTCGGCGCTTCGCTGTTAAAAATGCCTGCTACGAGTGATGCAGGTTTCTCGAAACCAGGCAATTTTTTATTACAGGAGAAGAGGTTTATTCGGCTTCAGAAAGGCTGTAGGGCGCAAGATGTGTGACAACATGTCGCACATTGTCGCAGACCGTTCTTGTCTCGGATCAAGGCCGATCCGGCCCGACACTGAAACGCAAAACGCCCCGGTCTTCAAGAAGAAAACCGGGGCGTTTCATTGTGATGTCTCAGCGTATATTTCTGCGGTTGCGCGACACCAGCAGCGGCACCAGCACGGCAGTTAGCACGAAGGCCACCAAGGCCCATTGCGCCAGGGACAGGCCCAGGATCGGCGGGTAGGGTGTGGAGCAAAAGCCATCGACCTGGAAACCCAGCGGGAAAATCTTTGCCAGCGGCAAGTCATCGACAATGGGTTGCAGCACATCGATGCCACAGCTGACCGCCGGAAAGAATTGGGTATACACGTGGTGCCCCGCCACAGCGGCACCGGCCAGGGCGCTGAGCACCACCAGGCCTTCGAAAATCGTCAGGCTGCGACGGCTGCGCATGGCCGCGCCGGTGAAGGCGAACAGCGCAATCAGCAACAGGGCGTAGCGCTGCAGGATGCACAGCGGGCACGGAGCCTCACCCAGGGCCACTTGCATGTACAGCGCACCACCGATCAGCGCCAGGCAGATCACCCCCAGCAAAACCAGATAGCGCCGCTCACGGCCCAACCGCGTCATTTGCTCATTCATTGCGTTTCCCTATGTCTGCATGGATCGACGCGCAGCCTTGTGACACCCGGCGCGCTATCGGATGGCCGAAGTCTACACGCTGACCGTGACAGTGAACGAGCGGCTGCCGCCAACATTGAAGGGAATAAACAGGAGGAGGGTTAAGTGCGGATTAATGCTGGCAGTTGGACAGGGATGGACCTGCTGCCGCCATCGCGAGCAAGCTCGCTCCCACAAGGAGGCAGCGCTTGGCATCAGAGTTGCGCAGATTCCTGTGGGAGCGGGCTTGCCCGCGAAAGCGGTGGATCAGTTTGCATTGAGGTTGGATGTACCGACGTCTTACTCCAGTGCCGCCGCCGGCCCGAAGAATTCGTAACGGCTCTGCTGGTCCGGGACGCCCAAGGCCTTGAGGTGACGTTTGACGGCGCCCATGAAGCCCTTCGGCCCGAGGAAGTAAGCGTCCACGTCGCGCTGTTCCGGCAGCCATTGCGCCAGTTGCTCCTGGCTCAACAGCCCTACCCTGTCAGCCGTCGGGCTCACGCCATCGTCTTCGTCGTAGCAATAGAAGCGCTTGAGCTGCGGGTGCCGCTCGGCCAGGCCGTCGATCCAGTCGCGGAAGGCATGGGCACCACCGTTGCGCGCACAGTGGATGAAATGCACTGGCCGCTCGGTTTGCAGCGCCGCTTGCAGCATCGCCAGGGTCGGAGTGATGCCGACGCCACCACTGATCAACACCAACGGCTTGTCGCTGGCGGTGAGATAGAAGTCCCCGGAGGGCGGGAACAACTGGATGCGGCTGCCGACGTCTAAATGATGATGCAGGTAGTTCGACACCCGGCCACCCGGTTCGCGCTTGACGCTGATGCGGTACTGGCCGTTGTCCGCCAGGGCCGACAACGAATAGTTGCGGCGCACTTCCTCGCCGTCCAGCACCAGCTTCATACCGATGTACTGCCCCGGCTCGGCCACCAGGATCGGACCCTTGTCCTCCGGTTCGAAGTAGAACGAGGTGATTTCCGAGCTTTCCTGCACCTTGGCGGTCAGGATGAACTCGCGCTCACCGCGCCAGCCTCCCGGCGCCGCCGCCTTTTTGTCATACAGGCCGGTTTCGGCACCGATCAGGATATCGGCCAACTGGTTATAGGCGCCCGCCCAGGCGGCAATCACTTCGGGCGTGGCGATTTCTTCGCCCAGCACCTCGGCAATCGCCCGAAGCAGGCATGTACCGACAATCGGGTAATGCTCCGGCAGGATCTGCAAGGCGACGTGCTTGTTGACGATTTTCGCCACCAGGTCGCCCAACTGGTCCAATTGGTCAATGTGTCGCGCATACATCAATACACCGTTGGCCAAGGCGCGAGGCTGATCGCCGCTGGCCTGGTGCGCCTGGTTGAACAGCGGGCGTACCTCTGGGTATTCAGACAGCATCATGCGATAGAAGTGAGTGATCAGCGCTTCCCCACCGCTTTCCAGCAATGGCACGGTGGAGCGAATGATGGCGCGTTCTTCCCGACTGAGCATAAGGGTGACTCCTGGCGTGTTAACAGATGCATAAGTCTTATCAGTTTCCATGCCAGGTTTTTTACCCTTTACTATCAATATGTTAATGACAATGTAGTCATTAAGACTTCGATAACGTTATAGTCATCCAGACTACATGGAGTCTTTATGACCGCAACCGCCCTGCTGACCTCGCTGCTACCGCTGGTGGCCGATTTATCTCGCGAACTGCCTGAAGGCGAGCGCTATCGTCGCTTGCTTGGCACGTTGCGCGCCCTCATGCCCTGCGACGCGGCGGCGCTGTTGCGCCTCGACGGGGACTGCCTGGTGCCATTGGCCGTGGACGGCTTGAGCACCGACACCCTGGGCCGACGATTCCAAGTCAGCGAACACCCGCGCTTCGAAGCCCTGCTGGCCAACCCGCACCCCACGCGCTTCGCCGCCGACAGCGACCTGCCCGATCCCTACGACGGGTTGGTCGAGGGTCTGGACGAGCATCTGGAAGTCCACGACTGCATGGGCTGCCCACTGTTCGTCGACGAGCGGCCCTGGGGCCTGCTGACCCTTGACTCGCTGGACCCGGAGCGCTTCGAACCCATCGACCTCAATGCCCTGCAAGCCTTCGCCAGCCTCGCCGCCGCAACGGTCAGCGCTGCCGAACGCATCGACCGCCTGGCCCTGAAAGCCGAAGACGAGCACCATCGCGCCGAGGTCTACCGCCAGGCCAGCGGCCAACAACACCGCGACATGGTCGGCCAGAGCAAGGCCCATAAACGCCTGGTCGAGGAAATCAACCTGGTGGGCGGCAGCGACCTGACAGTGCTGATCACCGGTGAAACCGGCGTGGGCAAGGAACTGGTGGCCCAGGCCATTCACGCCGCGTCAAAACGCGCCGAACAGCCGATGATCAGCCTCAATTGCGCCGCCTTGCCGGAAACGCTGGTGGAAAGTGAACTCTTCGGCCATGTACGGGGCGCCTTTACCGGGGCCACGAACGAACGTCGCGGCAAGTTCGAGCTGGCCGACGGTGGCACGTTGTTCCTCGATGAAGTGGGCGAGCTGTCGCTGACCGTCCAGGCCAAATTGCTGCGTGTGCTGCAGAGCGGCCAGTTGCAACGCCTGGGCTCGGACAAGGAACACCGGGTCGATGTGCGCCTGATCGCGGCGACCAATCGTGACCTCGCCGAAGAAGTACGTAACGGCCGTTATCGGGCCGACTTCTATCACCGCCTGAGTGTTTATCCGTTGCAGGTGCCGGCGCTGCGCGATCGTGGACGGGATGTGTTGCTGCTCAGTGGTTTCTTCCTGGAACAGAATCGATCGCGCATGGGCCTGGGCAGCCTGCGCCTGACCAGTGATGCTCAGGCCGCACTGCTGGCCTATGACTGGCCGGGTAATGTGCGCGAACTTGAGCACCTGATCGGCCGCAGTTCCTTGAAGGCCTTGGGCAGGTGCGCGGTGCGCCCGAAAATCCTCAGCCTCAGCGCCCAGGAACTCGATCTGCCTCGGCCTCTTGTGGATAACCCAATGCCTTCCGTCGATCCAGGGTCTGCCATGCCGTCCGTGTCGGGGGATCTGCGCGAAGCAGTGGATGCGTTCCAGCGTCAGCTCATCACTACCAGCCTGGAGCGTCACCAGCACAACTGGGCCAGCGCCGCCCGGGAGCTGGGGCTGGATCGGGCAAACCTCGGGCGGATGGCGCGGCGGCTGGGGCTTAAATAGCCCTGCCCTACCATTTTGGACATGATAGGCATCCCCTTGCCACAGATACCCCCACCACAGGATGAGCAGCCACGATCCGCCGACTTGAAATTGACTGTCGACAGGATTCGCCCTAAAGCCTGCCCCCGACGAGTCGATAACCCAATATCAAAAGCTGTTTTGGCGATCTCCAGGCTCGCCCCACCTTTTTTCCACAGAAGGTTTTTATGTCTTCCAACAAAGCCCGCGCAGATTCACTTTCGCTTCTGCTGTTTACCTTGCGCAGCGGCAAGCTGATGGCAATCAACCTGCTCAAGGTCAGTGAAATCATTCCGTGCCCGCCGCTGACCCGGCTGCCGGAATCGCATCCGCACGTCAAAGGCATCGCCACCCTGCGCGGGGCATCGCTGTCGGTCATCGACCTGAGCCGCGCCATTGGCGAACGTCCACTTGAGGACCCGGACGGCGGGTGCCTGATCGTCACCGACGTCAGCCGCTCGAAGCAGGGCCTGCATGTGCAGGCAGTGAGCAAGATCGTCCATTGCCTGACCACCGACATCAAACCGCCGCCGTATGGCTCAGGCGGCGTGCGCGCATTCATCACCGGCGTGACCTCGGTGGACGGCACGTTGGTGCAAGTGCTCGATATCGAGAAGGTCATCCACGGTATCGCCCCGGCGCAGATCGAAACCGCGCCGACCGAACTGAGCATGGAAGACGCCGAAGTGCTGGGCAACGCACGAATCCTGGTGGTCGATGACAGCCAGGTCGCACTGCAGCAATCGGTTTACACCTTGCGCAACCTGGGCCTGCAATGCCACACCGCCCGCAGCGCCAAGGAAGCCATCGAATGCCTGCTGGACCTGCAAGGCACGGCACAACAGATCAACCTGATCGTTTCCGACATCGAAATGTCGGAGATGGACGGCTACGCGCTCACCCGAACCCTGCGCGAAACCCCGGACTTCGCCCACCTCTACGTGTTGCTGCACACTTCGCTGGACAGCGCCATGAACAGTGAAAAAGCCCGCTTGGCCGGCGCCAACGGAGTGCTGACCAAGTTCTCCTCGCCTGAACTGACCAAGTGCCTGATCACGGCGGCCAAGGCTGTCGCCGAGCAAGGCCACTAAGGCCCGCTGCCCCTCTGTAGCCCCGCTGTAGCCTTAGCAGCGGCTGAGCGAAGCTGCGATTTTTTCCTGGCACTCTAATTCCCAAGGAGAGATCAGGACCGCAGGCTTCGTCCGGTCCTGCTGCCCGCCCGGCCATCGCCCGATGAGTGGCGCATAACTTGCTTCGCCCGCTCAACACGGCGTTTTTCTGTCGCCACTCTCCAGCCTCATGCGATCGGTTGATTAATGAACACAACGTTTTCTTGCGTAGGGTGCGGCAAATGCTGCAGCGATCACCACGTTCCCCTGACGCTCGACGAGGCCCGGATGTGGGCTGAAGACGGCGGCCAGGTGATTGTCCTGGTGGAGGCCTTCCTGCCCAACGGCCTTGGCCTGCCGACAGCGCAACGCGAACATGCCGAGCGCCGCTCCGCGGTGGTCCACAGCGGTACCACTCAAGCCCTCGTGGCAATCACCTTCGCCGCCTACAACGCTGGCCGTTGCCGCAACCTTAACGAAGATAATCTCTGCGGCATCTACGAACGCCGGCCATTGGTGTGCCGTATCTATCCGATGGAAATCAACCCGCACATTCCCCTCAATACCGCCATAAAGGACTGCCCGCCGGAATCGTGGGACACCGGTCCGCAACTAATCCTCGGCGGCAAGCTGGTCGATGCGGAACTGGCGCGCCTGATCGAACGCTCGCGACAGGCCGACCGTGAGGACATCGGGTTGAAGGAACGTATCTGCGCATCCCTGGGGATCCATACCACCGCGCTGAAGGGCGACGGCTTTACCGCCTATTTACCCGATATGACAGCGTTCGCCATGGCCATCGACCAGGTCCGCTTGCAGCCGCTGGAACAGCAGGCCAGTGAATGGCAGTTCCACCTTTCCGGTGACGACGTCGCTGAACAGGTCCTGGCCAGTGGTGCGCGGGTCGTCTGCGAAGCCCCCGTCAATTACGCGTTCATTTCGCTGCGGGCGGCGTAAATTCCTGAAGACTGCGAACATCCTGTGGGAGCGAGCTTGCTCGCGAAGGCGTCGGGTCAGCGTACATTGATGTTGAATGTCAGACCGTCTTCGTGGGCAAGCCCGCTTTCACAAATGGAATTCGCGGCGCTGATTACGCTTCGGTCTCGCCTAACCCTCGCCAGGAATGTTAGCGTGCTTGGTATTCCCTGCAGATGAGCCTTGCACGATGAAAAAAACCGTACTCGCCTTCAGTCGTATCACGCCGCCCATGATCGAGCGCCTGCAACAGGACTTCGATGTGATCGTGCCCAACCCGTCGAAAGGCGACATCAACGCGCAGTTCAACGAAGCACTGCCTCATGTGCATGGCCTGATCGGCGTCGGCCGCAAGCTTGGCCGCGAGCAGCTGCAAAACGCGACGAAGCTGCAAGTGGTGTCCAGTGTCTCGGTGGGCTACGACAACTATGACCTGGCGTACTTCAATGAACGCGGGATCATGCTCACCAACACCCCCGACGTACTCACCGAAAGCACCGCCGACCTGGCCTTCGCCCTGCTGATGAGCAGCGCTCGCCGCGTCGCTGAACTGGACGCCTGGACCAAGGCCGGGCAATGGCAGGCCACCGTCGGCCCGCAGTTGTTCGGCAGCGACGTGCATGGCAAGACTCTGGGCATTGTCGGCATGGGTAATATCGGAGCGGCGATTGCGAGGCGTGGCCGGCTAGGGTTCAACATGCCGATTATCTACAGCGGCAACAGCCGCAAGACCGAACTGGAAAACCAGTTGGGCGCACAGTTCCGCGAACTGGATCAGTTGCTGTCCGAAGCAGACTTCGTCTGCCTTGTGGTGCCACTGAGCGAGAAGACTCGCCATCTGATCGGCCAGCGCGAATTGGCCCTGATGAAACCAAGCGCCATCCTCATCAACATTTCTCGTGGTCCGGTGGTTGACGAGCCGGCACTGATCGAAGCCTTGCAGAACAACCGCATCCGCGGCGCCGGGCTGGATGTCTACGAGAAAGAGCCGCTGGCCGATTCGCCGCTGTTCCAGCTGAAAAACGCCGTGACCTTGCCGCACATCGGCTCGGCGACCCATGAAACCCGTGAGGCCATGGCCAACCTCGCCTTGGAAAACTTGCGAAGCGCCTTGATGGGCGAACGACCGCAGAACCTGGTCAACCCGCAAGTCTGGAAATAAGCCGCCCGGCGGGTTGTTGCCATTCATCACGAGACCACACCCCTGTGGCGAGGGAGCAAGCTTCCTCGTCACAGGTCATGTCTCAGCGGGCACCCAGTGCGCCATTCGCTGCCAGCGGCCGCGGCTTGCGAAACACCAGCACGTTACCCAGCATCACCAACACCAGCCCGAGCAGCGCTGGCGCGGTCCATTGATAACCTTCGGCAAACGCCGAGACGTTCAACGCCACCACCGGGAACAGCACGGTGCAATACGCCGCGCGCTCCGGCCCCATGCGCCCCACCAGCGTCAGGTAGGCCGTAAAGCCGATCACCGAACCCGGGATCACCAAGTACAACAGCGAGCCTATATAACGCGTGTTCCATTCCATGTCGAAGGGAATGCCTTGGAAAATGCACCACCCCGCCAGCATCGTCGCACCGTAGGCCATGCCCCAGGCATTGGTGGTCAACGGCCTGAGCCCGGCCTTCTGTTGCAGGCTCGAGAGCATGTTGCCTGCCGAAAAACACAACGTTCCCAGCAGTGCCAGCGCCAACCCGAGCAGCGTTTGCGGGCTCGCGCTGTGACCGGCCAGCTCCGGCCAGAACAGCAGCGCCAGCCCCAGCAACCCCAAGGCGCCGCCCAACAACACGTTGCGAGCTATCCGCTGGCCGAAAAATACCCGGGCATTGAGGGCATTCCAGAGCGTGGCCGTGGAAAACACCACCGCCACCAACCCACTGGGAATCCATTGGCTGGCGGTGAGGAAGCACATGAAGTTGATACAGAACAGGCACAAGCCCTGGGCCACGCAAATCAAATGGCCGCGCCGGTTCATCACCTGCAGGCGACGGCTGAGCAGCAGCATCGCAAACAGAATCAGGGCGGCGAGGCCGAAGCGATAGACAATCGACACAGGGATGGCGACAACGCCAAGCTGAAGTTTCAGGGCAATCCAGGTGGTGCCCCAGATGAGCACGGTGAGCAGGTACAACGAGAGGTTCATGGTGACGGCTCCTGACAATGACCCTCAGTGTCACGCCGTTGCCCACCCGGCACTTGCGTAAACTTGCGGTTTTGTCGGGTTGCAGGCTGGCAGCGGCCGAAGGACGGAGTAGGATTCGGTCTGGAGAGAACCGATCATGCCCACACTGCAAAACTTCCAAGTCTTTCAAGCCCTCAACAGTTCGCCCAATGCTCGCCTGGAGCATAGCGCCGAGCTCGGAGACGGCATGGCGGCCGCTTTGTGGAGCAACCATCATGACGCCCGAGACTACGAGGCGCCGACCCACCATACGTTGTCTTGCTATATCGCCGGCGGCACCGGCACGTTTCGCCGCGAACAGCCCGACACCACCGGCGCTCCCGACAAACTCTGCATTTTGCCGGCCGGGCATGAGTCGGCCTGGGTCATCAACGGCGACATCCGCCTCGCCCATCTGTATTTCAGCCCCGAACAATTCGCCCTCGGCTGCGTCACACTGCTGGACCGTGAACCCCGACAGTTGCAACTGCGTGAGGAAACGTTCCTCGACGACCCGCAACAGGCTCAACGTTTTCGCCAACTGATCGCCCTGAACTGGGACGAGCCCGGCGAACGCCTCCTGACCACCAGCCTGGCCCACGAACTGCTCAATCATTTGCTGCTCAGCCAGGTCGGCCAGCGCCAAGGACTTCGCCTCAAGGGCGGCCTGGCGGCACATCAGCGCCGAATGCTGGTGGACTATGTCGACAGCCATCTGGCGGACGCGATCAGCCTGGGGCAATTGGCGGCGTTGTGTGCGTTGTCCGAATACCATTTCGCAAGGATGTTCCGCGAAAGCTTCGGCCTGCCCCCTCATCAATATGTGTTGGCCAGGCGCTTGGCACAACACGCAACAAGCGGTGGGCGATGTAGCACTGGCCTGTGGGTTTGCCAGCGCCAGCCATTTCACCAACCGCTTTCGCCAGGCCTTGGGCGCAACGCCCGGGGAGTACCGGCAGGCGTTTTTGCGCTAGCGGACGGCGCTGGCATTCGTAGTGCCCAAGGTACTGCTATCGCGAGCAAGCTCACTCCCAAAGGAATCTGCGTCGAACAAACAATTCAAGCCCGCCGAAGATCCATTGTGGGAGCGAGCCGTCCGGGAGACTGCGCCCAAAAACAAAACGGGCCTGCAAGTGCAGGCCCGTTTTTCAGTCAGGAATTTAAAATCAGCGAGGCTTCAGCCGTGAAGCGCAGCCCGTTCATTCTCCAGGAATTCTTCTTCCAGCATGGCGTCGGCCAAGGCTGCGGATTCGGTCGGCGCCGTAACCCCACCGCGCTTGCCGCGCAGTTTTCCGTACAGATGCTCCAGGGCATGTTCCAATTTTTCGGCTGCTCCTTCGATCGCCAGCTCCAGCGTGTCGGCCTTGTGCGTCACGGAAATCGGCTGGTGGCCCTTTGGCCGTGCTTCAAGTTGGCACCGCAGGTCGTGGGGGCCAGGCTTGTCACCGTTCTCATCCCCTAAATGGACCTCGACCCGAGTCAGGTCTTCTTCGTAACGTTCGAGCGTGCTTTCAATGGTAGTACGTACCCACTCCTCCAGTCGGATGCTGCTTTGAATATGGTTATCGCTGTTGACTTGGATTTGCATAGTTCATCCCTTATTTCGGCTAGCTCGCCAGGGGCCCATTGACGTTAGCGCAACGGCCCCTTGAGTACAGAGTCGGGCTGGCGGAAGAACAATTCAACCCCTTCAAAAAGATAAATATGGATTTGCAAAAAAAGCCGGACAACGGTCAAAAGCGCTGTTAATGTCGGGAGTTGCCTCGCCTCGCTTTGTTCGCGCAAATCCCCGTCTCCTGGCGCACCGTCAACGAACATCCCCGCGTAATTGCCCCGAAACGGGCAGCCACAACAGCCGCATTCCAGAGCGTTCAACGCCCAAGTGCCGCGATCATTGTCCGACAGTTTTTCCGGCATGCCACTTGCTAACTCTCTTCCAGGCACTGTGCAGGCTGCGTTCCTTTTGATTTCGCCTGTTCAGTCCTGAACCTTGAGATGAACACGATCATGGAATGGCCAATGGTCCGGTGTTGCGAACTAATTCCGATCATGGCCGGTCAACAACTGCACGTTCAATCAGGCGGTGACGCATCATGGACAACCCTTTTCAGATCATTACCGAGGCCTTTGCGCC
>Ga0308170_10004620_pt1 | contig 10798 bp, 8 predicted proteins | sample PhyBR2_2_FD_202136 | JGI IMG/M metagenome (GOLD analysis project Ga0308170, IMG submission 202136) | Phyllosphere microbial communities from UC Gill Tract Community Farm, Albany, California, United States - DLSLSB.R2 | ecosystem: Host-associated > Plants > Phyllosphere > Unclassified | place... | reverse complement strand
CTCGACAGGCCCGTCCACCCGTCCTGCGTGACCGCCCTGCGCGCGAGGGGCTCGAGTCAACTCATCGTCGCGTCGTCGAAGCGTCTCGAGGAGCTGGAGCATGCGAGGGAGGGCCGAGGAGGGGGGCCAAGAGGAAGAGGCGGGGAGGACGAGGACGCACCTGCTGTCCCACCGCTGCAGAGCCCGCTCGCCCTGCTCCAAGCGCGCCTTGTACCTTCTCGAGGCTCATCGAAAGGCGTCCACGAGTCCACGAGCCACCGCCGGTGTCGAGAGAGGTCGGGTCGACGAGGTTCGCCGATGAGGACGAGGCGGAGCTTGTTGGACGACGGCGGTGCGTGAGGACGAGATGGCGGGGCGTGTTGGTTGTTGCAGCACGCTCGAGCTCTGGCTGTACGGACTGAGCAAGCCGCACGGTGAGAGGAGGACGACAAGAACGTTGTCGCGGCCGGCTCTCCCTTCTGCTCCGAGTCGTCGCCGGTGAAGCAGCCCGCTCGATCGTGCGATGTGCCTCTCGACCGTGCGACACCTTGTCCGGACGGCCTCCTGTCGCACGCTCGGCCAGCTCGAGCCGCCGTCCGCCGGACCGTCGTGCGCTCCGCCAACTCGGACTCGTCGGCGCCGACTCGCTCGCCTCGCTCGTCACGCGGCTTGCGCGACCTGACGAGGGCTCGTCCTGCCTCTCGACTGAGCCTCTGGGCCGCCTCGCTGTGCCTGTCGCCCGCCCAGTCGTCAGCCGAGGCCGCCCTCTCCGCCTCGACCTCGACTTCCGCCTCTCGCCCATCCTCGGCATCAGCAATCGCCTCGCCAGATGTGGCAGCGAGCGGGCAACATCTACAACCAGCTCCCGAGCGTGCGCGCCCTATGGCAGCAGCCCACAGCCCCGGCCGCCGCACCCCCCGCCCACGACCCCGCTGCCGACTCGTCCCTCGACTCGTTCGACACGGCCGCCGAGGCCCCGCCGAGCCTGCGCGTCCAGTCGCCTCGAGGTCGGGTCTACGCGCCGTCGGTCCCGTCGAGCATACCGACGAGCAGAGCGCGAGCGGGCCGGGCATTCGCTGTCGACCAAGGCGGCGAGGACTCGACCCGCCCAGCTCTCGCCGAGGAGGAGCGCCTGCCCGTCGACTCGGGTCCGCGAGCGCAAGCTCGACGAGACGCCGAGCGCGCTCCATCGCCGCCAGCTGCGCGACCCGTTGTCGCTCGGCCCTCTCCTCCCGCCGAGCCGTCGCCCGCACCAGGTCCGGGGGCGACCTCGGCGAGCGCGCTCGGCCAGCCAAAACTCGCTGGCGGGCTCATGGAGCGTCTCAAGGCGCAAAGGGCGGCTCGCGTCGGCCCTGCCGCGGCGACTCGTCCTTCGGCACTCTCCTCCTCTCGTCCGACCGTTCCGCCCGCAGGCGCCGCCGCACTCCGACCCCCCCAGCAGCCGTCGGCCGTCCCGCCCCTCCCTCAGCCCGCCGTTCGACCTGTCCCTACTCGAGCTGCGACCATCCACCCCTCTCCCCCTCTCCAGCCTTTCCATTCCCCGCCCCGCTCGGACGAGCGCTCGCCCTACCCTCCCGACTCGGCATCCGCCTACCCGACCTCGTTCAGCCTCCCCGCCGACCACTACCCGCCCGGCGACGGCGACGACTACGCCGTCGACGAGGCGCACAGCCCTCGGCCGTGGCACGACGGCTTCAGCTACGTCGACCCCGCCGGCGCTGCGCTCCGCACGCCGTCGCGCTCGAGCGGCAGGACCGTCCTGCACGAGGCGCACGGACGCGCGGCGGCTCTCGGCATCGACGGGCACGACGACGGCGCGCCGCCGCGAGCTGGGCCGCCGAGTCTCGCCGAGCTGCTCGAGTGGGAACGTGCGCGGCGCGAGGGGCGGGATGAGGTGCGCGCGCGAGGAGGGTCGCCGGCGGTGCGGGAGCGGCTCGACCGAGAGGAGGACGTGAGGAGCTCGTGGGGCTGGGAGGAGGCGACCGAGGGCCTGCGGGACCCGGGCAGGTCGACCGTGAGCGATCTCGAGGAGGAGGAGAGGAGCGAGGTGCGGGTCGACGAGATCCTCATGCAGGTGCGCCTCTCTTCCCTCCCTCGAGCGCTCACTTCCTCCGAGTGCGAGCTGCTGCTGATGCTTGACTCGTTCTGCGGGCAGGACTGGCTCCTCCAGCCGCCGCCCGACCGCCCTGTCACCGACGGCCTCCTCTCGTTCCCCGACATGTGGTACGGCGTCTACGCCGTCCTCACGCCCTCGCACTTCTACCTCCTCCACGACGCCGACGCCAACGCCGACGCCCAGCTCGCCTTCGCCGTCCACGACGTCGTCGCGGTCGAGCGCATCTCGAAGCATGCGCGCGACGGGTTCGAGCCGTTCTTCGTCGAGGTGCGAGGCGGCGACAAGCTGTACTTCGCCGGCATGGAGAAGCTCGACGCCGAGCTGTGGAGTCTCAAGATCAAGTGCGTCGCGCCGTTCCTCTGCCTCGCTCACCCTCTCGCTCAGAGCTGACGCTCAGCGCCTGCAGGAACGCTCATTCCGGCGCATACCGCCGCTCGTCGACCGACTTCGACGACCTCGCCGCCGACAAGCCGTCGGGCCCGTCGTCGTCGTCGACTCGTCGTCGCCGACACGTCAGCTCTCCGCCAACGTCCTTCGCCTCGCTCGAACGACCTCGCAGCTCTGCGCCTCACCCTCCCTCGTCGCCCCTTTGCGACCAGAAGGACCCTCGCTGGATGCGCTTCCCCAACGCCGACATCCACGCCCGCCCCGTCCTCGTCGAGGAGCTCCCGCCGCACGCCGCCGCCGACGACTGGGGCCGCTCCTCCCCTCCCTCTCGCTCGGCCTTGCCCGCCCGCCCGCCGACCGAGGTGTACGACCCGCCGTCGCCGCCGTCGCCGGTCCGCCTCGAGGCGCAGCACGCGCTCGAGCTCGGCGTCATGCGCGACCGGCTCGAGCTCGTCCGGGCGGTGCTCACGGGCGAGCAGGAGGGGCTCGAGAGCGACGCGGCGCGGGCGAGGGAGGCGGCGCAGGAGCTCGAGGGGATCAGGGACGTGGTAGTGCAGCGGGCCGAGCGGGACAGGAGGGCGCTGAGCGCTGACGAGGAGCGGCTACTTGAGAAGGTGCGTGCGCTCTCTCTCGGGCTCGCGCATCGCCCTTGAGCGTGAACTGACACGATTCTACGCTTGCACGCCCGCAGATCGAGTGGCTCGAGCACCTCAACGGGACGCGCTCGCGCACCTCGGCCGAGCAGGACGAGCTCGCGCGCGTCGTCGAGGAGGAGGCGAGGTTGGCGGACGAGCTGCGCCGCGAGCTCGAGGCACTCGGGGCGGCGGCAGCTGGAGCTGAGCATCCGGGAAGACACTCGGTGGACGGGCGGGAAGCGGAAGGGCGGGCAAATGGGACCGGCTGGAGGATGGATCACGAGGTGCGCCCTGCTCGCGCTCTCTCGGCCCCTAGCTCGGACCCATACCTGACTCTACTCCTCCTGCAGTATCGCCGACATTCCTCTCGCAGCGCGACCGACGAGCGCCCACCTTCAGCACGGGCGCACCCCGACGGCCTGCAGAGCAAGTTCTCGTCCAACAGCTCGGCGCCTCAACGGTACCGCAGCTCGCCTCACTACCATCGGCCAACGCTCTCGTCTGTCGCCCAGAGTCTCGTGCGTCCCTTCTTTCTCGCGGCGCACTCTGCGGTAGAGCACGGAGCTGAAGCCTCTCCCTCGCGCGCAGGCCAATCTCGACTATCGGCACGAGCAGCGGTACTCGAGCGAGCAGGGCTCGGTCGACCGCGACGGAGACGTTGACGCAGAGCGGCGGGACGCCCAGAGGAGGAGGCTGCAAGAGGTGCGTCCTCGCCCTCGTGCTCGTCGAGCCTTTTATTACGCTGACTCTCGGCGCCCACAGCTCTTCCTCGAGGTCGAGGAGCGCATGCTCAATCAGAAACGTCGTGCGTCTTGATCAATATCATCCCCTCGCGCGTGCTCTAGCTGACTCGTCTCCCGCGCAGACCTCGCCGCCTCGGAGGACAAGAACCGGCAGCTCACCCACACGCTCGGCAAGGTCGTCAAGGTGCGTCTGCATGCCCTGGGTCCTCGCCCCTCATCCCCGCTGACGCGCTCTCACTCCCACAGCTCGTCGAAACCTCGTCCGGCGCGCACTCGTCTCAGCTCTCGGCGCTGCTCGACCGGCTCGACACGCTCACGGCGCAGCTCCACCTCCCGATTCACATCGCCGTCCCTCCTCCGGCCCTCGTCCCCTCTTCGTCTTCCTCGTCATCGTCGGCCTCGCGCAGCACCCCGACACCGCCGCCGCCGTACCACCCGACCTCGCCGCTCGTCCAGCTCGGGCGCGCGCCGTCTGCTCGACCCGCGCACGGCCCTCGAGCGGCTCGCCCTCTTACCGCAGCGAGCCTCGCGCTCGTGCCCGGCGACGGCAGGATGGCGCCAAGGGCGCTGCCTCGGCGCGCCGCGCAGGCGCTCATCGGCGGGACGAGCGGCGGCGAGGGAGCGGCGGCAGCAGCAGGACAGCCGAGGATCCGGGCGGGAGGACCAGTGTATGGTGCGTCCGACTCACCCTCCCACTGCATGATCGAGTCTCTAAAGCTCGCGCTGATGCTCTCGCTGTGCTCGCAGGTGTCGACGCCGCGCTCTCGCGGCATGCGCACGATCCTCGCTGGGCTGCAGGCGCCGCTGCCGCTCGTCGAGCGCGCGAGATGGACGCGCAGCAGCACGAGCTCGACGGTGTGACTCCTCGAGAACGGCCTGGGCCCGGCGGCGGGCCGAGCGGCCGCGGTGCGGCCGCGCGCGAAGAGGGCAAGCCGCGCGTCGATGCAGCGCTGCAGGAGCTTCGCCGCGGCGTCGGGCGCGAGGGCAACCCGGCGCGGGCGGCGCTCGCTGTATGGGAGCTGTTGGACGAGACGAGGCGGGCCCGAGCGGAGCGTGAGCAGGGCAAGCAGGCAGGCAAGAGGACGGCGAGGGAGAAGAAGCGAGGGGGCGGCGGGTTCAGGCTTGGCGGGGCGAGGGGCCGTGCTCTGTAGCGTCCGAACAAGCAGTATCGACGCCGCGCAAGTGTACAAGAGCTCAACTGGGTAGCGCGAGTGCTGAGAACGAGGATCCGACCGAGGAGGACGAGGAGGAGGGAGAGGAGCGCTCCTCCTCACAGGGCAAGGTTCTGAGCTGCACGCTGGCACGAGATGAGTCTGTACAAGCGCTCGAGAGCCTCGCTGCCCAGCCAGACACTGTGCGAGATGTGGACGAGGTCGGCTTGCGCTCGTCGCGGCCCGCTCTCCTCTCCGCTCCTCCACCCCTCGCGACCCAGCCTCAGGATGGCCAAGCGCGGCGCAGAGAAGCAGATCACGCAGGATAGCACCGGCGACGACGACGACCGCGCAGACGAGGTGCGTCCCCCGCTCGTCCTCCTCGTCCAACCCCTCCCTGCCCCGCCTCGATGCTTACTCTCACTCCCACACGCGCGCAGGGCGGCGAGGGCGAGTTCCGCAAGGCGTCAGAGGCTCAACTCGCAGGCCGCAAGTGCGTCCCGCGTCCACTGCTCCTCTGGTCGCCGTGGTGGCGCTCTCGCTCACCCTCTCGCTCATCTGCAGGATCCGAGGACTGCCCAAGCGCAAGGGCGCGCCTGGCGGTGCTGCACCCACCGCTCCTGCTGCACCTGTAAGTCTGCACACCTGCTCAGCAGCCCTCGCGCGCTCGGACTGACTCCCTCCTCGCAACAGAAACCCTCGCCGTTCGGAGCCGTCGCCGCGCCCAACCCCTTCGCCGCTCTCGCCGGGCCGAGCACCTCGTCGGCCCCTGCACCGAACCCGTTCGCCGCACTCGGCGCAGCACCCTCGACGACCGCCTCGAACGGCTCGTCCAAGCCCGCCTTCTCGTTCGGCTCGACCTCCTCCTCCGCCTCGACTTCGACGCCCGCCGCCTCGACGTCGGCCGCTCCGCCCGCCCCCGCCGCCTTCGACTTCGGTGCTCCAACTCCTCGTATCGCCGCGCCCAAGCCGTCGGGTCAGGCCGCGCCGCTCAAGTACTACTCGTCGCTGCGGGCCCTCAACCTCTCGCTCGTCGACTTCCTCTCGGACCAGGTCGCCAAGGACCCGTTCATCGACCTCGGCGGCGAGGGCGTGCTCGAGCGCCTCAAGGTCAAGTACGTCGGTCACCGCGCGTCGGTGCAGCGCGAGTACGAGGCGGCGCAGGGCGGCCAGAACGGCACGTCGACGACGGCGCAGGACCAGCCCAAGCCGGCCGCCGCGCCCGCCTTCGAGATCCCAGACATCTTCAAGAACCCGCCCAAGCCCGTCCCGATCGCCGACCTCACGGACCCTGCGCAGGCGGCCGCCGCCGGCTTCGAGATCCCCGACATCTTCAAGAACCCGCCAAAGCCTGTGCCCATCGCCGACCTGACGCCCGGCGCCACGTCGTCGTCCGCTGGCGCCAACGACGGCATCCCCGACATCTTCAAGAACCCGCCCAAGCCCGTCCCGATCGCCGACCTCACCGCCGAGGCCGAGGCCGCCCCGAAAAAGGCGCCCGCGCCGCCCGCCGCGTTCTCATTCGCCGGCAGCACGGTCAAGAGCACGCCCTTGTCGTCGTCGAGCGCGCCTGCGATGGGCGGCTTCGTCTTCAAGAACGACGCGCCCGCCGACCCGTACGCCGAGAAGAGCTCGTTCTCGTTCCCCTCGGCCGCCCCTGTCGCCTCTTCCTCGACCTCGTCCTCGCCCTCGTCCTCGACCTCCTCCTCCACTGCGACGTCGGCACCGGCCAAGGCGCGCGACGAGCTCAAGCCGCCGTCGGCGCCCAAGATGGCCCCGGCCAAGCTCACCAACCCGCCGTCCAAGCCGTCGCCGCTCCGGTTTGGGCAGAGCGTGAGCCCGCCGACGAGCCCGGACAAGGACGGCGCTGCGGGCAAGCCCGCTGCGGCCAAGAGCGGCTTCTCGTTCGGCGCCGCGTTTGGCAAGATGGCCAAGGGCGAGAAGGAGGGCGAGCAGGGCAAGGAGGACGACAAGAAGCCCGACGGCACGGCGGCGGCGCTCAAGGCGACGTTCGGCACGGCGCCGTCGTTCTCGTTCGGCGCGGCGAGCACTTCATCGGCGCCGTCGGCGCCTGCCTCGCCTTTCTCGTTCGGCGCGCCCGCCGTCGGCGCGCCCGCCGTCGGCGCCTCGTCGAGCAGCGCCGACGCGTCGTCGTCGGCCGCCAAGCCCTTCGCGTTCGGCACCGCCTCGTCGTTGGCAGCGCCAAACTTGTTCGCGCCGAGCTCGAGCGCCACCTCCTCCTCGTCGGCGGCGGCCCCGACCAGCTCGCCGTTCATGATCAAGCCGGCTGCGTCGCCGCCGATCACGAGCGGGTTCGGCGCCTCGACGTCTCCTTCGTTCAGCTTCGGCGCCGCCCTCCAGGGCAAGGACAAGGACAAGGCGATCGGCCTGTCGGCGGGCGCGGCGAGGAATACCGGCTTTGGGTTCGGCAGCGGGATTAGTGGGAGCGGGAGCGGCTCGGCCGCTGCGCCGTCGACGGGCTTCTCGTTCGGCAGTGCGGCGCCGGCGGCGGCCTCGTCGACGAGCGGCGGCGGCGACGACAAGAACGAGGCGGCCAAGAAGACGCTCGGGTTCTCGTTCGGTTCGGCGGCGGCCGCGCCGCCCTCCTCCTCGGCGTCGACGTCGGCGGCTGCGCCTGCTGCCTCGGCGGCGCCCGCCTTCTCGTTCACCGCCTCGACGGCGCCGACGCCCGCCGGCGGCAACACCGACACGTCTGCGCCGGCCTCGGTCGACTCGGGCACCGACTCGCGCGCCCAGACGCCCGGTGCCAACCCGTTCACCGCGCCCGGCGAGGGCGAGGAGGGCGAGGCGGTCCTGCACAGCGTGCGCGGCAAGCTGTGGCGCCTCGAGGGCGGCGAGTCCAAGGAGCTCGGCATCGGCAGCGTCCAGATCAAGGAGCGCGAGGCTGACGGCAAGCTGAGGCTGCTCGCGCGCAACGCGACCAACGGCAACGTCCTCATCGTGCGTCGTTGCCCTCTCTCTCTCTCTCTCTTTCTCTCTCGTCGCGCTCGAGCCTCCCTCCCGACTGACCACTTCCTAACGCCGCCCGCCCGCAGAACTTCTCCCTCTTTCCCTCGCTCAAGCTCAACAAGGAGAAGACGTTCGTCACCTTCACGGGTCTCGACGCCGAGGGCAAGCCCGTCGTGTACCGCATCCGCTTCAAGACCGTGGAGGTGCTCGGCGAGTTCGAGGAGGCGGTCGAGGACGCCAAGAAGAAGCTCGCGGCGTAGGGTGCTCTGTCGCCTCTCGGGCCTGTAGTGACGTTCAGCGGTTTTGCATGCATGGCAGTTATCTTCCTCACTCTCTGCGCGTCGCTCGAGAGCGCGGCTGAGAGACAGAGCCACGGTCCGTGCGCGCGACGCCAGACCTGGCCGGTCACGCCTCGTCGCAGGAGCGCGCCCGAGTCGGACTCTAGCGACCTCAGCAGGTCTTGGCGTGTTGCTCGTGCATAGCAGAGAGCAGGTGGCGTGCACGGAGCGTCTCGGTTGTCCTGCGAGCGCAGCTGCTCGCGGAGACAGTGTCGGCGGGCTCGCGCTCGGACTCATCCTCACCTTCCTCGGCTGCTGCGCCGCGCCCAGCCGAGCAGCAAAAAATCGCCTTGCAGCACAGCGTCGAAAGAGACTCGCAAGGTCGCCGAGTGAGCGAGGAGGACGAGCAAGGAGCTGAGATGCGTGCGTGCGGCGTGCGTTGACGAAACGGGCATTTCCTTGGCCGGCGGCGTTGCCGAGATGTGGGGGCCGACCGTCGACTAACTCGCTCTTCCTGTCTTCCCCTTCCCTGCTCTGGTAGTGAGAGAGGGTGGCGAGGAGCTGTTGCCGGCGCGGGCTATGACCTTACTCCCACGGTAGACGCCCCTCTGCGAAGGAAACCCCATTCCGCGGAGGGACTCGGTCTACTGGACGGTCGAGCTGAGCCGCGGCGAACAGCTAGCCACCATCCCTCCTTCCCCACCGATCTTTTTTGCTCGTTCGTTGCTGCTTCGTCTGTGCAGGTCCGTCGATTGAGAGGGCGGGCACGGGGGAAGAACGAGAAGGCCTTCTCCTCCTTCTGGTCGCTCGAGCGGAGACTCGTGCGGCGTCCCATTTGAAGGCTTCAAGCGAGCGAGCTTGACGTTGTGAGCTCGTCGTGCAAGCCCGATCGGGCGCTGCAAGACGACCGACAGAGAGCGAGCCAGTGAAGCGAACGCTGCTGAGGGAGGTGAGTGCGGAGGAGGCCCGTGCGTCGACCTTCTCAAGTTTGACCTCCCGCCGACGAGCCTGCCTCGGATCCTGAATGCAGCTCCGAGCGGCCCAGAGTAGAGGCGAGAGTATGTCAGGCAAACCGAGAAGGACTCGTCGCTTCGCGAGCTGCTGTGAGTGCGCGCTTCAGTCTGGACCGCACCTGCGCAAGTGCGGCTCGAACGAGACTTGCTCTCACGCTCTCCTCTTTCGACGTGCTGTGAGGGACGGCACCGCATAGCCAGCCAATCTCACACATTCAACATGCTCGCCCTGCCCTGCCCTCCTTGACACCCGACTCGCGCCCTTCGCGCTCGGGCACGTCTCGCTCTCGAGGTGCAAGGGCGACGAGTGAGCGAATTATAGTCTCCAGTTCAGGCTATGTACAAAGAGAGCTACGCTGATGGGGTACAAGGCACGCATGGGTAGTTACTGACGGGCGAAGGGGTAGTCATCGAAACCGAGGAACGAGAGCGCGAGAGAGCGTGCGTGCTCAGACGGCGTGCGCTGGCGCGGCGGCCGAGCCCGAGACGTGGCCCTGACCAGACTGGTGGGCCTTGGTGCCCTGGCCGTGACCGACGATGGTGAACGCCGGCGAGCGCCAGTCGTCCGAGCCGGCGCGAGCCTGCTTCTGCTTCTCCTGGACCTTGTCGAGCGTCGAGTCGGGCGCCGACCAGTTGACGAGCTTGTCCTTGGGGTCGAGCGTGAGCGAGAACTGGCCGTCGGCTGTGTCGAGGAGGGAAGGAGGAGAGTCAGTGGATGAGCGGAAGAGGGAGAGGAGAGGGAGAGAGAGGAGGACGCACGAGCCGCCTCCTGAGCCTTCTCCTTCTTGCGCTGCGCCTCGGCCTTCTTGTCGGCGAACGACTGCTTGAGCGCATCGACCTTGTTGGTGCCCTCCTGGTTCTTGGCGTCCTCGAGGCGCTCAGCAATGTCGGACAGCTGGGCATCGACCTGCTCGAGGCCGGTGCGGATCGCCGCCTCGAGCGCCTTGGTCACGGCCGTCTTGATGAGACCGGTCGCGAGCGGGCGCAGCATGTTGATGAGGGTCGAGTGCTTTGCCTCGCGCACGGCGAACTTGAGCTTGTCGATCTTGATCTTGACCTCGACGACCTTGAAGGCGTGGTGCTTGCGGCCGGTCGACTCGATGTGGACCTTGCCCGACAGGCCCTTGCCGCCGAGGAAGACGTCGGCGTAGCCCGAGTCGGTGAGCTTGGGGAAGCCGGTCTTCTTCTTGATGTCTGGGAGCGGGCGAGACGAAGCGGGGAAGGGGTCCGAGCGTCAGCGCTTGGCTCGGCGACTTTTCGCGCACTCGACGACGACGGCGACGTCGACGAAGGGCGTGATGAGAGAGACGAGCGACGCACAGAAAGCGACGTCCTTGAGGTCGAGCTGAACCTGCTCGAACGAAACCCAGAACGCGTGCTTCGAGACGTCGCCGAGGTTGTCGTAGGGCGACAGGCGGAAGTAGTTGCGGGCCTGTTTGCGGGACGTTCGAGGCGTCAGCGGCATGCTCGAGTAGCACAGCGACGAGAGAGGGAGAGAGGGAGGAAGGCGCACCTCGATCTCGAAG
>Ga0308170_10004613_pt1 | contig 10808 bp, 9 predicted proteins | sample PhyBR2_2_FD_202136 | JGI IMG/M metagenome (GOLD analysis project Ga0308170, IMG submission 202136) | Phyllosphere microbial communities from UC Gill Tract Community Farm, Albany, California, United States - DLSLSB.R2 | ecosystem: Host-associated > Plants > Phyllosphere > Unclassified | place... | reverse complement strand
CGCGCCCTGGCTTTCCGGGCAGACCCGCAGGTGCAGGAAGCCCTCAAGGCCTCCGGCGTCTTCGAACTCGGCGAAACCACCCTCGCCGCCGGTGAAAGCACGGCAGACCTGCTCGCCGACGCCACAGCGTTCGAGAACTTCGACGCCGACAAGGCCGCCGAGCGCTCCTTCGCGTTCGTCCGGCTCAACCAGCTCGCCATCGAGCACCTCCTGGGCGCCCGCTAAACCATGGTGCTCGTCGCAGGAATCGACAGTTCCACCCAGTCCTGCAAAGTGGTCATCCGCGACGCGGACACCGGGACCCTGGTCCGCCAGGGCCGGGCACCGCACCCTGAGGGCACCGAGGTCCACCCTGACTATTGGTGGACGGCACTCCAAAAGGCTGTTGCCGACGCTGGCGGCCTTGACGACGTCAGCGCTGTTTCCGTCGGCGGGCAGCAGCACGGCATGGTCTGCCTGGACAGTGACGGAGCGGTGATCCGCCCGGCATTGCTCTGGAACGACACCCGAAGCGCCGGCGCTGCCGCCGAACTCATCAAGAATGCCGGCGGTGGCGATCCCGCCGCCGGCGCAGAGTACTGGGCCGGCACCACCGGCACCGTCCCCGTAGCCTCGCTGACGGTGACGAAACTGCGCTGGCTGGCGGAAAACGAACCGGAGAATGCGGCAAAAGTAGCCGCCGTATGCCTTCCGCATGACTGGCTGACCTGGCGGCTCGCAGGCTACGGGCCCGGCAGCGGCGGTGAGGGCCTGGCGGCGCTGACAACCGACCGCTCGGACGCGTCAGGCACCGGATACTACTCGACGGCGGAGGGCACCTACCTGCCCGACGTCCTGGACGCGGCCCTTGGGCACGTTCCCGCCCTGCCCAAGGTCCTCGGACCGTTGGAGTCGGCGGGAATGAGCCGGTCAGGTGCCCTCCTGGCCGCAGGTGCCGGTGACAATGCGGCCGCCGCCCTCGGGGCGGGCGCGGGCCTGGGCGACGTCGTGATGTCGCTGGGCACCTCCGGCACGGTGTTCGCCATCTCGGACACGGCTGCGGCAGACGCTTCCGGGCTCGTGGCGGGGTTTGCCGACGCGGCGGGACATTACCTGCCGCTGGTGTGCACCCTGAATGCCACCCGGATTTTCGATGCCACAGCCGCCTTGCTGGACGTGGACCTGCCGGAGTTCAACCGGCTTGCCCTGTCCGCCGGGGCCGGGGCCGGAGGCCTGACCCTCGTCCCCTACTTCGATGGGGAGCGGACGCCCAACCTTCCGGATGCCACCGGCTCGCTGCACGGCATCACGAGGGCCAATTACACGCCCGCCAACCTGGCGCGTGCCGCCGTCGAAGGGGTGGTCTGCTCCCTGGCGGACGGCCTGGCGGCACTGCAGGACCAGGGGGTGTCAGCCCGGCGGATCCTTCTGGTGGGCGGGGGCGCCCAGTCTGCGGCCGTGCAGGAAGTGGCGGCAAGCCTGCTCGGAACAGCCATTTCCGTCCCCCGGCCGGGTGAGTACGTTGCCGACGGCGCGGCCCGGCAGGCCGCGGCGGCACTCACCGGACGGTTCCCCGCCTGGGCGGCAGACGCCGTCGACCTTCCCCAGGGGAAGGACGACGCCGGCGTGCTGGCGAGGTACCGCCGGTTCGCCGCGCTGTACGCCTAGGGCAGCGACAGGCAGCGAAAAAGGACCCGCTCCAACGATGGATTTCCCATCGTTGGAGCGGGTCCTGCCATGTGGGGCGCAGGCTCCTGCCGTGACGCAGCAGGCGCCGGCGGTCTGCATCGGGTCAGGCATACGGCAGGACGAGGTCCGTGTACCTCTCTTTGACCGTGGCCAGGACGGCGTGACCGTCCGTGTCCCAGATCTCCTGATTGAAAATCTCCACTTCGATGTCGCCCGTGTACCCGGCGTCGCGGACCCAGGCGCCGATCGTGGCGAAGTCCACCACGCCGTCGCCCATGTATCCACGGGAGAGCAGCGGATCGGCAGCGATGGGCATGTTGAAGTCGCACACCTGGTAGGACGCAATGCGGTTCTCCCGACCGGCTCGTTCGATTTGCGCCTCCAGTTCCGGATCCCACCAGACGTGGAAAGTGTCGACGGCGACCCCCACCGTTGCTGCGTCGAAAGGCGCCGCGAGGTCCAGGGCCTGCCCCAGGGTGGAGATCAGTGCGCGGTCCGCCGCGTACATCGGGTGCAGCGGTTCCAGCACCAGGCGGACGCCGTTTTCCTGAGCGAACGGAACCAGGTCCGCGAGCCGGTCAGCCACACGCCGCCGGGCGCCCACGATGTCCTTCTCCCCCGGGGCGAGGCCGCCAACAACCAGGAACAGCTCTGTGGTATCCAGCGCCACGGCCTCAAGGATCGCTGCCCGGTTGTCGGCCAGGGCGGCAGCCTGGCCGCCGGTATCGGCGGCGGTGAGGAAGCCGCCGCGGCACAGGGAGGAGACGCGCAGTCCGGCGTCCTTGATCAGGCGCGCTGCCTTGTCCAGGCCCGCTTCCGCCACCCGGTCCCGCCAGGGGCCGATGGCCGGAATGCCGGCGTTCACGCAGCCCTCCACCACCTGGGCAAGCGTCCACTTCTTGGTGGTGGCGCTGTTGATGGACAGGCGGGAAAAGTCGCTCATACTCCCACCCCGTTGATCCGCAGGTAATCCGACATCCGGAAGGCGGCGAGCGCCGGATCCCTGAGGAGCCCGGCCCGGTCCGCCAGTTCGAAGGTCCTGGCCAGGTGGCACACGGAGCGGCCGGAGTGCAGGCCGCCCACCATCTGGAAGCCCGGTTGTCTGCCGTTGAGCCAGGACATGAAGGCGATGCCGGTCTTGTAGTAGAACGTGGGGGCGCTGAAGATGTGCTTGCCCAGCTCGCGGGTGGAGTCCAGTATCACGCGCGCCTTGGCTTTATTGCCGGCGTCATAGTTCTGCAGGGCAACCGACGCTGCGGGATAGATTGCCGCGAAGATTCCCAGCAGGGCATCGGAGTGGTGGGTGCCATCGCCGTCGATAAGTTCCGGGTAGTTAAAGTCGTCGCCGGTGTAGAGACGGACTCCCTCAGGCAGGGCTGCCCGCAGGGCCACTTCATGGCTGGCATCTAGAAGGGAGACTTTCACTCCGTCCACCTTGTCCGCGTTGTCCCTGATCAGCCCAAGGAAGGTTTCGGTGGCGGTGGCGACGTCGTCAGAACCCCAGTAGCCGGCGAGGGCGGGATCGAACATGGTGCCCAGCCAGTGCAGGATGACCGGCTGGTCAACCTCGCCCAGCAGCGTGGAGTAGACGGTCAAGTAGTCCTCGGGGCCCTTGGCAACCTTCGCAAGGGCGCGGGAGGCCATGAGGATGACCTTGGGTCCGGCCTCGCTGACGACGGCGATTTGCTCGCGGTAGGCCTCGAGGACGGCTTTGATGCCGGCCTCGCCGGAAGGCAGGGCATCGAGGTCGAGCTGGTCGGTGCCGGCACCGCAGGACACGAGGTCACGGACCGATTTGCCGCGGGTGGCAGGGGTGTTGGCCGAGACCACCGAGGCTGCTTCGACCCCTGTGAGCTTGATGAGCTGCTGGGTGGCGGCCCAGTCGAGGCCCATGCCGCGCTGGGCGGTGTCCATGGCGTCGGCAACGCCCAGCCCGTAGGACCACAGCTCGTGGCGGTAGGCCATGGTGGCGTCCCAGTCCAGCCGGGCCGGGGAACCGGGGGTGTTGTCTGCCAGGACCTCGGGGATGACGTGGGCTGCCGCGTAGGCCCGTCGTGCGGTCAGGGGTGCTGTGGGGCGCGCCCATGCGGCACCGCCCTGCAGCCGGTACTCCCTGGTGCCGCCGTCTTCGGACGGAAGGATGAGGGACGTCATTAGAGGGTGATCTCCGGGATGTCGATGGTCCGGCGTTCCTCGTTGGAGCGCAGGCCGAGTTCGGCGAGCTGGACGCCGCGGGCGGCGGACAGCAGGCCGAAGCGGTGTTCGCGGCCGGCGACCACGTCGCGGAGGAACTCCTCCCACTGCAGCTTGAAGCCGTTGTCCAGGTCCGCGTTGGCGGGAACTTCCTGCCACTGGTCGCGGAAGGACTCGGTGACTGGCAGGTCAGGGTTCCACACGGGCTTGGGCGTATGGGCACGCTGCTGGGCAACGCATTTGTTCAGGCCGGCGACGGCGGAGCCATGGGTGCCGTCCACCTGGAATTCCACCAGTTCGTCCCGGTAGACGCGTACCGCCCAGGACGAGTTGATCTGGCCGATGACGTCGTCCCCGCCCGGGGTCTCAAGCTCGAAGATGCCGTAGGAGGCGTCGTCCGCGGTTGCCTCGTATTCCTTGCCTGCCTCGTCCCAGCGGGTTGGGATATGGGTGGCCGTTTTGGCGTTGACGCTCTTGACCTTGCCGATGATGCCCTCAAGGACATAGTTCCAGTGGCAGAACATGTCGGTGGTCATGCCGCCACCGTCTTCCTTGCGGTAGTTCCAGGACGGCCGCTGGGCGGCCTGGATGTCACCTTCAAAGACCCAGTAGCCGAACTCCCCGCGGATGGACAGGATGCGGCCGAAGAAACCTTCATCCACCAGCCGGCGGAGTTTGACCAGGCCCGGGAGGTAGAGCTTGTCGTGGACAACGCCCGCGGTGACGCCGGCCTCCCTGCCAATGCGCGCCAGTTCGATGGCCTCTTCCAGCGTTTCGGCCGTGGGCTTCTCCGTGAAGATGTGCTTGCCGGCCAGCATGGCCTTTTTCAGAGTTGCCGCACGGAGGCTGGTCATGGAGGCATCGAAGACGACGTCCACCGTGGGGTCGTTGATCACTGCGTCCAGGTCCGTGCTCCATTCGGACACCTTGTGCTTTTCCGCCAGTTCCCGGATCCTGGCCTCGTTGCGGCCCACCAGGATGGGTTCGACCTGGACCCGGGTGCCGTCCCCGAGGGTGAAGCCGCCGGCATCGCGGATGGGCAGGATGGAGCGCAGCAGGTGCTGGCGGTAGCCCATCCGGCCGGTGATGCCGTTCATGGCAATACGGATTGTCTTTGTTTCGAAGCCCATGTGTCCTCCACGCCGAGTGAGCAAAGTAGTCAAGTTGATTGGGAAAGCGCATTCCCACCGCTTCCATGATGCACGGCGCGCTTCCGCTTGGCAAGCGCTTTCCGGAAGTAGTTTGAACTGCCATAATGTGCTTTAGCCTTCGAGCCCGTACAAGACCAGGAGATGCAGTGGCTGCAAGTACCCTTGCCGAGGTGGCCCGCCTTGCCGGCGTTTCCCCCGCCACGGCCTCCCGCGTGCTGAACGGATCCGCCCGGAAACCGGGCAAGGACATTGCTGAACGGGTCCGGCAGGCGGCTGCGTCGCTCGGCTACATCCCCAACGCCCAGGCACAGGGCCTGGCGAAATCCAGTTCCGGCCTGATCGGCCTGATCGTTCATGACATCGCCGACCCCTACTTCGCGGCAATTGCCAGGGGGGTGCAGGAAGCCGCCCGGGAACAGAGGAAGATGGTACTGCTTGCCACCACCGGCGGCGGCCCGGCGGAGGAAAAGGAGGCGGTGGCTGCGTTTGCTGCCCGCCGGGCAGATTCGATCGTGATCGCCGGTTCCCGCTCGTGCCGGGATGAGGACAAGGACGGCAACAGCGAACTGGCGGCCGAACTTGACCGGTACTGCCGCAACGGCGGGCAGGTGGCGGTGGTGGGCCATCCCGTCGTGGGCGCGGCGGCCCAGGACGGCTACCACGTGCTGAAGGTCCCCAACCAGGAGCTCGCGGACCAACTGGCCTCCCAGCTCGCGGCGGACTGGGACGGCGACTTTGTCATCGTGGGCGGACCGGAGGGTCTGCTCACATCGGATGACCGTGTGCGTGGCTTCCAGGAGGGACTGGAGCGGGCCGGGCGGAAGCAGGCCGAGGTTCTCAGGACCGCCTTCAACCGTTCAGGCGGATACGAAGCGGGACTTCAACTGGCCGGACGGATCAAGGCAACGCACTCCCGGGGCACGGAATCACCCAAACTCTGCATCTTCGCCGTCAATGACGTGATGGCCATTGGAGCCGCGGCAGCACTCCGGGCAGAAGGGCTGCGCGTTCCCCGTGACGCTGCCATCGCCGGCTTTGACGACATCGAAACCCTGCGGGACTTCCGGCCGGCCCTTTCCACCGTGCGCCTGCCCCTGGAAGATATCGGGCGGCTTGCCACCCAGGCCACACGCGGGCGGCCAAACGGCGAAGAGGGGGAAGATGCCGCTCCGGGCGCCGTCACCGGTGAGGTCACGCTGCGGCGCAGCACCGAAACCGCGTGACGACTCCCCGCGGGCTCACAGCCATTCCCGCACGTCCGGAAGCCGGCGGACTCCGGCCCGCGGTCCTGGTACTGCCCGGGGGCGGCTATGCCCGCCAAGCGGACCATGAGGCGGAGCCTGTGGCGGACTGGCTGGCCGGCCTGGGCATCCATGCGTTCGTGTTGCGGTATCAGGTGGCGCCGGACCGACACCCGGCCCCGTTGGAGGATGCCAAGGAAGCCATGCTTTACATCCGGAGCGGGCAGCACGGGCTGGCTGTTGACAGTGGGCGCGCAGGCGTCCTGGGCTTCTCAGCCGGTGGCCACCTGGCCGCCATCCTCTCCACTGCAGCCGCCACAGGGAATCCGGGCCTGGACGTGCCTGCCGCCGTTCCGGATCTTTCGGTGCTTTGCTACCCCGTGGCTTCCATGATCTGCGAACCGCATGAGGGATCTGTGCAGAACCTCCTGGGCGACGCGCCGCCGTCGGACCTTTTGACGGCCCTGTCAACGGAACTGAACGTCACGCCCCGGACGCCCCCGGCGTTCCTCTGGCACACTGCCGACGACCCTGCTGTGCCGGTGAGCAACAGCCTCAACTACGCCAGGGCCCTCTTCGCGGCGGGCGTTCCCGCGGAACTCCACGTCTTTCCGCACGGACGGCACGGCCTGGGACTCGCCACGGGCGAGTCCGGGCCCCAGCAGTGGACATCGCTGTGCGCCGCCTGGCTGCAGCGGGCCGGGTGGACGGACACCGCTGCAGCCAGCGCAGCTAGCCCAGTGCGCGGATAGTCCAGCCCGCGGAGTGGGATCCGCCGGGCCGCAGATGCACCAGGTCGGTGCCGGAATGCAGGGCGTCCGGCGGGCACGTCATGGGCTCCACCGCCAAGCCAAGACGGTCCGGCCCCGCGGGTTTGTCCCCGGTGTGCACCTGGACCCAGGGCCACTCCGGGCCCCACTCGAGTTCAACACCTGTCCCCGACGGATCCGTCACCCGGACCCGGGCCAGGCCGGCAGCGTCGCGGGAGATGTCCTTGAAGGCGTGGTCGATCTTGACCTGACCCAGGCGACGGGACGAACGGAAGTCGAAGGGGCCCTGGTCAACCTGCCGCATGCCTACGGGGAGCAGCCGGTCCGGCGTGACCTCCAGGTAGGCATCCGCCGGGAGTTCCAGAGACCAGTCATCCAGGGGGGAAGGGCCTGCCACCAGGTAGGGGTGCGCACACACACCGTAGGGGGCCGCCACGGTCCCGGTGTTCACCGCCTCCACCACCCCGCGGAGTCCATCCCCGGAAAGCGAGTAGGTGACCGTCAATTCAAGGTCGGCGGGGTAATCGGGGCCTGACGGAATGCGGCAGCGCAGGACTGCCTGGGCCGCTGCAGCGTCAACAAGTTCCCATGTCCGGTGGATCGCAAGGCCATGGAGGGCGGAGCCCCGTTCGGGTTCGTTGACAGCGGCGGTGTACGGCCTGCCGGCATAGGTGTACGTGCCGTCCGCGAGCCGGTTGGGCCAAGGGGCGCAGATGACTCCGCGGTAGTCGGGCACCGCGCCCTCCGGGCCAAATCCCACCACCAGGTTCCTGCCGTTGTGGCGCAGTTCGCGCAGCGCCCCGCCCCGGAGGGTTACGACGGCGGAGTAGGGTCCGTGGGCGAGGTGGACTTCGGTTTGGGGCATGGGGTCCCTTTGGGTCGCTGGGTGTTAGCGCTCATCAGCGTACCTCACCCGGTCCCCCGCAATGGCTAAGGTTGCTGCATGGAATCCGCCGCTGACCACGATCTCGTCGCAGCCGTCAAGGCGGCGCTTGGCGCGATGGCCGACCCGGAGCGGGCCGCCGGTGCGCAGGCCTACATGAAGTCCCGGATCCCGTCGCTGGGCGTCAGGGTTCCCGAGGTTCGGCGGGTCACTGCCCGGGCCGTCCGGGACTTTCCGCCCGCTTCCGCGGCGCACCTGCGCGCCACCGTCCTGGAACTGTGGCGAAGTTCAACCTTCCGGGAGGAGCGGTACGCCGCCATCGACCTGACGGCACACCGCCTGCTGGCCGGCCGGATGGACATGCTTCCCGTGTACGAGGAGATCATCAGGACTGGCGCGTGGTGGGATTTTGCCGATGGCGTGTCGGGCCGGATCTGCGGCCTGCTGCTGGCGCACGGCGAAAACATGTCCGCCGTTCTCAGGCAGTGGAGCCGCGATCCGGACGTGTGGATCCGCAGGGCTTCCATTACCTCGCAGCTTCGCGCCGGAAAGGCCACCGACCCGCAACTGCTCGCGGACGTGATCGGACAGAACATCGGAGACCCCGAGTTCTTCATTCGGAAGGCGATCGGCTGGGCGCTGCGGCAATATGCCAAGACTGCACCTGAATGGGTGGAGGCTTTCGTCAGCCGTAACTCCGGCGCTTTGAGCCCGCTGTCGCAAAGGGAAGCCCTGCGGCGCATGCGGGGCACGGCAGCAACCGGGAAGTGATGGGCGGGAGTTAGATCACGGGCCGCTCGACGACGGGTTCGTGCGTTTTGCGGAACAGCCGGCGGGTCCCGGGATCCCAGAAGATCAGGTACAGGGCAAACAGGAGCGCCGTCAGCGCTGCGGCCACCCTGGCCAGGGCCAGGGCAAAGCCCAGGTCCTGGGTCTGAAGGTACGGGAACACGTCCAGCTGGTCCGAGATGGCGTAGATCATGAAGAAGGACACTACGAAGTACAGCGCCTTCACCTGCCAGTCGTTGCGGATGCCGGTCACGGCGAACAGGGGTATCAGCCAGACGACGTACCAGGCCTGGATGATGGGGGCCAGCAGCACCACGGCTGCCAGGGAGAGCGTAAGGCGGCGCATGAGTCGGTCGTAGTCCCCCATGAGAATCTGCCAGGCGATGATGCCGACCGCAAGCAGCTTTCCGGCGTCGAACACCCAGCCTGCGGGAACCGACCCGTCAAAACCCAAGGCCGTGGCCAGGGATGCAACCACCATGCCGATCAGGCCCACGGGGGCATACCAGATGGAGATGCTGCCGGGAGCTGAGAGGCCGTTGATCCAGCCAAAGCCAAATCCGTTAACCATGCTCATCGCGGTTAGGAGCCCCAGGCTCAGTCCCGCCGTCAGCGCCCAGAAGGCTATCTTTCGGAGCCATCCTGCTTTCCTGCCGGCCCACAACAGGCCGATGAACGGCAGGAAGATAATGGTGATGGGTTTCACCGCGATGGACAGCGTGACCAGAATGATGGCGCGGATCTGCCGGTGGGTGGCGGAATAGTACAACCCGGCCAGGGCGAGCCCGATCATCAGTGAGTCGTTATGCACACTGGCGATGAAGTTGGTCAGGAAGAGCGGATTGGCCACGGTGAGCCAGAGTGCCCTGTGGGGATTGACGCCGTGCAGTTCGGCCAGGCGGGGCACGTAGATGACGCACAGCGCCACCCCGGCCAGGGAGGCCAGGCGGAACAGCATGATGCAGGTCTCGGGCTGAACGCCGGTGACCCACACGATGAACTGTTCGAGCCACAGGAAAAGCTGTCCGTAGGGAACCGGTGCCTCGGTCCACATCTTGTCGGCGCCGAGCTGGAAGTAGTTGGACAGGGCGGAGATGCCGTGTTCGTAGGGGTTGAATCCCTCCACCATCAGGCGCCCCTGGCCGATGTACGCGTATACATCACGGCTGAACAGGGGCACGCTGAAGACCATGGGAAGTCCCCAGGCCACCACGGCGGTCAGGGTTGCCCTCCGCGCCTGGTCACCCCACACGCGGACTTTCTGCCCGAGCCGGAGCCAGGCGCGCACCAGCAGCATGCCCCCTCCGGCCACCAGGACAATGGACAGGGCCACGCCCGGGGCCTCGGTGCGCATCCAAATGAAGAGGGGCATGCGGCGCAGTTCGGAAACGGGGGCCAGCCAGCCCACGCCGATGGATCCGATCAGCATGAACATGGAACCCAGGAAACCGGCAAGCAGGGGCGAGCGGGGATTGTCCACCTCGGCACTGCCTTCTCCGGCAATGCCGGCCGCCGCCATCTCCCCCATCGCGGGCACGGGCGCCGTCATCTCAGGATCGTCCAATCTTCGTGCGTCTCCGCTGTTCGCCCGGCGGGCCACGCGGGCCGGGCCGGGACATGGTTAAAGAGCGGAAGGGCGACCCGCCGCGTACCCGAAATCCTAGCATCGGCCGGGCATCAGGGAGTGTAACGGTAGGCTGGTCCGGTGCCTATATCTAACGAACGAATCGTCTGGATCGACTGCGAAATGACCGGTCTGGACATCAAGAACGACGCCCTTATCGAGGTGGCAGCCCTGGTCACCGATTCGGAACTGAACATTCTCGGGGACGGCGTTGACGTCGTCATCAAGCCCGACGACGCCGCCGTTGCGCAGATGTCCGATTTCGTCCGCGACATGCACACCAAGTCAGGGCTGTTGGCGGAACTGCCGAACGGCAAGACGATGGAAGAGGCGGAAGCCGCCGTCATGGAGTACATCTCCAAGTGGGTCCCGGACCCCCGGAAGGCACCGCTCGGCGGAAACTCCGTGGGGACCGACCGCGTCTTCCTCTCCCGGGACATGCCTGCCGTGGTGGAGCACCTCCACTACCGCGTCATTGATGTCAGCACC
>Ga0308170_10004612_pt1 | contig 10810 bp, 13 predicted proteins | sample PhyBR2_2_FD_202136 | JGI IMG/M metagenome (GOLD analysis project Ga0308170, IMG submission 202136) | Phyllosphere microbial communities from UC Gill Tract Community Farm, Albany, California, United States - DLSLSB.R2 | ecosystem: Host-associated > Plants > Phyllosphere > Unclassified | place... | reverse complement strand
CCATGGTGCGTCCCTCCCCCTCCTCCCTCGCTAAGATCTCGCTCGTCCACTTGCTGACGCCCATCCCTGCAGGAGAGCATCCTCGACTACACGCTCGTCAAGCTCGGAGTCGACTCGGAGACGCTCCACAACCCGATCGCCATGACCGAGACGCTGTGCAACCCGGCCTACTCGCGCTCGAGTGCGTCCTCTCCTTCCTTCCTGACCATCTCGCTGCTCGTGCCACCGCTCACTCGAGCACTCGCACGCAGTCATGACCGAGCTCCTGTTCGAGGGCTACTCGGCACCGGCCGTTGCGTACGGCCTCGACTCGCTCTGGTCGCTCTACGCCAACTCGCCCGACCCGACCGTCGCCGACGGCCTCGTCATCTCGTCGGGCACGGCCAACACGCACGTCATCCCCGTCCTCGGCGGCAAGGCCATCATGACGAGCGCAAAGAAGTGCGTCCCCGTCTCGTCGCCGTTGGGCTGTCGCACCTCGTCCCACCGTCGACATTGAGCTGCAGCTGATCCGCCCTTACCATCTGGTCGCACAGGCTCGCATGGGGTGGCTCGCAGGCCGCCGAGTACCTCCTCAAGCTCATGCAGCTCAAGTACCCGACCTTCCCCGGGCGCCTCACGTCGTACCAGTCGAGCGTGCGTCCCTCGTCCGCTCTCGCACCCCTTCCTTCTCGACCTCGCCCTGACTTGCTTCCCTCCCCTCCTCGCTCTCCGCAACAGCTCATCTACCGCACCCACTCGTACCACGCGACGCCCTCGTACTCGTCGACCCTCTCGACGCTCACGACGCCGCGCGCGCTCGTCGACCTCGACCGCATCGTCCAGTTCCCCTACGTCGCCGTCCAGGCGCACGAGCAGACCGAGGAGGAGGCGCGCGCCCAGATGGAGAAGCGCGCAGAGGCGACGAGGCGGCTCAAGGAGACGGCGGCGAGGCAAAGGTCCGAAAAGGTGCGTCCGGCTGTTCCTCTCCCTCATCGGCTTGAGCGCTGCGCCTCTTTCGAGGTGCACGTTGCTGATTGTTGATTGCCCCCGTGCGCACAGCTCGAGCGGCAGCAAGAAGAGCTTGTCGCCTTCACGGCGCTGCAGGAGGCGCGCCCGACGACGAGCAAGGTCGACTACGAGCGCCGGCTCAAGGACGCCGGCTTCAGCAGTAGCGCCGACCTCGACGACTACCTCAAGAAGCTCAACAAGAGCCTGACGCGGGCGAGGAACCGCGAGCTCGGCATCGAGGAGGAGAACAAGGTGCGTTGGCCGCCCGCTCGCACCCCCTCCTTGCCTTCTCTCGCTCGCTTGCTCGCGCGCCCGTCTGACGCTCCTGCACCCCTCCTCTCGCACTCTTCCGCCTGCAGGAGACGCCCTCGTTCCCGCTCATCGACGTCCCCGACCACCAGCTCAACGAGGAGGACCTCAAGGAGAAGCGGCGGCAGAAGCTCATGAAGGCCGGGTACGACGCGCGCATCCGGCTCAAGGCCGAGAAGGACGAGGAGCGGCGCAGGGCCGAGGAGGAGCAGCGGGCCGACGACGAGTTGAGGACGGGCGACTTCGAGGGGTGGCTGAACAAGCTGAGGACCGAGCACCGGGTGCGTCCCGCCTTTCCTCTCGCTCTCCCCCTCGACCTTCTTCGTCTCGCCCTCATCTAGCACGCTGACTCTCGGCTTCTGCTCGTCGTGCGCCCGCAGGACATCCTCGACAAGATCAAGGAGCGCAAGAAGCGCAAGGAGCAGCTGTCGGACCGCAAGTCGCTCGCGGCGCAGAACCGCATGAAGAGCATCGCCGGGCTCGCCGCCGACGAGAAGCTCGGCAAGAAGCGCAAGCGAGGAGGAGAAGGTGCGTCTGCTCCCCTGTCTGCACGAGCCTCGCCCGGACGAGCGAGCTGACGGCGGCCTGAGCGCGCTCGCAGACGATGGCTTCGGCGCGAACGACGCCGACTGGGCCGTTTACCGCGAGATCGTGCGTCCACCGTCTTCTTCTTGCTCTGCGAGAGCGCCAGATGCTGACTCGGCGGCCGAGACGCTGCGCGCGCAGGGCACGGGCGACGACTCGGAGGACGAGGAGGACGAGCAAGACGCGCTCAACTCGGTCGAGGCGCGCCTGCTCCAGCACGACCCGCACTTCACCGAGAACGACACGGCGTCGCGCCAGGCGCTGCGCAAGCACCAGCTCCTCAACGCCTTCATCCGCGGCTTGGCGCCCGACGACCCGCTCGACACGTACGACCCGGAGAGCGTCGAGCACAACTCGCAGCTGCACGTCAACCTCGAGCGCGTGCGCGTGCCCGAGGTCCTGTGGCAGCCGCACATGGGCGGGCTCGACCAGGCCGGGCTCGGCGAGATCGTCGAGCACGTCCTGCGGCCCTTCTCGGTCGCCGAGCGCGACCGCCTCACGAGCGTGCGTCCCCCTCTTCCTCTCTCTCTCTCTCTCCTCTCGACCGTGAACGCTCTCGCCTTCTTCATGCTGACGCCCTCTCGCTCTTCCTGCGCGCAGAACCTCTTCCTCACCGGCGGCAACACGCACGTTCCCAACTTTGCCTCGCGCCTCACGGCCTCGCTCCAGCCCGTCCTGCCCGTCGGCGCGCCCCTGCACGTGCGCGGGCCGGCCGACACGCTCGACGCCTGGCGCGGCATGGCGCGGTGGACGACGAGCGGCGGCGAGCAGGCTCGGAGGAGGGCGTTCGTGACCCGGGCAGAGTACGACGAGCACGGCAGCGAGTGGTTCAAGGAGCACGGGTGGGGGAACCTGAGGCTGTAGAGCGAGCTGGGCGGGCGAGGCGCGACGAGGAGGAGGAGCTTTCGAGGCCGAGGCGGCCCGTGCAAGCGCTGCTTGTTGTTGTCCCTCTTGCGCTCTCGCTCTCGCTGCAGCCTCTCGAGAGTCGCACAGGAAGCAGAGCGAGGAAGGCTGTATTGCTGATAGTGACGACAGGGACGAGGGGAACGACAAGGTGGAGGGGAGGACGAGCAGGAGGGGGAGCTTGTCGAGTCGCGAGGAGAGCTTGCAGGTTGCGGTCTAGGGTAGGGCGAGAAGCGCAGTCGGTTCACTTGGCCTTGGCATCGGCCTCCTTCTTGGCGAGAGCGGCGGCCTGCAGGGCAAAGAGGAGAGGCGTGAGCGAGGAGGGTCCAGGCGCAGAGCGAGAGAGAGGAAGAGGGACGGACCTGCTTCTGGCGCATCTTCTCGGCGTCGTCTTCTTGACGCTGTCGAAAACTCTTGCCGTCGTCTTTGCGCTGACCCTTGGTGGCATCGGCCTTGGCCTTTGCGGCCTGCGACGGAGAGCCGGTGAGGGAGAGCGAGCGGGCGGAGGACGAGGAGGAGGAAGACGGGAGAGACGGCGAGGAAGGGAGGGCGAGTAGGAAGGGGTCAGCGCGAGTCGGCTATGCGACCCTGGTCGAGGCAATGCGCACCTTCTCGCGTGCCTGCGTGCCGAGGGAAGCGCAGGAGAGCCGAGGTCAGCGAAGGCGAGACGAGGAGGAGAGAAGGCGGTGAGGGCGCACCTTGTCGCGCTGGTTGCCGCCTGTGGGTGCGCGGCGTCAGTAGGTGGAGCTGAACAGAGGTCTGGCTGGACTCACGAGCCATCCTGGAGCGAGTTGAGAGACGAGGACGAGGTGCAAGAGGAGAGCTGGCCATCTCTCGGCTCGTCTTGCTCTCCCACCTCGAGTTCGACGTCGTGCAGGGCTCAATTGAGCACAGCAGCAGCAGCGAGTACACCCACCGACGCGCGCCCAACCTCCTCCCCCGCCTCGTCGCCCCCTCCTCGCCCGCTCCGCCTCCTCGCCTCGTCCCCCGGCTCGCCCATGTTTGGCTCGCGCCGCCCAGCACCAAAGGCCCCGGGCGCGTCGCCAACCACCGCCAGGCCACCTCACGCGAGCGGCACCTCCACCCTCGCCGTCCCCGCCAGCGCCGTAGCGCCTTCCTCCCCACTCTCCTCGCTCCCGCCAACCTCGCCTCGGTCCCCGGCCATCAGCGCCACCACGACGACAACGACGACGACGACTGCGGTCAAGAAGCCCGTCGCGACCGTCACCCGCACCATCACCGTCGCCCGCACCCTCGTCAAGCGCGCTCCTCCGCCGCCCGCCGACACCAAGCCCGTCGCTCGCACGCACAATGCCTACAAGCGGCCCGCCGACGCGCCGCCTCTCGCCGCCGCACCAGCGGCCAAGCGCGCAGTCAAGGGCGGGGCGAACGGCGCGGCGTCCAACGGCGGCGGCCGCAAAGGGCGCGTCAAGATCGAGCCGTCCTCGGACGACGACGACGCCGCGCCGCGCTCGGCCCGCAAAGGCGCCGGCTCGGCAGGTCGGCGACCGCAGCCGCCTAGCTCGGACCTCGACCCGCTCACGCCGTCAGAGGCGTCCGAGTCGGACCTGAGCAGCGTCGACGAGGACTACTTCTCCAAGACGCTCGCCAAGGAGGAGGGCGCGCCCGTGTGCGCTCGCGACGTCGCGGCCAAGGGCGAGGGCTCGACCGAGGGCAAGAGCGGCGAGAGCCTCGTGCTCGAGAACCGCACGGCGTACAAGGATCGTGCGTCCCTTTCTTCCTCTCATCCTCCCCCTGCCGTGCCGTCGAGCGTCCCGCTGAGTCGCTCTTCCGCTCTTGCTCGCAGACTTTATCGACCCGCAGCACCCTGAGCGGCCGACGAGCGCGTGGGCGGGCTCGGACGTACCAACGATCGAGCTCGAGTACCCGGGCGAGGGCGTGCGCGAACGGTGCGTCCAACCTTCCTCCTCTCTCGCTCGCCGCGGCCTGAACCTGACCCCTTTCGTTCCACAGCTTTGCCTTGCTCGCCCCGAGGACCGACGACGAGTACAACCCCATCGAGGACGTGCTCAAGGTGCGTCTCCCCCTCCGCGACCTTCTCAAACTCCGCCGAGCATCTTCCCTGACTCGCTCCCGCCGTGCAGGTCATCCTTACCGTTCTCGACCACTTCCTCACCAAGGACGAGGCGTTCGCCCACTTCGGCCATCAGAGCGGCGCCACGTCGTTCGCCGCCTTCCTGTACAACCGCTCGTCGAGCAACTCGCGCGCCGGCACGCCCTCGACGCCCTTGAACGGCCCCGCCTCTTCCTCGACCGCCGCCTCCTCGTCCACCACGACCGCCGCTCGCCCCGCCGACCGCTCGACGCCGACGCTCGCACCCCCGACCGCCGCCAACGACCCTCAGCCGCCCCTCATCCGCGAGCTCGAGAAGGCGCGCGCCAAGCGCGACGGGCCCTCGTTCCTCGCCTCGATCGAGCGGTACAACACGACGCTGCGTGCGCTCAAGGCCGCCGGCGTCGTCCAGCGCAACATCGCCGCCATGAAGGGCCTGCGCGAGAAGGTCTGGACCAAGGTGTTCCTCCAGTGCTACGACCGCGCCGTCGGGCCCGACATTGAGCGCCTCAAGGAGTACGAGGCGTTCTCGGACAACGTGTACGGCGAGCTCCTCCCCAAGTTCATGAACGAGATGTGCGTCGTCTCTCTCTCTCTCCCTCGCTCGTCGCCGCGCTCGCCCGAGTCCAGAACTGACCTACTTCCTTGCCTCGCAGCTTCGAGAAGACGCACCTCGGGCCCAACAGTGTGTTTGTCGACCTCGGCTCGGGCGTCGGCAACTGCGTCGTGCAAGCCGCTCTCGCGTGCGTCCCCCTCCCTCGCTCTCCGCCCGTTGTCCTTGCGCACGTGCCCTCGAACTGACCCTTGAGCGCCTCTCCTCTCGCTCGCAGCACGGGTGCGACCTCGTACGGCTTTGAGAACATGGCGCACGCGTCGCAGCTCGCGCGGCTCCAGGTCGACGAGGCCGAGCGGCGGTTCCGCATGTGGGGGCTCGACGGCGGGGCCATGCGCGTCGTCGAGGCCGACTTTACGACGTGCGCCGAGGTGGGAGAGGTGCTGAGGAGGGCCGACGTCGTGCTCGTCAACAACGAGGTGTGCGTCCCTCTCCTTCCCCTCGCCCCTCCTCCTCGAGGCGCTCCGAGCTGACGAGCGCACCCGCTCCCCTCGCACGCACAGGTTCACGGCGCCGCTCAACCAGTCGCTGTCGTGGCTGTTCCTCGAGCTGCCCGCCTCTGCGCGCATCGTGTCGCTCAAGCCGTTCCTCCCGGACAAGTTCCACCTCTCGGCGCACAACGTCAACTCGCCGCTCGCGATCCTCAACCAGGCGCCCGCGGCGCGGTACCGCCCGGGGAGCGTCAGCTGGAAGATGGAGGGCGGGAGCTACTACCTGACGCGCGTCGACCGACGCCGGGTCGAGCGGTTCCAGGAGCGCGAGCGCGAGCGCGACGAGCGCAGGAGGGACAAGCTCGAGGGGCGCAAGGCGCGCAGGGAGGGGAGCGCGGCGACGACGACGGGCAGCGAGAGGGGCGCCATGAGCCGGACGGCGAGCCGGCAGGGCTAGCTGCGTTGGAGGGGCTCGAGCGAGGGGAGAGCGTTTTCGGACCTGCAGTGCAGCTCTATGATTCCTCGGTCTCTCCCTCCTCGAGAATGAAGAGCTTCGAGTGCGGTGCATTGCGAGAGTGGTACAACAAGGAGGACGAGAGCTCGAGGTACGACAACATGCACGAGCGGGAAGGGGGGGAAGGAAAGGTCGCACGGCTCGCTCACTCGCCCGCCAGCGCCTCCTCGAGAGCACGCTCCTTGCCCTTTGCGCTCTCGCCCGTCGTCGCCGTCGCCCCGGCAGCCCTCGCCGCCGCAACCTCGGCCTTGAGCCGCTTGGCCTCCTCGAGGAACGCGTTGGCTTCGTTCATGCGGTCAGCCTCGTGCGCCTTGCTCTCGAGCCACCGCTGGAGGAGCGCCGCGTTGTCCGTCTTGAGGTTGTCGTTTTGCAGCTCGAGCTGAGAGAGCTCGAGCTCGAGCGACTGGTGCTCGTCTTGGAGGATCTGCGAGCGTGCGAGCGAGAGAGAGTCAGTGACGGGCGAGAGGGCGCAGGGAGAGCCGGTGGAGCGGTGAAGAGTGGAGAGAAGGACGAAGAGAAGGAAGAGGATGCGAGAGAGGGTGCGAGCGAGGACGAGGGGGAGGGAGGGAAGACGAGGAACGAGGACGCACGACGAGCTGGCGCTCCTTTTCCTGGACGATCTCCTTGTGCCACTTTGCGCGCTCCCTCAGGCCGTCGACCTCTGTGCGGAGGCGGCGGAGCTCGTCGCGCTCGTCGCGGCCGCGGTCCTCCTGGTCGCGCAGGCTGTCGGTGAGGGCGAGGAGGCGCTGGGCGTTGGTCGACTGGACGCGGTACTGCTCCGAGAGGTCGGCACGAGCCTGGGCGAGCTGCTGCTCGAGCGAGGTGACGAGGGCGGCTCGAAGTGCGCTGCGAGGAGAGCGAGAGGAGCGAGTGGGGGGAAGGAGGAGGAGTGAGCGGGCGACGCGGCGGAGCGAGGGTTGGCCGGGACAGGGACGCACTCTGGAGGAGCAGTAGTACCGGCTGGAGTGCGGCCAGCGTGGAGCAAGGCCGAGTTGCGGTCCTTGAGGTTGACGGTCTGCTGAGCGAGGCGGTGGTAGTGGGCGATCAAGGGCGCGTGGTGCTTCTCGCGCGCGTCTCGGGCGAGGAGGGCGGTGCGGATGTCGTCCTGCCACGCCATGGGGCTAGCTGTGCTCCTGTCGAGGGGCGAGGACGAGAGCTGGACGACGACGACGAGACGATCGAGGAGGAGGCTGGCTCTGCTCCGCTCCGTTCCCTTGACTCGCTGGCCCTCGTTCGCTTGCTAGAGCAGCCTGCACTTGCTGCACAGACCGTACTCGACCGCGCCACACAGCCGCACACGGCCCACACCCTCTCCTCACCTCGCACCCCCCCGCCCCGCCTCCCCACTTCATCTCGCCCTCCGTCATCCTCCCTCGCCGCCCTCCCACTACCGCCAGGCCATGGCGCACCAGGCCCCACTCGACGCACCCCCTCCGCCTGTCGCCCCTCGCCCGCCGCCCATCCCGCTCAAGGCCGTCCTCATCGGCAACGCCTCGACCGGCAAGACGGCCCTCCGCAACCGCTTCGTCGCAGGCCACTTCAGCGACGCCTACCGCGCCACCATCGGCTGCGACTTTCGCCAAAAGCTCGTCTCTGTCAACGACGCCGACGAGTGCATCGTCAACGCCTGGGACACGGCCGGTCCGTCCCTTTCTCTTCTTTCCTCTCGCTCTCTCTCTCTCTCTCCGCTCCCTCGACTGACGCTCGCTCGTGCAACAGGCCAAGAGCGATTCCGCTCCCTCGCACCCGCCTTCTACCGTGCCTCGGACGCCTGCCTCCTCGTCTACTCGCTCGCCGACCCTTCCTCCCCCTCGGCCGTCGCAAAGGCCGTCAAGACGTGGTACACCGACTTCCGCGACAAGTGCCCCGTCGGTACCGGCGGCGCGCCCGGCACCGACCCGGCCGACGAGGAGGAGCAGCTGCGCCGCTTCTGCTGGGTGTGCGTCGGCACCAAAGCCGACGAGGCCGACCCGGCGCACGCCGCCGAGGTCAGCACCGCCGTCGAGCGCACGCTCGCCGAGCTCCTGCCGCGCCGCACCGGGCGCGAGTCGGCCGCAGACGCGCAGCGCGCAGAGCAGCGCAGGCGCGACCGCAAGGCGCCCACCGTCAGCGTCGAGGTGCTCCACGCGCCCCGACCGGGCGAACACGCCGCGCCGCCGCGCAAGATCCGCCGGGCTCGTCGCCCACCGCTAGCGCAGGCGCACCCGGGCCGGGCGTCCGAGCCTGCAGCGTCGGGTGCGCCGCCCGGCGACGGCGCGTCCTCGGCATCGGCGGCCGGCTCGACCGCAGGCGGCTCGAGCGCGACCGCGACGCCGACGTTCGAGCTCGACGAACCCATCGCCGACCTCCTCCTCGCGACGTCGCCGCCTGCTGCGCCGGCGCACTTTGGCGACGCGGGCGCGCCGGCGGCCGTTTGGCGCGGCGGGCCGTACGGCAAGGAGGGGCACGTGCTCGCGGGGGACGAGGGCGAGGTCGACGTCGGCGAGGAGGTGGACGGCGACGAGGGGCGCAAGGGCGGGTACGAGGTGGGAGGGGACGAGGACGAGGACGAGGAGGACGTTGAGGAGGAAGCTGGGCGGGAAAGGAGTGAGGCGGAACGGTTTGCGGACGAGGGGATCCGGCACTTCAAGCGCACGAGCGCAAAGACGGGCGAGGGTGTCGACGAAGTGTGCGTCCCTCTTTCTCTCTCTCTCTTCCTCTCTCGCTGCACAGCAGCGGGCGTCGGCGGTACTGTCGATCGAGCTGATCTCGACCTTTCCTCCACTCGTTTCCTCGCCCGCAGCTTCGCCTACATCGCCCGACGCGTCCTCGCCGCCCGCGTCTACGAGGGCCTCACCGACGAGGACGAGCATGCCGGGACGCCCTACGTGCGCAACCGCGCCGGCGCGGGCGGGCACCCGGTCAAGCCCGAGGACGTGATCCGGGTCAACGAGCAGGACCCGCGCTCGGTCGGGCAGAAGTTACGCAGCGCGTGCTGCTCGTAGCGACGAGGATGAGCGGGCGTAGGATATTCGTCGGCCGCAGCATGCGCAACTGGCGAGGACGAGGCGGAGAGAGGCGATCGACCGCCCGCGCACGAGCCCGTCCGTCGAGGTCCGCTCAGGAGCTTTGAGCCGGACGGACGCTTTCTGTCTCTCTTGCTTCTCTCCGGTCCGCACCTCGGCTAGCTTGTCCGCTTCTCGCCGTCGCTTCGCTCGTCCTTTTGCCTCTCGCTCCGCCAAACCTTGTCGACGATGTCGACGGCCGCTCCACAGCTGGTGAGCCGCTCGGCTTCGACGTCTTCTCTGCACGCTCTTGCCGCTGTACCGACTTCACGCACGGCCGCGCAGCTCGAGTCCAGCTCGGCGCACGAGCTCGGCGCGATCGAGTTCGGGACCGACAAGGAGGGTCGGGCGACTCTCGTCGGCGGCGGCAGCAGCAGCATGGACGACGTGCCACTCGACGACGCGTTTGAGCTCTTCGGCGCGCAGCAGGGCGAGCAGCAGGGTGCGGCGATGCCGCCAGAGCTGGACGACTGGGCCTTCCTCGAGCGCACGCCGTCGCCCGTGCCGAGTGCAGCGCTCGCAGCGCTCGACGCCGATCAGCGAGCGACCGTCGACGGCGCACAAGACGTTCTCTTCACCGCGCACGGCGGCGCAGAGCGCGAGCGAGAGCAGGACGAGTCGCTCGCGCACGTCATCGACGACGGCGCCGGCTTGCTGCGGCAGTTCACGTCCGCCTTTTCGCCGTCGCCGAAGGGTGCGTCGTCGACTCTTTCGGGACGAGTGGAGGGTGGTGGGGCGGCACGAGCGCTGCGAGGGAGCGCGGATGCGGAGGAGGACTCGGTCGCGCTGCGGGTGGGAGGACGAACCGTGCGTCCCTTTCCTCTCTCGTCCGGCATCTCTCTTCGCCAGCTCACGCTCTCCTACGTACGCAGGACGAGACGAGTCCCAGGACGAGGGCGAGGCCGCCTCAGCTCGCGTCGAGCCAGTCCGTCACGCCCGTTCGCCCGTCAGCCCCGACTCGCAGCGTCAGCATCGGCTCGGGCCTTTCCTCCCTGCACCTCGACCATCCTCTCCTCTCGCCCTTCGACTTCGCCGCGACCGCCGTCGGCCTGCCCGTCCTCCCACCGACGCCGACCTCGGCCCTCGCGCAAAACCTCCTCCGCATTCTCGCGCACCCCGAGCGCCTCCCGCTCGGCCTCTTCGCGCTCCTCGAGGCGTGCGTCCACGAGGCCGACGCGAGCGGGTGCGGCAGCACCGGCGACGGCGGCTCGACGTTCGGTTCGAGGTCGATGAGCAACCTCGCGGTCCGAGCGGGGCTCGTTCCACCGCCGGCGGGCGGCAACGAGCTCGAGATGCCGCCGCCGGCGAGGTCGATGCGGCACGCTCGCTCGCTCCCGGCGTCGACGA
>Ga0308170_10004609_pt1 | contig 10814 bp, 6 predicted proteins | sample PhyBR2_2_FD_202136 | JGI IMG/M metagenome (GOLD analysis project Ga0308170, IMG submission 202136) | Phyllosphere microbial communities from UC Gill Tract Community Farm, Albany, California, United States - DLSLSB.R2 | ecosystem: Host-associated > Plants > Phyllosphere > Unclassified | place... | reverse complement strand
TTATGTACTGCTCTTGTACATGCGTTGATACAGTCGACAACCCTCATTTGTCTTGTTCAGTGTCACTGTTCAGTGTCACAATCTGTTCAGATTTAAATAGTCGATCTTGCGCATTCGTCCCTCACTCATCTTCATGACTGGCACATGGAGCGTAGACTGGCAATGCGCTTGTTGCTTCTGGATTCTCTGCACATCAATAGCTTGACAGGTCAGTGCTGTTCCTTGCAACTTTTGGCAGGATCCGCAGAGTGCTAAAGAAATGGCGGCTGCTTGGACGATAGCCCTGCGTAAGACAAGAGGTCCCTGTATTTCTATGATTGGATAATTCTGTCCTCCCCATCTTGTCTGCCCTTGTTCTCTTCTCCCGCAATAGAGCTGTTCTGGATTAGAACAGCTACGAATAATTACACCTTTTTGATGGTGTTGCACATTAGCCACGTGTGTCAGAGAGAGCTTTTGTCAGATGACTGGAGGATTCTGCAGGAGCCACACTGTACAAACACCTAAGATGATCACAAAGGGCCGTTGATAATGATCAGCAGTTTGGGAGAAAGGGAACAACATAGACAAGCAATCACAGAACAACACGCGTTGGGAGACTTTTTGATGCTGTTGACAAGGCAGACCAGATGGGTAAATGATCATTCTCTGCTCAGCTTGTTTGTGTGTGGCACAAATTTGAGGCAATAGCCCGGCCTCTGCATTCAGTGCCGCCTCCTGCTCTCAGCGGCCATTCCGTTTTAGTTTATTTTTTCATTCACCTTGTCTGCTCAGTTGTGGCTTGATCTCTACAAATGTCAATGAAAGAGATTGCCCAGACGGACAAACCGAGTTGATGTTGCCTGCATTGCCGCGAATGCGTAGTACTGTGCAGACTTGGCAGAGCATGCACGTCTTCATGCAGATTAGTCTGAACTTGCTGAGGCTGAAATGCTGCTCTTGAAACATCCTACGGCATCCTACTCCAGTTGAGCACACCCAGCAGAAGGCTGCTATATATTTGGAAACGGGCTTCACAAGCAAGGCGTGTTCAATGCATTCCAGCTACTCCAGTCAAACAGAGCCTGACCCTAAAACAGAACTTGACATCCGGGGATGTGTAATGATAAGGCTCAAGACAGCGCTTTTGCTTGCTGTATCTGCTGCACAGCTGCAAATCCTTCGTCACGTCATCATCTGAACGTTTTGGCTAGCACAAGAACCCGAAGATGTCAACCATATAGCACACAGTAATCTTAGTTACTCTTTGGCTGAGCAACGCAAATCAGGCCAGGACGAGGCAGATCCTTCAAGAGACGAGCAAGTTTGTACACAGTCAGTAGATGTCAACTGAGCTAGTTGTAAAGATGATGGCTCACCAGCCGGCAATAAAGTTTGTCGTCTGCTAAGGTGAGTCAAGCTGGTTGCTGATGAGACGAGTCCCAATGTGTACAAATGCCTTTGTCTTGCAGCGTGGCAGTAAGGTGTGGACACCTTTTGCAATTTGGCGCAGGAGAATTGGACAAACCCCTGCGTGTCCATTTGACGAAACATATAGGTTTGTAGCACAATGAGCAGAGACCAATAGAACGCACTTGCTGTAGAGACTTTTCAATGCTTGCAAATGATGTGTGACACCGGGTCTTCTTCTTGCCTGTTCCAAGATGAGGTCAGACGTAATGATTGGCACGATAGAGCAATTTTAAGTGAAGAATTTTAGAGGAGGACTCCCATCAAGTTCATCTTCACTTCTCGTACAAACAGACCGCTCTTCTCGTGCGAAAGGCTATATGCTCAGTTGTCAATTGTGATCTCCCAACCAAAGAATGTATTCTGCTCCTTTCGCTCACAAGGATCAGCTCACTTGTTCTCCCTTGTTGGCACCCTCAATCTTTGACAAGACGCTGTCGATCAACGAAATGTACCGAAGAGCCTGAGGGAAGCGGAGGATTTTCTTTGTTCAAACTGAATGTCTGCCCCAGTCAGTGAGTCTTCTGTCCATCTCTGACTCAGTGCACTGAGTAGAGTACGGCTTACTGTAGTAGCACCACTTCCTGATGCAAGCTTTGTCCTGAATGTGTGTCAGGCGCTTGATTGAGTGAGAAACACTAATAACGACGCTCTGATGGTCTCATCAATGCTGACAAACTAATACTTGCAGAACCAGTCTCATCACAAAGTAACTAAAGGAGAGAAGCAAGAAGAACTACGGGAAACGCTTGCTTTCGTTCACGAAGCATTCATTGTGCTAGTATCCGCTGTCAAGTTTTCTCTCGCTCTTTCTGTTCACTCGGAACGAATCTAAGCTTCTCTTCATTGCTTAGACTTCACTCTCGCTATTGGAATGGAATTTGGTGAAATGGCCTCTTTGGCTGTGGCACGAAACGCTGGCCTTTCGTGCCAGGGCAAAACGCATTATTAGTCAACTTGTTGTCGATGTATTCTATTCTTTTATTCTTTTCTTCTTCTTTTACCTATTCCTGCTCTCAACACCATTCTCGTTAGGACTATAACTCAGTTTATCGTTATTGCCTTGACTTGAGAGTCCAACAACTACCTTAACCTTCCGCCTTCGACTTCTGATCGTTGACCTCTCCACAGAAGCTCGAATTCCGGATTTGTCCTCCAGCTGAAGATCCACAGTTCCTGCACATTGAATTAATATCTTGTGGTACGAGAGTATCTGAGCAGGGCAGAAAGAGAGCATATGAGGAATGGTCCAAGTGGTGTTGGGAGCAGAGCGGAATTGGGAGAGAGAAGCGGTTTGGGAAGGGAGATTTGAGCGGATCGACAGAAGTGGGTAGAGGGAATTGAGGAATAAGTCGGATTTGGACGGCCTATTGAACAAGAGGTTGCCTTTCAGAGTCGCTGCCGAGCGAGACGCCTTCATCGCGGGCAATGAAAGTGAAGTAGATGGACTATTTGCGAAGCGAAAGATGAGAAATCAGTTCAAAGTAATCCTTTTTGCAAGCTTGAGAGCTGAAATCAAGCTCACCTTGACAATGGCAACACGGAAACGATGAACGAGGCAAGAGCAAAGTGATGGGCCGTCTTGCCGGTTTCGTCTTGAAGGGGAAAGGTTTCGCAAGAACGTCAGTCCTCTCTATCACATTGTTCCGGTCAGAACGTGCTCGGATCCGTTACGGTATCCAAGCAGGAACGAGTGCTCCTGCGAGATCTTCTCGTCTTGAGCGGAAAGCGTAACCCTACGTGGTTAGAGAGAGGAAAGCGAGTGCGGCGCAGACGAGAATGCGCGTGAGGACGGAGGGGTGCGAATGGTGACCACAGTGGGTGAACAGGGAAAAACGTCGAGATCAAGACTGTGACGATTGACTACGAAAGGTTCAAGCCGGAAAGGCCAAGCACGTTCTATAAATGGAGAAGGGAAAGGTTAGACCTCGCAGAGTTCGACTACTCCTCAACTCGACATTCTCCCGCTGTTTTGCAAGACTCTCAGCAGTCCGCTTTCACTCCTCACATAGCGCAATGCGCTCGTAACGTGACGCGATGTCCTCGCTTTTTGAATCTCTTTCCTCTCAAACAAATAAAAAATCCGGATCTTGTGCGTTTCGCTCACAATGTGAGCTCACTCATTCTCGCTTGTTGGCCCACTCAGCCTTGACAACAGACACTATCAATCAACAAGATATCTGGAAGATCTCAACAATGTTCGAGATGCGGCAAGAAGCAACTTGCAGAAGCCGAGAGCACTTGCAACTTTTTCTCCCTCTCAAGTCAAAATTCTCGAAATGTCACTACTGTCCCCAATACACCACTTCTCGACACATATCCCTGGAATGCTACCTTACCAAGACGGCCGCTCGGACTCCAGCTTGTCCTCTCAGCAGTCCTCAGGCCTCAGGTCCTCCACTTCATCCGTTCCTCCAACCCCGTTCCTCCCATTAAAGTGAAACGCGTTGAGTGTAGAGAAAGCTGACAAACAGCTACAGAAACTCAGATTTGGGCTGGGAATCACAGTCTAGCTTAAATTTGTCAACAAGGGAAATCAACGGACAAAAAACAAACAAAAACTTCTTTCCTAAGCGTCGTGAGGGGTGAAAGACTACTCCTTCAAGTTGACTATGGATCTAACACCCCGTCAAGTAACCTGACTGAATCTACAACTTCCCACAGCTTTCTGCCCATCTCCTTATCCTTCTCGTTCATCTTGGATCCCGAGTTGACTCCAGATACTCCTCCTGGATTTCCTGTGGTTCCTGGTGTTGCAGAATTCGAGGGAGTGATCGTACCCGTTGTTGTACCACCCAATTTGATCTTCAACCCACCAGAAACTGAACTCTTGAGATTAGGTTTCTTGTCACCCTTATTCGACTCGACTTCATTCGCAATCTTCTCTGCCAGATCATCAAGTTCGGATTCTGCTTCGTCCGTTGTAGTCCCGTTCCCAGTATTCGGACTGCGGGCTCGACGGTTTCGACCGTCGGCGATTGTGTTCGTAGACTTGCTCTTGTTGTTTGCTGAGGAGCCGAGAGGAGGCGCTGCAGAGGAGGAGGAAGCTGCGGCAAGTTCAGGGAAGAGCGCATTGCGGAGGGATAAGGATTTGGGAGAGATTGGTGTTCCTCCGAGTGTGTTTGAAGTTGCTGCAGTAGTTGGAGGAACAGAAGGAGGGGCTTGGGATTGCGATAGAGAACCAGAAGAGCTAGGAACAGTGAGGGGAGGCATGATGCTGGAGATGGTAGAGGGAACGTGAGGAACGTCGGGATGACCTTCTGGAACTCCGTGAAGCGAGGTTGGGTCGAGGAGGAATGCGGACCGATCAGCGATTCCGGTAGGCGCAGAGGTAGAAGGTACAGGTAGGGCCACTGGTCTCGCCGAACCATAGAACGAGAGAGCTCGGTTTCGAGAAGCCGTCGAGAGTCGAGGGATTTTGCCGGCGTGACCAACGGGAGCCGAGACTGGAGTTGCGGTACTCAGCGGAAGATCGTCCGTCATGCTTGTATCTCCGGTCGAGTCCCTGGTCTGCGTCACCTTGCCGCTAACCTGCTCCCGCCCGATTTCCTCTTGATCTGAAGATTCTTCCGAATCTTCCGAATCTGATTGCGGAGGTAGAGCGTACATCCTTTCGACAGCACCACTATGGGTTGAGCCATTTGGACCGAGTAGAGCTGGTTGAATCGCGAAGAGGGCGTTGAAATCGAAGATCGAGAGTGGCTTGGCGAGTGACGCTTCGTCTGCCGGCGGGGTCCCAGGTGAATGTGCTTGGTCGAGTGAAGAAGGAGGATTCAGCAGTGGAGAGGACCCTCCAGCGGGAGCAAAGGTCGAGGGAGCGGATTGGGAGGGTTGACGGCGAGTAGGAACCGAGTCTGTTTTCGGAAGCGAAGGAGTCCGGACCAACGAGATGGCGGAAGCGACGATCGTCTTGAGATAGTCCTGTGACAGAGGGAGATGACGAGCGGTCAATCTTGCGCACTTCAGGGAGATGACTCAAGAGAGGAATTCTCACGTCAATTGCGCTCGAGACGAGACTAGAAACTGCTCCGTCTACCCCGTCAGGCAAACCCTCCTCATAAGAAACCAACGACATCCGATCGTGCAACATGTCGCCGTCTGGAAGCTCTCTCGATTCGCAACACAGTGGAGTTTGGACTAGTCGATTGTATTCTTGAGTGAAACCTAGAGCATGGCGAGGAGAAAACGTGAGCGACATGTTCGCGTGGCCATGGAGGAGTTACGTGCTTACCATTCGTGAATGTGACTCCTTGCGTTTCTCGATCTCGCAAGCTCTTGGGGATTCCACCTTCGAAACTACCATTTCCGCCTCGACTCGCTCTCAAAGCTTGTCCAACACTCTCTCCCCTTCCTGGTCCGTTCCTAGCATCTTCGCTAACACCAGCCTTCTTGCCAATAGTGTTCCCCAGCGCCTTGATATCCCCCCTCTCTCTCCTTCCGACCCTCATGACACTTTCTTTGATTTTTTTCCTCCTCGACTCTTGCAATTCGGTTGTTTCGTCTCCGTCTCCTCCTCCTCCTAGTATCGACAAGAATGACCGTTTCTTTCCTCTCGGGTGGAAGCCAGTGTGCCGGATAGAAGAGGAAGGGAGAGTTGGTCGAGTGGTGTTGTAGAGAATCGAGAGTAACAGCGCGTTGTGCAGGTTGACTGTACAGAGTCAATGGTCAGTAAGGACTCTTACGACTACATATAGGAATACTCACTAGCTTCTAACCTGTAATTTGGTTTGAACACCCTCTGAAGAACATCGGCCAATTCATCACGCGTAATCTTTCCCAACATGAAATCGGTCAATCCATTCCAGTACAGCTCACCAAGAGTTGGGTTAGGCGACAGGAGCTGCGATAGTCGTTGTTTTAGGGAAAGAAGATCGCTTCTTTTTTGAGGGGGATCTCGAGGAGGAAGGAGGGAAGGGAGAGACGTTGCAGAGCCAGTAGCTGCGTTTGAAGGTATCCGGTGTGGTGTAGGCGCAGTAGAATCCGCCATAGCGAAATGGTAGTAGGAGGAAGAAATACTTTCGCAACTTCCGCGCGAAACCTCACCGATTTGCTGTATTAACTCTCTCGCTGGCCTCAAGCAAAACAAAAGGGCGCAGGATGATCGTTGATCGTATTTCATCTCAATTGAGTTTCCAAATATTTCGCAAACAAATCTGCCAATTTCTCTCTTCCAATTTCCATTCCACCTCCAGCACCTTTGTTCATAGTAACGAATTGTCGTTTCAACCGTTGTAGTTGAGGCATACTGACAGCTTTCTGCAAGTTGATCGTTATCCGCAGTTCGGGAGATGAAGCCGTCGAAGAGAGGAAGAGGGGAGTCGGGCCGGAGAGAGGAGAGAGAGCTTGAGCTGAGAGAATGGATGCGACAACGCTGGACGTCGTCGATTCGAGAACTGTCAGGTACGAAGTTGACGAAGTTTGAACCTGTTGCCAAGCGGAATCAGCGAAAACGTTTTCCCAAAGCGAAAAACGCGAAAAACGTACAACTTGGGTTGCGAGATTCGGTGGTTTTAGTTCACGGTTCGTCAAAGCTTGCCATACTGCCTCTGCTTCTTTGCTCACAAACTCGTTTCCTTCTGTTGAGACCTTCTCGTCGAGCGGTGAATCGTCCGAGGCGATAGTAATCAGTGGAGAATCCCATCGAGCAGAACTCGAGGGCTCTTCAAAGCGAGATATCAGATTGTCGAGTCTGTAATTTTACTGTGTCAGGGAAGGATTCTAAACTTCGAACAAAGAGAAACAAAAACGAACGTTGATTCAGAGTAACGCGCTTCGACAGGTCGACTCGCATTCCATTCCTTGCAACGATCCGGAGGTGTCGCAACAAAGACCTGTCAATCGTCCAAAGAGAGTGATCAGGTGAGTCCGTGTACAGATTGGAACAGCTTGGGAGACAAGGGAAAACGTACAGTACAATTTCTGACTTGAACCTCCCTCGCCTGACAATACATCTGATACCGACTCCCTTTGATATAGTTCATGGCATCGACAATGACGATGTAATCTGGACCGAGGTGTCTCTGTACAGCAGAGAAGAGGGAAGCTCTTGCTGGTTTCTCCGCTCGACCGTCTACCCTGTCCTCTCGACTTTCAGTCAGTTCAAAAGTAACTGTTTCGGATGAGAAAGTCTAGTGGAACTGACCATCGTATACTGCTTTACTTAGGGACAAGGATTCGTCGTTGATGATGAGTACTTTTGATTTCGATAGTTGAGGAGGACAATCAGCGAGTGACAACCGATGATTGAGGTAAGATTCTAATTGTCTTGCCCGAGTAGTCTTGCTGGAACATGGATACCCTGCGAGTGTTACTAGTGCCATTATCCGAAAGGTGGAGAGAGAGAGAATCAGTTTTCGAAAATCCAAGAACTTGATCTCCCTCTTATTCAATCGAATCAAGAAATGAGCGCAAGAGGAGTACAAGCATTACGGATAGTAGCCAACACAGCTAGACCGACACTATGTACGTTCAACCTCTAGTCCTCACTTTGTTCTGTTTCATCTGTTGCAATCCTCTCACTTTCTCATTCCTACCTCTACACAGTCACTAGCCGAGTACTAGCGAATCAAGTAACTACTTATACCCACCTTGCTCCTACTCGATCACTCTCCGCAACTCCGACTCGACTTGAAGAATATTCCACTCCCTCTTCTCGCTCTTCTCTCTCTTCTCCTTCCTCTTCTCCCGCTTCATATCCTTCCTCATTGCCTTCTCAACATCTCTATGCCGCCTCTCCAGATTCTCAAAAGCGCTACCTCGACAATTTACTATCCCCTTTAGCCCCTCTCCCAAATCCAACTTTGATCGACAACCTATTGAGTGAACGGTGTTTGACACATAAGAGCGGAGTCGAGAAGAACGTCAACAGGCGGAGAGGCGCTTTCGGAGAGGCGAGTCCAGCGGGAGAGGGAGGGAGAAACGGACATAACGAGAAGATGAGTTTCGTTGGTGAGTCTTGCCTTTCTCTCGTTATACACTGGAGACAGCGAAGCCGAAAGAGGGAGACGAGTCGATACTCGAGAGGACTGCCACGAACACAGAGAGATCGCGAGAGCTCAATTTGGTCGCTTCCTCTGCTCTTCTCCTCTCTCGCTTCTCTCTCTCCTCAGGTTTTCAAGCTACTTGTTATTCAAGCTGATCAGATTCCGCTGTTTCGCAGGTCGACGTATCTTGCGCCTCTATCTCACCCTCCACCTCAACTCGAAACTTTCCGCTTCCCACCCTTCTTTACTCGCTCATGCAGTCTCGCCACGAGCAATCGATGCACTGTTGAACACTAAACAATTGGGAGCGACTGTCGGTGCAGCATGGAAACTCGAGGACAGTATGCGTTGGAGGGAAGTCAAGGGTCCTACTGGCGAAATGACGGGTCTGTGGAAAGTGAGAGGAATGGGAGTCGAAGCGGTTATGGGTGGGGTCTTCACCTCTCAGGCAAATCAATACTCTCTTGTTTGCGTCGATTTTGAACTTGACTGACCTCTAGGATGCGCTCTGTAGGGTATCGAGACGGCTTCGCAAGTTTTCCACCAGCTAGTCCTTCCGAATCTCACTTTCCCTCAGACGCTTCGAAAAGCTCTCGATGGCACAACATCATCCTCTTCGACGTCGAGCTCTCGATCGCAGCAGCAACCAGAGTTCACTGTCTAGATACGCGGGAGAGAAGGAAAGGACGGAATTACACATTCAGCGGAAAGGAATCGTTTCACTAGACAGAATAGACCTTTTGTTATTCCGAATGTGAAGATCAATTCCCCTTGTGTTTTATTCGCTTTCGAAAAAGAGACAATCGGAGAGTGGTGAACCGAGAGCGGACGAAGCGGACGAGCGATTTCGGAGTTCATCCATCTCAATATCCGCTCTCTCTCCGTCTCTCTCTTCCTCTCCTCCCTCTTCTATACCTACTTCACGCCCGATAAGCTATTATACAACATGGTAGACCTCTCAACACCTCACCAGATCCCTCTAGAACAGTTTGATGATTCATTCGGTTCACTTATCGGCACGTCTCCCCTCCCCTCTCTCCTCCCCCCCTCGCTCCCGATGAGAGCTGAAAGCTTCCTGTGAATAATCCTGATTCTATAGAGCTATCGAGTGAAGCATTAGGTGGATCTATTCAATCAGTCTCGGATGAGTTCTTCGCTGCTGCTTCTTGCTTGTTGAGAGTCCCTGTACGCACCATCTCGCTCGCTGTACCCCAGACTTCCGATAGCTGATTCGTATGTGGTCGCAATGTGCAGCCTTCAGTGAGTATGAAAGGTCAATTCGGACCGAACGGAGCCCTCTTCGATGGATGGGAAAGTCGAAGACACAACCCTACCTACGATTGGTGAGTCAATTCACCTTGTCGTGCTCCAATTCTGGGCGAGAGAATCGAGAACTGACAAGTTCACGCTTCAAACTCGAAAGGGTTATCGTCAAATTGGGTGCGAAAGGCAGTGTAGAAGGCGTTGATATCGATACTGGTCATTTCGCAGGTAACGAGTAAGCTGTCCTTGATTTTGTGCAAGATCCCCGAGACGAGACAGCTGATTGGGAACTTCTGTCGCAACTTTTGCAGATCTCCTGCGAGTGGAGTATGGGGAGCTCTAGTTCCTGAGGGAGAGGTTATTTCGGAAGATTCTACCTCAGTACGTCATCTCGTAACCCCTCCACTCTTCAGGAGGGCTGTCGCTGAACGTTGATTCGACTGAATCAGTGGACTCCGCTTCTCCCAATCACACCCCTCGGACCGGCTCAACGCCATCTTTTCCGTCTTCCTTCTGGTGCCTCAGCTCCCGTCACTCATCTCAAGCTGACGATGCACCCAGACGGAGGTATTGGTCGGTTCCGAGCTTACGGTCACGTTCTGCCTTCTGCTTCACCTGCTCCCTCAACCATGACCCCGGCTGGACTCGTCGATCTTGCTCATGTACTCAACGGTGGTACTGTCACAGGAGAAAGTGATCAACATTTCGGGAGAGGCGGAAATTTGGTACTTCCTGGAAGAGGGAAAGATATGGGAGATGGATGGGAAACCAGGAGAAGTCGAGGAAGATTGGGAACGGGAAAAGGTGACTGGGTCGTCGTCAAGCTGTGAGTCCGGTGCTCTCTACCCTGATCGGAGAGACGAGAAGAGAACGAGAAGAAGGAGTTTCCTCGACGTTTGGCTGACATTCAACATTCTGCGCTTAGAGGAGAACCAGGATACCTTCAATGGGTCGATATCGACACACTTCACTTTGTTGGGAACTTTCCAGATTCGGCATCGGTTCAAGGCATCATCAGCAAAGAGGTTCGCCATGCTCTCACTCACATAGTTCAGCTTTTCCTGATTGTGGAGCTGACCTACGACGCTTGAACAACATAGAAATGCCCGAATTACGATG
>Ga0308170_10004606_pt1 | contig 10819 bp, 6 predicted proteins | sample PhyBR2_2_FD_202136 | JGI IMG/M metagenome (GOLD analysis project Ga0308170, IMG submission 202136) | Phyllosphere microbial communities from UC Gill Tract Community Farm, Albany, California, United States - DLSLSB.R2 | ecosystem: Host-associated > Plants > Phyllosphere > Unclassified | place... | reverse complement strand
GCGCTATGCGGCCGAGCATCACGACGTCGCCCCGGGTGTCGCCTATGGCTACATCCTCGGCGCGGCGATCGGCAAAGGCCGGATCGATCGGATCGACACGACCGCCGCGCGCGCTGCGCCCGGCGTTAGCGCGGTCGTCACGCATGAAAACTCTGGTCCGATCGGCAAGGGCGAGTTCTACACGCAGCGCATCCTGGCCGGACCGATGGTCGATCATTATCATCAAGCAGTCGCAGTCGTCGTCGCCGACACGTTCGAACAGGCGCGCGCTGCGGCAGGGCTGATCCGGGTGTCCTATGCTCGCGGCAACGGTCGCTTCGACTTGGCCGCGCAGAAGCCTTCCTCCCCTATCGCGCCGAAGGAAGCGTTCGGCGGCCCGAGCGAGCTGTCGGTCGGCGCCTTCGCGACCGCGTTCGCCGGTGCCCCGGTCAAGGTCGACGAGACCTACACTGTCCCCGATCAGGCGCATGCGATGATGGAGCCCCACGCATCCATCGCGCGGTGGGATGGCGACAAGCTGACCTGCTGGACCTCGATCCAGGCGATGAACTGGGGCTGCCGTGATTTGGGCCTGATCATCGGCACGCCGAAGGAGAATATCCGCCTGCACTCTGCCTTCATTGGTGGCGGCTTTGGCGGAAAGGGTACGACGCAGAGCGATCTGGCACTGGCTGCACTCGCTGCCCGCGTATCGGGACGCCCGGTCAAAGTGGTGCTGCAACGCCCGCTGATGTTCAACAATACCATCCACCGGCCGAAGACGATTCAACGGGTCCGGCTGGGGGCTGCAAAGAACGGCAAGCTGGTCGCGATCGGTCACGACAGCTGGTCGGGCAATCTGGCAGGTGGCCGTACCGAGCCTACCACCCTGCCCACGCGCCTGATGTACGCTGGCGAGAACCGACTGCTGCGTCGCTATCTCGCGCCCCTCGATCTGGCCGAGGGCAACGCCATGCGCGCGCCCGGCGAGGCTCCCGGAATGATGGCACTCGAAATCGCGATGGACGAACTGGCCGAGAAGCTCGGCATGGATCCCGTCGCGCTGCGGATCGCAAACGACACGCAGGTCGATCCCGAAAAGCCCGAGCGGCGTTTTTCGACCCGACCGTTCGTGCAGTGCTTGCAGGAGGGCGCAGAGTGGTTCGGCTGGAAAGCCCGGGTCGCGAAACCCGGTAACCGGCGCGACGGGAAATGGCTGATCGGCATGGGCATGGCCAGCGCGATCCGCGGTGCGCCGATCATGAAGGCCGGCGCGCGCGTGCGGCTCGGCAAGGACGGTCGCGTCACCGTCGAGACCGACATGACCGACATCGGCCAGGGCAGCTACACGATCGTCGCGCAGACCGCGGCCGAGATGATGGGCGTGCCCCTCGACCACGTGACCGCGAAGCTCGGGGACTCGACCTTCCCCGAGACACCCGGCTCGGGCGGTCAGGCAGGCGCGGCGTCTACCACGGCCGGCGTCTACGCTGCCTGCGCCAAGCTGCGCGACCTGGTAGCGCAGCGGATGGGCTTCAATACGACCGACGTGACCTTCGCGGACGGCCGCGTCAGTTCGGCGGGGCGTTCGGTCGCGCTCGCCGATGCCGCCAAAGATGGCGAGATCGTCGCCGAAGATGCCATGGAATATGGCGACCTGAGCAAGCAATATGCCCAGCAGACCGTCGGCGCCCATTTCGCCGAGGTCGCGGTGGACGCCTATACCGGCGCGGTTCGCGTCCGCCGGATGCTCGCGGTTTGCGCCGCCGGGCGGATCCTCAACCCGACCACCGCGCGCAGCCAGGTGATCGGCGGCATGACGATGGGCATCGGCGCCGCACTGATGGAGGAGATGGCGGTCGACACCCGCTTCGGCTTCTTCGTCAACCACGATCTGGCCGGGTACGAAGTGCCGGTTCACGCCGACGTGCCGCATCTCGAAGCACACTTCATCAACGAGGTCGACGCGACCATGTCGCCGCTGAAGGCAAAGGGCGTCGGCGAACTAGGTCTCACTGGCGTCGCACCGGCGATCGCCAACGCGGTCTACAACGCGACCGGCGTGCGGGTACGCGAGTATCCGGTGACGCTGGAAAAACACTTTGCTGGCCTGCCTGAGATAGCATGACGCCTGTCTTCTTGAACGGCGCGGCGGCGATAATAGCCGTGTTGGCTGGATCGGCCGGTAGCGTGGTGCCGATCCCGCCCAGCGAGCGAGACCTTCAGGCAATTGTTGCTGATCGCCCGCTGCTCATTCCTGGTGCCAAGAAAGATCTGGAGGGGCCGGTATTCCTGCCTGGCGGCGATCTCCTATTCTCCGACGTGCAAGGAAGCCGCGTTATGCGGCGGGACGTTCGCGGTCGTATCGCGGAGGTATTCCGGCTCGAGGGGCTCAACCCTGGCGGGATGGCACTTGGCCCTGATGGCCGACTTTATATCGCTGCCGCCAATGCAACGGGCGGCGGTGCTGTGATCTCGGTCCGGTTGGATGGCACGGAACAGCGCACGATCGTGCCGGAAAGCGCCGGGTTCGCGCCCAACGACGTTACCTTCGATGCGAAGGGCGGCTTCTATTTCAGCGATGCGCGCGGATCGATCGGCGAGGCCACCGGCGGCGTCTGGTATGTCGGGCCCGACGGCACACCGCCGAAACCGGTCGTCCGCAATCTGGCCGTCGCAAACGGCATCGCGCTGAGCCCCGACGGGAAGCATTTGTGGGTCGGCGAGTTCGCGCTAGGTCGCCTGTACCGGATCACGCTGAAAGATGCGACGACGCCGGCCCCCTTCGGCGCAACGACGGTCTATCACTTTACCGGACCGGCGCCGGACTCGATGCGCGTCGATGCATCCGGCCAGCTTTACGTGGCGATGTATGGTCAGGGTCGCATTCTGGTCTTCTCGCCATCCGGGCTTCCGATCGGGCAGATCCTGCTGCCCGGCCGCGATGCTGGGCGTAATCTGAACCTGACGAGTATGGCGATTCGGCCCGGCACGCGCGAGATGGCAATCGTGACGAGCGACGGTACACGAGGCGGCAACGCAACCGTCTTTCACGCCCGCGCGATAGAGCGCTAAACCCCTCAACGTTCGGTGCGAGCACCAGGCCTGAAGCCGCTGGCCGACGCGGCGTAGGCGACCACGAAGGCGACACCCAGGAGAACCAGCATCGCCGGGAAGAACGCCTGAATTCCCGCGCTGCGATAGATCAGCGCACCGATCGCCCCGCCGCACGCGATGCTCACGTTCCAAATCGTGGTCAGCATCGCGCCGACGATATCGACCCCGTCGCCCGCCGCGTCGGATGCGGCCGTCTGGATCGATGTAGCAGCACCCCCGAAGGTCAGGCCCCAGAGCACGACACCGACCAGAATCACGCCATCGCTGTGCGGCAGGAAACCGAGCACCATTGTCGCGCCGGCGAACACCGCGAGACTGACCAGAACATGGAGACGCAAATGGCGGTCCACCGCGGTACCGGCGATCCAGATCCCCGCCAGCGCGGCACAGCCGAACACCAGAAGCAGCAGGCTGACCCGGTCACCGTCACCCGCCCACTCCGCGTATGGCGCGACATAGGTGTAGAGGATGTAGTGCGCCGTCACCCATGCGAACGCGGTGGCGAGGATCATCGCGACGCCGGGCATCCGCAGCACGGCGCCGTTCGACAGCTTGCGCTCGGGCGGCTGCCCGGCGCTGTCCGGCATTTTCCACGCAACCGCGCCGGCGAGGCACAGTGCAAGAGCAGCCAGCACGAGGAAAGCGGTTCGCCAGCCGATCACACCGCCCGCGAACGTGCCCAGCGGAACGCCGACCGACAGCGCCAGCGGCGTGCCGATCATCGCCAGCGCAAGCGCCCGGCCCTTCAACCGATCGACCACGAGCCGACGGGCATAGCCCCCGAGAATGCCCCAACCGAGCCCGGCCGCAACGCCCGCCGCAAACCGTGCGACGAGCGTTACCGCATAGCTGTGCGACAAGGCTGTCACGACATCGAACACCAGCAGACCGACGATCGCCGCGAGCAAAAGCGGTTTACGCGCATAGCTCTGGGTGAAACTGACGAGCGGGATGGCCGCAACGACCGACCCAACGGCGTATACCGTCACCATCTGTCCCGCGAGGGCCTGTGAAATGGCCAGATCGTTGGCAACCTGCGGCAAGAGACCAGCTGGCAGCGTCTCGGTCACGATCGCGGTGAACCCGGTCAGGGCCAGCAAGATGAGTGCGCCGACGGGTAGGATATCGCGCTCGGCTTGCGCAGGTGGTTCGCTATGCAAGGTCATACCTTCGTTGCGACCGCCGGGCGATCGATGTGCCGGAATAGGGGAACGACGATAGTACGAACCTGTAGCGCGATGGTGTCATGGCGGTTGCTCAACGCCCGGATGAGCAGAGCACAAGATGAACGCCGCTCATTACATCATCAACGTGCAGCCGCGTTGTCCACGCGCGGATCGGCGAATATTTTCAATGATCGGCACAGATGCCGGCGAGGACACCATCATGACGCATCATGCGACACAATCGGCGACCAGCTGATTATGGCCACCACGAACACGCTGGCCGACCCGCCGCTAATTGACGGTCATGGCCGAACGATCCGCTATCTCCGCGTCTCGGTCACCGATCGCTGCGACCTGCGCTGTCGTTATTGCATGGCGGAACAGATGACGTTCCTGCCGCGATCGAAGCTCGCAACGCTCGACGAACTTGCCATCATCACGGAGCGCTTCATTGCACGCGGCGTGCGGAAAGTCCGGCTGTCGGGCGGCGAGCCGCTTGTGCGGCGCGACGTGATCGATCTTGTTCACCGTCTGGGTCGGCAGGTCGGCGGTGCGCTCGACGAACTGACGATGACGACCAACGGGACCAGGCTTGAGGCGCATGCCGCCGACTTGGCCGCAGCCGGCATCCGTCGCATCAACATTAGCCTCGACACTCGCGATCCCGATCGCTTCCGCTTCATAACGCGGACCGGCGATCTGCGGCGCGTGATGGCCGGCATCGCCGCGGCTCGCACCGCCGGTCTGGCGGTCAAGATTAACATGGTCGCGCTGAAGGACTTCAACGAGGACGAGATCGTGCCGATGCTCGCATGGTGCATCACGGAGGGCTATGACCTCACGCTGATCGAAACCATGCCGCTGGGCGACGTCGGCGAGAATCGCACCGATCGGTTCCTGCCGCTGACGGGCGTACAGGCGCAGTTGAACGCACGCTTCCAGCTCGAGCGCGATCCGGTCGGGACCGGCGGTCCCGCGCGCTACTGGCGGGTCGATGGCAGTACCACTCGGATCGGCTTCATCTCGCCGTTGACCGCAAACTTCTGCGACGGCTGCAACCGAGTGCGGCTGACGACCGAGGGCAAGATGTACACGTGTCTTGGCCACGACGATGCGTACGATCTCAAGGCGGCTCTTCGCGACGGGGGGATGCGCGTGCTCGATGCAGCTATCGCCGATGCGCTGGCCACCAAGCCGCGCCGCCACGACTTCCGGATCGGCGCAGGCGATGCTCCAGCAACAACGCGCCACATGAGCGTAACGGGAGGATGACGACGCGTACTCTCGTGGCCGGACGGCCTTTTCTTTGTCTGTTGGTACTGCTGGCGGCGTGCGGCCAACCCGCCTCGACAGCGACGGCAACCAACACGGTGGACTCCAGCAAAACCGGCGTGAGCAAGGTACGAACAATGACGACGATCGAGATCGATGCCGGGACCCGCAAGTGGACCGGCCAGATCGCGGACAACCCCTCGGCCCGCGATTTCCTCGCGCAACTCCCGCTCGACCTGACGCTGACCGATTACGCGGCAACGGAAAAAGTCGCTACCCTGCCCCGACCACTGACCCGTGACGGCGCCCCGGCCGCAGTCACCCCGCGTGCCGGAGAGATCGGGTTTTATGCGCCCTGGGGTAACATCGTGCTGTACCACAAGGATGGACCATACTCGCCAGGCTTAGTGCTCCTCGGCCGGATCGACGAGCCTTATGCCGACCTCGCCAAGCCCGGTGCCGTGAAGGTCACGATTCGACGGCACAACGTCGCGCCCCCGGCACACCGCCCGTCCGAGTGATGAATGTTCCTCACGCCTTCGTTGCACACAGGTAATGCATATCGCGCTTAATCAAGACGTTGAGGACCTAAGTCTGCGATGGACGGGGGGAGTTTCAGCACGATGGCGACGACGGAGCGCAAGCAGGGCCTGATCGCCCGATCGATACGATACGGGGTGACGGCGGCTTTCGGCATTGCCGGACTGGCTCTGCTCGTCGGCGGCATCATCCTCGTCGCCGATCATGGCTCGTTCTATTACTCGATCGCCGGACTGGCGTTGCTGGCAACCGGGTGGTTGGCATTCCTGCGCGATCGTCGCGCGCGCATCGTCTACGGCGTGCTCATCGCGGGGACATTGGCCTGGAGCCTGTGGGAAGTCGGCATCGATGGCTGGCAACTCGTGCCCCGATTGCTCGCGCCGCTGGCTCTCGGACTGCTCCTGTTCCTGCCGCCCGTTCGCGGATCGCGGACAGGTCACCGCAGCGCACGGCGTACCCTGTCGATCGCCGGGGCAGGTTTTGCGCTTGCGATCGTCGCGGGTTTCGCCCTGCATGCGATGGGACCGGACGATCCCCAGCCGGGATGGCTGCGTCGCGGCGTCCAGCCGTTTGCGCCCGGACTGCTCGCCAGCCCGCTCGCGAGCATCGGTCGCGGTGACTGGACCGCGTTCGGCAACGACCAGGGCGGTACCCGTTTCAGTCCACTGGCCCAGATCAACCCGGCCAACGTGCGCGATCTGAAGGTCGCCTGGACCGTCGATGCGGGACCGGTCGGTCCCGGCCCCAAGAACGGTCTGGAAACCGTACCGATCATGATCGGTGACACGCTGTACGCGTGCAGCGGCAACAACCGGATCCTCGCCTACGACGCGGAGGATGGCCGCACGCGCTGGGTCCACGACATGGCGTCTGGCATCCCGTCCGCCGGCAAACCATGCCGCGGCGTATCCTATTACCGCGTGCCCGGAGCGACCGGGCTGTGCGCGGAACGGATCTACGGCGCGAGCCAGGTGCCGACGCTCGTCGCGGTCGATGCGCGCACCGGCCGCATCTGCCCCGGGTTCGGCACGGCCGGCGCGATCGACCTCAATGCCAACATCCGCCGCTATCCCAAGGGCCAATATTACGTCAGCTCCGCGCCGCAGATCATCCGCGGCAAAGTAGTCGTCGGTGGCGGCATTCCGGACAACCAGTTCTGGCACGGCCCGTCGGGCGTGATCCGCGCGTACGACGCGGTCACCGGCCAACTCGCCTGGGCGTTCGATCCCGGCCATCCGAACCGCATCGGCGCTCCGCCCGCCGGCCAGACCTACACGCCGTCGTCGCCCAACAGCTGGGCACCCATCAGCGCGGACGAGACGCTCGGCATGGTCTACCTTCCCATGGGTGGTTCGACGCCTGACAATTACGGTGGCCAACGTCGGCCGTTCGACGATGCGCTGGGCGATGCCGTCGTGGCGCTGGACGCGGAAACCGGACGGCTGCGCTGGCGCTTCCAGACAACGCATCATGACATCTGGGACTATGACGTCCCCGCCCAGCCGACGCTGGTGAATCTGCCGGGGGCAGGCGGCACCCGCCCCGCGCTGATCCAGGCGACCAAACGCGGCGAGGTGTTCGTGCTCGACCGTCGTACGGGCCGACCGATCCTACCCGTGGTGGAACGCCCGGTGCCACATGATAACGTCACGCCGGGCGACCGGCTGTCCGCAACGCAGCCCTTCTCGCCCGGCCTTCCCGCCTTCCGAGGCGGCGCGTTCCGCGAAAAGGACATGTGGGGCACGACGCCGATCGACCAGATGCTGTGCCGGATCCAATTCCGCCGCTCGCGCTATGCCGGCCACATGACGCCATCCGCGCTCGACAGACCGACGCTGTTCGATCCGGGATCGTCGGGCGGCGTCAACTGGGGCGGCGTATCGATCGACGTCGATCACGGGATAATGGTTGTGACATGGATGCGGACCGCCGATCGGGTCGAGGTTGTTACCCGCGCCGAAGCCCAACGCCGCAAGTTCAAGCTCAACGACGGCAAGACCCCCGGCGGCGATGCCCAGCGGCCGATGTTGAACACGCCCTATGGGGCTTATGGCACGCCATTCCTGTCGCCACTGGGGGTACCGTGCACGACGCCACCCTGGGGGTTCATTGGTGCGGTGGACCTGACGACCGGTAAGCTGATCTGGTCCAACCCGCTAGGTTCGGCGCGTGATACCGGACCGCTCGGCATCCCGTCGATGCTACCACTTACAATTGGAACGCCGCTGACCGGTGGATCGGTCACGACGCGTGGGGGACTAGTGTTCGTCGGCGCGGCTGCGGAAAACACGCTTCGCGCACTAGACGTTCGGACCGGCCGCGAGCTGTGGCAGGCGCGTCTGCCGGGTGGCGCTAATGCGTCTCCCATGACGTACACAAGCCCGCGCAGCGGTCGTCAGTTTGTCGTGATCGCAGCCGGTGGCAACAAGGCGCTCAAGACGAAGCTGGCGAACAAAATCGTTGCCTTTGCACTCCCGCCGCGCTGACCTCCCCAGTTCGCTTGCGAGGCCACGCCACAGAGCGCAGGATATCATATGCCAACCAGCCGATCCGATCTTGCCGACCTTACCTATTTCCTCGCGATTTCCCGGCACCGAAGCTTCAGGCTTGCCGGGCTTGAACTGGGCGTCAGTGCATCGGCGCTCAGTCACGCGTTGAAGGGCCTCGAAGCGCGGCTCGGCGTCCGCCTTCTTCACCGCACGAACCGCAGCGTGACGCTAACTGCGGCCGGCGAAGAACTGCGTAATAAAGTGGCGGAGCCCTTCGGCACGATCGATCAGGCGGTGGAAGGTCTCAACCGCTATCGTGACGCGCCGACCGGACGGGTTCGTCTCAACGTGGCTGCCGAAGCCGCACCGTTGTTGCTGGCGCCGATCATGCCAGTCTTCATCGAGCGATATCCTGATATCGAAATCGACATCGCCGCGCTGGATCAGATGACCGACGTGATCGACGACGGCTTCGACGCCGGAATCCGGTACGGCGGAACGGTACCAGAGGACATGGTTGCGCAGCGCCTGTCGGGTGAGCTTCGCTGGGTGGTGGTCGCGTCCCCTACCTATATTGAGAAATTCGGCATTCCGCAGCACCCTTCGGATTTGGAACACCATCATTGTCTCGGGGTGCGGCTCGGCAACGCCCACATATATCGGTGGGAGTTCGAAGGTCCCGAGGGCGAGTTTTCCGTCCCCGTGCCGAGCAAAATTCTTGTCAACGGCGGGCGGGCGATGCTGGCCATGGCGCTTGCCGGGACCGGTCTCATGTACGGAATGGAAGCAACCTTCGCCCCCCATCTCGCCCGGGGCGAGCTGCGGCTGGTGCTGGACGACTGGGCGACGATGGGCCCCGGCTACCACGTATATTATTCCAGTCGTCGCCAAGTTCCAACCGGCCTCAAACTGTTGATCGAACTCATCCGTGAGATGCGCCCGCTGGGGCTCTAGCTGCAGCCCCCACAGTGAGAGGTGTTTCACGCAGCAATGAATCTGACATCCGTCGCATAGGGCGGCCTCGCCCTTAAATAAGATGATGACTTCAACATCACTGCCGGCCGACCGGACAACGCCAGACCGCGCGACGCTGCCCTCGTTTGCAAAAACCGTCGCCATACTCAGTGCGCTGATGGCATTCGCATCGATCTCCACGGATCTGTATCTGCCTGCCATGCCCACGCTGGGCCAGTCGCTTGGCGGCAGCCAGGGCAGCGTGGAACTGACGCTGTCGAGCTTTCTGATCGGCTTCAGCTTGGGGCAACTTTTTTGGGGACCGATCGGCGATCGCTACGGACGCCGCGCCCCCATCCTGTTCGGGCTGGTCCTGTTCATGATCGGCTCGGCGGGCTGCGCCCTGGCAGGGAGCGTCGTACAGTTGATTGTGTGGCGGATCGTACAGGCGGCTGGCGCCTGTGCCGGTCCCGTCCTCGCCCGTGCGATGGCGCGCGACCTGTATGGGCGCGACCGGGCCGCGCAATTGCTTTCCACATTGATGCTGGTCATGGGCATCGCCCCTTTGCTCGGCCCGCTGATCGGCGGCCAGGTGCTGCTGATCGGATCGTGGCGGCTGATCTTCTGGCTGTTGGTTGTGCTCGGCATCGCGATCTTTGCGGCCGTGCTGCGGCTGCCGGAAAGCCTCCCGCGCGAACGACGTTCGACGATCGGTCTGGGCGCGGTGCTCGGCAATTATTGGCTGATGGCGAAAAGCCGTACGATCATGGGCTATGCGATCGCCAGCGGGTGCTATTACGGCGGCATCTACGCATATCTCGCCGGCACGCCGACCGCGTATATCAGCTATTATCACGTGGCACCGCAGGCCTATGGCTTGCTGTTCGGTCTTGGCATCATAGGCCAGATGCTGCTCAACCTCCTCAACACGCGCTTTGTCGTCCAGATGGGTAGCGATTACATGCTGCGCTGGGGTGCGACGCTGGTCGGTGTCTCAGGGGCCTGGGCGGGTGTCGCGGCGACGACCGGCATCGGCGGTCTGTGGGGCCTGGTCCTGCCGCTGTTCTTCTTCCTGTCCGCAAACGGTCTGTTCGTCGCCAACGCGATGGCTGGCGCGCTCGCCGTCAATCCGGACCGCTCAGGGGCGATATCGGCGTTCGTCGGCGCGATCCAGTTCGGCAGCGGCATCTTCGGTTCGGCGCTGGTGGGCTGGTTCGCCGACGGCACGCCTCGACCGATGGGTATCGTGATCGCCGTGCTGGGCACCACGAGCTTCATCGTCACGTTGCGCACGATCCGGCA
>Ga0308170_10004605_pt1 | contig 10824 bp, 10 predicted proteins | sample PhyBR2_2_FD_202136 | JGI IMG/M metagenome (GOLD analysis project Ga0308170, IMG submission 202136) | Phyllosphere microbial communities from UC Gill Tract Community Farm, Albany, California, United States - DLSLSB.R2 | ecosystem: Host-associated > Plants > Phyllosphere > Unclassified | place... | reverse complement strand
TGGCGACCTCCTCGCCGAGCACCGCGAGCAGGGGCTGGGCGGCCATCTCGAGGACCGTCACCTCCGCGCCCGCCGCCCGTGCCGCGGCGGCGACCTCGAGGCCGATCCAACCGCCGCCGATCAGGCCGATGCGACGCCCGGGGCGCAGCTCGGCCCGGAGCGCCGTCGAGCTCTCGATCGTGCGCAGGTAGGTCACCGGCACGCCCGCCTCGTCGGCCAGTGGGAGGCGCCGCGGCCGGGCGCCCGTCGCGAGCAGGAGGGCGCGGTACGCCAGGGTCTCTCCGCCTGCCGTGACCGTGTGCCCGTCGACGTCGATCGACTCCACGCGCACGCCGGTGCGTACGTCGACGCGGTTCTCGGCGTACCACCCGGCGTCGTGGACCAGCGCCTTCTCGATCGGGTCCTTGCCCATGAGGTAGCCCTTGGAGAGGGGCGGACGCTCGTAGGGCAGGTGTGGCTCGTCGGCGAGGACGATCAGGGGGCCGTCGTAGCCCCGCTCGCGCAGGGATCCGGTGGCGGTGCCGGCGGCCAGGCCACCGCCGACGATGACGATGGGGGTCTCGGGTGAGTCGGTCATCGTGATGGCCTCCGGTCGCGGGTGAGGGCGAGGAACTCGGCACGTGCTGCGGCATCATCGCGCAGGTGACCGCGCAGCGTCGAGGTGAGCGTGCGGCTGCCCTCGGCGCGTGCGCCCCGCAACGTCATGCAGGTGTGCTCGGCCTCGATGACGACGCCCACCCCGCGGGGAGCGAGCAGCTCGTGGAAGTGATCGGCGATCTGGGCGGTCAGTCGCTCCTGCGTCTGCGTCCGGCGCGCGAAGAACTCCACGGTCCGGGCGAACTTGGACAGGCCGAGGATGCGCTCGCCGGGCAGGTAGCCCACGTGCGCCACGCCGGTGAAGGGCAGGAGATGGTGCTCGCACAGCGAGCGGACGGGGATGTCGGAGACGAGGACGAGCTCGTCGTAGCCGGCGGCGTTCTCGAAGGTCGTGAGGTCGAAGTCGGGCACCGTGAGCATCTCGGCGTACGCGTGCACGAGGCGGCGCGGCGTCTCGAACATGTCTGCGCTGTCGATGGGCAGGCCGAGGGCAGCGAGCATGTCCGCGGCGGCTCGCTCGGCCGCGACGAGGTCGACCGCCGCCGGGGGATGGGTGACGCGCAGCCGAGCTCGCGGGTGCTCCGCCATCGGGTCGATCGTGGCGTGGGACATGCTGGCCTCCTGGTGCGAATGTCTATCTGCGAGTAACGTTACATTTAGAAACGTCGACGTCAAGGAGCCCCCGATGAGCGAGCAGGCGTACGCAGCCGTCGGCGCGCTGGCCGATCCGGTCCGCCGTCGGCTCTACGAGTACGTCGCGGCCCAGCCGGACGCCGTCGGCCGGGAGGAGGCTGCCACCGGCGCGGACGTCCCGCTGCACTCGGCCCGCTTCCACCTCGACCGCCTGGTGGGAGCAGGACTCCTCGATGTGGAGCACCGGCGGCTCACCGGACGCACCGGCCCGGGAGCGGGGCGGCCCGCCAAGCTCTATCGCCGCTCGACGACCGAGATCGAGGTCTCGGTGCCGCACCGCCGCTACGACCTGGTCGGCGCGGTCCTCGCAGCAGCGGTCGAGCGCTCCCTGAGCGGGGCCGACCTACGGGTGGCGCTGGGCGAGGAAGCGCGTGCGGCTGGTCGCGCGGACGGCGCGCAGGCGCGTGCGGAGGACCCGGAGCTGGAGAGGTGCACCGCGGTGCTGGCGGACCGCGGCTTCGAGCCGACGCCGGATGAACGCGGCGCGCACCTGCGCAACTGCCCCTTCGACGCTCTGGCCCGCGAGCACACCGCACTGGTGTGCGGGCTCAACCACGAGTACGTGGGCGGGGTGGTCGAGGGATCCTCGTGCGCGTCGCTGTCGGCGCGGCTCGATCCCGGCGACGACCGGTGTTGCGTACGGCTCGACGTGAGCGTCGAGCCGTAGCTCACGGCTTCTGCGACCCCACCACCCACATCGCGAAGAACTGCGAGCCGCCGCCGTACGCGTGTCCGAGCGCGCGCCGCGCCCCGTCGACCTGGTGCTCGCCGGCCTCGCCCATCACCTGCAGGGCGGCCTCGGCGAAGCGGATCATGCCACTGGCGCCGATCGGGTTGGAGGAGAGCACGCCGCCGGACATGTTGACCGGCAGGTCCCCGGTGAGCGCGGTGACGCCCTGCTCGGTGAGCTTCCAGCCCTCGCCCTCGGCGGCGAAGCCGAGGTTCTCCATCCACATCGGCTCGAACCAGGAGAACGGCACGTAGATCTCCGCGCAGTCGATCTCGGTGCGCGGATCGGTGATCCCCGTCGACCGCCACAGGTGGGCGGCGGCGTCGCGACCGGCCCACGGGTTGGCCTGGTCGCGCTCGGCGTAGGCGAGCGGCTCCGAGCGCATCACCTGGCCCTGGATCCACGCCGGATTCGTGATGCCGGATGCCTTCACCGCGCCCTCCGAGGCGATCACCATCGCGCACGCGCCGTCCGAGGAGGGGCAGGTCTCATCGTAGCGGACCGGATCCCACAGCACCTGCGAGGCCAGGACGGACTCGATCGTGGTGTCGGGGTTGCGCAGGTGCGCATACGGGTTCTTGAGCGCGTTGTTGCGGTCCTTGGCCGCCACCATCGCCCCGATCTCCGTGGGTGCGCCCGAGCGCCGGATGTACGAGCGCACGTGCGGAGCGAAGAAGCCGCCCGCGCCGGCGTGCACGGGCATGGTGAACGGCACCGGGATCGACAGCGCCCACATCGCGTTGGACTCGGACTGCTTCTCGAAGGCCACGGTCAGGACGCGGTCGTGCACGCCGGACTGCACCAGGGAGGCGGCGACGATGGCGGTCGAGCCGCCGACCGAGCCGGCGGTGTGGACCCGGATCATCGGCTTCCCGGTCGCGCCGATCGCGTCGGCCAGGAAGAGCTCGGGCATCATCACCCCCTCGAACAGGTCCGGCGCCTTGCCCACCACGACCGCGTCGATGTCGGCGAAGGTGAGCTCGGCGTCCGCGAGCGCGCGGTCGATCGCCTCGCGCAGCAGCCCGGGCATGGAGACGTCCTCGCGCTTGGCGCGGTAGTGGGTCTGGCCCACCCCGATCACTGCGGCCGGTGTCTTGGTCATCGCTCCTCCGGTCGTCGAGCTTGTCCAGACGCCATCACGCAGACGAGGTTCTGCTGGAGCGCGGCACCGCTGGTGGCGTGCGCCAGCACCTTGTCGGCCTCGCCCGACCAGATCCGGCGAGCGGCCTCACCGATCCGGATCAGGCCAGCGCTGAACATGGGGTTGCCGCCCAGCGCACCGCCGGACGGGTTGATCCGTACGTCGTCGCCCAGGCCGAGCTCGCGGCGCAAGATCAGCTCCTGGTGGCTGAACGGCGCGTGCAGCTCAGCGACGGTGACATCGGCGAGGCCGACGCTGGCACCACCCGCAGCGGCACCGGCGCGCTCGGCGCTCGGGGAGCGGGTCAGGTCGCGCAGGCCGAGGCTCGGGCTGTCGACGCAGTGTGCGATCCCCGTGATGACCGCCGGGCGGATCGCCGGGCTCGTGCGCGGGAGCGTGTCGGTCGCCGCGATCACGATCGCCGCGGCGCCGTCGGTCACCGGCGCGCAGTCCCACCGCCGCAGCGGATCGGCCAGGAGCTCCTGGGCGAGCACGTCGTCGATGGTGGTCTCGCCGCGCCGGATCGCGTGCTCGTTGCCGGTGGCGTTCGTCCGCGACCGGGCGGCGACCTCCGCCATCTCCTTCTCGCTCCACACGCCCTGCTCGATGCCGAGGCGGGCCTGCATCCCCGCGATCGAGACCGTGTCGGGCCACAGCGGCGTGAGGGTGTACGGGTCGAGCTGCAGCGCCAGGGTCCGGCGCAGCGTCGAGGCCGAGGACTTGCCGAAGCCGTATACCAGCGCGGTGTCCGCCTCACCGGTCTGGATCTTGATCCAGGCCTCGTAGAGCGCCCACGCCGCGTCCATCTCGACGTGCGACTCGCTGATCGGCGGGACGGCGCCGAGCGCGTCGATCGCGGTCACGAAGGAGAACGAGCGGCCGGCGAGGTAGTCCGAGGAGCCGGAGCACCAGAAGCCGATGTCCTCCTTCGTCCAACCGGTCTGCTCCCATAGCTCCTGCAGCAGCGGCACGAGCAGCTCGATGCAGTTGGGCGAGCCGTCGAACTCGCGCATCTGGCGCTGGGCGAACCCGACGACAGCGACATCTCTCACAGGTGCCTCCGGTAGCTCTCGTAGTCGGCGTCCGGCTCGCCGGTCGGCTCGAAGTGGCTGATGGTCTCCATCGAGTAGCTGCGCTCGTCCTCCGGCTTCCACACGGCCCTGACCCGCATCCCCATCCGCACCTCGGCCGCGTCGACGCCGAGGATCAGGTGGAGGAAGGCGATGTCGGAGCCGTCGAGGAGCACGTACGCCGAGACGTAGGGCGGCGTGATCCGCTGGCCGAGGAACGGCACGTTGACGATGCAGAACGTGGTGACGATGCCGGTGTCCGGCAGGTCGATCGGGTCCGTGGTGGGCACGCCGTCGACCGGGCAGGCGCCGCGCGGCGGGACGTAGACCTTGTGGCACACGGGGCAGGCCTGCGCCAGGATCCTGCCCTCCTTCAGACCGCGCCCGAAGGCGGACTCCTCGGGAGAGGCGGCGTAGTCGTAGGCGAGGCGTACGGGCGTGGTGGTCGAGGTGACGCCGTCGGGTCTCGATACGCTCGCTCCTTCGTCGCTCGCTGTTCGACCATCGCTGGTCGAGTAGGCCGAGCCGCCAGGCGAGGCCGTATCGAGACCGGCCGGCTCGAAGCAGGCCAGGTCGCGCACGGACCCGACGCGCTCGTCGGCCCAGCGCGCGCGGACCCGCATGCCCGTACGGATGGCGTCCGGCGAGCCGGCATCGACCGCGTGCAGCAGCGGCACGTCGGCGCCGTCGAGCAGCACCAGCGCGAAGGCGAACGGGTGGTCGAGCGGTTGGTCCGGCAGGGGCTCGGCGACCCAGGACCAGGTGACCACGACACCTTCGTCGGAGACGGGCTGCATCCGGCTGATCTCCTCGTGGGACACCGGGTCGTACTCGGGCGGCGGCACGGCCACGCGGCCGTCGCTCAGCACCGCACCGAGGACCTGCTTGGCGGCGAGCGCGGACATGTACTGCGACAGGACGGGGCCTAGCGAGCGGGTGTAGGCGAACTCTAGGGTCAGCGGTTGGTGCAGCACCGCCGTCGAGGGGGGCGTCATGCGCAAAAGTGAAACACGTTCTAGTCTTGCTCGCAACGGCCGGGTCTCGATAGGCGACCTCGTCCCTCGGCCGCTACTCGACCAACGGAGGTAAGGATGAAGCTCGGTCTGCAGCTGGGGTACTGGGGCGCGCAGCCGCCGGCCGGGGTGGGGGAGCTGGTGGCCGCCGCCGAGGAGTCCGGCTTCGACGCGATCTTCACCGCCGAGGCCTGGGGCAGTGACGCCTTCACCCCGTTGGCGTGGTGGGGTCGCGAGACCTCGCGTGTGCGCCTCGGGACCTCGATCGTCCAGATGTCGGGTCGTACGCCGACCTCGATCGCGATGCACGCCCTGACCCTCGATCACCTCTCGGGCGGGCGGGTCGTGCTCGGCATGGGCGTGAGCGGCCCCCAGGTCGTCGAGGGCTGGTACGGCGAGCCGTTCGGCAAGCCGCTCGCCCGTACGCGCGAGGTCGTCGACATCATCCGCAAGGTCCTGGCCCGCGAGGCTCCGGTGACCAACGACGGCCCGCACTACCCGCTGCCGTACACCGGCGAGGGGTCGGTCGGGCTCGGCAAGCCGCTCAAGCCGATCGTGCACCCGTTGCGCGCCGACATCCCGATCTGGCTCGGTGCTGAGGGTCCGAAGAACGTCGCCCAGACCGCCGAGATCGCGGACGGCTGGGTGCCGATCTTCTACACGCCGAAATCCGCGGCGATGTATCAGCCATGGCTCGACGAGGGCTTCGCTCGACCTGGAGCGCGTCGGACGCGCGCTGACTTCGAGATCGCCGCGACCTGCCACCTGCAGATCGTGGAGTCGGCCGAGGAGAAGCAGGGGGTCCTCGACTTCCTCAAGCACTTCGTGGCCCTGTACATGGGCGGCATGGGCGCCAAGGACCAGAACTTCCACAACGCCGTCTTCGTCCGGATGGGCTACGAGGACCTCGCCGCCGAGGTGCAGGAGCTCTACCTCGCCGGCAAGAAGGACGAGGCGGCGGCGCTCGTTCCCGACGAACTGGTCGACGACATGCACATCGTCGGCACGGCCGACGAGGTCACGGAGAAGGTCGCGGCATGGGAGGCGACCGGTGTCACGACGCTGCTGCTGTCGCTGACCTCGCCGGACGAGGTGCGGAGGGTCGCTGCGCTGCTCGCCTGAGTCGGGCTCTCCTCAGGCGCCGCCTGCTGGTGCCGAGTACTAGGGGGAGACCTTGTCCGGAGGGAGTGTGCGATGGGTGAGCGGGTGGGCGAGGCCGAGCTGTCCCCGAGGGGACTCCGCGTCATCGGCTACGTGCTCGGCCCGGCGTTCCTGGCTCTCTGGCCGTGGATGGGGTTCGGCGATCGTCCCGGGCTGCTCGGCAGCGTAATCGTCCTCGCGCTCGCGGGCGCGGTGACGGAGGTCGTGATCTGGGTGGGGTCCTCAGGAGGCGCGCGCTGGGTGGCAAGTCTGAGGCGCTTCGTCGTCGCGCGCGAGCTCCTGCTGGCCGCGTTCGCCGTCTCCTCGTTCGTGTCGTACGGCATCCACGTCGCGCACGGCGACGGCCTCATCCTGATCCCGCAGATCGTAAGCGTCGGCTTCTGGGCCGTCGTCATGCAGGGCGTCGTCCGGAACGGCCGCACGGTCGCCTGGTTGCGTACCCGCTTCGGGCCGGCCGCCTGACGGGCGTCCACGCGCGTCCCTGGATACTGGCGGCCGCGTGTCATGCTCGCGTCATGTACCGACTCACCGTCCAGTACGAAACCCCGACCGACCCGGCCGCCTTCGACGAGGAGTACTTCGGCAAGCACGTGGCGCTCGTCGCCGCGATGCCGGGGCTGAAGGCGATGACCTTCTCCAAGCCGACAGTCGCCGGGCCCGGCACCGCACCCTACCTGGTCGCCGAGCTCGACTTCGAGGACGAGGCGGCGTTCATGGCCACCCGGGAGACGCCCGAGCAGGCCGCGGCCGCCGCCCACGCCGACACCTTGCCGGCCGCTCGGGTGGCGTTCGTGGGCGAGCTTCGCCACGGCTGAGCCGAGCCCGCTGCCCAGCATTGCCGGGCGCCTGGTCCGCTGCCCATGCGGTCCTCGAGGCAAGCGTTCCTAGAACACGTTCTCGTCTTCGTGGTTGAATCCGTGCGTGGATGCCCGACGCGCCCCGGACCCGCTCGCCCCTGCGATGCTCGGCCCGATCATGCTGCGCAATCGCGTGATCAAGGCGTCGACCTTCGAGGGCCGCAGTCCGCGAGGGCTGGTCACCGACGGGCTGATCGACTACCACCTCGCCGTGGCTGAGGGCGGCGTGGGGATGACGACGGTCGCCTACCTCGCCACCTCCGCCGAGGGGCGTACGCACGCCGAGCAGATCCACTGGCGACCCGAGGCCCTCCCGGGCCTGCGTCGGCTGACCGACGCGGTGCATGCGACCGGCGCCAAGGTGGGTGCCCAGATCGGGCACGCCGGGCCCGTCGCCAACGCCGCCTCGAACGGCGTCCGCTCGATCGCGCCCAGCCGCAGCTTCAGCCCGCTCTCGCTGCGCTTCCACCAGGTGCCGACGGGTGATGACCTCGACCGCATCGTCGCCGACCACGCCCGTGCCGCGACGATGGCGGTCGAGGCCGGCTTCGACGCCGTTGAGATCCACCTCGGTCACAACTACCTCGCCAGCGCCTTCCTGAGCCCCCGGCTCAACAGGCGCAAGGACCGGTACGGCGGCAGCCTCGCCAACCGTGCGGACTTCCCGCGCCGTACGGTCGCTGCCGTGCGTCACGCCGTCGAGAAGGCCGGCGGGCACGTGGCCGTCACCGCCAAGATGAACATGCGCGACGGCTATCGCGGCGGTCTGGAGCTTCCGGAGTCGATCGAGTTCGCGCAGCTGCTGCAGTCCGACGGCAACCTGCACGCCCTCGAGCTCACCGCCGGCTCCTCGCTGATGAACCCGATGTACCTCTTCCGCGGCGATGCTCCGGTCAAGGAGATGGCCTCCCGGATGCCGATGCCGGCCCTGCTCAGAGCCGGCATCCGCGCCAGCGGGCACACGTTCTTCAAGGAGTACCCCTGGGCCCCGCTCTACCTCCTCGAGCAGGCCCGCAGCTTCCGCAAGGCCCTCGACCTGCCGCTCATCCTGCTCGGCGGCATCACCGATCTGGCGGCCATGGAGCAGGCGATGAGCGAGGGGTTCGAGTACGTCGCGATGGGGCGCGCCCTGTTGCGCGAGCCGGACCTGGTCCATCGGATGGTCGCGGCCCGTGCGGCGGGGCGCGATCTCGCCTCGCAGTGCATCCACTGCAACCTCTGCATGTCCACGATCTACACCGGCACCCACTGCCACCTCGCCGACGTGCGGGGACCCGACAGTAAAGTCCGGCTGCATGGCTGAGTTCACCTCCGGCGAGCGCCGCAACGAGCTGCCGAGCGAGCGCGAGACCGAGGTGGCGGGTGATCTCGCCGACGCGGTCCGCGACCTGGTCGACGCGACGGTCCGCAGCGAGATCGACCTCGATGAGCAGGAGTCGATCCGCGCCGAGATCGAGGCGCTGACCGCGCGGCTGCGCAAGGAGCAGCTGCCCGCCTCGTACGGCGCAGCCTTCGGCTACGCGTCGCGGCGCCACCACTGGGGAAACGCCGTGGTCGGGCAGCGCAACCCGATCGCACCGCCGGTCCGGGTGCACCGCGACAGCGGCCGGGTCTGGGCCGAGTTCGTCCTCGGCGCGGCCTATGAGGGGCCGCCGGGCTTCGTCCACGGCGGCGTCTCGGCGCTGATCCTCGACCAGATGCTGGGCGAGGCCGCCGCGTCGGCCGGCCATCCGGGCATGACCGGCTCGTTGTCGCTGCGCTACCGCTATCCCACCCCGCTCGGGCCGCTGCGCGCCGAGGCCGAGGTGACGGGCGTGGAGGGGATCAAGACCCACGCCGTGGGCCGGATCCTGGTCGAGCAGGACGACGGGGGCTGGCGTACCAACGTCGAGGCGCAGGCCGTCTTCATCCTGCCCCGGTGGGCGCGGGAGAAGCTCGCCGAGCGAGAGGCGACCGGCGACGCCGCGCCGAATCCGTTCGAGCAGGGGTGAGCGCTCTGGTGGTCGAGACTGGCTAGAACACGTTCTATTTTGCCGCTAGTCTCAGCCGCATGGACTCCCTGCGCTACGGAACCCACAACGGTCACGTGATGGTGGCAGCGCTGCGCCGCCACCGCGATCGACCGGTGATCCACGTCGGCGAGACGACGCTGACCGGGGCGGAGGTCGCGGACCGGATCAGTCAGTACGTGCAAGCGTTCGACGCTCTGGGCGCGGGCCTCGGGGTCGGGGCCGCGCTGCTCGCGCCCAACCGTCCCGAGGTGCTCTTCATCCTCGGCGCCGGCCAGACCCAGGGCTATCGCCGCACCTCCCTGCACCCGCTCGGCTCGGCGGCGGACCAGGCGTATGTCATCAACGACGCCGGCATCTCGATCCTCATCGCCGACCCCTCCTTCGGGGATCGCGCTCTCGAGCTGCTCGAGCTCTGCCCGGGCCTGGAGCGGGTGCTCACGATCGGCCCCGTGCCGGCGGTCCTCGACGGGGTGGGCGCCGATCTCACCGAGGTCGCGGCCGGCTTCGCGCCGACCCGCCTCGAGGCTCGTACGCTCGCGCCGGACCACGTCACCTCGATCACCTACACCGGCGGCACCACCGGCAAGCCCAAGGGCGTGATCGGGATGGCGCAGTCGTTCGCGACGATGGCGCAGATCCAGATGTCGGAGTGGGAGTGGCCCGCCCGGCCCCGCTTCCTGATGTGCACCCCGCTCTCGCACGCCGGAGCGGCGTTCTTCGTCCCGGTCGTGCTCCGGGGCGGCACCCTCTTCGTCGCCCCGCGCTTCGACCCCGGCGAGGTGCTGCGGATGATCGAGGAGCTGCGGATCGACTCGCTGATGGTGGTGCCGACGATGCTCTACGCGCTGATGGACCACCCTGACTCGCGCACCCGCGACCTGAGCTCGCTGGAGACCGTCTACTACGGCGCCTCGGCGATCAACCCGGTCCGGCTGGCGGAGGCGATCGAACGGTTCGGTGCGATCTTCGCGCAGTACTACGGCCAGTCCGAGGCTCCGATGGTGATCAGCTACCTGGCCAAGGGCGACCACGTCGACGCCGACGGCCGCCCGATCGCGAGCCGGTTGACCTCGTGCGGTCGGCCGAGCGCGTACCTGCGTACGGCCCTCCTCGACGGCGACGGCAAGGCGGTCGCGCCCGGTGAGCCGGGGGAGATCTGCGTCGCCGGACCGTTGCTCGCGGGCGGCTACTTCAACAAGCCGGAGGAGACGGCGGCGACGTTCCGCGACGGCTGGATGCACACCGGCGACATCGCCCGCGAGGACGAGGACGGCTTCTGGCACATCGTCGACCGGACCAAGGACATGATCGTCTCGGGTGGCTTCAACGTCTTCCCGCGCGAGGTCGAGGACGCGGTGGCCACCCACCCCGCCGTCGCCCAGGTCGCCGTCATCGGCACTCCCGACGAGAAGTGGGGCGAGACTGTCACGGCTGTCGTGGTCGTGCGCGCCGGGGCCGAGCTCAGCGATGCGGTCGTCGCCGAGATCCAGGACGTGGTGAAGGCGAAGAAGGGCTCCGTGCACGTCCCGAAGCGGGTCCTCGCCGCCGAC